>Ga0308160_10001768_pt1 | contig 28568 bp, 27 predicted proteins | sample PhyFR1_FD_201036 | JGI IMG/M metagenome (GOLD analysis project Ga0308160, IMG submission 201036) | Phyllosphere microbial communities from UC Gill Tract Community Farm, Albany, California, United States - DLSLF.R1 | ecosystem: Host-associated > Plants > Phyllosphere > Unclassified | place: USA... | reverse complement strand
GCCTGTTTCTGCCAGGCGTACAGCTTCAAGTTTGAACTCCCGGCTATACCGAGTGTATTCCTTGCGAGCCATGACACACCTCCATTAAAGCCATTATGGCTTTCTTGGCGCGTCCATCAAACGTGGGGAAGATCACATCGACCCATTGCGGCTGTTCATTCAGATCTCGTAAATGGCTGCTATGCAGCGTGCAGCGACTATTCAATTGCAACGCTCTCCCCGCGGTCTGGATGAGGCGCTTCCCAATCAATTGGCCCAGCTAGTAGGATCGACTCTGTTTATTTCAATTCTGATAAGGCATGCACCTAAGCTTCCACATGCGGGCAAGTCAGCGTTCGGCTGATTCAGCGTCCCTTGGCTTACCGCCAAGCGGCAAAGTCGACCCGCTCATCTCGTCAGTGGCCGGGTACAAGCCAACGATGCCGCAATCTTTCCTCTTCCATCACGAAGTTCTTTAACGCCATCCTCTCTACCGCTTTATCGGGCCGGATGCGAGCGATCACGGGCATGGTGCGACTGGCCTTCTCGAAGTCTTGAAGTCGACGCGGCGGCCCATGGTCATTAGATGGATCACCGCATTAGTGGAGCAGCCCATACCCATAACTCCTGCCGACTTCGCCAAACTCGTGCGCTCGGAGCAAAGCTCTGGAGCGGTGTGATCAAAGCAGCCAACATCTGCCTTGACCAGTAACCGGCAGCAGTTTTACCTTTTGAATTGTGGAAGACGCATATCACACGAGTGCCTCTTCCCAAACGTCCAGTTCCTGATCGCCAACGAATGGGTCGATGCCGCCAGTGGCAAGACCATCGAAGTGCGCAACCCAGCCACGGATCAGATCATGGCATCGTGGCCCATGCGAGTATTGGCGACCTTCACCACGCACTGGCCGTGGCCCAGCAAGGCTTCTTAGTCTGGCCCGATGTGCCATCCAATGAGCGTGCAGCCACTATGCGCCGCAGCAATTGCCAAACCCGCTCAACCGGCGGTGGGATCCTCGCTCGTGCTCCCATACTCATCAATTCCTGACTAACATCAAACGCTTAGCAATAGCGTCGGTCATGATTTCTTTACGTTGCGTGCCGAGCGATCTATCTGTTTGTACGGGCCGCAAGCGCCATGTGACCGATTTTGACGGTTCTGCACCTGTTAGAGCCCCACACTTTTTCGAAGTCTGCTCGACCGACTGCAGTTATCGTCATTCCTCATGCTGAAGGAACGTCATGCTTGCGAAATTAGTAGCCGAATTCCTTGGGACTTTCTGGCTCGTTCTCGGCGGGTGTGGCAGTGCAGTCCTTGCTGCTGCATTTCCGGAAGTGGGAATTGGGTTACTCGGCGTTTCCCTCGCATTTGGCCTGACCGTCCTGACCGCCGCCTATGCGCTTGGGCCGATATCAGGCGGGCACTTCAATCCGGCAGTGTCGGTCGGGCTATGGGCAGGCGGGCGTTTTCCGGCCACACACCTTCTACCCTATATGGTGTCGCAGGTCATCGGCGGCATTGCCGGTGCAGCAGTGCTGTACCTGATCGCAAGTGGGAAAGCGGGTTTTAGTCTGGCGGATGGCTTGGCGTCCAATGGCTATGCTGACCACTCACCTGGGAAGTACACGCTGCTTTCCGCACTGATCACGGAATTGGTTATGACATTCATGTTCCTGATCATCATTCTGGGTGCCACGCACAAACGTGCGCCAGTCGGGTTTGCAGGCATGACGATCGGGCTTGCGCTCACGCTCATTCATTTGATCAGCATTCCCGTTACCAACACTTCCGTAAACCCGGCTCGCAGCACAGGCCCTGCCCTCATCGTCGGGGGATGGGCGCTCCAGCAGCTTTGGCTGTTCTGGATTGCACCGATAGTCGGAGCAGCCTTGGCTGGATTGACTTATCGGAATGTGCTTGAAGCTGAGTACGCTGAACCACCGCCTGTGACTGGGCGGCCGCATCCATCAAGTTCCTGAGCTTGGCGGAAAAATTTTTTACTTAGCATGGAGGTAACACATGGGCATCCTGGGCAATATCTTCAGCAAGATTTTTCCTTCCTCGCATCCCGCGGTCGCTCAGGCAAATGCGCCCGCACAGGCACCTTCTACTACGCCGGCTGCCGACGCCGCAGCACCATCTGCTCCCTCCTCAACGACTGCATCAACGCCGACCATGCCCGCTGTCGATGTCGAGCAGATCCTGAATGGCATGGCGCAGTCAGGCGGGCAGACGCTTAACTGGCGAACCTCCATTGTCGACCTCCTCAAGTTGCTTGGCCTTGATAGCAGCCTGCAAGCACGCAAGGAACTGGCTGGGGAGTTAGGCTATAGCGGAGACACCAATGATTCAGCGTCCATGAATGTATGGCTTCACCGCCAGGTGATGAATAAACTGGCGGCAAATGGCGGGAAAGTGCCAGCCGACCTCAAAGACTAACCGCCGCTGGCAGGCTGAACGGGCCGCAGCCACGGTTCGGCCTGGATCTTTTGGTTCAGTGCAGCATATGATCATCATGTCTCGGCCATTAACCAAGCGCGCAAGGCAGGAACTGGCTCTGCAACTGAGTCGGCTCGGCTGCAACGAAGGATTTGCGCGCATAACGGATTCTGTAGGACATGACGTTTGCAGTAAGATCTTTCGCCAAAGTAACGAGGTTTATACCGACTTTCAGCACGCCATCACGCAGGTGTGCAAATAATCGAAGGCTTGTTGAGTCTGGTCCAAGCAAATCGATCGGTCATAACAGGTTCCAATTGACCCGAGGCGGTGCGACTATTTTCATGAGCCGGCGCATTCTCTCCTTACTTCTAGAACAGAGCGTCGTGACGATATGACGGTTTCCTGGTTCCGTGGCAAAGGCGTCTAACGATTCTACCTTTCCAGGTAAATACTATTCATACTGCTGCCGCTAGGACTTTGCCCCGGACGCAATGCCGCGCATTCGTGGTAGATCAAGAATTTTAATTTCCCGATTAGTGACCTCAAGAAGCTCCAGTTTTTTAAACCGGGCAATCAGTCGGCTGATGCTTTCAATCGTCAGTCCGAGATAATTGCCGATTTCCTCCCTGCCCATTCTCAATTGAATGCTCGTTGCGGAGTAGCCGCGTGCGACATAGCGGGACGAAAGGTTGACTAAAAATGCAGCAAATCGCTGGTCCGCCGTCATGTTGCCCAGTAAAAGCATTACTGACTGATCCCGGGTAATTTCCTGGCTCATCAGGCGGTGAAATTGGTGCAGCAGTGCGGGTATCTCTACAAACAATTGCTCCAGCTCGGAGTAAAGAATTTCGCAAACTTCACTATCTTCAAGCGCCTTGGCGTCACATTGATGTGTGCCACTACTAATCGCGTCTAATCCCAATATTTCTCCCGCCATCTGGAAGCCAGTAATATGCTGTTCCCCATTTCGGGTAACCTGGTAAGTCTTAAAATGACCGAGGCGTACAGCATACAGACGGGTAAATGGACTACCTTGACGGTAAAGAAGGTCACCTTTCTCGACGCGTTTGCGCTTCCGGATTATTTGATCCAGACGCTCCATGTCTTTCTGAATTAAGCCAACGGGAAGACAAAGCTCACGCAAATTGCAATTGGCACAGCGGGTTTTAAGTGTTTCCAAGTCCAACAACGACTTGGTGGTGCCACTTCTATCGAAAGAAATCGGTTCGTCCATATGCCCTCCACCATTTAAGATTTTTGATTTGTAGTTTGGATAGAGAAAATAACCATGCGTTCCACAGACGGGAAAGATGCTCACCAATCAATATTTGTTACTTCAAAAAAAGGTGTACGAAAAATCAGGTCGGTTGACGGCAAATCAGGCTGCTGAAATAAGAGATAGAAAGTTTGCAGGAAGGTTTCGTGCCATTGAAACGGTGGAAGCCCTTGGTCTGGCTACTTACCGCGATTTTGTCCGACTGTCGATCTGAGCACTGCAGTCGTCAGCACGGCAAAGGACGGCAGGCGCCTCGCATTTCCCCATCCTTGTTGGGCTGCACTTCTAGCGCGTCAGAATGTTTTCATTTACATTACAGTCACATAGAGATATTTTCCCACAAAACGCGACGTTTTAAAGGTGAGCCGTGGCAGGACGGAACGTGCGATTCAAATGCCAATTCAACTTTGCGGCGATACTCCTGTTACTTCTACAGATAGTTGCTGCACCTGTTGCAGCCAGAGATTTTTCTAAGGAAATGGAAGCTGAGAATGTACGGTGGCTCACTGTATATAACAGTCGGAATGCGCAGGCATTTGCGCCACTGTACACCCCAGATGCGGTTATCGTGCCTCAAGGTGGTCCGCCAATCAAAGGGCATACAGCCATCGTCCAATTTTGGTTCGGAATGTTCAAGAATGAATTCCGGGATCCAAAACTGGAAATTATTGATTTGCACAAAGAGGGGAAGCTTGCTTATCAAACTTGCCGATGGACAGTTTCAAAATCGAATGAAAATGGTTCGGTCAGGCACATCAGTGGAAACACACTACGCATTTTCGAGCGGCAACGTGACGGACGCTGGCTTATTAAGGTTCAGATGTCCAATACCGACTAGGAGAATACTTTTTACTCTTTGTTATTTATGCTCGAAAAATCCAGTCATCATGATAGTCGGAGCGACAAGAGGACATGCCGGATCAATCAACGTCGGCGAAGCTCAACGCGGTAACATTAGTCAAAGTTGCTGCGAGAATGTCAAGGTCATGGCGCCGTAGCGGCATCAATCGATTGCCATGCAGCAAAGTATCGCTATGGAGGTCGCCATTAATTGGCAGCCGCAGCGTTCATGCATGCATAGCAATGAGGATGGCCAGCACCAGACAGCACCGATTGATGCGGGATCCAACCCTGATGACATCACGATTTTTTGACCATACGCCTAGGAGCCTTGCCTACGACTTCTAACTTGGCTTCGGCGATTCCAGAGCGCAGCATCCCGAGCTTTTGTGCCGCAGCGAACGTCACATCCCCGATCAGGTCAGGCGCGCTTGGACCACGATCATTGACCCGAACAATGACGCTCTTGTTATTTTTCAAATTCGTGACGCGAACCCGCGTCCCGAAAGGCAGCGTTTTATGAGCCATCGTCAATGCACTGGCGCTAAAGCGTTCCCCGCTGGCCGTCTTGCGGCCATTGAACTTACTGCCATACCAGGCAATCGTTCCAGAGGAGCCGGCTGTTTCAACTGCTCTTGGCTCAGATACGGCAGTCGACGGCTGGGCAAGAGCCCCAATGCTTAGTGAAAACAGCGCAGTAGCCACGACAACAGAAAATATTGGACGGATCATGCTATCCCCCGATGAATTTGTCGATGGAAGGTTCTACCGCAATGTCCCTGGCTGCTTGAGCGCGTCACGTATCTCGCGCAAAAGCAGCACGTCTTCTGATGGCGGCACTTCCACTTCAGGAGCTTGCGCCTGCTTGCGCAGGGCCAAAGTTCTGGCTTTGTTAATCATCCGCACCATTAAAAAAATGATGAACGCCAAAATCAGGAAATTGATCAGAATGGTCAGGAAGTTGCCGTAAGCCAAAACTGCACCGGCTTTCTTGGCTTCTGCCAGCGGCAACTGCATGCCTTGATTATTTAACGGCAGGTAATAATTAGAGAAATCCAGCCCCCCGAAAATCTTTCCCACAATGGGCATGATCACATCTTGCACAAGGGATTCGACGATCTTGCCAAACGCTGCACCAATAATGACCGCGACTGCCAAATCAACGACATTGCCTTTTACGGCAAATGCTTTGAATTCCTGAAGCATGCTCATTAGATCTCCTTAATGATTGGTGGGAAAATTTGCACGACAGGGCGATTTTACAGTCTGCGTTTGCCAGTTGTTGATTAAACCCAGAAAAAAGCCGCTGGAGCAATGCACTGCAGCGGCCAAGATACTTCCGAGAGATAGCCGCCCTCGTCAGGCGACTAAGGTAATCATCTGCCTTTTAGTAATGCAATGCAATAGAATTCGCCTCCCTCTATTTCTTCCGCCGTTCAGTGCCAATAGTTGCTTCGTAAAATCAAATTGTCGCTTAAAACATTCGCTTTAACCCGGCCATTCGAGACGGATGGGAGCGCATCAATAACCCGGGAGGCAAGAGGCATTTAGCCGGTGCGGTAATCGGCATATAGTGATGGCGTACCCTACTTTGAAGGAGTCCACATGAATGCGCACCATCACCGCGTTGCGGTAGCGACCATCTTGGTCGCGGCTGTCCTGCCCACCACCTCTGCCCATGCGCAGCTTGGCGACCTACTCAAGCAGGGGCAGTCGGCCGGGTCACCGGGCGGCGGCCTGGGGGATTTGGGCGGCACGCTGTCAGGCAAGTCCATGATGTCGGGCAGCACCGGCAACGTCGCCGGCGTGCTGCAATTCTGTATCAAGAACAACTACCTCGATGGCAATGCCGCCGCATCAGTTAAAGACTCAGTGATGGGCAAGCTGTCTGGGAAACCTACTTCCGACAAAGGCTACAACGAAGGTGAAAAAGGGATCCTGCACAGTAGCGACGGCAAGAAACTGGACCTGAGCGGCGGTGGCCTGAAGGCCAAGGTTACGAAGCAAGTCTGCGACCAGATCCTCGCCCAAGGCAAGTCGCTGTTATAAGCAAGTACACACAACGAGGTGGCTCAGTTGTCGCTTCGTCAGCAGCGCTGCCTCCCCGCCAACGGGCACGCAGCCAAGATAGCTTGGCAATGCACTGGCCGCTGTAAAAAATTGGCAGCCTCGGTCATGGCATTGAATACAATCCGTCTGGGCATTGAATACAATCCGTCTGGGTCAGCACAGACGAGCTTGGGTTAAAAAATTGCAACCTCAAAAGCAGTTCCGTAATTTTGGGAGCGCCTAACTGCCAAGCGATTGGACTTTTGAAACTCTTCGGTCGCAATAATTTATATCGAAGCAGCCCCTGTTCTGCTACAGCTCAGCGCCCACCAAGTTTAGCGTGCTTGGTCTCTACTAAACCGTAGACAACCTGACATCACGCCGGGTAATGTTGATATTAGGAGAAAATGATGGACCACGCCACACTAGTAGCAAAGGGCCGCCGATATTGGGAAATATGGTTGCCACAAATGACCAGAGAGTTGAAGGAGGCGAAACAATTCAACGCAGCTATCCAGATCGCAGCGGCTCGCGCACAGGCGGAAATATTTGACTTGAGGGTAAAAGGGTACCAGGAGCACGAAGCCCAAAAATTGGTGCTGCCAAAGTACATTTTTCTGTCGCCGGAGAAACACGAATAGCGCCCTCTGCCCCTATTCATTTAACGTAGACATTACTTTTTGGTACTGGATGCGAACTGCATTGCGTGATATACAGCTTCAACCGGCGATCATAGCTTCATGAAAAACCCAATTGGACGGAAAATAGCACAGCGGCTTCAGGCGCTTAACAAGACGCAGACATGGCTTGCAGAGCAACTTTGCGTATCGGATGTGGCCGTGGCCAGATGGATAAAAAATGGCCATATCAGCATAGAATACGCCGCGAAGGTAGTCACCTTGCTGGGAATCCCGCTAGAAGAGTTGCTCGGTATTGCAGATCCATCGCGTTCGGCTCAGGCCACACAATCGTCGAACCTGAAGCACCATGTGATTTGCGTGGACGACAATGAGCTACAAATCGTTCTGAGCCTACGTAAAGCCCCTAGTGATATGCGAGCCTTGGCTACGTTAAACCTGTTTCGCTCCCTAGCGTCTGAACAAGAGAAACCATAAAGTCATTCTGGTCTCGCGTCAGTGACGTAAGCACATTGTACAAGGCCGTGCACCAACGTAACGCGGGCCTGCTTCAGAACCCTCTACGTACCGCGCAGTGAAAATGTACAGCTAACGCCAGGCTCACCGCGCTTGTCGCGATATTGATGTCTTACCTTGTCATGCCCAAGTTATCGAACTGGGCTGATGCGGTAATTGAAGCATTGAGTAAAGAGACTTATCGCAGAGGACACGGCAGGGTTTCTTTTCTACGTCCGCTTCGTGGCCGTCAGCAGTCCGTCACGTTGACTGGTCGAAGGTCGGCTCTTGGCCGGTCAGTGCCCATCGCGGTTGAAAGGGGCATCTGCCGGCCTACCGCTAGATTTCTGTCTGCTCGGCTATTTCGAGCGCGTCATCGACCTCGATTCCAAGATAACGCACCGTGCTCTCAAGCTTGGTATGCCCAAGCAGCAACTGAACGGCGCGCAGGTTCTTCGTGCGCCGGTAGATCAGCGTTGCTTTTGTTCGCCGCATTGTGTGGGTGCCATAAGAAGCAGTATCCAAACCGATCGAACGCACCCAGGAAGCGACGATGCGTGCGTACTGCCGGGTGGACAGGTGGGGTGACTTTGCAACCCTGCTTGGAAACAGGCACTGATCGGCTGCGAGACGAGCCTTGTCGATCCATGTAGCGACTGACTGTCGCGTTTGTTCAGTAATTTCAAACTGCACCGGACGATGTGTTTTGTGCTGCATGACCACGGCGCGCGGGAAGATGCTTTTACCCTGCGCAATGTCACAGACTCGCAGACTGACCAAGTCGCAGCCGCGCAGCTTGCTATCGATGGCAAGATTGAACAGCGCTAGATCTCGCACCTTGCCTGCAAGCTGCAGCCTGATGCGGATTGCCCAAATTTCTTTGAGCTTCAATGGCGCCTTCTGCCCGACCAAGCGGCCTTTGTTCCATGGCACCGGGACGAGGGGATTACCAGAATGGGTTTCCATGAGATTCTCCTTTGAAGAAAGGAGTCCCATTTTCTTCTTGCGACGGACGCTTGCCGACCCATTACAGCCATTCGATTTAGCTCTATCACTGGCTCCTATGTGACGCAAAGGAGCCAGTCGGTGGCACGAGCATACTAGTGCAACGTCGGGGATAGCAAGGAGCCGAAATACGGCAAATGTGTCATGCCAGTTCTTCCTGGAACGCTTCCTCGCGTTTGGACTTGATCGACGGCAGCGCCACGATCACCACCAGCGCGGCAGCGGCCAGCAGCAGGCCCAGCGAGATCGGCCGCGTGAAGAACACGCTGAAGTCGCCCCGCGACAGCAGCAGCGAACGCCGGAAGTTCTCTTCCATCATCGGCCCCAGCACGAAGCCCAGCAGCAGCGGCGCGCCTTCGCAGCCCAGCTTGATGAACACATAGCCCAGCACGCCAAAGCCCGCCGTCATGAACACGTCGAACACGCTGTTGTTGACCGTGTAGACGCCAATGCAGCAGAACACCAGGATCGCCGGGTACAGGTAGCGGTACGGCACCGTCAGCAGCTTGATCCAGATGCCAATCAGCGGCAGGTTCAAAATCACCAGCATCGCATTGCCCAGCCACATCGACACGATCAGGCCCCAGAACAGCGTCGGGTTGCTGGTCATGACCTGCGGGCCCGGCTGGATGTTGTGGATCGTCATCGCGCCCACCATCAGCGCCATCACCGCATTGGGCGGTATGCCCAGCGTCAACAGCGGAATGAACGAGGTCTGCGCCGCGGCATTGTTGGCCGACTCCGGACCGGCCAGGCCCTCGATGGCGCCCTTGCCGAACTCGGCGCTGTTCTTGCTGATCTTCTTTTCCATCGTGTAGGCGCCAAACGAGGCCAGCGCCGCGCCGCCGCCCGGCAGGATGCCCAGCATCGAGCCCAGCGCGGTGCCGCGCAGGATCGGTGCGGCCATGCGCTTGAAGTCGTCCTTGGACGGGAACAGCGTGGTGATCTTGTTGGTGAAGACTTCGCGGTGCTCCTTCTGCTCGAGGTTGGTCATCACCTCGGCAAAGCCGAACACGCCCATGGCCACCGCGGCAAAGCTCACGCCGTCGGACAGCTCGGGAATGTCGAAGGCATAGCGCGACACGCCGGTGTTGACGTCGGTGCCGATCACGCCGCCCAACAGGCCCAGCACGATCATCGCAATGGCCTTGACCAGCGAGCCCGAGGCCAGCACCACTGCGCCGATCATGCCCAGCACCATCAGCGAGAAGTACTCGGCCGGGCCGAACTTGAAGGCCACTTCGGCCAGCGGCACCGCAAAGGCCGCCAGCAGCAGCGTGCCGACGCAGCCGGCGAAGAACGAGCCGATCGCGGCGGTCGACAGCGCCACGCCGGCGCGGCCGCGCCGCGCCATCTGGTAGCCGTCGATACAGGTGACCACGGACGAGGTCTCGCCCGGCAGGTTGACCAGGATGGCGGTGGTGGAGCCGCCATACTGGGCGCCATAGTAAATACCGGCCAGCATGATCAGGCCGCCCAGCGGGGGCAGCGCATAGGTCGCCGGCAGCAGCATGGCGATGGTGGCGATCGGGCCCAGGCCCGGCAGCACGCCGATCAGGGTGCCGATCAGGGCGCCGATGAAGCAGTAGGCCAGGTTCATCGGCAGGCCGAAGGTCATGCCGAACAGGGAGACCGGTTCAAAGGCCAGCACGGCGCCAAAGCCGGTGGAAAGGTTGGCAATCAGGGTTTCCATGTGAGCTCCTTAGGCGCCGAGGAAGGTGGGCCACAGCGGAAACTGCAGGCTCAAGGCATAGACGAAGACGAACAGGCACAGCGCGACCAGCACGACGGTGTTGATAATGGCGGCGCGCCAGCCGAATTCATGGCTGGCATAGCTCGACACCAGCACCACGGTGATGAGGGAAATGACCAGCCCCAGGCGCGGCAGGAACAGGCCGAACAGCACGACCGAGCCGAGGATGAGAATGATGGTGGACCAGGAAAAGCGATCGACCTTGTGCGCCTCGGCCTTGGGCGAGAGCGCCATCAGGGCAATGCCGACGCCCATGACGATGAGGATGACGCCCAGTACGGTGGGAAAGTAGCCGGGGCCCATGCGGGCGCCCGTACCAAACGTATATTGGGTGCCAAACCCGGCGAAAAAAAGGCCGAAGGCGGCAAACATCACCCCCGACCAGAAGTCCTTCTGATTCCTGATATGCATTAAGTTTGTCTCCATCCATTTTTTGACATCGGCACGTATAGCAAGCACCGTCCAGGCGCCCGGACAAACTACGTCCGGACGAGCCATTACCTTTCCTCATTTGAATTAGCGTGTTTGCAGCCCCTGCAGTTGGTCTCTCGTATCAGACCCGCCAAAGGGGGACACCGTCGAAGCAGGTGCCAACGATTAAGCAAAATAATTTTGACTAATGGCTTGGAGCGAAGGATAGATCATGAATCTTTGATTCACACCCGAATGATTCCATTAGCTGGAATATCCTTTTTGCAACATTTCGGATGCTTGGTCGTATCATGATCCGCACCAGCGGTCTTGCTCCAACGCTAGAATTCCTGAAGTTGCATGAGTACGTTGTCTGTGATTTTGTCCCGCAACGCTAGCAGCGGGGAACGAAGTTCGTTGACGACGAACTCCAGCGTGTCCTTGCCTGTTACGCTCATGTTGACGACATAGATTGGATAGCCGGTAATTTCCACAGGTGACGCTAGAGCTATGACTTCCGGCTGCCATGATGCTATGCAAAAGCCGTGTTCTTTGACATGCGCTACCGCGTCGTTGATTTCCTTCTCCAAGCCGCTTGACACCGTACCGGTTCGACTAGCGCTTTTTGCCCTTAGCCTTGCTATGAATTCCTTACGATTTTCTTCCGGCGCGGCTGCCAGATAGGCGCGTCCAAGCGAGGTCAATTCGATAGGAACTCGCTGGCCTGATACTACCGTGCGCAACACGCCCCTTCGGTTGTAGCGGAACGATTCCAAGTACACCATCTCACTACGGTCTACTGTGGCTAGGCCAACATTGGCGCGATATTTCTCTGACGCCGCACGCATTAAAGGTGAGGCAATCTGCAGCACCGGGTTGCTCGATCGCATTGCAAGGGCCAAGCTTAGAACTGCTACACCAAGACGATAGGCGCGCGCGTCGCGGTCATAGTCCAACATACCGGACATCACCAAGGTCTGTGTTAGACGACTCACAGTCGCCCGGGCAATGCCCGTTCTGTCTGAAATCTCGCCATTGCCAAGCAAGTCCGAGCCTGGCCGGAATGCTCTTAGGATTTCGATACCGCGCTCCAAGGATCGGTTCTGTGCGCCTTCTGCCTGCCGACTGGGACTTAACGAGGGGTTAGCAAGCGGTTTCACCGAACTCTCCTTGACGGCTTTCAATTCCATTAAGTGGAATTGTGACAGGTAGCGTAGGCATCTTACTGCATATGATGCATCCATGTTCTTGCGACAGAACTAGAGTCTCGCAAGAAGGAAGCGAAGTGCACACGGCCAAATCGAACCTGCCGTAAAGCATTTTCTTTGGAATTAACCGGAGTCTCTAATGAAACTTGCTACGAACCAGCTCAACATGACTGTGTTAATGACGCCTGACATGGCCAACTTCGCAGGCAATGTGCACGGCGGCGCGATTCTTAAATTAATGGATCAAGTGGCTTATGCCTGTGCAAGCCGTTATGCCGCTAGTTACGTAGTTACCCTCAGTGTGGATCAAGTTACGTTCCTTCAGCCCATCTACGTTGGGGAATTGGTGAGTTTCCTTGCGAGCGTCAACTTCACGGGCCGGTCTTCCATGGAGGTTGGCATCAAATTGATTGCGGAGAATATCCGCACCCAGGATACGCGTCACGTAAACAGTTGTTTCTTTACTATGGTTGCGGTGAATGATGAGCGCCGTTCTATTCCAGTTCCACCACTACACCCTGTTTCTGTTGATGAAATCAGGCGATTTGAAGCAGCCAAAAGGCGTCAAGAATCGCGGCGGGCACTAGCAGAAAAAGTTGACGGCACGAAGCATGCTAAGTGAATACGCTGGCCGGATCCAAAAAGCGGCACACACCTCGACGTTCTGCGCCCACTGACACGTTGTAGCAGTACGTCTGGACGCGCCTAGCACTGCAGTTTTGGAATCGATTTCGTAGTTTATATACAGGGAGGCAAGGTGTGCTTAGCCTCTATCTCAACCGTACCAATTTTCGGACGTTAGCCAACAAACTCCATTCCATCAGATGGAATTGACAGGATGCTCTTCAACGGCTGGCAGCATAAGCTGTCTACATAGTTAGCAGCATGGCAGTAAGAAGGCGCGAAGTGCCTAAAGACAAGGCGACCAGAATACTGAAGGAGACATAGGCTATGGGCAGCAACAATTGCCGAACTCAAAAGCCCAACCGGGTCATTACGTCCCTCGATAGGAAAAGCTTGGCGTACCGCCAGCATAGGGCGTCCACCAGATAGCACGCACAAAAAATAAAGCTTTTTTAGGCCGCTCCGGAGGCAGCCGACTGAGGCTCAATGTAGAGCGACGTCCTGTCGCTTACCAACACACTTACTTATTTTGAGGAGTTCCAAGATGACTACCAACTCGCTGATTGACCTGCAAGTCCAGTCCGGGATAGCAACGCTTTACTTCAACCGCCCTGAAAAACGCAATGCCATGAGCGATGACATGCGCACAGAATTTATCGCGGCACTTGAACGCGTGGCAAGCGACAAGGCAATCAAGGCACTCGTCATCACCGGGAACGGCAAGGGATTCTGCGCTGGTGGCGACATATCAGGCATGGAGAAACGCATGCAAGCCCCGCAAGGCGAGATTGCTTTCAATGGCTGGCATCGGCAGCAGCGCGTACACCATACCCAAACGTTGCTGCACACCATGCCCAAGCCCACGATTGCGGCAGTCAATGGCGCTGCTTCTGGTCTGGGCGCAGACACGGCTCTCGCCTGCGATTTCATTGTGGCCAGCGAGAACGCTAGCTTTACATGGTCTTACATCAACCGCGGCATCATTCCCGACGGTGGTGGAATGTATTTTTTGCCCCGCCGGGTAGGTTTGCCCAAGGCAAAAGAGCTGATTTTTTCGGGGCGAAAGGTTGATGCCAGTGAAGCACTGCAAATCGGTATCGCCGATCGCATCGAGTCCGCTGACGGCCTGGTCGCCGCTGCTCAGGCATGGGCTGCCGATCTAAGCAAGGGTTCCAGCACTGCGCTCGCCCTGGGCAAAACCATCATCAACCAGAGTTTTGAACTACCGGCAAATCAAGTGTTTGCAATGGGAAGCCAAGCCCAAGGAATTTGCTACACCAGCACCGAACATCGCGAGTCGGTCATGGCATTTCTCGCGAAGAGCGCTGACAAGGCGTAATGATAGAAATGCAAATAAGCACAATTCTTAGGAGAACCTGACAATGAATCCCCTTTCCAGTCTTTTCAACCCGCGTAGCGTCGCCGTCATCGGTGCCTCCGCAGATGCCAACAAAACCGCCGGGCGGCCCGTGGCCTATCTGCGCAAACATGGCTTTTCCGGCGACATCTATCCAGTCAATCCGCGCGTAGAGAATATCGATGGATTGCCGTGTTATCCAGATATTGCATCTCTGCCTACTGTCCCCGATGTGGCCATCGTCGCGCTCGGCGCTGACCGCGCCAATGTTGCAGTCCGCGAGCTTGCCGCTCGAGGCACAGGCACCGCCATCGTGTTGGCCAGCGGCTACGGCGAAACAGGCGAATCCGGTGCCAGGCGGCAAAAGGAACTAGTCGAGGCGGCCGGGAGCATGCGGCTGCTGGGACCCAACACGATTGGTCTGGTCAACGTCACCGACAACATTCCCTTGTCGGCGAGCGGCGCACTGGAAATGGACGAGTTCCCTGCCGGCGCCATCGGTGTCGTATCGCAGAGCGGCGGCATTCTTGGCGCGCTTCTGTCGCGCGCTGCGGCAAGAGGGATTGGCATGTCGAAGCTGATCTCTACCAGCAATGAAGTGGACCTGGAACTGGCTGACTTCATCGACTACCTGGCGGAAGATGACGCCACCCGGGTCATTGCGCTTTACATTGAAACCGTCCGCAATCCTGAACGGTTTCGCGCTGCCTGCCTGAAGGCTGCGGCCGCGGGCAAGCCCGTGGTCGCGTTCAAGATCGGTCGCTCCGAGGCGGGCGCCAGAGCCGCTGTTTCCCACACCGGCGCGATGGCGGGGGCCGACCGCATGTACGATGCGCTGTTCAAGCAGGTCGGCGTCATCCGCGCGCAGACGTTTAGCGACCTGCTGGATATTCCGGCAGCGCTGGCCAGCAGTCGTGTCCTGCGTGGAAACCGCGTGGCCATTCTTACTTCCACCGGCGGCGCCGGCACGCTGGTTTCCGATGCCCTAGGTGTCAATGGTTTCGATGCGCCGGCACCCGATGCCGAGACCGCCAGCCGGCTTCGCGCGTTGCAAACAGGCGACCATGCAGCGTTGGACAGGAATCCGATCGACGTCACCCTTGCTGGCTTGCAGCCTGACCTCCTGCGTGGCGCAATCAACGCCCTGCTGGACAGCCCGAGCTATGACGCATTGATCATCATTGCTGGCTCATCCAGCCTCGCAATGCCGGAGCTCATGGCAGGCGCCATCAAGGACTGCATGCCCAACAGCGACAAACCAATCCTGGCTTATATCAGCCCTCATGCACCCGAATTGGCGGCGCACTTCAATTTGAAGGGCGTTCCCGCATACGTTGCGCCGGAGAGCTGCGCGGCCGCGCTTGGCGCGATGTTGGAAGTATCCCGATGGAAGGCGCCGCTTGCCGCTTCGCTTGAACCGGAGAACGTCTCCATTGCCGACTTTGCGGCCGGATCCCTCGACGAAGCGCAGGCCAAAGCCCTGTTTTCCCGATTTGGCATACCGTGTGTTCAGGAAGCGATCGTATCAACGCCGCAGGAAGCCGAGGCGGCAGCAAAGCAATTCGGACCCCGGGTCGTGCTGAAAATTCTTTCTGCTGAAATCACTCACAAAAGTGATGTTGGCGGTGTTGCGGTAGGCGTGCCTACTGATCAGGTTGCGCAGCGTCTGACGGCCATGACCCTGGAAGTTGAGGCCAAGGCCGGCGTTGTCCCAAGCCGTTTTTTGGTACAGGAGATGGTCAGTGGGGGCACAGAGTTGATTTTGGGCATTAATCGGGATCCATTGGGAACTGCCGTGCTCTTGGGCATGGGCGGCGTCACCGCCGAGCTATTCAAAGATACCGCGATACGTCTGCTTCCGCCGAAAGGCGGGCTGAACCGGGACGAAGCGATGGAGCTCCTTCGCGAATTAAAGACGTGGCCTTTGCTGAATGGATTCCGTGGACGTCCCAAAGCAGATGTGGATGCGCTGCTGTCAGCCATTGTCGCATTTACAGGGATGGCATCCCAACTGGGAAACCGTCTTGTAGAAGCTGAAATTAACCCAGTTTTTGTCCTCCCAGAAGGACAAGGAGTGCGGGCGGCGGATGGCGTAGTCGTGCTTGCGGACTGATGGGTGGCTCAGCGACGCCTTGGACCACGTTGTGACGTCAGCAAAACGGGTTCATTAGTGCGGGGTATAGGATTGCACGGAGCCCTGTGCCTCGCATAGGAGTTCTCCAGGCGAGCATGCCGCAGTCGCCGTCATGGCGTTTTCAAAACAGAAACACTAATGCTGCACAGATTGCCGGGTAGGCGAACGCGCTGGCCGGGCAAACGCGTTGCAAGCTTCTGGAGAACAGGAATGATGGAACAGATCCACGTTGAGAAAGAGGGCTTTGTCAAACGAGAGTCCACGCAACTGCCCGAGCTGGCCGGCGTTGCTTTACGCCATGTTGAAAGAATCGCCATCATCGGTGCCGGCACGATGGGCACAGGCATCGCCATAGCAGCGCTCGATGCCGGATTCCACGTTCTTTTGCTTGAACGTGAAAAAGAGGCATTGGATCGAGGCGAGCGCAGAATTAGTGACCATTACACGTCTCGCGTGAGCAAAGGGAAAATTTCTGCTGCGCTTGCTCAGGGACAGTTGGCACGCCTGCAGGGTAGTATCGATTGGCAACTGCTTGCGGGCATAGATCTGGTAATCGAAGCCGTTTTCGAAGATCTGGAAGTCAAACAGGATGTGTTCCGCCGGCTAGATAGCTTGGTGCGGCCTGGATCCGTACTGGCCTCAAACACGTCCTATCTTGATCTCGACAAAATCGCCAGCGCAACTTCCCGTCCTTCCGACGTGGTTGGTTTGCACTTCTTCAGTCCGGCAAATGTAATGCGCTTGGTAGAGGTGGTGCGCGGTACTGCCACCGCGCCGGAGGTACTGGCAACGGCTGTCCACGTTGCCAAGCGGATGGGCAAACTGCCTGTCATTGCGGGCAATGCATTTGGATTTATCGGTAACCGTGTCTATTCAGCCTACCGACGACAATGTGAATTCCTGATCGAGGAAGGCGCCTATCCGGAACAGGTCGACGCAGCACTTGAGTCCTTTGGTTTTGCCATGGGGCCATTTGCGGTCGCTGACATGTCCGGCCTCGATATTGCCTGGCGAATGCGCAAGAGCCAGGCAGCCACGCGAGATCCTGCCGCCCGCTACGTGGACATACCTGATCGGCTGTGCGAACTGGGGCGTTTAGGCAAAAAGACGCTGGCCGGGTATTACCTTTACGAAGCAGGCAGCAGAGAGCGAAAAGTTGACCCGTTGGTGACGGAACTGATCGATCTGGCGCGCAGCGAAAGTGCTCGCCCATCCCGTAGCCTTGCCGATGAAGAGATTCAACGTAGGGCTTTACTGGCCATGGTGAATGAAGCCGCCTTGCTGCTGGCAGAAGGCGTGGCGCAGCGACCCGATGATGTCGATGTTGTTCTGGTCAACGGATTTGGCTTTCCCAAACGAGAAGGCGGTCCCGTGTGCTGGGCCCGAAAACGCGACCGGAAGGAACTTGAAAAGGATATTGACTGGCTCGCTTCGCTATCCGGTCCCGGCTTCGTGCGGGGCAATCTGGCTTACCTTTGGGAAGGTGAGGACTGATATGTTTGCTACTCAGGTTTTAGCAGAATTTGGCGCAGCGTTTCAGCTGCAACCCCTGCCTGAAGATATCGCCCACTATGCAAAACGGGCCGTCATTGATTGGTATGCGTCTGTGTTTCCCGGGTTGAATGCTGCTCCGGTGCAGATGCTGGAGCAAGCGCTGTCAGAAGACCTGGACCATGGATCAGCGCGACTCATTCTTGGCCGGCGCTCTACTGCGCGCACTGCAGCCCTTATCAATGGCGCTGCGGCGCACGCTGCCGAAGTCGACGACAGCTTTCGCGACGCCATGTACCATCCTGGCGCGGCAACGATCGCGGCCGCCTTGGCGGCAAGCCAGGACGTGAATGCGAGCGGCCTGGATTTTCTGCGCGCAATCGTGGCGGGCTATGAAATTTCCACGCGTATTGGCGTCGTGCTGGGACGCCCGCACTATCTGTACTGGCATAACACCGGAACCGTCGGTGCATTCGGGGCCGCAGCTGCAGCCGCTTGCCTATACCGCTTGGACGGCCTGGCGTTTGCTCATGCATTGGCTACCGCTGCAACCTTTGCGGCTGGGTTGCAACAAGCCTTCCGCATGGACTCGATGTCCAAGCCACTCCATCCAGGACGCGCGGCGGAAGCTGGTGTCCTCGCGGCCATGCTCGCAAAGCGGGGCCTAACCGGATCACTTGACGTGCTCGACGGCGACGCTGGTTTTGGAAAGGCCATGAGCGAGGGTGCGGATTGGTCGTGCATTGGCGCGACGTTAGGCCAGGTGTTTCACATCAAGTCTTTGACCTTCAAAAATCATATCGGCTGCGGGCATACCTTTGCTGCGATCGATGGCGCACTGGCACTGCAGCGACGGCACGCACTCAAGCCGGAAAACATTGCACGGGTGCGAGTTGGCACCTACAAGCCGGCACTCGATATTGCCTGTTATCAAGACCCACGAACGGCGAACGAAGCGCGCTTCAGCCTCAAATATGTCGTTGCGACGGCACTGGTCCACGGCAGCGTACGCATGGCGGCCTATGAGCCAGATCGCCTGGACGATCCTGTTGTACGTACATTCATGCAGCGTATCGAAGTGACGGTTGACCCAGAACTTGACGCCTTGTTTCCAAGACAGCGCGCGGCACGGGTGGAGATTGAAACCACTGACGGCAAACGCCTCCATTACTTACAGCCAAATCGCAAAGGCGATCCCGAATTGCCGTTGAGCGACGAAGATGTCAGCGACAAGTTTATTGAACTCGCCAGCCCTGTGATCGGTGAAGAGCAAGCGAGACCCCTGCTGGCGCGATTGTGGTTGGTTGAACAGGCATCACGCATCGACTGGTGAATGAAAAGTCCTATGTGCCCAAAGCCCTTCTTACTATCTGGAGTAAACGATGATGCAACAAGCCTATATCTGTGACGCCATTCGTACCCCTTTCGGCCGTTATGGGGGTTCGCTTTCCTCTGTGCGGGCCGACGACCTCGGCGCTGTGCCGCTGAAAGCGCTGATGGATCGAAATCCAGGTGTTGATTGGGAAGCCATTACTGACATCATTTTTGGTTGCGCCAACCAAGCCGGAGAAGATAATCGGAATGTAGCGCGCATGAGCGCACTGCTTTCCGGTATGCCGGTGAGTGTCCCCGGTTCAACGGTGAACCGCCTTTGCGGATCAGGTCTGGATGCGCTCGGCACAGCGGCCCGCGCGATCAAGAGCGGCGAGGCGACGCTGATGATCGCAGGTGGCGTTGAAAGCATGAGTCGAGCGCCGTTTGTGATGCCAAAAGCTGCAAGCGCGTTTGCACGCGACAACGCGCTCTATGACACCACCATTGGCTGGCGCTTTGTCAACAAGCTGATGCGGGAACGATATGGCGTCGATTCAATGCCAGAGACTGCAGAAAATGTCGCCAAGGACTTTGGGATCGATCGACAATCGCAGGATCGAATGGCCGTTGCGTCTCAGCAAAAGGCATTGGCTGCCCAGAAGAATGGCTTCTTCGACGCAGAGATTATACCTGTCGCAGTTCCGCAGAAAAAAGGAGAGCCGACTCTTGTTAGCAAGGACGAGCATCCCCGCGAGACAAGCTTGGAAGCATTGGCAAAACTGAAGGGCGTGGTCACACCAAATGGTTCGGTCACTGCAGGCAACGCAAGCGGCGTCAACGACGGCGCATGTGCGTTGCTCTTGGCAGACGAAGCATCTGTAGCCCGTCATGACCTCACACCGCGCGCACGAGTTGTTGCCATGGCGACAGCAGGCGTCGCCCCGCGCATTATGGGCTTTGGCCCGGCGCCCGCAACACGCAAGGTACTGCAACTCGCTGGACTGACGCTTGATTCTCTGGATGTCATCGAACTCAACGAAGCGTTTGCCGCACAAGGCTTGGCAGTGCTTCGCGACCTTGGCCTGTCGGACGATGATCCGCGCGTCAACCCAAATGGTGGCGCCATTGCGCTAGGCCATCCTTTGGGTGCTTCGGGAGCCCGGCTTGCCACAACCGCCGTAAATCAATTACATCGGGTCGGCGGCCGCTATGCCCTGTGCACCATGTGCATCGGTGTGGGCCAAGGTATCGCAGTCGTATTGGAACGCGTGTAGCCAAATGCAGATAGGGAGAGCGGCTGCAAGGCAGGCCGCATGTGATACAGGACATACACCTACGCATGTTCATACGCAGGCGCCTGCCCGATTTACTACCCACTAGGACCACATGCCGCTAGTTTCCACTAGATGGAAATGGAGGACTTTTTATGCACTGCGTACCGAATACACTGTTCTAAACAAAAATTAGGAAAGCGGCGGATTGCCCATTGGGGCATTCGCTTCGTTTTAACCGATACATTTTAAGAGACATGCCATGAACACATCTATGAAGTCATTCCTTCGCAAGCTTGGAGCAATTGTGACACTTGCTGCAGTGAGCAGCGTTGCCGCTTCGCCGGCGTTTGCAGCTTATCCCGACCGGACCGTACGCATTATTGTGCCTTTTGCACCAGGTGGCGGCACAGACCTAATCGCTAGGTCGATAGGAACGGGCATGTCGCAAGCACTCGGTCAAAGCGTGATAGTTGAAAACAAGCCCGGCGGTGGCACGATAATCGGAACGGATGCGGTGGCAAAAAGCCCCGCCGATGGCTACACGCTGCTAATCGCCACGTTTGCCCACGCCGTCAACCCAAGCTTGCAGCCGAAACTGCCGTACGCGACAGACAAGGCCTTTGCCCCTGTGATTCTGGTAGGTCGCTCCCCCAACATTTTAGTGGTCAAGCCAGACAGCCCCTATAAGTCTGTAAAGGACCTGATAGCGGCGGCCAAAGCAGCGCCGGGTAAGCTCAACTTCGCTTCACAAGGTAACGGTACTTCGGCTCACTTGGCTGGTGAGCTTTTCAAAAATCTTGCGAAGGTAGACCTTACCCACGTCCCATATCGAGGCGCCGGCCCTGCGATAACCGATCTGCTGGGTGGCCAGGTGGATATGATGTTCGCTACTGCTGCGGCAGTAACTCCGTTTCTCCAGAGTGGCAAACTGCGCGCAATAGGAGTGACTACTACCCAGCGCTCGCCGGCATATCCCAACGTGCCAACGATTGCTGAGAGTGGTGTTTCGGGCTATGCCGCAGAAAGCTGGTATGGACTGTATGCGCCGGCAGGTACACCGCCAGACGTGATTGGCAAATTGAATGCCGCCGTCAAGAAGGCAGTAGAGAGCGACACATTTCGTAAGCGAGCACAGGATGAGGGCTTGATCATTTCTGCTGGCGACCCGGCCGAGCTTAGCAACTATGTTCGTGCGGAAGAAACTCGGTGGACAAAAATTGTTAAAGAAAACAATATTACGCCGGAGTAAGTCTACCAGACTGCAATTAGTGAAGAAGAAAAAGGCGAAGTGGCGTACCTGCTGAATAGTATTTATATGATGCGGGGACAATGCTAGTAAGAGATAAACGACTACCTATCGCCTTGCTTATACTTATACCATTCAGTGTCTGCTTCTAGCTTTGAAGCAGACCGTAAAATTAAGCGGCTGACTGGCTGGTTTTGGCCGGTTGCAGACATTGAAGCCAATAGTTTATTTCTACGCGCCTTGATCTACGTAATTCTGTGGGAAAAAATGGCGCTCAATTAGTTCGATAAGGATATGAAGTATTTTGATGTGAAGTTCTTGTACTCGATCGGCAAACTTGCCACCGGGCGTATTAACATATATGTCGCTCATTTCTGCTAGGGCTGAATTCTGTTTGCCGGACAGTATGATCACATGCATCCCGAGAGACTTTGCAGCAGTTGCGGCTCTAAGAATGTTTTTACTGGTTCCGCTTGTGCTGAGTGCAACCAGGCAGTCTCCAGGGCGACCATGAGCATCAATATAACGGGAGAAAACTTGTTCATATCCCAAGTCATTGCCCACACACGTCAAATGTCCTGCGTCACTGATAGCAGTGGCCGCCAAGCCTCCACGATCAAGCCGGTAGCGTCCGGTTAGTTCTTCAGCAAAGTGCATTGCATCGCACATCGAACCGCCATTTCCGCATGCATAGACACGGCCACGCCTTGAAAAAACGTCGATTAGCAATGTCGCAGCCTCTTCAACCTTCTTCAGTGCATCAGCATTTTTTAGCAGCGAATCCAAGGCAGATTGTGCCTCTGACAAGCTAGCCATTATGTGTTGCTTCAATTGACACTCCGAAAGTTATATTTCTGCTATTTTACAAGATGCTGTGCATTGAGCTGCCTATATCGACCCTATGCAGACATCCGTGGCGAGGAATTCCGAATCAATCAGGAATCAAGCGCTTACCCATGCTGATGACTTCATCGATTTCATAGCCAAGCGTTTGGTAGAAGACAATAACGGCAGCATTGGTTGAGCGAACCTGCAAATTGATTTTCGGGCACCCGCGAGCGATCAAAAGCCTCTCCGCTTCGTCCATCATGGCCCTTCCATATGCAAGCCCTTGATGCGTAGGTAGAACGCCGAGGTAGTGCACCCATCCTCTATTGCCATCGAAGCCGATCATCGCAGTAGCCACGAGCTTGTCTCCCTCCATCCCTACGAGGAACAGCTCAGGCTGAGTTGTGAGCTTTCGATTGATATCGCTTTTTGGATTATTCCAAGGTCGAGTCAATTCACATTCTTGCCATAGTGCGATGACAAAAGTTTCGTCCGATTCTTGGTACGGTCTGATGTGCATGCTGAAGATGTTTGCTGATCAAAAAGTTGCTCATAGCATAACAGAATGAGCATATAGCAAAGGTCCGCTTTTCGCGAGCGGTCCCAGACTGACGCGCGGTTGTTAAATTCTTTAGCCCATATTGGATCGAGTTGGCTGCCGTATATAAATTTCCTATGGATGGCTTGTTCAAGCCTTTATTAGTGAAAACACAGCCAACGGCACAAAGGAGCGCTGGGTTGTTCAATACTTGAACCGCTATCGGTTCGTGATAGATGCTGCATAAGGCTTTGACTCTATATGAATAGCCGTTCAAGCCTTTATTGGCAGGAAACATGTCCGCCGTCGCTACGGGCGCGGATGCCGAGGCGTAAGATGATTGCCGCAATCCATTTCTTATAGCACCAACACAACAACAAGGAGACTTGCATGAGAACCACCCACCGCCTCTTCGTAATGACGATACTCGCTTCGGCCGCATTGAGCGTCCGGGCCGAATACCCGGAAAAGCCGATCCGGTTCATCGTGCCCTATGCAACCGGCGGCACGACCGACCTGGTGGCCCGGGTAGTCGGCGAGAAGGTTGCGGCCCGCCTCGGCAAGCCCGTGGTGATCGAGAACAAGTTGGGCGCAGGCGGCAACATCGGCATGGATGCAGTGGCCAAGGCCGCCCCTGACGGCTATACCGTCGGCATGGGCGCGATCTCCACCAACGCGCTCAATCCTCACGTCTACAAGAGCATGGCGTTCGACCCGCGCAAGGACTTCACGCCGATCAGCATGCTCGGCACTTCCACGATCGTGCTGCAGGTGACGCCGTCGTTGCCGGTGAATAACGTGGCCCAGCTGGTCGAGTACCTGAAGAAAAACCCGGGCATGACCTACGGAACGGCAGGGACCGGCACCTCGATGCATCTGGCCGGTGTGCTGTTCTCCCAGCGCACCGGCACCAGCCTTGACCATGTCGCCTACAAGGGTAGCGCCCCGGGCATTAACGACATGCTGGGAGGACATATTTCCATGATGTTCGACAACCTGCCTGCTTCGCTTCCACATATCAAGAGCGGAAAGCTGCGTGCGCTGGCGGTCGCCGGCAAGAGCCGCTCGCCTTCGCTGCCCGACGTGCCCACCATCGCCGAAGCAGGCGTCAGGGATTATGCGGTCGAGCCATGGTTTGCTGTCTATGGCCCGGCTGGGATGCCGCCAGCGGTAGTGCAGGCCGTGAACAAGGCTTATATCGAAGCGCTGGCCATGCCCGAGGTGAAGGAAAAGCTGACCCAGGCCGGATTCACGCCGCGCGGCTCGAGCGCAGCCGAGTTGGCCGCGCTGGGCCAGTCGGAGTACGAACGCCTGGGTAAGGTGGCGCGCACCGCCGGCATGAGCATGGACTGACGGGATGGCGGCATGCGTTGCCGCTCGCCCTGTTGCAGGTGCCCGGCCGCCGGGCATGCTGATAAATCTTCATCACGACGCGGTCGTCGTGGGAAGGGCGTAAGGGCTTGCCTTCTTCAGGGGTAAATAGCGTCGTTGACCGCCGGTTCGGCACTGCGGCTGCCCGGCACGCCGCTTTCTGCAGGACCAGGCATGCGCTGGAATGTTTATTGCTGCGCATTCCGGGTTTGCACGCCGCGCAACTCCAATATGTCTTCGTGCCGACCGCCAGCCACATCCATCAAGGGGCGTCACATGGGTTTTGGGCAATCAGCATTGAGCCCGGCAGAAGCCGGGCACCTCGCCAATTTCGATACAGGCAGGGAGGACACACTGTTGCAGGAATGGCGCAGCCGGGCGCTGGCCATGGAGGAATCGGTAGGCCGCGCAGTAATTGGCCAGTCTGAGCCCATCAGGCTGATCAACGTCGCCCTGTTCGCTCGCGGCCATGTGCTGCTGGAAGGCGATGTCGGCGTCGGCAAGACCACCGTGCTGCGCGCTTTCGCCAGGGCTGTCGGCGGCAAGTTCGAGCGCGTGGAGGGGACAGTTGACCTGATGCCGGGCGACCTGGTCTATCACACTTATGTGGACGCGGAGGGGCGGCCACGCATCGACCCGGGGCCGCTGCTTCGCCACGGCGAGGAACTGGTCACTTTTTTCTTCAATGAAATCAACCGCGCACGGCCACAGGTGCAATCGCTGCTGCTGCGGGCCATGGCAGAGCGCACGGTATCGGCTTTCAACCGCGAATACCGCTTTCCTTCAATGACCGTGTTTGCCGACCGCAATCGTATCGAACGGGAAGAAACGTTTGAACTGGCCTCCGCCGCACGGGACCGGTTCCTGTTCGAAGTCCAGATGAGCACGCCCACCGCGCGCGAGGTGCGGCGCGCGCTTGCGCTCGACCCCGTTTTTCATGATGCCGACGCACTGGTCGACAAGGTCGAGGCTGGCATGCTGCCATGGACCGAGTTGAATGCGGTCGCGGCGCTGGTGCAGCGCCGGGTGTCGGCAAGCGAGGCGCTGCAGGATTATGTGCTGGATCTGTGGCAGGCCACCAGCGCGCCCTCCCAATACGGCATACGGCTCGACAGCGTGGACATGGACAGGCTGATCCTGGCGGGTGTGAGTCCGCGCGGCATCAGCGCACTGATACGTGCTGCCCGTGTGACGGCCTGGCTGAGCGGACGGTTGTATGTGACGCCCGAGGACGTGCAGGCAGTGCTGCGGCCGGCATTTTCACACCGCATCTTCCTCACGCCCGTGTACGCATTGCGCCAGGCGGAAATTGTGGATGCCCTCCTCGGCGAGATGGTTTCCCGCATCGCCGCGCCTTGAGACCAGGCGGCGGGCATGATGGACGATATCGGTTTTGTTTATCGCATTCCTGGACGCAGCGGCGCGCACCGGCCGGGCGCCCACCAGGCCAGCACCAACGGCGCAGGCAATGCCTTCCACAGCCACGCCCGGCTGTTCGACCATCCCGATCCCCGTCGGCTGGACGTGCGCGCCAGCCTGCGCGCGGGCCGTGGCGAATGGCTGGTGCGTGCCTACCGGCAGCGCGCAACCATTTCGATCCGGCTGGTGGTGGATGTTTCCGCTTCCATGCACGTGGGCGCGCCGCTGCGCAAGCTCGACATTGCCGCCCGATTCGCCGAGTCCGCCGCATACAGCGCGTTTGGCGTCGGAGACACGGTCGGCATGCTGGCGTTCGACGCGGCGCACCGGGAAGACCTGTACTTTCCGGCCATCCACAGCCGCGGCGCTGGACAGGCGATGCGCTCGGCCCTTGCCGCTTGCAGGCCGGGACGCGAGGCCGGTTGCGGCCTGGTGGAAACCGCGCGTCAACTTGCCGGACGACGCGAGCTGGTCTTCCTGGTATCGGACTTCCACTGGCCACTGGCGGCGACGGCCGAAGCGATGAACATGCTAAGCCACGCATGGGTGGTGCCGCTGGTGGTATGGGATGAGACCGAGATGGCGCCGCCGCCAGTGGACGGCCTTGTCACCCTGCGCGATGCCGAGACCGGTTCCGCGACGCCGGTCTGGGTCAATGCGCGGCTGCGCCAGCGATGGGCGGCCCAGATTGCAAGCCGTCGTCACGCGCTCGACCAGCTGTTCGGGGCATGCAGCCTGCTGCCGGTTTATATGCATGGCGGCTATGACGCGCAAGCGCTGTCGCGCTATTTCCTGGAGCTAGCCCCATGATGCGCCGACGGCACACCGCCCTGCTGGCTGCGACATGTGCGGCATGGCTCGCGCTGTCAGCAACGGCCACGGCCGAGGACCTGCCGCCGGCGCCACGCACCTTCGGCTACACGCTGGGCGACCTCATCGTCCAGCAGGTGTTATTGGTGCGCGATGGCAAGGATTTCGAGCTTGAGTCCTTTCCGCCGCCAGGCCGGGTCGGACGTTCATTCTGGCGCCGCGCAGCGCGCACCGCGCAGGATCCCGAGGGCCGCCGCTGGCTGCTGGTGGAATACCAGATCATCAATGCGCCGCCAGCGCTGGAAGTGTGGTTCCTGCCGCCGCTGCAGCTCAAGGGCGTCGGCGCCGGGGTGCTCGATGTGGAGCCATGGCGGTTTTCCATCGCTCCGCTGACGCCACCGGAAGCATTCGACGCTGCCGGCCTTGGCGCCATGCGCGACGACCTGTTACCGGCGCCGGTGCCGCTGGCGCCGCTGGTGCGCCGGACCTGGCTGGCTGCCGCTGCGCTCGGGATGACGCTCCTGCTGTGGGGGACAGCGTTCTACTGGCGGCGCCGGTCGCTGCGCGACCGCCTGCCGTTTGCGCGCGCGCTGCGTGATCTGGCGCACATGCCCGACGATGCGCCGCAGGCTTGGCGCCGCCTGCAGCACGCACTCAATGACGCAGCCGGGCAAGTTGTCCGGAGCGGCAATGTCGACCGGTTGCTGGCAAGCGCGCCCTATCTCGCGCGGGAACGTGACGCCATCGAGCAGTTTTGCCGCGAGGCCAGCGCCCTGTTCTTCAGCGGTGCGGCGCCTGCGCCGGCAGGAAGTGTGCGCGCGCTGGCGCGGCGGCTGGGACGCCTGGAAAGGCAGTACGCGGCATGAGCGGCGTCGGCTTCGTCCAGCCATGGTGGCTGCTGCTGTCGCTGCTGGCTTTGCTTCCCTTGCTGCGCCGGCCGCAGGATGAACAGTTGTTTGCCTGGAACGCGCTGTTGCCGCCCGATCCGGCCGGACGCTGGCGGCAGCGCCTGGAAAAGTCGCTTGCCGTCGCGGGCCTGCTGGCGCTGGCGCTGGGCATGGCGGGCATCGGCCTGCCGAAGACCACCGCCACGCGCCAGGGCAGCGGCGCTGAAATCCTGGTATTGCTGGACCGCAGCGCCAGCATGGACGCAGCCCTGGTGCCACGCGGGCAGACCCCACGCGCAGATAAGTATGCTGAGCCGAAAAAACGCAAGATTGCACGCCGCGCGCTGGCGGAATTTGCAGCCGCCAGGCCGCATGACGTGTTTGCGCTGATGATGTTCAGCATCAATCAGTTTCAGGTGCTGCCCTTCAATTCACAACCGGAAATGATACAGGCCGCCATCCATGCCGGCGGCGTCGGCTCCGGACTGAGCGACACGGATATCGGCAGCGCGCTGCTGGCGGCGATTGCCCGCTTCGACGACCGGCCCGTCAATGGCAACCGTATCATCCTCCTTGTATCGGATGGCGGCGCGCCGATCACGCCGCAGGCCCGCGAGGAAATTGCCGCCAACCTGCGGCGCAATAACATCACGCTGTACTGGATCTACCTGCGCTCTTTTAACCAGCCGCCGCTGGCCGAAAGCGCCGACCCCGCCTATGACCGCAGCGTCGAAGTGGCCATGCACCGCTTCTTCAGCAAGCTCGGCACACCGTATCGTGCGTTTGAGGCAGAAAGCCCGACGGCAATGGAACAGGCCGTCGCAGAACTGAGCCGCCAGCAAATGCTGCCCATCAGCTACCAGGTCAAGGTACCGCGCGCCGATGGCGCGTGGCTGGCCTTTTTGTTCGCCGCGCTGGCGTTTGCGCTGCTGCTGGCGCTGCGGATGCGCCACCTGCCGTCGCTCACCCGGCTTCACCCCCCGTCGCCACCGTCATGAAGACCCGAACCATACACTGGATCTTTGCCGTGCTGGCCCTTGCCTGCATTGCAGCACTGGGCCAGGCGCTGCTGGCGCAGCGTACGGCCGCTGCCTTCAACCAAACGTTGGCTGACCCGCAGCCAACTGACGGCGTTTCGCCCGCAGCGATGCTGTCGCGCGGCGTGCGTCTTGCCGCCG
>Ga0308160_10001767_pt1 | contig 28577 bp, 35 predicted proteins | sample PhyFR1_FD_201036 | JGI IMG/M metagenome (GOLD analysis project Ga0308160, IMG submission 201036) | Phyllosphere microbial communities from UC Gill Tract Community Farm, Albany, California, United States - DLSLF.R1 | ecosystem: Host-associated > Plants > Phyllosphere > Unclassified | place: USA... | reverse complement strand
GTTGAATCCGAAATCTTCGCCGGACCATACAGTATACGAGTCAGGAATGCAGCTGAATCTCAGTGTTTTGTACTTTTGGCTATGCCAATAGTTGGGGTGTCTTCCAAGTCGGTCGCTTTTTCATACCTGGAAATTCCCCAATCCCTAACATCTAGGCATATTACCAATCCGATGGCTATCCTGACCAAGGCGCTTCGGCCATATCATGGATCGGATCCCTCCAGCTATTCCTTCAATTCTCAGTAGGCGCGCTCGCCGGACCATTGTACGACAGAGGCTATTTTCGATACCTCATTCTCGTTGGGAGTATACTTCTTATGGTTTGGTGAGTCTTGTCCTAAACTCAGCAGCTGAATTACGGCATGTTTCTTGTTTCATTCTGTCGACAGTATTGGCAGGTCCTGTTATGTCAAGGTATAGGAGCTGGAATTGGCATTGGATTAGTCTACCTGCCCTCAATATCGATCATTTCGCAATATTTCAGCAAGCGTAGAGCCTTGGCTATCGGTATTGCCCTCACGGGATCATCAGGGGGAGGAATCGTATTTCCAATCATGCTCAACAATTTAATCGGTACGCACGGATTCGCCAAGGCGGTCCAATATCAGGGATACCTCGCGCTAGGATTCTTGATCATCAGTAACCTGCTTATGCGCCCTCGGCCGGTACTTCAGAAACAAGATTCGGCTGAATCAGACCCGAAACCACCGGCAACCAAGATTTTGACCGAAAAGCCATTCGTCTTGTTGGTGCTATCGATATGTCTAGTTACATGGGGATTCTTTTTCCCACCCTTCTTTCTTCAGGTATGATCATTCCTTTCGAATATCGGTATGAATGAAATGCTCACATTGATATAGCTCTTTGCCAAAGAAAATGGAATCAGCCCAAATATCGTCAAATACATTGTTGCCATCCTCAACGCGAGTTCAGTAATGGGTCGAATCATCCCAAATTTCCTGGCGGATAAATTCGGACCCATCAATCTATTGATGATCATGTGTGCCGCAGCAGGTGTCATTGTATTTGCCTTGTTCGGAGCCGCATCTCCGGCAGGCCTCATTGTCGTCACTATATTATTCGGAATCTGCCAGGGTGCATATGCCTCGCTAATACCCCCTGCTATCATGAGAACTTCGAAAAATCATACCGATATTGGAAAACGAATGGGGATCAATTTCTTGTGTATTTCCATACCGGCCTTGACGGGCAATCCGATCACTGGCGCCTTGCTGGATCGATTTGGATATTACGCCTCAATTACTTTTAGCGGCGTTGTCATCCTCGCTGGATCGGCGTTGTTGCTTGTCACGAGGTATTTTCAGCAGAAAGTAGCAGACACTTGGCGTGTGTGAGCAGTAGGAGTTCGGTACGCGGTGCTAGGTCTGAGCTGGACGATAAATTAGTAGACAGTCTGTATATAGATTCACCGGCCAGTATGCATGTGATGAACGATATAACGCCCCGAACTTGATTCCAGGGAGTGTCTCTGAAATCCTGAGTTGATTGGCATGTCTTCGAAATAAAATTGACGGTTCATGCGTGGTGTACTTGAAGATCTTGAATCTCTGCAAGCTCGCTCTAGCTGTTCTAGATTTACTCGGCCTGCTTGAGGTCCGCGAGGACTTCTGCCAATTTCTCCCATTCAGGCTCTCCTTCAAACCTACTCATCAACAACCATCCACCATACTCATGAATAGACTCACGATTGCCTAGTCCTTCCCATGAAAGTTCTCACAATACCCCTGGCCTGGAACCTCCAATCGCCCTTCTTCTCACCTTCCCCTCTAAATACCTTGGGCCCGAGGGCACTGAGTACAGTGACCAATTCTTCAATCTCTTCCACTGCATCTCTCCATTTCACCGCATCCCTCTCGATTGCCGGATCTTGGGCTAGACCACACCTATAAGCCCGTAGGTAATCTTCCATGGCTCCGCTCCAATCCTCCTTCCACCTGAGTAAGCGGGCATGACAACGCCATATCCTTGGTGAATCCGATACACGCGGTAAAATGACTGAATCGAATAATCTGTCGACAATGGGAAGTAACCCAAAGCCTTCATTCGAAGTGGTCACTTTTGGTGTTCCGCCATTCCAGTCTTCCCTCGTGACACTGTCGACTAGTTTATCGAGTACTTCAGTATCAATTGCGAGCATGGGATTTGAACTTGTTGGCATTTCTTCAATGACCCTAGTCATGGCTCGTGCTGATTCTGACAATTCTCCAACATCAATAGCGATAATCATGTAGTTTTGCCACATTCTCCAATTATGGTGAGCGTGTCGTAGACCCTGCCGTAATGCCCGGAACGCCAAGAGCTTGTTATCGAATGAAACAGGTGGAAGGGGCTGATATCAGCTCGGTCTATATCGAGTTCCGAGATATACTCACTTCATCCTTGTTCCTGCCCTCTTCGCCTATTCGCAGGTATACTGCCGCGAGGTTGTTCCATCCCTCTGCATCCTCCTCATCTACATTGACCAATCGCCTGAATGCGTCCCGAGCATCACTCCACCTCTCCAATTTGACATACGAAACACCCATAGTGAACCATACCCTAGCATACAAGGGATTGATAGCGACCGCATGTTGTAAACAAGGAATCGAGGCTTCGAAATCCCCAAGACCAAATTTCAATGATCCCATCGACCTCATTGCTCTGGAAGAAGTATGCCCTGATACTTCCCATGCTTTCTCGTAATGCTCAATCGCAGTTTTCTTTGCGTTTTCGGGGTCTTTTGTAGCGTCGAAAGAGTTGAGAGCGAGATCACCAAGGAGACACCAAAGTTTTGCTTCTCTTGCTGAAGTGAGTTTATGGAGTCGGTTTTCGGATAAATTGGATCGGGCCCTAGTATGAACCAGGTCAGACTCGATTTTACGACCTTCCAGTAAATCCCTGACAATCTTTTCTGCTTCTTCCTCCTTCTCTAGTCGCTGTAGACATCCAACAGCATCTTCCCACATTTCCAGCCGGGAGTAGATCTCTAGCGCTGATCTGATAACTCCAAGGGACATGTATCGAGTAGCGAGTTCCTTCTCCATCTCCCACTTTGAAGGTAATGGGAGTTGATGGTAGTATTTCAGTCGCTCTGTTGGTGTAGAGTCGGAAGTAGGCATCTGCTCTATCAAAGCTTGTAATTGCAGTGCGGACCTTTCGACCGTTCTTGATCTTGTCGACTCGAGCCGGGAACGGAGGAGGAGTGCGGTAGTATGTACCGACCAATTCCTAGGATGGGCGACGACTCGGGAGATGAATGGCATCATTTGATTTGCGGTAAGTCCAGAGGAAGGCATATGATTATGTTGCGATAAGCAGAATGATAATAGAAGGGATTGATCAAGTGGGTGAAGAGGTGGTTGGTCGGTGGGGTCGAGGTGAGCGAGTCGAGAAGTCGAGGCAGGATCTCCAGAAGTGACTTTCGTAAATTCCGTATCTTCCAGTAACGTATCATCGTTAAGCAATAATGCAGTCGGTAATCCATCCTTCTCCTCTCCTTTTGTGGAACTTTCCCCATTCTTGACAACTTCATCACCCTCCCTCCGCCTAGATTCAGCAAGTAGGATCAACTGACTCTGAGCGTTCCTCTGGAATTTCGTCTTCCTCCCTAATGCTCCACTCAATTCAAACTCCAATCCCGAAGCTTTAGCCGCCGACAAAAACTCCTTGTTGGCTGGTTTATCCATTCCGAGCGAATGGTAATATAATCCAATCTCCAAATCCAAACTCGCCAATAAATCCTGATCCTCTTTAAGAGCCTCATTCTCCCTCAAAGCCCTCAATGCTTCCAATGTCTTCGGATCAATGGAGACGGGCTCATCGAGGAGAGCTTGATGAACGAGGTGAAGTCGTAATTTCCACCATGGTAGCGTTGGTATCGTCTTTTCTTCTAAGGAAGCAAGTAATCGAAGGGAAAGGAGGAAGAGTGAGACATGTGCCGAGAGATGATATGCCGGTTCTCCTTGTAATGTAAGGAAAGGTAATGCAGCAGCATTAATGTCTTCGGCGGTAGTAGATTGTCCAGGGAACAAGTCGAGGGGAGTAAAATCAAGGTCGGGACCGGTCCAATTTGTCTGAACGAACGCGTGGAGTAAAGCGATAGATACTATCAATGTCGTCTCTGCGTCCGGTGTTGGATTCGAAGTGGCAGGTGTAGAGACGAGACCATCAAGTAGTCCAGGTATTGACAATACTGCCCGAGCTTCATCCGAGGTCAAAACAGCTTTGAACTCTGTTTCCACCAGCGAAGCCGCAAGCTCCCTGTTCCTAGACGGTCCAGCTTCTCCAGAAGGGGCGACGCCGCGTAGTAGATCCCATTGTATTCCACTCATTGTCGTATATATATCACTTGATCTGCTCACGCTTGGTCTTGGTAATGCTCATCTATACCAACTTTTTGATCCCGTCAATCCTCTCACGGAGATGCTCAGGATCTCCGTGTAGCTGCGTGCCTGAACACGTGCTGGATACGCTAGCGCTTAATACGCCGTAATCGGTATGATGATCTTTGCAAGATTGTAAGGTGGATAGTGGGACGCAGTGACCTGTAGCATATCTCGCTCGACGCTCTCAGAGTAAACAATGACAGAGATGGCGGAATATGGTAGCTCAGCCGGTCAGTCGCTAGATTCCAAGCTGAGTGATGAGCTGATAACGATAGGCGCCGGTCCATCTCAACCACAAAAGCGGAGGCGGACGCATAAACAGCGATTTAGCAGGTCCAGGACTGGTTGTTTGACCTGCAGAGGTCGTCGTATACGATGTGATGAGGTATATCTCTTCCATCTGACGCTGATATATGCTGATGGGCAGACACATCCCACATGTGAACGATGTCTAGAACTTGAATTGTCTGCAAGTCCTGGGAATAATGCTCAAAGATCGTCGACTGATATATAGTGCGTATGGCCCCCTAATACTTCATCTGCCAAACCCAGTCGGCAAACTTCTCCCAATACTCTATCGCAGCCCACGCCATATGATCCTGTCGGATCGAGACCCGACGTTGTAAATCCTCAGAGTGGCAGTACCTCGACATGGGCGGATCAGGGTACGGCAGCTTTGACGTCGCTGTATGAGTTCACAAATACCGATCTGAGTATCCCTTGGGACGTCAATCTGGGAGATCTACTACCTGTCATCGGGAATGGGAATGGGGCGGCTATTGAGCCTTATTATGGAACACCTGCAGCTACTGGGAATATGGGATTAGGCTGGTCGCCAACGGATGGTCTCCAGAACGGGACATACGCTCAACCTATACCCGGACCGAATCCGAATCCTTCGTTCGATCCCCTTGCGCCTATCCCGGAAACCTCAGTCGTGCTCAATACGCCCTCTACTCAACCCTTGCCATGGCGGAATGCAAATACCCTCCCCACTTTTCCACCATACAACCCCTACCCCTTCCCCATCTCCATAACGATACCAAGCACAATCAACGATCCAATCGAACATATCTTCCCATCGGCAGATAGCAAGATGATATTCCAGCACGTCCGCTCCAAAACCTCAACAACCATAACCGCCCTCACCACCCAATCTCAATCGCCGAACCAGAATCCATTTATGGACATGGCTCTTCGGACTATCATGGTTGATCCGACTACCCATGCTCAGACTGCATTCCGGCATGCTATGCTGAGTCTAGGAGCCGCTCATGTGTGTCACCAATATGCTAAAGCCTCGCCTGTACAGGCTCAGAAGATGAGAGTGAGGACTGTGAAGAGTAATAGGAAAGCTATGGGTTTCTTGGGGATAGGGACTAGTCAAGCGGAACAGACTGATTTGGTACTGGCTACATGCTTGACTCTTTGCGTCAGAAATGTACGTTATTTCCCAACCGTCATGTGAAGAGACTGACAGATAGACGTTATATGCGGATCCGGCTTGGCAGGAGAATATAACCTTCGCGCTCCGGCACATTACTAGAAGAGGAGGTCCGACCGCCCTACTCTCAGAACCAACACAAGGAAGTGATCGACGCTTCATACTAGAGCAGCTGGCAGTAGCCGATCTATTTAGTGAGTGACACTTCGCTGAAGTAGAGCCAGCTGATGAAATAGGTACATTCACAACGGGAAATGAGCCTTCTCTTCTAGGCGATTCGGCAAGTTGGTGGACCGAAGCCGGCACGTCATCGTCAGATTATGAACGGTACTTGGGCATATCGAAGGAGATGACCGAGATGGTCGCGAAAGTCAGTGGCCTCAAGATTCATTGCAGTCAAGCTAATTTACAGTACCGCATCATACATTCCCGTATGACTCGCCTACGTGAGAAGGGTGGGCCGGCGGATGCTATGTCTAAAGCTGCTTCCGAGGGGATTGTGGAGTCGGCAAAAGCCCTTCTCGATACCCTGGACAAATGGAGTTTGAGTCAATCTGCCATCCCACAGATCAAACGTATACAGGTCAGTCACCTTCTTTTGACAGCCAATACGACGCTGACAGCACAGAATGGAGATACAGCTTATCGACACATGATTGAAATATCTCTCCTCACTGAGATCTTGTCCATCGATAAATCAGATCAAAAAGTCCAAAATGCAGTACGATCAACCTTGGAATTATGTTCGCAAATGTCCCAGGAACCCATCAGTCTCCTCTGGCCACTCCTTACCGCTGGAGCTGCTTGTATAGGCGATGAAAATAGGGCATGGGTCAGGCAATTAATTGATGTCTTTAGGCCCTTCTATTGTCAGGATCTCGAGGTTGCTGTATGTCCCATTTCTTGCGCACATAATTGGAGCTGATAACCAGGAACTCATGTTGATGGAGCAATGGACTCGGATGGATTGCGGGGCTGGATTTACTACTTGGGCGGAGCTCATGAGGGATATGGGTAAGATGGTATGCCTGAAGTGACCTTCATCCTATACTGTCACTTGCATGCTCTGCTCATCGTACCGATGAGACTGCGCCAGATCCGTTCGTAAAATGGCACAATGGCTTATAAGGCAGATCCTAGGGCAGTATATTACCTGCCTCATGACCATGTCTTGCTGGAGGAGGCAATGTTTGAAAAGGCATCGGAATATAGCCTAGCAAGCCATAGGAATCAACGAGAATCATTTGTAACATCGCATCAAATCCGTCGCACTGTGTGTCAGAAAGAACCCTTCAATGTGAGGGATGTTGACAGGTCGGGAAATGTGCGCGTCATTTTCGTGCCTTAGATGCGGGTGGCCCGATAATCGTGCTTTGCCTCTACCGGTGACTAACTACGAGTACTCTACTTTACTTTTACATCTACCCATCAATTCTAGAAGCATACACTCAAGACCATAGGCATAATGTCAGTCCGAACACTCTTCCCCAACCTCCTCAATGCCGCTCGGCCCGCTCTACCCAAGGGATCCGTATCGAAGCTCAACCCCGTCGGTCGATTACGTACCCTCCACACCAACCCTATCGCCATTTCAATCCCACGTACCGCTCCCCGTGCAAACCGATTCGGTCTCTACTCCCTCGGTCTAGGCCTCACTTTCTTATCGTATCAATCATTGAGGAAACCTGTCCTATGTGAAGTACTACCTACTGGTACTACCGCCCCTAGGCCGGTTGTCCACGATACCGGAGCTCCTCCTAGTAGTATGTTGGATGTATACCAACTTGGTTTCGGAACTGTTTGTGGGATCTGTACCGGTGTTTTCCTCAAGAAGGGTTTGAGGGCTATTGCTTTCTTGTTGGGTGGTGTCTTTGTTCTTCTTCAGGTACGCCCCCCAACATATAAACATGGGAAAGAGCTGATGGGTAGTACATGTCTTCTAAGTCATTCGTTAATGTCGACTGGAAGAAACTCGCTTCGAGCTACGATACTACATTCGGAACCAAGAACTCTGAAGGTGTTATTGCTCACCCTACTGCTAAGGGAGCTGGAAACTGGATCATTGATTTCGTCACCGCCAACTTCCAGCGTAAGCCCCCACTTTCCTATTACCTCAATCGTACTGATCTTGTAGAGAGGGCATCTTTCCTCGCTGGTCTCGTTCTCGGTATCCGACTCGGATAATCGCCTACTTCAGTGTTCTAGAAAAAGAGAGGAGGAATGGAGGAAATAGTCATGGATATACTAAACATGGAAATATGCAGCATCATACATAATATCATCTCTAGTTCAGATTGATCTCCCAATCCTCCACGACGTTCACACCAGGGTTCTTGAGGATCAGCCGACTGGCGTCTCCTCCCTTTTTACTATCACTGCTCAATCCTTTCTCCCATGTGTACTCTACAGCGTTCCCTCCTGCAGTGATGGTTTTGGGTTCAGCCTTCAGGCCGAGAATGATGATTCGCTCAACTCTAACATGTCCGATCGCTTGGGCCCAGTTGTTCCTGGGATCGTACGTGACCACCTCATTTGATGTAGGGGTCGACTTGGCGGTTGATCGGAGAGTACCGCTTGCAAACTCGAATTGTCGCAAGATGTATTCTCCCTTTTCGTAATCGTACCCGACCCCATCATCGAGGTAGAGTTTCCCACTGGCAGTACCCTCCTTACTTAACGATATGATGAGTGTGAAAGGGTCCTGCCACATGAGTGGAGACGATCGTCGAACTCGTTGACGGATAGGAATGATGTTGCCACCTTGCAACAATAATGGGAATGAGGAGAGGGGAGTTTCGATCGACACTGATCGAGGCGATTTGGAACGTGGGTACATTTTAGAGGTGAAGTATTCGTAGTATGGCTCATACGTCAGCTTGCTCAAATCTGGGAGAAGCTTACCTGATCATCTGCCAGGTAAACTTCAGTGGAGGTAGCACCCTCCACTACAACCGGCTTGAAAAGTAATCCAGAATCACCAACATAATACTGATCATCCACGTTATACCCACCCTCATCACCAGGGAAGACAGCATATTGTGGTCTCTCATCAGCACTTTCTGTGTCTAACTCGTCGTCGAGACATACCTCATAATAGGATATCCCCCAACACTAGCATCATAGAAAGCATTATACCAAACAGGTAACATCTGGTACCTCAGCCTCACTGCGTCCCTAAGGTATCCCCTGATAGGTTCATCAAAGAGATACGGTTCTCGCCTTTTAGTATCGATGTGCGCGTGGGCTCGGAAGAATGGCATGAAGGCGCCGGCTTGATACCATCGTACCAGGAGTTCCGGTGTGGGATCACCAAAGAATCCACCAACATCGGCTGGGTCATTAGCAGGAGACTTCGTGAGAGGTTGGAGAACGTACCACCTGAGAATGACATGCCAGCGATGTTTAGTGATAAGAGCATAGCAGTCTCGCCTGCGAGATGTTCTACCTCATCAGCCTTGGCACTATATTGAAAAAGGTATACTCACCCCATGTACCCAAGTTATCACCAGTCCTACGATATCAGCTCTCTGTCACAATTCAAGGGATGGCATACCAGATAGCACCAAATCGTTGTGACCCAGCAAAGAACGCTCGGGAAAGAACGAATGGCCTCTTAGGGGTATCCTCACGATTGATGAGGGCTTGAGCAGTTTGATTGTGCTGCACAAATTAGCTGATTCCCTTCGAGGATCTGGGAGTATGAGCTTACGAAGAGCATTCCGTTGATATTGTGAATATCTCTGTTCTCCCAGCCACCGTAGAAGAGGGTGTCTTTTGGGACGGTGATCTCTGGTCCGTTGAATACGGATGGCTATCATCAGCTGTGTCTCTTACCTCCAAACTCAGTCGTGCTCACCTCATTCATGTCGTTCCAGATGTATAGATTCGAAGCAGATTCCTGCATTGTCAGCTCTTCGCGATTTGGTGAGAGACGTGTAGCTCACAGTCCAAACATCCATCTTGAACATCCTAGTCCACCAATCCCAACTCTTTGGATTGAAAAAGTCGACCCATACACTACTTCCAGGCCAACACCATCCTTCAAATTCACTCCCATCAGCCCGTTTCACCAGGACCTCCAATTCTTTCGCATCGGTGTAGATCCTGTATTCGTCGGTTCGCTTGACGTGGGGGTCAACGATAGCTACCATCTATCCATCAGCGCTGGGCTCGTAGCCTGACGGGGACGTACCTTTCTGAACTTCTTGCCGACTGCTGCCAACATGCCTACTGGATCTGGGAATAGGGCTCGATTCCAGTCAAAGTACCTCCTGTCTGTTGTGTATTCTACGTCGAGCCAGGTTACGTCGAGCGGGATGTCGTGTTCATCGAATTTGGCATCGACCTCCAGGACATCAGCCTCGTCGACATAATTCCATCGACATTGGTGGTATGCTGTCGACCACTGTGGGGGTAGCGGAGTCGGTCCAGTCAAGATAGCGTACTGCTCAAACAGTTGATCTGGCTTGGGTCCTGGGAGGAGAAGTAAGTCCAGGATACCGGATTCCGCCATCCAGTGAGTCTGTACTCCGGATTTCTCATGGAGGACATCAACCCAAGTCTCTGATCCCACCAAGTTTAGGACTCCGACCGAGTGCGAGGGTGAATGGGCGTGTAAGAGGGGGATAGCGCCGTAGAGTGACATTGGAGAGTCTGCTAGGTATTCAAAGATATCGACGTTGAATAGTCGATATGGGTCGGAATATTTTTGGTTGGCGCCGATAGTATCGGGTAGGGAAAGGGGAGAGGCATGCTCGGGAAGTCCATAGACGTGTTGGACACCTGGGAAGGTCAGGTCGATACTGAGTGCCTCGGGTCCTGTTTATAAGCTATCATATCCAGTGGGAGGGTGGAATAGCTCACCCTTTGGCTTCGAGTCGGTCCATGTCCTGAACTTCTCCTCAAACATATCCTTATCATGCTCCTCGAACCAGCTCCTATCCATCTCGCCTCCTTTGAGTACCATCTGTTCTCCCTCACTCACCACTTCCTCTTTCACCTCTAGCTCTTTGATCCTGAAATGCTCCATATGGAAGAGTGACCGGTCGTTCAATATGATCTCGGGCTTTCCATTTCGAAGCTGAGTGAGCTTGAATGGGTTTCGCTCAATCTTCAAAGTGAGGCCGTCGTTGTATGTGATTGTGTCGATACCTTTCGAGCTCGAAAGTGTTACCGCAGAAGATGATGAGATAGGTGGGGTTTCGTTGATTAATGCCCATTTGGCAGTCTCATTATATCTCTTCCAGGGTGTTGTCGAATCCACCTCATCCGCTCTGACCCTCACTATCCCATCTCCCTCGCTCAAGACATCCACCCTCAGCTCGAAATGGATCTCGGCATATAGACCAGATAGTAGTGGCCAGATCCAAGAGGCCTCACCTGAAGACGCGGCGACAGGCTCGCCGAGGGAGTAAGGGGATGTGAATGATTTAGGTGATTCGGATTGTCGGGTACCGATAGAGCGAAGTCGTCGACAGAAGGACGATTGAGAACATGTCTTGAAGTCCTCATGCTTCACTGCTGATGTAAGAGTCAACAGCGGGAGTGCTGCCAGCAGCAGAGAGAGGAGCATGGTGGCTGCTTGTCGGTGTCTAGACAAGGGAGGGTTGAAAGGGCCAAGCACTTGACCCACTCTAATGGTGTGCGTGGGGTTATGCGGGGTAACGGGAGTAAACCTATCCTATCCAAATTCGATTTAACAGTTTAAGCTTACTTACACACTTACGACTTCGGCGGCGAGGTTATTAGAGATCGGCTATCGATTCTACTGTAATCTCTACAAGTTACTACTTATATTCCATTCAGTCTATACCCTCCATTCCCCAAGGCTTCTAGACAGCGCATACACAGCGCATATCCTACCTAGCTATAGGCCTGAGCCGCATCCCTCACATCTACCCACTCTCGATCGCTCGACATGTCTTTCCGACTCGCTCTACGAGCGCTACCAGCGCGATCTACCCGATCATTACGCTCCATTCAATCCATCACTCAATTCAGCCGATCGTACGCAACACCTGTAAAGCCACCATCGAATCCTCCGCCACCTGCCGGCCTCGAGGGTCTATTCGGCGGATCAGACAAGAAAGGCGGAACGACTGTCGCACCCAAAGTACCTGGCTCTGAACCACCTTCGGGCCCATCGCAGCCAAAGGTACCTGATGTCAAGCTACCCGGAGGTGAAGAGGGTCTTGAGAAGCCAGAAGAAGCTGAGGAGAAATCGTCCAAGGAGAGACGGCCGAAATTGAGTGAGCAGATGATGGGTGGCTTGACTGGCAAGAAGGCTGCTACTGGTGGTGGAGGTGGACCGGGCGGCGGAGGAGGTGCTGGTGGACCTAATCAGTGGGGTATGACCCCTAACCAGCTGCTGTTGGCTGTTCTTGCGTGAGTTTTGATCGATCGGGATCGGGGATGGTTAACTGACCTACTAGATACACATTATACACCCTTTCAGCACCTGGCGAGACACGTACGAGAGAGATCACATGGCAGGAGTTGTAAGTTCGTATTATCATCCTCTGATCGGTGGCTGATTGCTCAGCCGAAACTCGCTACTGTCCCGAGGATTGGTCTCATCGCTAGAGGTCATCAACCGCACAAAGGTCCGAGTACACCTACACAACCCTATCCCCAACAACAATTCTACCGATTCCACATCCAACGGTGGCTCATCACTACCATCTCCATCTCACGGACCCGCTCCGTACCAGTTCACCATCGGATCTCTTGAATCATTCGAATCTCTCCTCATCTCCACACAGGATGAGCTAGGTATCCCTCCCGCAGAGAGAATACCTGTCTCGTACCGAGAGGAGATCTCGACCTTCCAGACCATCATGCACTTTGCACCAACACTGCTTATTGGTGGTCTGATATTGTACATGGCCAAGCGAGGTGGTTCGGCAATGGGTGGTGGAGGACCTGGTGGTGGTATCTTTGGTGTAGGAAAGAGTAAGGCCAAGATGTTCAACAAGGAGGACTCCGTTGGGGTCAAGTTCAAGGATGTCGCAGGAATGGACGAGGCCAAGGAGGTAAGCTCAAGAAACCCTTGCCAGTGGGTCAAGCTGACATGCAGGAAATCATGGAGTTTGTCAAGTTCCTCAAAGAACCTACAAAGTATGAGAAACTAGGAGCCAAGATCCCTCGAGGTGCTATCCTGTCCGGTCCACCCGGTACCGGTAAGACCTTGCTCGCCAAGGCTACAGCCGGTGAGGCCGGTGTCCCCTTCTTATCGGTATCCGGTTCCGAGTTCGTCGAGATGTTTGTCGGTGTCGGTCCTTCGCGAGTACGAGATCTATTCGCCAACGCCAAGAAGAATGCTCCTTGTATCATTTTCGTCGATGAGATCGATGCTATTGGTAAAGCCCGTGGAAAGGGTGGAAACTTCGGTGGAAACGATGAACGAGAATCGACTCTCAATCAATTGTTAGTCGAGATGGACGGTTTCGATACCGCCAACCATGTTGTTGTGTTGGCAGGTACGAATCGAGCGGATGTACTCGATCCGGCATTGATGCGACCCGGTCGATTCGATCGACATATCGCCATTGATCGACCCGATATTGGAGGTAGACGTCAGATCTTCAAGGTCCACCTTGGACCCATCACGATAGCACCTGAAGTCTCAATGGATGATGTCGCCGAGAAGCTCGCTCTCTTGACCCCCGGGTTCTCTGGAGCTGATATCGCCAACGTCTGTAACGAGGGTGCTCTACGTGCCGCTCGACGTGGTGGCGAGAGTGTCACCGAGGACGACTTTGACGGAGCTATCGAGCGAGTCATTGCTGGTTTGGAGAGGAAGTCTAGGGTCCTCGGTAAAGAGGAGAAGAAGACTGTTGCCTATCACGAGGCTGGCCACGCTGTTTGTGGATGGTACCTCGAGCACGCCGATCCTCTGCTCAAGGTATCGATCATCCCCCGTGGTGTCGGTGCTCTCGGATACGCTCAAGTAAGCTGTCCATCTCTCGAGCCATTGTGAATTGAGCTGATGATCAGTACCTACCCAAGGAGCGATTCCTATTCTCGACTGAACAGCTTATCGACCGAATGTGCATGACCCTCGGTGGTCGTGTATCCGAAGAGATCTTCTTCCCCGTCATCACTACCGGTGCCCAGGACGATCTCCAGAAGATCACCAAGATGGCATTCGAGGCTTGCGCAAATTACGGTATGAACCCCGACATTGGACCCATTTCATACGGAAACCGGGACCAGCAGGGTGAAGGATTTCAAAAACCATTCTCGGAGGCTACCGCTCAATCGCTTGATCGAGCCGTTCACAACATGGTCAAGGATGCTCATAGGCGTACGACCGAGTTGTTGACCAAGCACAAGGCGGATGTTGTCAAGGTTGCCGAGTTGCTACTGAGCAAAGAGGTCATCACTCGAGAGGATATGTTCAGTCTACTAGGTCCAAGGCCATTGTAAGCCCTCCTCTATCTTTCTTTGTACATTCAGCTGACATGACAGCGGCCACGCAGATGAAATGGACGAGTACATCTCGGAGAAGCTAGATAAACAGGCCAAGAAGATCAACAAGCCATCCGAGGACGGGCCCACTCCCGCCTTGGCAATCAAGCCTGTCAAGATCGATTAGGGGGCAACAGTATGATTCTTGTGGGATTTTATGAGAAGTAGAATCGCCTTGTAGGGCTAGGCATTACGTTCAATAAGCATCTTTTGTGATTCATGCATTCGACAATTCCGCATCAGCATCAGTGGTTTAGTGAAGTAGCGGACCAACCTATGACTCATCAGGTGGAGGTGGAGGTTGACGAGATCCGAGTATTTCGGGGAGCGTGTTGATGAGGTAGTCACCAGTTAACTTACTGCAATCATAATTACCATGAGCAACAGAGGCTTCGGATACACAAAGACTGGCAGGCTCTCGGGCACTCTAGAGCCAGTGTCCAACCCCATTCCCGAAGCAGGGGATGATGAGGTTGTCATCAAAATCAAAGCTATGGCCCTCAACCCAGTCGACGAGCAGCTGTGCGTGGGTCTAAGATGTATCAAGGCAAAAGCTGATAGACAGAGCTCAGCTTACGCCGGATTACATGAAGAAACTGAACGTCCAGTTCAATGGTGGAAAGGCATTCATCCCGGGTGAAGATTACGCTGGGGTTATCCATTCGGCTGGCAAAAACTCCAAGTGGACGGTAGGCCAGGAAGTCCATGGCATGAGCTTGGATATCAGCGGTGGTATGTACACCTCCTCCTGCCCTTTATTAAGCTAAGTAGGTAGGTAATGGCACACTCCAGCAATACCTCAAAGTATCAGCTTCCTCGGCCATCTCCCCGAAACCGTCTGGGATGTCATGGAACGAAGCAGCAGCCATCCCACTAGTCTACTCAACAGTCTACGGTGCTCTAGTCGAGGCTGGTCAACTACCATTCAATCCAACACCAGAAGAGAAGGATACTAGATCAGTACTCATTCTGGGAGGATCTAGTGGGACTGGAAATGTCGCTATTCAGCTGGCTAAGAAGATGGGTCTGAAGGTGGTCACTTCTTGTTCTGGACGGAACGTGGAGTTTGTAAAGAGTCAAGGTGCTGATGAGGTACGTCCTGATCTTTTAGCCCGATCTTGAAGAGATGGAGCTGATGCATAGGTCATTGATTACACGAAGGAAAGTGTTGTCGAGAGGGCTTTGATGTCTCCTCACGCCCCTTACGCTGTAGTCCTTGACTGCGTTGGAGGAACGGACTTGATCCCTTACATGGACCACTTGGTACTCGATGACCCCAAGGCTCCTCATTTAGGTCACTACATCACCATTGTGGGAGACAGTAAGTCATGTGGCCACAAGCATTGGAAACGCTGACTTGCAGAAACAAGCAGAGATTCAATGGGCGGACCATTCACCTATGTCAGTCTCATCTCATTCTGAATATCGAAGCTGATATGTAGCTCACACATCCAATCCAAAATGTCCGATATTACCGAGGCAAACTACACGATCTCCTCCCCAGGTGGACCCCCCTCCGCTCTTTGATCGTAAACAGGCGATACGAAGTATACATGTGTAGTCCTAGTACCGAGCAATTCTCTACCATTGCAGAATTCTACGCATCAGCCAAGAAGATCGTCATTGATTCTACTTTCAGTTTTGAGGTCAGTCTGCTCTTGTCTCTCGGACGTCAGATGTGATGCTGATCATATAGGATGCAAAGAAAGCTTATGAGCGATTGGAAAGTGCTCGATCGGTCGGAAAAGTTGTTGTAGAGGTCGAGAAGACCAACTAGATTGCTTGGCTCATGTATGCACAATTTACAAGACCGCAAAGCAGCCCGAACGCCAGCAGCCAGCTTATGATGCATTACCAAGAGCCATTCGCCTACGGCCGAGAAGGTCCGGTGGAGGTGCTCAGATATTTCTGGCTTGATAACATGAAACTTGCTCATTACTCATCACTTTCCACGACCAAAGATACAGCATATCATCAATTCATCGGCAAATCGAGAGCAACGAGAATCTCCATCTCGCAGCCCATCTTCTTGACGGGCCCAAGCGATCGCAGGACAACGAGACCTAGTGCCCATAACTCCAGTCCGGATATCTCGGACCGCACATTTTGGCTTTCGTCATCTGGCGAAACTTCCAACCTTCAAATCATCAAGGGTCAAGAGTCAGTATGGCAGGTCCAGAATCTGCTGGTCCATCAACGAGCCCATCACCCACCTCTACAGTCTATCAGCCCGATACCGAGCAAGATCATCGAGCATCGACTGGTCGATTATCAGATCCAGAACGGGGACATACGTCCACACAGGAGAAGACGGGTCGAGATCCGCAAGCTAGACCAGACCGTCACGGGTCGATGAGTAGAAATGGGAACGGGGCTAAGGAGAAGGAGGATTGGATAGTGAAATGGGATGGACCAGATGATCCGGATTGTCCCCTGAATACACCTCAATGGCGGAAATGGTATGTCTCCTATTGAACCATGTCGAAAGAGGGGACATTAATTCTGACTTGGTAGGGCAATGACATTCACACTAGCAGGATCATGTATCTGCGTCACATGCTGCTCTAGTATGGCAGGATCCACTTATGGTGGCATGACAGAGGAATATGGGATTAGCAGGTTGGTAGCGACTCTGACGATATCGGTATGTCTTATGAAACAACTACATTCATGGCTGATGAGTAGCTATTCGTAGCTGGTCTCGGTGTTGGACCTAGTACGTCTTGGAAGATTACTGAAGACTTCGCGCTAATATGGCAGTGTTCCTCGGACCAATATCAGAGTTCATAGGACGGCAGAAAGTCCTGCATGGAAGTTTCGCGTGTTTCTTCCGTACGTCTACCTCTTTTGAAGTCGCACGCACTGATAGAGTAGTCCTCAACTTCCCTGTGGCTTTCGGTAAGTCTACCTTGGGGTTGTGCCCAGTTTGGAGCTGAGGGATTCAGCGAACAATGTCGCGGTACATATGATCTTCCGGTTCCTAACGGGTTTCGCTGGCTCCGCATTCCTATCGGTCTCGGGAGGAGCCATCTCCGATGTCTTCAAGAATGAAAATGTGGCTACGTAAGTCCAAATCAGTCACCATACGTTCAGAACTGACAGCCAGGCCCATGATGATCTTCTCCGCAGCACCTTTCCTCGGCCCCGTACTGGGACCACTGATAGCGGGATTCATCAACCAAAACACAAATTGGCATTGGACTTTCTACGTCGTCATCATCTGGGCGGCAGTCATGTTATCCCTCATTCTGGTCTTTGTACCCGAGACGTTCGACCCCCAGCTCCTCAAGGTCAAGGCTGCTAAGTGAGTTCACTCGTCATGATCTGAATCAGTGCTGATGTACAGCAAGAGACGAGAAACCGGTGATGAGCGATGGAAAGCACCTACGGATCTTGCCGATCGGTCTTTCGCGGCAGCATTGCAGAAGAGTATCAAGACGCCTTTCAGTAAGCTCCTGCATTCGCTTCCACGCGTCGGCTGAGCTGACTCCCAGTCCTGCTGACTACGCAATTGATGGTCCTCTTCCTCGATATGTGGAGTGCTCTTATTCTCGGTATTCTGTATCTGTCATTTGGTGGGGTACCATACGTCTTCGAAACGCAATATGGCTTGTGAGTAAGCTGATTCGTTTCGGATATAAAGCTGACAATGTAGCACACTTCAGCAGACCGGTTTAGCATTCCTCGGAATAGGTTTCGGGCAAGTAGTAGCCGTCTGCTGTCAGCCGCTCTTCAACAAGTAAGTTCATCGCCTCCATCCTTGCTGATATTTAGGCAATACCGTCGCCTGGCGGTCAAATATCCAAACGGAGTGCCAGCGGAAGCCCGCCTGATACCAGGATTCTACGGGGCTGTATGCGCACCACTAGGCTTATTGCTGTTTGGCTTGACGTCATTCAAGAATGTCCCGTGGATCATCCCTATTCTTGGTTCATCATTTTTCGGGGTGGGAATGGTGTTTGCGTATACCAGTACTTTCACCTACTTGGTCGAGTAAGTCACCTTACTAAGCCAAAGCGGATAAGCTGATAAGTAGCGCATATCGTCCAGTAGCAGCTTCGGCACTAGCATCAAACAGTTTCTTACGATCAGCATTCGCAGCTGGATTCCCATTGTACGTCTCCTATGTTGTAAGGCTACTTGATACAAAGGCTGATATCAGATTCGGGAGACAGATGTATGAACGCCTAGGTCCAGTCGGTGGGACATGTCTACTCGCTGGATTACTCTTTCTGGCGACTCCATTACCGTTCGTTTTCTATAGGATTGGAGGACGCATACGGGAGAGGAGTCCTTTCGCATAGCACCAATGTATCTCGACACTGTCGTCCATTCAGGTGGAGCGCGTCTCCCTTTGGACTTGGTCCTTTCACCCCTCACCTAGCTTCAGGCTATAAAACGCAGGCCCTCTGTCCTATTCTTCTCTCTCTTATCTCAATCAATTGACACTAAGCCAAGCATATCAACACACTTCCCCATTTACCTAAACTTGATACACATGATGCGCACCATTGGCCAGAAATTTTGAAGATCTGGATAAATTCCGCAACCTCCAGGCTGCTCAGGAGCACGACACCAATTCGCTCATAGAGACAATAAAGTCGCTCGGCGGTTCGGCTCTTGGTCACAGTGTTTTCGGCAAAAGCGAGGCTGATCAACGTCGATCCATCCAAGCAGTTTCTGCAATCATCTCCGGTCAACTCAAGTCCCTTGCCGACCAGTTGAAACATCCTGAGTCCATCAACAATGAAGTCTCGAAACTGGTGGATAGAGGCGAGTTCAGTTTCGCCTTTGTCATTCCCGAAGACTCTGTCCACGTCAACGAGAATGAGATACATTTCAAAGCCAAAGCAGAGGTGGTATGGGATCTTGACGACCCGAGCGTGGTAGAGCCTGTGTGGCCGACAGCTGAGGGCTCGTACTACTTGACAAGGGCTGAGAATGGGGGCTGGAGCGGAACGGAGGTGACAGGGGAACCGACACCGCAGCCGACAAGCTCTGCCAATTCACGGGTACCCGATCGAGTCTACATGTTGGAGCGCCTTTCTAATCTGGATATGACTGATCCGGAAAACTTGATCAAGCTGCTCAGATCATGGGTATGTCCAATTGAGCAATACCCCACGCGAAAGCCACATGTTGTACGCCCGCATATACCTAGAGTCATGTATATGAGAGTAGTATGGGCAAACGGTGGCCGCTAAGGTATAGTTGCGCAGGCGTCCCGTGATTTTATGGCCAATCGGAAGAGAGCCTTACTTGTGACTGGTGATCAAATGAGTTGCCACATGGAGACCATAGTACCAGTGCCTGGAAATCACGGCGCTCACAACACAGTATGTGAGCTCCACAACTGATGGATGGGAGAAGATGATTCAGAGGCAGAAATGCTTGGGCTGTGGAGCGGTGTGCGGCCGTTGCTCCACACGTTAATGGAGAGACAACGGCACTCGACTTTCACCTTTCATGACCTCACACAGCCCTGTGAGAGATCTGTATCCGTTCTGCATTAGTCCTTTGATCCTAACAACCTTGGGGGAACCACATCAGTTGAGATTGGAGACCCTAGTGCTGTCCTATCTTTCAGTTGATTTGCCATCATTGTTGAAACTTGATACCGGTAAGTCATGAATTTTACTCTCATGCAGCGCTCTGCTGTACTGATGAGTGTACAGCCTGAGATGAATGGATTGCCATATATGAGATGGAAAACTGCTGGTCTCAGTACATTGATGGTCATCAACGAAACCTGGAGAGACCAAACCGTAGATGGGCACCATGTGCGTTCCTGCAATTCAATCTGACGGCAACAATCAAAACACCAAAAGTATACAATTAATCAGAATCATTCACATAAGCCTTGAATGCAATCTCCTTGTAATGTTGGTCCAACCGTACAGTACATACATCCCACATACATACAGATCTGTAATTAAGAGGGATACATACACATATAAGTCTGGAAGGACCATCCTCCATCCGTGTCTCACTGGTCATTGTCCAAGGCAGCATCCCATTCAGCGGTGCCACCTTTCCTCTTGAGCAATGTATGGTAGCAACCAAGACCCTCGAGATTCCCGTCTTTATCGAATAATGAAGTCGCTGAGACACGTAACATGACTCCATCTTCGCCGGCGGTCAGTTGTAAGGGGGCCGTCTGATCGTCTCGCGTGATGTCGGAGGGCTCTGTAGCGGGTCTTTTGAATATGAGTTCGAGGTCGACAATCGTTGCGGTGTACTTTCTTTTCTTTTCGGCATCTTCGTACCGGAAGCTCCATGCCTTAGCTTCTGATCCGGTGAGATGCCCCACCCTGCCATCCGCAGTCACTGACTTTGTCAACCCATCGCGCACTTGTTCCGTCATATGATCTCGAAGCCAGACCTTGTGTGCCTTCCCGGTTTCCTCCGTCCACAAGCTGTGTCCGGGAAAGTCATACTTGGCGCAGTAGCCCCGGAGGTCAGACGCCCCAACACTCACTGCTCCGTGACAAATCTGCTTCCATGCTTCAGATTCAAGAAAAGTGTCGCGGTTAGAAGTTGGCGGTACTGGAACTGAATCAGCCTGTTGATCGTTTTCAGCAGAAAGTGGACATACCTGCACTCATGTTTGTATTTTCGAGAAGTGCTTGAGAAGAAGTTGATAATATAACGAGAAGTTGGTTTGATTGCAAAAGCGGGGACAGGATGAGCTTGGTCATTCCTTGAATCTCCGATCCGCAGCACTCATTCCTTACAGAGTTTGCCCTTCCCTCGCCTACTATCCGCCCATCACTTGCACACTATCAATGGGCTCTGACTGCGCACCGAAAGCTCTTGTCCCTTTGTACGACACTCAGGCTCAGGTCTCAGGCGAGAGGATCGCAATGACTTCCCACGTCTCCTTTCAATATGTAAGGCTTGTCACTCGCCCCTTCATCAGCGGAACATCCAAGGTTTATCAAAAGTTTCAAGGGTGGTCATCCATTGAATAACACATTCCAACAGGAGTCTGAACCACAGCCAACGTTCGTACAGGTTCATGCGTGTGAGGAAATCATCAGACTCTGATCAAATCCAAAGGAGTCCTTGCTAAGAATGTCCGTAGCCTAATAAACTGGCTTAGCACTGACTTAGAAGTGATAAGCAGTCAATCGGATAAAAAGCTACAATAGGGCACGCAGGCGTCTGAGTGTAATACGATACTCCAACAAAATCCTCGATAGGAGGAGGATCGGGCGAGCTTGAGCCGATTTCACACCAGCCTTCCTTTGTGTGACATTCGTCTCCTCATCCCCGACTCCCAATCGCCTTCACGTCTATCGTGCTCCACCTTTGGCTTCAACTCCGAGACCTGCACGGTCCAGGACACCTCTGTTTACGAACCTAATAGAGAGTGCTTGCCCAAACAAAAGCGCTGAACTAGATGATGCACTAAAACGCCGGTAAAGCCTGTGGTAGGATGGTCGTTTTGACTGCTTATCTCGTCTAAGTCAGTGCCTAGCAATCAATAGGCTACACATATACCAAATCAGAGCCTCCTCGGCTGGAATCGTCTTGACTTTGTTGCTTTGCTTGGAACTCGGAACTTGCATGGCGGCCCTAGTCCATACTCGCGCGACGCAGATCGGGTCCCTCGGACTCAGTAAGTTTGACTCTACGGTACGCCCAAGCGCAGCGCCTGGTCTCTGCAAGCCAGTAAGTCGAGTGCAGATGGACCAATCTTCATCAGAATCTGCATCAGACTTGATTGATGTGACATACTTTGGTACCGGTGTACGCCACGCCCTTCCACCTTGCACTTGTATATCATCACGGCTACATAAATTCGCCTGAATGAACAATAGAACAATTCCTCCTCTTCCCCTCAAATTCCGAGCTCCAACAGGAAGCTCCATTCTGGGAATCTCTAACAACCCAGCCACACTATACAGGCATAGACACCCACACAGACACAGTCAAGCGCTCAAGCTCTACTTCCAAGGGTCGTTCCGGGGGCTGTGGACGGGCTGGGCCCCCCGATTGGGGCGTCTTTGACCGGTTTGAAAAAGCCTGTGTTTTGGTCCTTCTTGAATATGACGCTGTAGCAATTGGAGTAGTCAATAGACCCATCTGGAGCCAGTGTTGCGGCTGCATTGGCGATGAACTGGTAATCATCAGGACCTTTGCCTGGCTCTTGGGACGCTTGCGTGACTCTCAATTCAACACTTGCCGCAAGATTAGTTGACACAATTCCTGTCCTTTCATCTTTGACAAACCTGACAACATCGACCTTGGGCTTGCCAGAATTAGCCTTCCACGGTGTTGGGAGTAGGATACTTTTCTTCCAGGACTGTCGCATTTGTTCGTCGATTTGTTGCATCAACGATTGCTGCAATTCATTGCAGGTATCATTTGTCAACAAGTTGTGCTCGTGAACATCATCATTGCGTTTGCAGTATCTCTCAAGTTCCGCTACACCCTCAGTGGCGGTGAGTTCACAAGCGTGCTTCCATGGAGATGGGGCGAGGGAGAAGGGGATTGAGGGCGGCACTGTGAAAGTCAACAAGACGCCATTCAATCTAGAAATTCACATTACTTGAATTTCTCTGGTGCAGTAGATCGAGTGGATACGAGGAAGCCAAAGTGTTGGGGATGATGACTGCAAAAGCTCCAGTGAGGCGTGCCCTTATATACAATGCACCGTCTCGCAGCTTCCTGGCGATCCTTTCACAGCCTTTGTCCATTGGCTGCCCATGACCTGCCCATTGCTTGCCCATGGACGTTTCAATCCCAGCGGGTCCATCATTAGACCTTGTAACGCCGTGGATGGAGCCCTTCCAGGCTTGAGCCCGTAGCAGGCAAGAATCTTTTTGCTACGCTTCCTTTCTACGCTTCAACCTATCATCGCGCCCTTACATTGGAGAGCCACCCAAGGTTCTCTCTGTCAATGGAAATCCACACTACTGATGTTTGAGGTCTTGCGGTCCTTTTTGGCTCCACCACACTCAAGGGAGGTCCGGATTGTATCTCGCTCGGCGATATCGAGCGTGGCACATCCACCAGACGATGGACGAAGGGGGTTCTTTGTGACACTCTACAGCTGAGCTTCAAAAATTCCCAACCTTCAGTCTGGAGACCAAGCTGATGGATTATTTACTGATGTAGCTGGTCTGTGGATATGATCTTGCCACCGCCACACGAGACCACGTTTCCAAGTAGTGCGTCATCAACGTTCCTGCGCGTCCACAATCAATCCGCCAATCTATCTGTTCTCATACATCCACTGTACAAGCGTCATAAGCACACAGTAACAGCAACAATCAAGATGGAAGAAGAAAGATCACCTACAAAGAGTGATTACGACTCTAGTTATCCCGTTCGACCAAGTATGTCTCGGTCTAGCTCGGTTTCGAGTTTCCTGGGAAGGCAGGGATTTGACAGATATGGAGAAGAGTGGGGTGGGGGTGCTTTGACTTTGATTGGTGAGCTTCTCTCCTTCGGTTCCTTTGGGCAAGCTGATGAGTAGATGTTGCTGAGACCTTTTTCGGTTAGTCAACACACAAAAGAGGAGGAGCGGAGCTGATGTCAGATTCACGTCTGGATCTATTTAATCGTCGACTCAAGGAGCAGTCTGCTAGACTGAGGTCGAGGGCTGTGGAACTCATACCCAAGGGATTGAGGACGCCGAAAGTAGGAGCCACTTCTATGGAATATGATGATCCCGAGGGAGAGACTGCAGAGAGTAGGAATAGAGGGAGATATAAACAGGATGTAGAGCGGGAAGTGGACCGGATTAAAGTCAAGGTCAGCTTTCACAGACTGGGCATTAAGGTGGGAAGCTGATGGGTAGCTTGCTGCTAAGGTCACACATTTGTCTTCATCCTGGAGATCAGCCCAGATTGTAAGGACAAGAGAGAAAGTCTGTATGTCGCTCCCTTCCCCATGTGATGTGACCTGACAAACAGCGTTCTTATTCGGAGTAATGTCCCTCACATTTACCTGTCTACTCTATGGGATGGCCCCAGAATGGCTTCCGTTCGCATATACCGCTCAGATCGCATTTTACTTGCCTTCGAGAGCGTGGATATATAAGCGAAAACAATTCCATTACTTCCTCTTCGAGTACGTCAGACCCTGTAACTGAGGGGGAGCTGATGAGATAGTATGTGTTACTTTGTCAATGTCCTTGATTTGCTGTGGATCTGGGTCTTCCCGGGCTCGACAAAATTGTTTATTGGATGTTACCTCCTAACTCTCGGTAAGTCCAATACCGTTTACATGAGGGGATGGCGCTGATGATAAGGTCCACTGGCTAGTGCTATCATCACCTGGCGAAATTCGCTCGTCTTCCACTCCATGGATAAAGTCACGAGTCTGTTTATTCACATGTACCCACCAGTAGTCCTCACTGTTATCCGGTAAGCTCACGCAGCCGTGTCGCCTGCACAAGCTGATAGTCAGACACACCCTACCCAATGCTGAGGAGAAGTATCCTGGTCTAGCAGGTCTGGCGGAATATACCTGGTATCAGATGATCATCCTAGCTGCTGTTCCTTGTGAGCTATGGCGTAACTGTTGAAGTGAAGCTAAGCTAACGGACAGATGTCCTATGGCAAGGAGCATACTATAAATTCATCTCGCTCGACCGAGGAGAGAAGATCGCGTCAGGTCAACGTCAAACCTCGTTCCACTAGTACGTCCCACCTCCACCGCTCCTGGTAATGAGCTGACGGGCAGTATGCTAAACGACAAGAAAGGCCCGATTGGAAAGCTTCTACGGGGAATCAGGGCAAATCATCGAGAACTATGGTTCATCTTCTTCCAACTCAGTCAGTCAATTTACCCCTACCACGGATACGACATAGAATGAGGAAGCTGACAAGCAGTTTACAGCGTTGTGTTCATGATCCCCGCCGCTGCACTATTCATCAATAGCCCAAGAGCAAGCAACGTTTTCTTGATACTAATCTTTGCCGTCTCGGCATGGAACGGAGCATCATTCTACGTTGAAGTCTTTGGCAGAAAGTATGTTCTACCTCTTCGTCATTCCTTGAGATCAGAAGCTGATCCTAGATTCGAGAAGGAATTGGAGAAACTTCGAAAAGAGATGGAACTCGCTTCAGCCACTGGATCACTCAGTGGCCCCTCTACAAACGCTTCCCCGTGGACTGAACCCGCTTCACCCAATGATCGGGATATGGAGAATTCACCTCTCGTATTGCCTGGTACAAATCAACATGCGGCCGATATGGAGGTACCAGAGTTAGTCCTGGAAAAAGCAGCTGCAGCAGTCAAAGAGGAGCAGAAGTCAGATACGTTAAAAGTTAGGAATTCGTAATTATAGTGATTAGATGCAACATATATAATGAAAGTCTAGATGAATAGCTCATACATATATTACAAGTGATTCTATTCAGAATTTGAATCATCTAGACACAATGTAAGAACGTGTTTCGGAGAGCAGGGGTAAAAAGGGGGAACGAGCAAAATCGAAATCGAGACCAGAACCAAAGTGGGAGACAAAGGGGTAGGAATCGATTATGCGGGAACGAGGTCTGGCTGGTCTACAACTCGTCCAGGCGCTATAGGGGTAGCGTCCGGATCGATAGGGCTTGTTTCTCCATTTCGCATAGATTCAGGCCGGACTGAGGCTGGTCTACTATTTTGTCAGCCATATTATATGATGGGATGGAATGGGTTTACTTTGAGAAATGCCTAAACTCCCTTGGTGGACCTGCACACCTGTCTTTACCGTGATTGAGGTTTAAGCCTACATAGTCTGGGTTTTCTAGTGGCATTCGCTCGATTGCTTTGATAGCCGCGGGGATGGATGTGCTATTCGTCAGCTCGATCCGCCTCTACGCCGTCATAGAATACGAGGGGAGGAACATACAAATTGACAAAAGCAGCCGCCTTCTCCTTCAAGAAATTAATCATTTCAACTTCCCCATAAACAGTGAAATCACTCCTCAATTTCTCCTCTGTAAACAGATCAAAGTCTTTGATTCCGCCGACATACACGTTCCGGGTGGCATTCTTGTTATTTTGAATGACTGGTGTTGATTCTTCTCTTGAGTCTCTTGTTCCCCATCCGACCCTCAGTCTGAAGCCTTTGACGACTACGCCCTGAGCTTGGGCGGTGTTGTGGAATATAGCTGCACAGGCTGGGTCTACGAATGTTGCGAACTGTCATCAGATAAAATACCAAGATGTTGGGGGATACTTACAGCACACTGCTTAGCTGGTAGGTATCGAATATGTTCAAGATTGCCACCTCGGATGACATTACATAGATCCTCGTTTGTGGCTGATTCGGGGATATTACCGAGGAATACAGACCGCTTAGGCGAGCTGAAGCCATGATCGGGCCCAGTGTGATTGAGGTTTGGTGTTCCGAATGGACTTTGACCTGGTCTGGACCACATTGGGTTAAATGCCGCTGGGTTATTGTACTTTGCCATGTCGGGGGAGTACATGTTTCCGAAATGTGCTCGACCAATTTCAGCTTCGGCAGCCATGCACGCTTGTCGCATTGTGATTTCCACATTGTTCGCTTGGGTCTTGGGTACGAATGCACATCGGTCCTATCGATCAACTTTGGACTCAAGAAAGACGCGTCGGATCGTACCTTTCCAAATCCAACTTGCTTTCCATCCCTACAGTATTTCCCCGACTTCCTCAGCCTCTCGACCACCTCCATAGCTTTCTTGATACTGAAGAAATGCACGAAAGCATTCTGTTGATTCCTAACAACCTTGACGATATCGACATCCCCAAACGCCCTCATTTCCTGTGATATCTCATCCTCGCTCATCTCGGGGTCGATGTTTGGGATATAGACCGTCCGAGTAGCTTCTTGAGTCATGACTGCATTGACTACTTCTCTGTTCATCCACGGTTGTTCTCGTGCCATGTTGACGTGTAGTGCGTTACCTCGAACAGCGATTTTCTTGACGTGCGCATCGGCTAGGAAGGCGGCTGCGACTGCTCCATTTAGGAAGGAGATGAAGAGACATTGACCGTTCTTTGGGACTTTGATTTCTTCGAGAGGACCAAAGTGGACCAAGCTTAGGACTTGATCGACATCCGTTCCTGTTGATTAGCGCTTGTTCAAACTCAGCGAGTATGAACGGACCTTCAGGAAAGCCACCAATGTATATAGTCCGAGCATAAGGGTTATTGCAGTTCCTCACAGCAGCTCCAGCAGCCGCAGGACCATAGTTCCCAGTCATCCTGGAAGAGTTGAACACGGGTACATTCTACCATTAGCTCCATTCCACGTATGACAGACGCGACCTACAAGGGGACCGACAAAGTCGAATGGAGACCCAGGGATCCCATTCTGGTTCTGGGGAAAAGACATGTTGGCGAATGAAGCTGCCATTGGATCGAATTCGAATCCTGTCCCGGTAGTAGGAGGAGTGATGAGGTGCTGAGTGAATTCACTCTGGGTGGCAGAAGAAGAAGCGGTCATAGCTTGAGATAGGTCGTACATTGGCTGGATTGCCATAGGTGTTATGGGTGTTGGGTGAAAGAGCGGGTCGAGGATAAATCACGCGCAGTTGTGATAAAGGGATAAGCAGGTGTATGCTTGAGTAGTTGTCTAGACAGTATAACAAGTAACAGAGTATAGTATAGAGAGTGTTGTACGCCCAATGCTCAGTTCAATAGTCGCGTTTGAACAAACACCCGTGCCTGATTCGACGCGCACCAAAACAAGGGAAACACTCAGCATACTACGCCGGATGCTAAGACGGTGTAAAAGCTTGGACTCGGATGCAGAGGATCCGGGATTATCAAGTCAATGGCGAGTGCGCGCATCTGTGCAGAATGGCATGTGTCGGTAGATACGTCAAGTAGACAAAGAGGCAAGTCGCACAGTCCAACCCCGAACTGATTATGATATATGCTGCATCGATCCTGCTTGCGTTTGCCATAAAATACATGCCCAAGCAAAACCTCTAACCTAGACCGAAGCCAAGACCTCGGGCTCGACAAAGTCACCGCTCTTGACGACCTTGGAGCCAGTGTTGACGTCCATAGCCTCACCGTGAGCTTCAAGGAGCTTCGACATGTCGAGTTTAGGAGTTCGGAGGATCTTGACCTTTCGGACGTAGACGTTGTGCAATGGGTAGATACCCTGTTTGTTAGTTTAGCTCGTGACAGGCAGAAAGAGAGGGACATACCTTGGTGGCTTTCTCGATCTCTCGACCAATGGACTCGGGAACAAACTTGGCAACCAACTCCTTCAACTCGGATCCCTCGGCCTCACGACGCATGATCTCGGTCATCTTGCCACGGATGGCCTTGACCTGGGAAGA
>Ga0308160_10001766_pt1 | contig 28580 bp, 42 predicted proteins | sample PhyFR1_FD_201036 | JGI IMG/M metagenome (GOLD analysis project Ga0308160, IMG submission 201036) | Phyllosphere microbial communities from UC Gill Tract Community Farm, Albany, California, United States - DLSLF.R1 | ecosystem: Host-associated > Plants > Phyllosphere > Unclassified | place: USA... | reverse complement strand
GGGGGGGCGGGGGCCCGGGGGGGCGGGGCGGGGGGGGGCGGCCGGGGGCGCCCGGGCCCCCCCCCCCCCCCCCGCGGGGCGGCGGCGAGCGGGGCGAACTCTGGCCGGTCTCCGTAGGCCTGGTTCAGCCCGGCCTCGCTCAGGCGGCTCAACCAAGCCTGGAGCAGCTCGGGGGGGCTAGGGTATTGGTTGAAGTCTACCTTGAGCAGCGTTGCCTCGAGGCAGTTGCCCTGCATGATGGAATGAACATTCGTCAGCTGCGAGAGCGGGAGAAGGGTAGGCTGAAGCACGTACCCAGACCTTTGCGCTGACGGCCTTGGGCCCCCAGACGAAGACCAGGAGGTCGTTCGTCTCCGGGCGACTATTCGCTCGCCGTTGTCTACCTGTATACGCGGTGAGATGCAAGCGTCAGGTCTTGTCAAGAGCGTTTCAAGACGGGACGAACATTGGTGTGATGAGGACCATGTGGGCCTAAGCGTCGTAGACTGCCGTCCAAACCGGCGAGTTGAGGTCGAGTTCCTCCGGGTCGCCGGCCTGGACGATGATTCGAGTTCGACTCTTGCCTGACCCGTCGAACATCCACCCGGACTCATCTACTGTACGCACATGGTGAGATGTACGGACCCCGCTCCGGAACCTTATAGGTTAACTCTTAGATTATGCACGTTTGTCCGACAGAGCGTTACTCATGCACACAAATCTCCAGGAAAGCCACATTTTGGTCAGATCTGGTCGACTTTCGGGAGCTTATCTCTCGAAAAGATGTATCTTGGGTGTGTTACCGCGTCACTCACGTGCGGAGACCCCTGCGTTACCGTTACCGAACCATACATCTCACCGTGTGCTTACAGTAACGCTCTGTCGGACCGAACGTGCATAATCTGAGAGCTAACTGATAGGATCCGGAGCGGGGTCCGTACATCCCATCGTGTGCGTACAGTACGTATGGTACGTCTGACAGGAAACTCGAAACGCCTTTATTAAAGGGGTGGGGTTGACAGAGGATCAAATAAGCGTCGGACCCTTGATTGAGGCATGTCTGGGAGCTATATGAGGGTCAAATTCGACTTCCGGCCCGATGACCGGAGGGGGGGGTGATATACCGCGGCGACCAAACCCTCAATCAGAGGTCGAGTTAAACAGCATCCCCTCAAACACAAAATCTGTCAAACAGAGACCCCTCAAACGGACCCGCCCCTAAACTAGCAACGTCGACACCCTCGAATGAGACTCGCAATTACCCGACCAAGATTTTGGAAGTAATAAAGATCGGCCCCTCAAACATGAGTGACCCATCAAATAACATGACCATGCCTCAAACGACTTGAGCTTGACGTGATTAAGGGCGTGGCCTGCCCGTTGGATAAATCGGGTGCCTTTGCTGAACAACTGCCGTAGATTTGTATGACACGGTGTCCCTCACACAAGTCATCGGCCCTTGGAATAGACGGTCAAGTACATCGAAGAGCGTGTTATTCAGTCGGCAGCACCCTTATACAACAACGGTTGCTTCCCCTCAAACAGGCTACGAGTTCACCATGGATCGATATTTTGCAGACGAACGACCCCAAGCTTGCTGCTTTCTGACCCTGTCAGGCTTGGAGCAGGACGCTGTTGTCACGACCATGCTGGTCCCGTTTATTTTATCCTGCGATGCTTGCTCGTTAGGAGTCGGATTGGACAAGGTACCGGACCCAGGACTCCTGCACCAATGAGACGAGCACCCGCGGAGCTTTACGCTCGGGTCAAAGACGAGGACCTTCTCGTTGCACCCATCATATGACCTTAGATAATCCAATCATGGTCAACCTGATCTCATTTGACCACAATGGCATTGATTGACCAGCAGTTACCCTTGATTGACAGGCGCTCGGCCAATCTATCCACAACGAACGACCCCTCAATTGATGAATCCGCCTCACACATGTAACGCAAGGAAAACGGTTGCTTGGCCGAACCTCGCCTTCTTCAACTCGGCACAACCTCAATTGACCGCTCTTCAGCTAGTTGATGCCCTGCTAATCCGTGGTTCAGGCCCCACAACTTGCGTAGTTTACGGGCGGAGATTCCGCACTTCATGGGCGGGGTCTTCGCAGGATGACGTCACGCGCCAACGGTGACGCCACAGCACCGCTTTTGCCGCCGGATCGCTCCGTCCTATGAAAGGCGCATTTCTCACCCCGCGCCCGTCGCCTCTTCCCCTCCCACCCACTTTCAACTTCCTAAATTCCTCACCCTCCCTCCAGCTGTCAACCGTCGATCAACCCCTGTCTTCGTCTATACGACCTTCCAGCTGACCTCCCAACCTTCTCGTCTTCCCAGAGTCGACTCGTGGCTCGTGCCCGGTGCGTGGCCGTTCTTCTCCTCTCTGCTTGGCCTGACTGTGACACTGACCCTGGCCCTCTAGATAGGACACTTCATTTGATGTCCGGTCGCCCCTTAATTGACGCCCTTCCCATGTCTTTGACAGCTGATTCACCTTCTACCTCTTCCCTCGGCAGACGACTCATCGACTCATGACCCGAGCCGCGGTACGTGGTCAACTTTTTCGTAGCTTTCTATCTGATCAACGCGAACCTCATGTATCCAAGCAGCGCGCTTTAAACAATTGGCTCGCCCCTCAATCAATGCTCATCCCTGCATTTGACAGCTGATCTACCTTTGCCTTTGCCTCGACAGGCGACTCAATGGTCACAATCTAAGTCGGTACGTACGCGGCCGATCATCTCCTCACATGCTGACACCACCATTACATCGGCCCTAAACAGCGCTCTATTCCACGTGAGTCGACCCTCAATCAATGCTCGCAGCCAACTCTCACACGCTGAACTACTCTCTCACACACCCATCAACATCACTGTGGATTAGGCCTGCTCTTTTGCTGTTTCGCCCACCTGTAGACTTGCTTGATCTCTGTAGACCCTCAAGTGAATGATGACCTACCATTATATGACTGGTCTGCTGCAAGGGAAGGGGTAAACCGAGCCTACCAATCGACCAAAGCGTTGCGTCCGTTTGACGGGGTCAAATGACCGGTTGACCCTGAAATGCATTTCCACGTCGCCGAAACACGCGGTTTCCCACCATCAAACATTGGCATCTATTCAGTCCTCTCCATGACCCTTGAATACTCGCCCCTCGCAGTTGAGGGTTGCAGCCGCGCCAGTTGAGCTCGCGGAGCTTCGTACTTTAGACACTCACTTAAGGGCTAACTTGCGTTAATTGAGGCCTGAAAAACGTTTTGTTATACGACCCCTCTCTTCGCCCCTCAATTAAAATCCCCGACCCCTTGACAACAGAGATGTAGCCTAAATTTCTTTTAGGGTTAGCGGGCCTGTTTAAGGGGGAGGCTGTTTCAGGGGCGCGACCCCTTGTATAGCCCCGTTTCGAGTTTCCTGACATCGGCCTGCGCCGGGCAATGAGCGCTGCGGCCACCCGGCGCACGTCTCGTAGGCAGTCTCGGACTCCAGAGGCAAGCTCGGACGTCGGCGAGGGCGAGCTCCCTCCGCCTCATCCTTGGCTCCCTCTGTCTTCTTTCCCCAGGGCGCATGAAGTTGAGACGAAAGAGACATGGATTTAATCGAGCTCGATGGGGCATTCGGCAGACGTGCCGAGGGCGATCATCATGATGCTTGGGCCATCAGGGCGAACCGCCCGATACGGCGGAGGCGGCGAAGCAGGGGCCGGTCCAGGCGACCAGGAGCGAGCCACTCGACCTCGGAGTCGGAGTCGTCGAGCTCGACTGGGTTGTCGAGTGTTCCATCGGCGCTTGAGGGAGGAGGAGGAGGGTCGATGAGGGGGGGAGGGGCGACCTGCTGAGGAGGACCGGGGGAGAGCTCGGCGCGAGGCTCGGCGTCAGGCTCGGACGCCGCCGAGGGAGCTCGCGGCTCGGAAGCCTGAGGCTCGCCGTTGTAGAAGACGACGCCCCTGACATCCATCCGCCTGGATGCGCGCCGCTTGTCGATGCGGCTGTCCAGGGACCGCTTGCCTCGATGCGCCTTCCCTTTGGACTTGCAGGTTGACGGGATCGAGGCCGCCGAAGCGAGGAGGCGGGGTCGGCGGAGGCGGAACGGACGAGTTTGACAAAACGGTCGCGGCGCGAGCGGCTCGCGCGCCGGCGGAGTAACGTCGCCATAGTAACAGGCCCGCGCCACAACTCGGCCGCGTACGATGGCCCTCTGCTGATCCCTTAGAGCTTACTGCGGTCACGACAAAAAGCACAAGAAGAGTAGCAGTCAGCCATCGTACCAGATTCCGTCTGCGTCTGACAACGAGCCATCGAATTTCAGGAAGGCGCTCGTGCAGCTGTCGGTGGCGGGGTAGACCCGCCGGCCCGCAGCAGCAGGCTCCGCTCCGTGCCGCCGCCACCTTCGCCCGACTTCCGAGCGCCCCAAGCCAACGAACGCCCTTCAAGAAGAGCACCCTCCTCGCCACCCATACCTCCACCCCATTCCTCTTCTTGCATCCCTCCCAGCTCCATCATCACCAGCAATGAGCGTCCTCGAGTCCCAGGATCTGACCCCTGAGTGAGGCCCTCCTTCCCGGCTGCTCCCTTCGACGACCTTGCCTTGGCATCTCGTGCTTCGACAATCTTCAGAGAAGTCGACCTCTCAGCTGATGCTTATCCACCTTTTGCATCATTTCCCACAGCGCTTCCGCGCACCCGCCCGTCTCTCCCAGCCATGAGCGTCGGCAATCGAATCTTTGTGAGCGCTGTCCGCCTGCGCGCTGCTCCCCGGCCGTCATCGGCCAGGCGTCTCTGTGCAGCGCTGCTCTGTATGCTAATCCCACGACGTCTCCCCCTATCCCTCGCAGCCCATCTCTATGATCTTACCTCTCCCTTGACGCGCTCTAAGGTGCGCGGCCCTTGCCACTTTCCTTGTCTACCTGGCGAGGCGTCGGTTGACGCCAAGCTCAGGGCTGACGCGCCAAGCACCCCATCGTCTTCCCATCTTACAGACACCTGAGCCTGCGCCGACACCTTCGGCCTTCAGCGATCCCAAGATCCCCACATACGGCACGACGCTCGAGTCGGGCGTCGATGGCGGGGGCATGAACGTCCTTGTCGGCTGGGAGTCGGTAGACGTCCATCGCTCACGAAGCCGCTGGATCTCGGCGCAGCAGTTCAACTGACGCTTGCTTGCCCCCTCGCTGCCATTCCCTCGCAGCACGACTAAGGACGCGACCATAGCTTTTGAGCAGTGCGTAGTGATCCCGAGATGTTCCTTTCTGATCGCCCCTCCGGCGTGGCTGATCCTCGTCATCATTCGCAGCGTGCTCAACAAGATGTCGTTCGCCCCGGCCGACCACATCTACCTCTGCACCGTTCTCCCCACGCTGCCGTCCTCGAGCTCGTCGATCCTCTCGAACCCTTTCGCTTCCTCCTCGTCCTCGGCACCGTCCTCCTCGACTCCTGCGCCGACCTCGCACGGCTCATCGATCGAGCTTGGGTCCGACTACCGCACGCCCGCCGAGGACGAGTCCAAGCAGGACCGGGACCTGCGCGTCTTCAAGGAGATCCGCGGAAGTGCCATGGACCGGCTTACGGGCGAGGCGACTAAGCTCAAAGAGAAGGGCTGCTCGATCACCCCCGTCATCGTCCACGTGCGTCGTGCCGATCTCGCTTAAGCGCCTCACCCTTGTGCTGACGACTGCCCTGTCGAATGCGACAGTCCGACGCACCAGCCAAGGCACTTTGTCAGCTTGGCGAGGAGCACGCGGTTGACCTCATCGTCCTTGGGCGCCGTCGGCTTTCAAAGTCAGTGTCCTCCCTCCTAAAGTTGGCTCTCAGTCCGCCTACCCGTCAATCCTCACTGACCAAGCTCGACCTTGTTGCGCAGGCTGCACCGGGTCGTCGGCGCCGGCAGCGTCGGCAACTACTGCCTGGCCCAAGGCGAATGGAACGTGCTCATTGTCTGTCCCTCCGCGACCGGTTGCCTTAGGCCTCAGTCGACACAGGTTGCTGACTGTTCAGCGTCTTTGGTTTCCCCATTCAGGTCCAGAAGTGATGCGCTCTCCCCGGTCTTGCTGTTGTCGGCTCTTCGACCGCTGTGGATCCATGTACTGGTATCCTTCATTTACTCGCTTGCTGCAAAGACATCATCGAGAAAAATCAAGCCCCCGGCCCTCGAGGTAGTCGACGACGGCGGCATTGCTGCCCAGGCCATTGAACCAGATCCGCTCCGGCCGCGCAAAGTGCGCCTCGAGCATCATTGCGAGATGCTTGTGACTGCGCGAGAGGCCTTTCGGATCAGCCTTCACCCGCATGAAGACCGTCTGGACGTGTGTCCACTCACAAGAGGCCAAACGGGAGCGAGTAGTCGTCCGACAGCTTGACAAAGCTCTAGAAGCGAGCGGGCAATATGTTCTGGATCAGTCGCGAAGTGGAGCCTGACGACCGCAGCGCTCTGTACGCACCTCGACCGCCTCCCGCGGCGTCTTGTCGTACCCGCTGAAGAGGGCTGGGTTGGCGAGCAGGCCACGCGCAGCCATGACGCCCTTGACGCCCGTCTCGCGCCGCATGTCGACTGCGTCCTGGGCGGTCCAGATGTCGCCGTTGCCAATCGTCGGCACGCCCTGCGCATGTGCGAGCGATGCAGCGAATGCAATCCCGGGCAATGACGGCGCCACGGTTGACGGCTCGAGACGGGTCCGGCCGTGGATCGTCAGGTGCGAGGCGCCGGCCTGGATAGCTGCGGGTTGGGTAAGCATGAAATCGTCAGCAGACGTGGAGCAAAAGGCGCAAGGTCGGACGCACCAGTGCTGACGAGCTGCTCGGTGTATCTTTGGCGGACGCGATACGGTCAGCCTCGGTCGAACGGTCGAAGACAAGCGAGCGCCGAGGACCCACTTCAGATCCTTGTCAATCCGGATCTTGACGCTGATCGGGTAGTTCCAGCCCAGCCGGTCCTTGACGCCTCGGACGAGGTCGCGCACCTTCTCAGGCTGGCGCAGGAGGTAGCAGCCGATCCTGAGTAAAAAGGGCATCGGCGCCGGCGAAACAGTCAGCGAGACCGCTGATAGACGTCGTCCCGACCCGCGAGACCCACTCTTCTTGGTAAGCCCACTTCTGCGGGCAGCCACAGTTGAGATCGATGCCGTCGACGAAGGGATCTGCTCAGCTGGATGAGCGTCAACTCGACGGCACATCGCCGGACGACGACAGGGCGGCACGCACGGATGAGTTCTGCGGCATCGGCCAGGAGCTTCGGGTCGTTGGCCGCGAACTGAATTGATGGACGAAGAAGAGGTGTCAGCAGGGCCCGCACAAAGGGTCAAGTCTTCCAGTAGGGCATACCTGAGCAATGAGTGCGCCCCTGACTCTCCGTCGGCGGCCCTTGCCGACGACTGACGCCTCGTCGGCCTCGTCCTCTGCGCTGCGCAGGCCCTCGCCTCGGCGCTCGGCTATCCAGAACTCGCCCCGCTCCTCGGTGCTGAAGCTGAAGTCAGACTGGCGGGCGGTAGAGTTGCGCGCAAACTCTGCAGCGAGCATCATGGGCGTGTGCGTGACGTGCGTCTCGTACTGGGCCGTCAAGTGCCGGAACGGCAGCTTCGAGTGGCGAACGAGCGGCGCTACAGGAGAGGCCGGAGCCTGTCAGCCGTCGACACCAGAGCTGCTCTCCGCCCCCAAGGCAGGTGATGGCTAAAACGGGACGCACCAAGGACGTTGACCTCGTCGAACTCGTGCAGCATGTCCTGCACTCGGAGGACCTCTGCCGGAGGCAGCTCCTGCGGCTCATCATCGGCGCTGTGCCCGTTGCAACGAGCTGCGGCTCGGGCGGCAGCCGTGGCCGACGACTCGCCGAGGTCGAGCGTCATATCCTGGTTTGGGTCGACGGCGGCTTCAGGATTCTGGAGGGGGTGTCCTTCAAGTCCTCTATGCTCCGAGGTTCGACAGCCAGAGACGGATCGGAGGTTGTGCTGGTCAAAGGGATGATGGATGCGCTCAGCGCTGAGCTTCGAGGGCTGAGGGAAGCGACGCCACCCCTGCAACCGCCACCCGCCGTCTCGACCTCCTGCCTCTCGCCCTTCTTCTCTCCATTCCACGGGTTCGTACACGAGATGGAGGCTCTCTTCTTCAACGTACGTCCTGCTGAGCGGGTTTGGGCTCCGAAGGCGGCGATCGCAGCTTGGGCCGAATCGTCTCGTCGCTCGTCGCTCCGACCCCTCCCCATCGCACCCGGGCGTGCTGCATGTTCTGACTCCTCTACTGCCATCCGTGCTACGTCAGGCCGACGCCGGCTTCCTCGAGGGTGTCGTTCGGGGCTACAAGAACGCGCTCCTGACACAGGCCAACTACAACAACCTGACGCAATGCGAAACGCTTGAGGGTGCGCTCCGACCCTTCGCTCCGCAGGGCGCTTCGGCTCGAGCCCCTCAGCTCGCAGCTGCTGCACTCAAAGCAGCGTCTCGTGCTGACGACGATCATCCTTCCGTCGCTGCTCCGTCAGACTTCCGTCTGCAGCTGTCATCGACCGACTACGGCAACTTTCTGGCGAATGAGCCACTCCCGTTGAGCACGGCCGCGATCGCCGACAAGGCAAGCACACCTTCCTCCTAGCACTGCGGGCCCCTTTGGTCTCTCGCTAATCGTCTCTTCACCCCTGACCTCGAGCGACAGGCAACTGAGAAGCTTGTTTCCGAATTCAACTACCTCCGGGCGAACGCCGTTCAGCCGCTGGCCAAGTTCCTCGACTACATGACGTCCGTCCCGACCGCTGCGCGCAGATCCATGAGCTCTGCCGGCACTGACAGCAGCACCCCCGTTGATCACGTCCAGCTACGCCTACATGATCGACAACGTCATCCTGCTAACGCTCGGGACGCTGCACGAGCGTGACACGCGCGAGCTGCTTGACCGATGCCACCCGCTCGGTGTCTTTGACACGATGCCGGCCCTCTGCGTGGCGACGAACGTGGAGGAGCTCTACCAGTCGGTGCTGGTCGAGACGCCGCTCGGTCGGTCGCCTTTGCCGAGCCGCTACTATGCTTGCCCATAAACTGACGCCTACCTACCTTGCACCCTACAGCACCTTACTTCCGAGACTGCTTGTCGGCGCAGGATCTTGACGACCTCAACATCGAGATCATCCGCAACACGCTGTACAAGTCGTACCTCGAGGACTTCCACGCGTTTGTCCTGACGCTCCCGGGGCCGACGTCCGAGATCATGTCGCGCATCCTCCAGTTCGAGGCCGACCGGCGGTCGATCAACATCACGCTCAACTCGTTCAACACCGACCTCTCGAAGGAGCAGCGCGCGCGGCTCTTCCCGGCGATCGGCAAGCTCTATCCCGAGGGCAACAATGCCCTCGCCCGGGCCGACGACGTCGACCAGGTCAAGCTCGTCTGCGACAACATCATGGAGTACCGGCCCTTCTTTGATGCCGCCCAGTCGAATGGCAACGGCAACGGCGGCGGCTCGAGCGACGAGGGCCAGAGCCTCGAGGACCGCTTTTTTGCGTACGACGTCCACCTCAACAAAATGACGTTCCTCCAGCAGTTCCAGTTTGGCGTCTTTTACTCGTTTGTCAAGCTCAAGGAGCAGGAGATCCGCAACCTGACCTGGATTGCAGAGTACGTCCCCTCGGCGCCTCATCTGCCGTGCTTGGCCAGCGCTGACTTCCACTCTCCCTCTTTTCCTCTCAGGTGTATCGCCCAGGACGCAAAGTTAGTCGCCCGCTGCTGCAATCCTGCCCCAGCCCCGCTGACCGAGTTCTCTTCTGGTCGCTCGCAGGGACCGCGTCAACGACATCGTCCCCCTCTTCTAGTTCCTTTCAGCGCCTCTATCTCACTTTCACGATGCATGACCCCTCCAACGACGCTCGACGCTGCGCTTGCGCCTAGCCTAAAACAGGCTCGAAGTAGCTCTGGAGGTGGAGATGAGGGTCATGTATGGCGAGCGTCTCTGGAGGATGTATGTTCGTTCGTTTGTGCGAAAGGGGAAGGGTCGTTAATCGGAGCGGGAGAGGGGGTGGAAGTCGATTTGGTCGCGGAAGGATGGCGACACGCTGGGCGAGGCGAATTGTGATCAGAGTGGCCACGGGAGGCAGCCTGCCGGCAGCCTACTTGTCGTCCGGGACCTTGAGCGGCTCGATGTTCCAGACGGTCTCGGCGTCTGCAGGGCGGATCAACCGTCAGTGATCGGCCGTTTAGGGTCGCAGTCGGTTGCAGAGGGACCCACACTTCATGACGGCGTTGTCCGAGCTGTACTTGCCCATGCTGGCCGTCGTGATGATCGACTTCTTGACCCACGACTCCTGGTCGAGGTAGGCCTCCTCGATCATGCGCTGGGCGTCGAGGTAAGACTCGAAGTCATCTGCGAAAAGAGGGGCGGCTGTTAGCGCCGCATGATGGTCGATCGGGACGATTAGGGGACGCACCCGATACGAGGTAGTAGTCGCTGCCGCGGACATTGTCGAGCAGCGGCGCAAACAGGTTGCCGTGGTCGCCAAAGACGCCCTGCTCGATGGCGCAGAAGACCTGCTCGAGGGCCGGCGACTTTTCGGCGATCGGCCGCGGGCGGTACTGGTTCTCGTGGCGCTTGCCGGCGACGTCTGGTGCGAGGTGGCCAAAAGCGAAGCACTGGTCGTCGCCGGCGTCGGCGATGAGCTCGACGTTGGCGCCATCTGCAAGAGCGTCGATCGGACGTCAGCGGGCTGCCGCGCCGGCAGCCAACAACAGACGGGTGCCCGTACTGACCAACAGTGCCGAGCAGAAGCGCGCCGTTGAGCGCGAGCTTCATGTTGGACGTGCCCGAGGCCTGCGACAGGAGGTGTCCTTTCTTCAGCGACAGAGGCGGATGGGTCGCATCCAAGGCGCAGGACAAACCTCGGTTCCGGCCGTCGAGATCTGCTGCGAGATGTCGGCCGCCGGGATGATGACCTCGGCGAGCGAGACGCTGTAGTCTGGGATGAAGACTGGAAGACGCAGAGGGTCAGTCGTCTTCACGAGACGTTGCGATGGCGCTCGCGCTGACGAGGGGCCACGTACCACACTTGAGCAGGTCGCCGACATCGGGGTCGTTGTTGACCGTCTTGGAGACGACGTTGATGAGCCCTGCGCGAAAACCGGGTTGACCTGTCAGAAACTGGCCGGCGCGCCTGATGAGCTGCAGAGGGATGAAACGCACGGATGCAGAGCTTGGCGTCGTAGTAGCCAGGCGCGGCTTTACCGGCAAAGATAGTGACGTGCGGAGCGAGCTTCTTGCGCTCGGCCGGCGACATGGCCTTAATCTTGAGGTAGCGAGCGACGACGCCAAAGATGTTCATCGTCTGTTTGCAGCGGGAGGGTTAGCGTCTTTGTGGACTCATCGGGGAGTATGATGGAGCGAGAAGCCGTACCTGGCGCTTGTAAAGGTGGATGCGCCTGCAAAATGGAGTGGTAGTAGGCTCATGGCGTCAGTAAAGCTTCGGTCGAGGCGAGGATCGTCGAGCCCGCACGCACTTGATCTGGACGTCGAAGGCCGCGTGCGTCGGGATCTTGATGCCGAGCTCGGTCTTGATGAGCTCGGCGAGGCGCTCCTTGTTACGCTGCTTGATGGCGCTCCACTGCTTGCGGAAGGCGGCGTCCTCGGTGTGCTTGAGCAGGCCCTTGAGCAGTGGGAGGTCCTTGAGCCAAGCCTGTGAGCCGAGCGTCTTAGTGATGAGCGCGCTGAGCTCCGGGTTGCACTGGTCGAGCCACCGGCGCGGGGTGATGCCATTGGTGACGTCTGACGGGAGAGTGATGGGGAAGGTGGGGGTCAGAGTGAGCATTCGAGTTGGATGGGAGGCGACATGAAAAGCCACGCACTGAAAAAGTGGTCGCTAAGTAAAGCAAGACAAGGAAGAGAGGCGAATCAGTGCGCGCGCCTGCTGCGCAGAAGAGCTCGTCACGCACGAGCCGAGAACCTCGACAAAGTCGGGGAAGAGGTCGCTCTTGACGAGCTGGGAGTGCAGCTCGGCGACCCCGTTGACCTGCGGCGAGTAAGGACAGAACGGAGAGCTTCAGTCGTCAAATGGCGCCAGCAAGGGATGAGCGCCTTCGAGGACCGACCTTGTGGCTGCCGATGACGGCGAGGTGGGCCATGCGGACCATCTTGGGGAAGCCCTCCTCGATAAGACTCATGCGGCCAAGCCGAGCGACGTCGCCCGGGAAGAGCTTCTCGACCGCCTGAAGGAAGTCCAGGTTCACAAGGTAAATGAGGTCCATGTGCCGGGGCAGGAGGTTTTGAAGCAGCGGGACCGGCCACTTCTCGAGGGCCTGGGGAGAGGGGCAGTAAGGGGAGGGGGGGTATCAGAGACGAACAAGAGCTGTTTTTGAGCGCTCGAATGTGGCGCACCTCGGGAAGGACGGTGTGGTTTGTGTAGGAGAAGACAGAGGAGACGATCTTGAAAGCCCGGTCAAAGGACAGGCCCTCGCCATCCTCCTCCTCCTCGTCCATGAGGATGCGGAGGAGCCTGCGAGACGAACGAGCACGTCAGGCTGGGGCGTGCGACACGAGGGGAGTAAAGCAAGGCGGCGCACTCGATGATGGCGAGCGTCGGGTGGGTGCTGCGGGCCGAAGGTCGGGCAACGCAAAGTTAGCGCTTATACACCAAGCCTGACGCGCGAGTTGCATGCGAGACACACTCGTTGAGCTGAATGGCGACGTAGTCGGGCAACTCGTCCCACGGCTTGTCGAGCTTCTTGAAGCGGCGGATGATGTCGGCCAGCGAGGCCGCGCACCAGAGGTACTGCTGCTTCAGCCGGAGCTCCTTGCCGGCGTCGTTCGAGTCGTTCGGATAGAGGACGCGGGTAATGGTTTGGGCCGACTGGGAGGCCTCGACCGAGGCGGCGTACGAGCCAGCGTTGAAGGAGGCGAGGTCGAAGCCGGTGATCGGCTTGGCTGCCCAAAGACGGATGTTGGCGGTCGTCTTGGTGCCGTGGCCTGTAGATCAGGAAAGCCACCCCGTCAGCCCGTCGCCTCCCAAAGCAAAAGTAAATGAGCCTGACGCACCCGGGATCGGCATATCGTAAGCGACGGCGAGAACTTCCTGGCCTCCGTGCCAGACACCACGGCCCTTGGTGCCGTCGACCTTCTCGGCCGAGCCGTAGAAGCGGACCTTGTAAGTGACATCGAGGCGGGGGATCTCCCAAGGGTTCTCGCGCTCGAGCCACGGGTCGGGTGCTTCGAGCTGGGCGCCGTCGGGCGAGAGAAGTTGCTGTGCGATGCGAATAAAGACGAGTCAGCTAGTGGGCTGGACAGCGGGAGAGAAAGGACTGGCTGGGAGTCGCACCTTGAAAATGCCGTACTCGTAGCGGAGACCGTAGCCCCCTTTGTTAGCGGTGGCGGAGTGTCAGCATCGCGATCGGAAAGAGGAGGAAGACCAAAATTGACGTACAGGCGGGCACTGCAGAGATCAAAGCGTGTCAGCGCCGCTAGGAAGTCTCTCGCAGCAGCTAGAAGGGTCACGCACGGTCGAGTGTCGCAAACGAGTCGACGTAGCATGCAGCGAGCCGGCCCAGGCCTCCATTGCCTAGTCCCGCATCGCGCTCCTCGTCGAGCAGGTCTTCAAACGTGAATCCGAGCCCGCCGAGCGCCTCCTTGTACTGGTCGCGCATGTTGAGGTTGAGGACGGCGTTGTCGAGCGCGCGGCCCATGAGGAACTCGAGCGAGAGGTACTGTCGATGGGCGACAGGTGCGGGCCAGTCAGTACGAAGCCCGTTGGAGAGGGCGCCTTTGGGGGACGCACGTAAGCCCGCTTGGGCGCCTTGGCCGTGTGGTAGCTCGAGGTCTCGTTGAAGGAGCGGATGAGCTGGTCGCGGACCGTAAGAGACTAAGCCGTCGGGGGTCGCGCGCAGCAGCAGCACCGGCGGCAGCAACATGGAGACGGAGGGAAGTGTCAGCTTCGAAGTCAGGTTCATCAGACGAGCATCCAGCCTCGGACGCACAGTGGCCTGGTAGGCCGGCGCCTGGTCGTCGACGAGGTTGTAAGCCTGACGGGCGAGCGTCGTCGTGAGCTGATGGACGATGCCCTTCTGAAGGCCGGCGACCGAGACGTCGGCGTCGGCCTTGAGCGCGGTCCGCCAGGCCTTCTCATCACCGAGCGGCCAGGCCGAGTCAGCCTTATCGTCAGGACCCTAGGGACGAGGGAGGAATCGGGTGGGGGCGCGGAGAGGAGGAGGTCAGCGTCGACGCGTCGGGCTCGGCGAGCGATCGGAGGGGAGAGATGGCCCGGGCGCCGGACGCGAGATGGCGAGAGGCAGCAAGCGCGCCGCCCTCTCGCCCCGCAGCGGCCCTCGCAGACGAGATGGACTGACAATGTAAGTCCCTGTCAAGCGGCAAGGGTCAGCAAGCAGTGCAAGCAAAGCGGCTAGGTAGGAACAGTAGACGCACCGGTCAGGCTCCGCTTCATCGCGGTCGGCCGCTTGGGGGTCGGCGCCGTCGGGGCGTCGAGCTGGCCAACGTCGAACGTCTCGCCGACGATGCTGCGCCGCCGGCTGAGCGAGGGCGATGTGGTGCCGGACATCGAGTCTGGGTTGAGGGAGTGGAGGGTCGGTGTGGGTGAGAAGAAGAGGGATGGCAAAGGGGCTCGCTCGAGAGCGAGAGATGGATGTCTAGGGCGAGATGGTTTTGGCTGGGCGTGCCGCTGCTCGGAGGGACGGGCAAGAAGGTTGGCGAAGGGGGCAGCGCGGGGGCTGAACTGCGCGCCGGTCATCAACAGGCTGGCGAGGCCTTGGCCGACCCCGACCTGATGATGCTCCCGGTCAAGGACGGTCAGACCAAATAGGACGTCTTCTCTCGCCGCTCGTTGACCTGATCGGTCCTCATCCTTGTCAGCAAACGCCCTCGAGGGCCAGGAGGGACGGTACGCACAAGCGGCCGCGAGGATCGACCGGTCGCCAGGGCAACGTCGCCTCGGCCCGCGACTGCTAGGCACTAGGCGACGCTTCCGGCTGTCGTTCCTTCGCCTGTACCTTTCTGACTGAGCCTTCTCCCACTCCGTTCACGGCCGAGCAGTCAAAGCGTGTCGATCGACATCCCTGGACGTCCTGCTCGAGAGCGACCGGAGCAACATCCGCTGCGGTCAGACATCGTCGCACCTTCGTGCGCGGTCACAGCTCCGTCGCGCCGCCGTCACCCATGGCTCAGCAGCCACAGTCGTCCGGCTCGCCCTCGATCGCTTTCCGCAACTCCTACCTGCCGCGATCTGGCTCGATGACGGCCGGCGAGGAGTACGAGCTCACTTCGCCGCCAAGCGCTCGGTCGCGCGAGCTACCATCCTCCCGGTCGACGGTCGACCTGACCGACGCGACTGGCCGGTCGCCGACAACGGAGCAGCAGCAGCAGCCGCGTCGGACGCGAGGGCTGTCGATCCATCAGCTGGCCAGGCAACCCACGTCACTTCTGTTCGAGCATTTCCACTCGCCCGATGCAGCCCGCCGAGCGCTGCCGTCCAACTTCCTGCACGAGGACGACGAGCCGGGCCGTGATGCGCGCCGCAGCCGACAGGCCGACGACGGCGAGCACCACGACGCGCGACGGCCGGACAATGCGATCCTGCACGGCCTCGGCATGGACGACGACCCGTATGACGTTGCCCGGGGCATGCAGAGCGCATGGAAGCGCAAGGTCTTTCTGACGATGGAGGAGCCGACCAGCGGCGAGGAGGCTCTGATGATCCATTGGGGCGTCACCGCCCTCATCGTCTTCTCGTGAGTCCTTCGCCGCCGACGCTAATGCCCGACCCTTGTCGGCTGACATGCCGACTTTTTTATCCTTTGCAGCGCTTTTCTCACCATCCTGTCGACCCTGCCTGGCGTGCACATGAACCCGACGTCAACGCGTGTCATCTTCGGCCTCGATACAACTGTCGTCGTCCTGTTCAGCGTCGAGTACATCCTGCGGGTGCGGCTCTCCTGCGAGAGGCACAGCCTCTTCGAACCCGCTCCTGACGCCGAGCCCTCCTCTCGCACAGATCATCGGCCACTCGGACTCATGGCCGCAATTCTACGGCTGGGTTTTCAGCTTCTTCGGCATCACCGACCTCCTCTCGATCCTTCCTTACTACATCGAGCTCCTCCTGCAGGCCGACACCGTACGTCCCAGTCCCGACGTCGCGTAATTTCGATCGGAATCAGTGCTGACGCCATCGATATCGCAGTCCGTCCTCTTCCGCTTCTCGATTCTGCGGACCTTCCGCCTTCTCCGCGTCTTCCGCGCTTTCCGTTACAGCAACACGGTCATCCTGTGCGACCCCTTCTTCCTCTTTCAGCGGCCATCGCAAGCAGCGCTGACCGACCTGGACGGCTACCACCAGGACGATCGAGGTCATGCGCATCTCGATCAAACTCTCCCAAGACGCCCTGATTGCCCTCGGCTATTTCATCCTCATGGTCGTCGTCATCTTCTCGACGCTCCTCTACTTTGCCGAGCGCGGCGCCTGGGACCCGGTCCTACAGGCCTTTGTCGACGCCGACGGCGATCCGACCGACTTTGCCTCCATACCCGCCGCCTCGTGGTTTGTGCTCGTGACAATGGCGACGGTCGGGTGCGTTTTGCCGCTCGCCAGTCCTCGCTCCTCAACTCCCGACTGATTGTGCATCTAATTCTCTTGTCAACAGATACGGCGACATCACGTGAGCTCTTTTGCTTGCTGACCCACTTATTCAAGCCCGTCATCTGACCTCTTTCCCTCCTCCTCAGGCCGAGATCCACGCTTGGCCGTCTGTGCACCGTCCCGCTGCTGGCCTTTGGCCTGCTCCTCATCGCCCTGCCCTCGTTCGTCCTCGGTCGGAACTTCTCGCTCGTCTGGGATCATCTGCGCAACGCCTCAAGCGCCGACGGCAACAGCAATGCGATCTACGCTGCCGCTGACTCGCCGACACCTCGTCACTCAAGGGATGGGCGGACGAGCGGCGACGACTGTGCTGACGATGCAAGGGGAGGCCGGGCCGCCAGCGGACGGACGTCGATGGACACAACGCCGTTGCCGACGACGACTAACGGCTACGCTTCTGTCGCCGGTGGCCAGTCGATAGGGCTCGCGACGCTACCGATGGGCTCACCCGAGCATCGGTCTTCGTCTGTAAACTCGGCCTCGCGCCGGCGAATGGGCGGGCGACCCGGGCTTGGACCTGCCACGGTCGCCTCGCCCGACCTGAGCAACCTCAAGCTGGCGCGCAACCAGGAGGCGCTGAGCGCACAGATCGACGGCTTGCGCGAGGTTGTCGAGAGCCAAGGCCGACTCATCGGCCGACTGCTCGAGGCGCTGGAACAGAGGCCGCGCGAGGGCGTCATCTAGCATGCGTGCGCAACTGAGACGGACTGCTCAGAGAGACCAGGTGGGCATCTGAATACAGGGGTCGGCGACCCCTTGGGTCGCGCATCGGTAGGGCTACAGTGTGGGGGGGAGTGCAAGTACAGGCAACGAGAAAGCGAGAGAGCAATAAGAATCCGACGAGGGATCGTCCGTTCAAACGTACTGGTGCGCCTGCAGCAGTGACCAGAGCTCCTTGAGGCTGACGGGCTTGGAGATGAATCTGTCAAAGCCCTCGCAGAGCGCGCGCTGCTGGACTTCGGAGCTCGAGGAGCCCTGGTGAAGGAAATCGCACGTCAATCGTCTGCAGCTGCGGCCGCAAGATGAGGAAGACGACGAACCGTCAGAGCAAAGATTGGCACGCGGGGATAGGCGGGATCGTGCGCCTGACGCTCCTGCTCAAAGGCGCGGATGAGCTCGACGCTACCGAAGCCGGACAGGATCGGCATCGAGAGGTCCATCAGAACGACTGCGGTTGAGTAGGAACGGCGTTGGTGAGCAAGACGGAACCTTGAAGCTCGCAGGACAGGGCCACTCTGGAGCACACGCACTCGAATAGTGGCCAGGGGGCGCGCGCTGGAACATCTCTGCTCCCTTGGCGCCGTCGACAGCCTCGTCGAGCGGGATGCCTTTCTTCTTGAAGAAGGCCCGCAGTACGCTCCCTGCAGAACGGAGATGAACAGTGTCAGGATAGGACTATTCTCAGGACCCAGTGAAAGCCGATAAATTGACGCACTGTTGACGCCTGCCAGGACGAAGATATGATGGACGCGTCAGCGAGGAAGCACCGACATGAGTGAGACACGACGACCCGGCGCGACTGACCATTGTCCTCGACGTGGAGGACGCGGGGTGTCGAGACACTGGGACCCGTTGCAAGGACTTCAGGCGCGGCCGAAAGCTGCTCGGCTCCGTTTGCGACTTCGTTGGAGAGGCCGACGTCCGTCGGCGAGCGGTCGATGGGACTGGGCGCTGACGAGTGCGGGTCGACGTCGACCCGGAGCCGGGACGCGCCGATTGCACGATCCCCCCCAAGCCGGTCCCGACTGAGCAGCTTGATGATGACTTCCTCGAGCTGAACCGGGCCGATGGGCTTGAGCAGCACGTCGACGAACGGATCGGTCGGGGCCAGCTGCCTGTCAGCTGAGGCCCAGAGCGCCCGGTGGTTCGGGAAGGCGAGCAGCGTGTCGACCGGCGCCGACTCGTCGACAATGAGGAGGTCGCTGTCCGATTCGGGTTCGTCGGCCCGAAGCTCGACGCCCCAGTCAGTGAACATGCGCTCGAGCAGCCGCCGCTGCGTCTGCAGCGTCTTGTCTGTGATTGAGTAGCCAATGAAAGCGACGGCCAGTTGACCTGCGAACGTTGGCGCCGAGCGCAGGGGTTCGGACTGCGCCGTCGCCGTCGCCGCTGGAAGCAAGAGGGAGACGGTGAACTCGGACCCGCGGCCCTGGACAGAGGTGACTGAGATGGAGCCGCCGAGGCTGCGTACGAGGTTGGATGTGATGGCCAGGCCGAGGCCGGTACCGGGAGTGATGGGGTCCTCCTGGGCGAAGGGCTGGAAGCAGAAGCGGCGGAGGAAGTCCTCGCTCATGCCCTTGCCGGTGTCGAGAACCGAAAGCTCGACGGCGATCCGGCCGTCCCGAGCGGGCGCAGGCGCGGTCGAGAGCGAGACCTTGACGTGCCCGGAAGGCGTATATTTGAAGCTAAGATAGAGGAGGGACGGTGCAGAAGGCGAGCGTTAGCCATACCGCAGGTACGAGCGAGCGTTGGAGACGGAAGCGAAAAGGACTGACGCATTGGAGACGAGGTTGATGATGATGCGGCGGAGGGCAATAGCGTCGACGAGCACGGCCACAGGGCTACCTCGGAAGTCGAGCAGACACTGGAGCATTGTCTGCGGCGGCCCAGTCGTGTCGTAGAGGCCTCCAGCGTCGATGGCAGCCGTCGCCGGGTCAAAGAATTCGTCGAGCGCGCCCTGGGTTGACCGCCGGGCGCGCGTGCCGTACTGGTAGCTAACAAAGGTCTGGCCGACAGCCTCCTCGACGAAAGCGTGCAGCTCTACTTCGGCCGAGTCGATCGGCCTGTGGCTGCCATCGCTGCGGACCTGGAGCGATTGCCCGGTCGTCTTGGCAAAGGCAAGGACGTGCGAGATGGTGGAAGAGAGCGAGGACGAGCACGCTTGGATCGCCCGCAGGTTGGACGCCTGAGCGGGCGTGAGATCGGTGTCGCTCAAAAGTCTGCGAGGGAAGATCGTACGTCAGCGACCGCACAAACCACGCAGAGGCGAGGGACATACTCGGCGCTGGCCTGTGGGAAGCCAGTGGAGGGATAGATTGGTCAGCACGGGCCCAGAGTGCCCTCCAGCAAACTGGCCGGGCGACTGACCAAGATGCCGTGGAGAGGGGTGCGCAGCTCATGGCTTGTTCGAGCAGAACCACCACAGCAAGCAAAGTCAGCTGTGGCCCGTGCGGAGCTGAGATATGCGGCGAGACAGCCGCACCTCATGTTGCTGATGAACTGCGCCTTAACCTTGTCGCCCTCTTGGACGCGACGCATCAGCAGGGCCGAGAGGACGACGCCGCCGACCGCCTGGAGAAACTGGCACTCGGGCTCGAGGAACTCCTGTGCCTCGGAGCACGTGTAGGCGACGACGAGTGCGACAGGGGACGAGTCGGGCGCGAGGATCGGGACAAGGTAGATGTACGCCACGTTGGTCGGGCAGGGGTAGCCCGTCCACAGCGGCGGCGGTTCCGACGGGCCGAACATCTTGCCCTCGGGATGGGCGGAGAGGAAGCGGGCGACGGCAGCGCCATCGAGCACGGGCGTAGGCGAGAAGAAACTGTCAGACGCGGACGGGTCTGGGTGGACCGCGACCGGCGGGTCGCGCTCGGCCATGGCGAGGACGGCGAGCGAGTTGTTTTGGCCAGGCCGTGCACTCGCCGTGGGCGAGAGGACGACCTCGGTCGAGACGTAGCGGTAGCTCGGGGCTGCCGGCGCCGACGTCGACGACGCGGCTGGCGGGCTGCCTGTCGGCGCAGTCGCCGGTGACCTGCCGAGCTTGAAAGCGCCGAGATCGAGGATCGCACAGCCCTCGACGTCGAGCGTTTCACGGATGGACCGGGCTGCTCGGTCGTAGACGTCGGCCAGATCGGCGTCGACGACGTCGAGCGTGAGCGTTCGCAACGCGGCCGACGTTTGATTGATCCGGGCGAGATGCGAGCGCGTCATACGCAGGTCGACCTCCTTCATCGCGAGCTCCCCAAAGGCGAGCAGCTGCTCAATCTCCTCGTCGTCGAAGGAGGCGTGCGGCTTCGTGTCGATCAGGCAGAGCGTGCCGAGCGCAAAGCCATCCGAGTCGCGGAGCTGCGTGCCGGCGTAGAAGCGGATCGGCGTCTCGCCCTGGACATAAGGATGCGTCGTGTTGAAGCGAAAGTCGGCGTTGGTGTCCAGAATGACGTGCGGCTTGTCGCGGAGGATCGTGTGCCCGCAGATAGACGACTCGCGGTCGTAGATGGTCGCCTCAAAGCCGACCGAGGCGAGGACCGGCAGTCGCTCCTTCTCCACGAGCAGGATGACGCAGGCCGCGACCCCGAAGGACCGCTGCGCCATCCGGCTGATCCGCTGAAAGGCCGAGTCAAACTCGCCCGAGGCAGGGTTGGCGTCGGGGAGGATCGCATGCCGGTAGAGCGCCCGACGGCGGGCATCCTCAGACGGAGGCAGCGGCGGCGGCAGCCAGCCGTCGTCCGACCAGCGCTTGAACTCGGGCCCTCCCGAAGGGGCGAGACGGCGGCTGCTGGGCGAGGGGGAGACGGCGCTTGCTTCGGACCGCACCGACGGCGAGCGCTGGCCGCCAAATGGGGGTTCGTTCGAGATCGGATCCCATTCGCCCGCAGCGTAGCGGTCGAGCCAGCTGAGCAAGGGCGCAGGAGGGGCTCGTGCATCAGCCGAGAACGGGAGACCGGCCACTGCAGTTGAGCATACGTACGCGGTAAAGTCGCCGAGCAGAGCCTTCGAGTGCGTGCTGATGCCTCGGATCGCCTGGCCCTCAAGCGCGTTGCCGTACCGCCGCGGCCCGGTCGGCCGTTTGAGAGCGCCCTGCTCGGAAGCACCTTGGAGATCGGTAGGAGGCTCGGTCGTCGCCTCTGCTGACGCCGTCGTTGCCGACGGCGGCGCCTGTCGAGCAGCGTCTCCGGACGACGACGGCGCCGCAAACTCGAAGCGGGACAAGCAGCTATCCATGCCTTGCCCTGGCGGAGCGGAGCGCCCGTGAGCTGGTGGTCCGGAAGCAGAGCCGAAGAGGCGAGGTTTAGCCCTGAGGCGGGGAGGCGGGGAGGGTATTGTCGTATTCAGAGGATGGGGGCAAGGACACCGTCCGACAGGATCCGTGGGGGTCCTGAAGGAACGCTGAGAGGATGCGGAGGTTGGCAGGCGGCTTCCCGAGGACGATGGGACAGACGGCGGGCGAGCGTGCGTGTGGGGGGGCGCGGGTCGGGAGGCAAGCCTCAGCTCTGCTGCTTGTTCGCTGCTGGCGCCGCTGTGCTGGCTGGCAGGGCTGGCCGGCGGTCGGACTCCGCACGGCCGCGAGCTCTCGTCGCGCGCCGGTCGCGTGGGGCGAGCGCCCGACCGCGCGGACGACCCATGAACGACGGATGCGGCCCACGATGCATCAACGAAGGGCGCTCACACGGAGCAGGGCGATCGGCAGGCTGCAGAAAGGCTACCATGGTCGTCACGGCTCCCAGTCACCCTCCTCAGCGAGGCCCACCCCAGCCATTCGAGAGCCGGTCGTACGAGTAAGAGTAGGCGACCGAGGGAGCGGCGGACGACGGCGGCGGGGGTGAGGAGGAGGAAGAGCTGCTGCCGTCGTCATCGAGGTCGGTGCTGCTGGCTGCGGCGGCCGCGTGAGGCATGCTTGTCGGTGGCACTGGCGGGAGGACAGGGACGCAAAACCCGAGGTCAGGGATGCGAGTGACGGTCGATCAGCGGGGAAAAGAGACAGACGCATCATGCCGGTGGCCGGTCCCGGTTGGTAGGACTGCTGCTGCTGCTGCTGCTGTTGCATGCCGCCGCCATAAGCGGCCGCGTACATGCCCTGCATGCCAGTCTAGGTGTTCCAGATCGATGCCTCTCGGTCAGTTCGCGCCCGATCAATGATGGAGCGAGTGAAGAGGGTGACGCACCTGGTTCATCATCCCTGCTTGCGGCGGAGTCATGCCCATGCCGAACGGGACAGACTGGAAGAAGGGCCCCATAGGCATCGCCATCGGCAGGCCGTACGCACCAGCAAAGGGGAGCATGCCACCCATCGCCGCCATGCTAGTCGGAAAAGCGTTGACAGCGACGCCGTTGTTGCCGAAGACGAGATTGAGATGCTGCTGCTGTTGCGGCGGCGGCGGCGGACGGCGCTGCTGCTGTTGCTGTTGTTGCGACGGCCGCTGCTGCTGCTGGCTTTGCTGCGCCGATTGCATTCCGCCACCACTCGCCCCCATCGGCCTCGGCGGCAGCGGCAGCGAGGAGAAGCCCGGGACGCTGCTGACCGCAATTGGGACGTACGGCCGGTGGCCCGAGGACGAGCCGCCGCCGTTGCTGCCACCACTGATGTACTGCGACGAGTGGGGCCGGGACGGGCCGCTCGAGCCATTGCGGACGGGCGACTTGGGTCGGAGATTCTCGACGTCTGCCGAAGGATGAACTCTCGTCAGCGTCTCGTCTGACCAAGCCTCACGACAGGGTGTAAAGCGTACCATCCGGCGTCGGGTACAAATACCGGCCGTCGATGCGAACCAGCGCCTCGTACGCATCCTTGTCGAAAAGGCGGACGCCATCGGCGGCCGGCGCAGGATCCTCTCCGGCTGGCACTCTCAATTCTTCAGCAGCAGCGATTGATTCGAGCCGGTCGACCGCGCTCGTTCCGCCTGCTTCGACCTGGCCGGCGCCAGAGTTTATCGACGCCGCCGGCGCCGTCGACGCGGGCAACGCCCAGTCGGCAATCACCCAGCCCTGTCGCGGCCGGGTCCGTGATCCAAAGATGTCGAGCCGACGGGTGCCCATCGAAAAGTTCTCGGCGAGCGAGAAGAGCTCGGGCGGCTTGACGTGCGGATCTGCCCGACGCAAGAGGAAGGAGAGGCTCAGTCTCTGTGGCGCTCAGACCCCTCGACCTGGGGGCAGAGTGGTTGGTTGCAAGAGCTGACGGACCCTCCGGGTTACCCTCCCAAACGATGATGTCGGTGTCAATCTAAACGTCGGGGTTCAGTGATTGGAGGTCCAGCGATGCTCGTCAGTCAGAGCTCCACAGCGACGAGGCCAGGCTGGCGGACGTACATTGGTATGGACGAGCCGGCCATCGACCGAGCGGCGGACCGTGCCGCGAATGCCCATCAGGCAGTGCTCCTTGGTGTTGGCGAAGACGGAGCCGGTCGCTGCGTCCTTCTATGCACAGCAGGCCCGCGAGGGACGAGTCGCCCCGCATACAGTCCGGGCAAGAGACGCACGCCGAACCCCTTGGCGGTCGCCTTGTTGGTTTTGACCCAGACAATCTCCTCGCACCGGCGGAAGCCCCAGCGGGCGAGCGCCTCGCGGCCCTTCTCGAGGCCGTCGGCGCCGCCTTCGCCGACCCAGAGGTAGACGAAAGCCGGGTCGGCTGTCAGCTGCCGGATTGGCAGCGCGGCAATCTCGGCCCAGCTGAGACCCGCGGGAGGTGTGACGACGACGGTATCGAAGCGGGTCTGGCCGAGGGCCGCTAGTAGGTGGGCGTTGAAGGGCCGGAGCACGGGAGGGACGTCCGAGTGCGCCGGTCGGGAGCCTGGCAACGCCGGCAGCGAGGCCGTCGAAAGCGCGTTAGGCGACGCCTCGGCAGGAACGGGTACGTCTGGTGCTATCGCCGGCTCATCATCCTGCTCGAGGGGGGCGAGCGGCAGGAAGAGCGGCGGGTGTGCGAGCCGGGCGAGTACCTCCTTCTTGAGCCGCAGCAGCCGCTTCGACCTAGATCGCGAAGGCGGGCAAGCAACCAGCGCGTCAGTCGGAGACACGACCTCGACCGGCCTGACATCCTGTCCTGTTGCTCCCCGTCGCCTTCAGCGTGCGGCAAACGCTCGACGCACCTCGGATACTCGTCAAACCGCCTGGCCTCGTCGGCGCCGGCGATGAAGCTGCCGCCCCACTCGCCCGTAAGGCCGTACCGGGCCGGCAGGTCGTTTCGGACCGTCTCCTCGTCCCAGCGATAGCACGGGTAAAGCGTTTCGACCTTGGCCCGCTTCGTCGGCGGGACCGCCGTCAGATCAACCTCGTCGGCGACAGGCGGAGATGGGTCGGGGCCCTCGCCGCCTACTCCGAGGCCGCTGCCGTCGGCAGATGGGGTCGGGACCGGTCGATCCGAGGTCGGGACGACCGTTGACCGGCGTTGGCGTCGCGAGGCGACACGCGCCAGGAGGGCACGATGGTGTGCGAGCGAATCGTGAGAAGACGAGCGACTGCTGCTGCCCGAGCTGCTGGCGACGGTCATGCCAGGTCGGGTGCGTGGTCGTCGTCGAGGGCAAGCCGCCGAGACGGCTGGCGACGCGCAGCACGAACAAGAGCTCAAGATGGCCAGCAGTGCACGAGCTGGCGACGGCGCGACGGGATCTGGAGCAGAGCGGCATACGATACACCGGGCAAGCGGGAGGAAGGTCGTTACGGAGCAGAGGGGTCGTGAGTAGCGAGGCGGCGATTAGAGGGCAAGGCAGCTAGGGAGAAGGGGATGGAAGGCGTCTAGTTGCTGGTGGTACGGCTGCGGCGATGCAGGGTCTCTTCTACGGGCGCAGGAGCCGTCTCGCTCAAACGGATCTGCGAGAGCGAGAGGACGGGCGCGACCGACGCATCGGGCGAGGACCCGGTCGAGCCAGGCGGGCTGGGCGAGGCCGGCGGCGGGCTGGGCGAGACGGGGAGGGGCTGCGAGACCGCGTGGACAGAGAAGACTGGGTGGTCGCCCGAGGCGACAGAGCTGTCGACGTTGGCGTTCGGCCTGTCCCAGTCGTACGCACGCGAAACGTCCGAGCTGTCGGCCGATGGTGGCGACGAGCTCAGGGGCGTGTGCGACGAGCTTGCGTGGGCCGGCTCGAGTGGGCTATACACGGCGGGCGCGGCCGCCGCTTGGTCGTGAGCAGGAGGCGAGGCCGAGAAGACACCGGCAGTCGGTAGCGCCGCCGGCGAAGTTGAGGCGCGGGCGGTCAGAAGCGCCGGGGGCGAGGTCGAGGAGCCGGCGGGCGAGGGCGTCGGGGGCACGACTGAGACGTTGGCAGTCGGGGGCGCCGAGGGTGGGATCGATGGAAAGCCGCGGGCCGTCCAGCACGTCTCGCAGTCGCACGACGCCGAGTGCAGGGCGGCCCTCTGATACGGGCTCTGAGGCGCCTGCAGTGCATAGGCGACCGACGATGCCGGCCAGGCGGACGTCGCCACGTTGGGCGAGAAGAGCGGGCCGGGAGAGGCTGCGACCGGCACCGGCGAGAAGGACGGAGCAGGTTGTCCGACGAACATGTCGGCCTCGCCCTCCTGACCGGCATCGTCGTTGGACTTGTCGATGACGTCTTGGTTGGCTGCGAATGACGCCTGATCGGCGGCGGTCAAGGGCGACCCTTGCATCGCCATCTCGAGGGTGTTGTGGTCCATCCGGAGGTCGTTGACCCGACCGTCGAGCTCGTCGAACTGGCTCTTGAGCTTGTGGTGCGCGTCCGCTTGCTGAGCGATGAGCCCAGCCAGGGTCGTCGGGAGGTCCTTGAGGGTCGTCGGGAGGTCCTTGAGGGCCGTCAGGAGGTCAAAGACCTCTGGCAGACGCGCCAGCAGGTCGGACACCTCTGACGTGGTGAACGCGGTCGGGGAGGTCCTCGAGTCCTCAGGGGCGAGGGCGGCAGCTGGGATGGTCGGAAGGGTCGTCAGCACAAAGGGATCGCAGCGCCCGAAAGGGGGGGGGGGGGCGAAAGCTGGAGGAGAGCAGACTGACGCTCGACCGACGGCGGCAGCATCTCGTCGAACTGAGGCCGACCTCTTGTTGGGTGACGAGTCGTTGGGCGGCCGAACTGCATCATGAGCCGAGCCCGGGCATTTCTGCGCAAGGTGGCCTTGGCCGGCCGAAACGTCTTTTTGCCGAGGATGGCCGATCGACTGCTGGCGCGCAGAACAGGACGGAAGGAGAGGCGCGGTCTGGTTAGCTCAGGACAGGAGTAGGACCCTGGATAAGGACCGGGTGGACGTACTGAGGGCTCACGACCGGGGGCGCCCAGCAGTCGTCGTCGACGGCCATAGGGTCCAGAGGGCAGCCGCTGTCGACGGCCATGAGCTCGTGCGCGTCGTGGCGAGGGTGCTCGTGAATGTCTTCCATGGGCTCGAATGTCATCGTCGTCTTGTTGCAGTACATCTGAGCAAGGGGAAGACCGGTAGAGGAGGCGGGCGCGGCGGCGGAAGCAGACCGGCGCGTCAACAGAGGGGCAGGAAGGGGTGTCAGCGCGAGTGCTCGGCGACAGGAGGTCGATGGCCGACGAGAGAAAGGGCGAAGGCCATCGTGCCGCCTTGTCGACAGCGACATGGCGCGCAGAGTGATGCGCGAAGGACGGGTGGGAGGTAGATGGGGGGAGGGGGACGGGGGGGGCAGGCTAGGCTGAAGCCGGAGGGCGACGTACCTTGCGCTGCTGGAGGGTCTTGGTCCTCTTGGCCGTGCGGCAGGCGGCTTGCGTGTTGTGCATGGCTGAGCGTGGAAGGTAGAAGGGGCTGGTAGAGAGGCTGGTAGAAGATGGGAGGGGAGGTTGCTGGCTGGGAGGGCTAGGCGTTGAGGGTGATGAGGTCGTCGTTGGTGGCCAGCGCGCACTCCCGCCGGGCGAGGCGCGCCATCTTGGCCTGGCCGAGCCGCTGCAGCCGGGCGGGCGACAGGGCCTGTGTTGTTGATCGAGTGCGTGCGCGTCCGGTCGGGCGAGAGGGTACTGGCCCCGACGGTCGGCGCAAGGCCAGCCCATGGTCGAGAGTAGCAGACCGAGCAGGCGCCTGCCAGCTGCTCGTGCTTGCCGTGCTGGCTGCCCCTCTCCTCCTCGCTCGTGCCCCCTCTGCGCTCGTGTAGGTGCCTCTGGGAGTCGCGCGCGACGCGTCCTGTCGGCAGGCAGACCGCTGCGCGCCGCTTCGGCCGACAAGCGTACGCCCGATCGGCCGAGCGGCGGCGGCGGCGGCGGCGGCGGCGACGACGAGTAGATGAGCCCGTCCTCGACCCTCATCTCGTCGGACGTCGAGCGTTCTCGGCTGCTCTTGACATGGCCCGCGGGGCGCAGCGGGCGGCGTGGACGTCTGCGAGGCAAGGTTGTGGGTTCGCGCGTCAGACGGGCTACACCAGACGGGGGCGGCCTTGCTGCGGGCGAGATAGGCACGCACCGAGTGCCGGACGACTGCCGACTACCTGGTCGAGCCGCAAGAGGCCGTCGTCGGTAGTCTTGAGCCCGAAAATATCGACGGCCGCTGTGTCGTTGGACCGAGCGGCATGGGCGCGGCGTACGGAACCGGGAGGACGGGTGCAGGCAGATTGATGCGTGACCGCGCAGGGATGTCGGTTACGTTGGCGCCGGAGCGACTACACGGACAGAGAAAAGAGATCCGTCAGCCCGAGTGCGCTCTCACCCTTTGCTACGAGGGTCCAGCCGCAGACGATGGGCAGATGGGAAGACATCCTGTCGTGAGGCCGCAGAGGAGCCAGTGCCCCGTGCGGCCTCCGCGCGCTCGAGCCAGACGGGTCCCTCGGAGGCTAGCCCAAGCCTGGTCGACCTTTCTTTCCCTCTGGACGATCCCCGTCGCCAAGGCGGAAGACGAGAGAGAGGTCGACGCACCTCGTTGAGCGTCCCGCGGCCGACTCGGTCCAGTGTCGTTGTCGCCAGGAGACCGGGCGGCGATATGTGTTGACACCGGCGCAGAAGGAGGCTAGGCACGGGCGACCTAGACGGGGCAGCCTGTTGATGTCAGCCTACTTTGTCTCGACCCATCCAGCCAGAGGGGGCTGACCTGTTCTCAACTCTGAGCTCTGCCAGTGCAGCCGATGCCGGGCAGCATGGCGACCAGATGGGTGGAAGGTCGAGGCGGAAGGACGAGGCCGGCCCGACCTGGTTCAGGCACCGTCGGCGCCTCCCGTCGTTCCTCCGGCCTACCGGAGGCTGCCGCCGCCGTCCATATCGCGCACCATCCCGTCGGCCAGGAGCGGAGAGGAGCAGCAGGGTCGAGGTGGCTCGTCGTCGACGACGGATGGAGGTGAAGGCTAAGGGCCAGGGCAGAAGCAGGAAGGACGTTGACAGAGAAGAG
>Ga0308160_10001765_pt1 | contig 28589 bp, 30 predicted proteins | sample PhyFR1_FD_201036 | JGI IMG/M metagenome (GOLD analysis project Ga0308160, IMG submission 201036) | Phyllosphere microbial communities from UC Gill Tract Community Farm, Albany, California, United States - DLSLF.R1 | ecosystem: Host-associated > Plants > Phyllosphere > Unclassified | place: USA... | reverse complement strand
CCCCTCCCCATGCCCAGTCTCTCTCCTATCTCATGTGGTCTCCGGTTCCAGTCATCGGTTGGCTTCAGCAAAGCGCCGACAGACAGATCGGCGGCAGGAAATCGCTGGCAGGCGGTGAAGGCGGCCCTGCGATATCGATGCGGCGCGCTCGCGACGTCGTCCTCTCGCGCTCGACGCGTCTTCGAAATCGTCGCTCAAACGCCCACCTCGCACGAACCTCCCTCTCGCCCGTTCCACCTGAGCGAAGGCCCCTTTCTTGCTCGCCAAGTCGACGCCAGGTCCTCATTGGTCCCTCCCGACTGTCTAATCAGCGACAGAGCGAGGTGCTCGAGAGCATCCGCCGGGTCCCAAGGTTCGTGTTGACGCGTCGAACCTGCCGCCCTGCGCCTGCCGCCCGTCGTCCTACGACAGGTAGCTCTCGCACCATCCACGGCCGCCGGTCAGAGCTGACCTTGCAACCGCTCTGCCATTCCAAACAGTGTCGGCCCCTCCGTCATGGCGGCGTCGTCATCGTCGTCGCGAGCCGGATCGGGCGCCGGCCCGTCTGCCCCGCGGATGAACCCCCTCGTCCAGCCCGTGCCGTCGTTCGCTCGGACGACGCGATCGATGACCTCGCACAACCTTGCCGGCCAGACGTCGCGGGCGAGCCATGCAGCCGCCTCGGCAGCCTCCCGTCCAGCGGCTCGGCGGCCCGAGGCCGGCAAGCTCAACGGCCGCTGGGACCCAGGGCCAGCGGTTGCTAGCACGAGTCGGGCGGCGGCGGGCAGCCGACCTGCCGCGTCGTCGATCAAGGGCAAGGAGCGCGCGACGACGTCGGCATCTCATCACGCCTCGCCCAACGGGAGCGGCCGACCGAGGAAGTCGGCCAGGCGGTCCAAGGAGGACGGCGATGCTGTCGCCCGATTCCTGCCGGGCCCAGCTGCTGCTCTCTCTCCACCGGTCGGCCCCAAGGCACCTGCCGGTCGACGACCACCGCGCGCGCGGTCGTTCGGCTCGAGCAGCCTGACCAGCCTGGCGAGCACCACCGCGCCCAACAACGAGAACGTGCCCTTCCTGGCCGAGCCAGAGGACGAAGGGTCCGACGACGACCTCAACATCCAGCCTTCGCCTCGCAAGAAGCAGCCGCCGCCCCTGCGCCTGGGCTCGACACCGCCGCCATCGCCCACCGGCTCGCGTGCGGCCGACCCTCCGCTGTCGCCGTCGCGACGAGCCAACCCGGGCGTCAAGCGATCTCGGGCCCGGGCCTTCGACGAAGGTCATCTCTCGCCGCCGAAGCATCTTCGTCTGGAGACGCCGCGTGTGCCTCTCCAGCTCGATGCGAGCAATCCGTTCTACGTCTCGCCCCAGGTGACCGCTCCTCGACGCGCAACCACGCCGCCGCCGTCGCTGCCGCCACTGCCAGTTGCCGGCGACGAGATGGACGTCTTCCTGCCAAGCAGCAGCTCTGGCCCGCCGCCTTCGTCGCTAGAGATCCTCCGCCTGCCCTCGCCGCCGCCGGTGCCCGGCGCGTCCAAAAAGCGGCCGCGGGGCGACTCGCCGGCAGGGACGCCGCTCAAGTCGTGCCTGTCATCCTCGCCGCTGCGAGCGGCCCACTCGTCCGAGCGTGACGCCGGCTCGTCAGCTGGAACGACGCCGCACAAGAAGAGCAAGCGCGTCAAGCTGACGCCGCCCGGGCCCGAGACGCCGTCGGCGGCCGCGTCCTACCGCATCGATGACCCAGCACGGACGACGTCACCCGTGGCGGACCCCTCGGTGAGCCCAAAGCGGATGCCGCCCGTCGTCGATCTCAGGGTGCTCGCCAAGAAGTTCAAGTCGCCCCGCAAGAAGGTCGTCAAGCGCGACGACGTCGACGACGGCGAGGGTGCGCTCGGTATCCGCGACTTCCTCGTCGCCCTGCCACCCGAGCCGGCGGACGACATCGACGTGCCTGCTGCGGCCGCCCAGAAGGTTTCGGCTTCCGGCTTGCCGCAGCTCGCGACCTTCACCGGCGTGCCGTCCTTCAAGCTGTCGACCGCGACGCCATCAAGGCTGCCTCAGCCGACTGGACCCAACTCGATCCCGCGGCCTCGCTCGGCCGTGCGGGGCGGTGTGGCGGCGCCGACGCTCTCGTCGCTGGCCAAAGCGACGCCCAAGGTCCCTACCAAGACGCTCTCCTCGATCTCCAAACCTCCATCGCTGGCGGGTGCGCCGTCGCAGGTTCCCCCCGCGCCACGGACCCGGCCTCTCTACCCGGCGTCCCTGAGCTCGCGGCCGGCCGCTCCGCGGCCTCTCGCGCCGCTGCCATCCGTTCGCAAGGCCTCGGCTCCCTTGCCACCCTCGTCGGCGACGGCGCGGCCGACCTCGCCGCGGACCGTCTCCGCCCCCATCCTCGGTCAGGGGCTGAGCGCCGAGGGTCGGACCGCGATGAAGGGCCTCGCCGAGAGCTTAGCCAAGCTCAACGTCCGGCGGAGCACTGGGGGCGAGGACAAGACGCGGCGCAGCACGGGCGGAGCGGGCGATGTTGTTTCTCGGCCATCGCTCCCTGGCCCTCCAGCCGCCGCATCCCTCGTCCCGGCCTCCGACGTCACTATGGGACCCCCTTCGCTGCCCGTTTCCGGCCGTCGGCTGTCGGGCCTCCCGGTCTCGCGTCGCGTCTCGGCCAACTCGTCTGCGGCCGCCAACACCTCGGCCGATGGGGTCGAGGGCGGGCCGAGCGTTTCGCTGACCGACTCCAAGTCTCGGGCCTCGCTCGCCTCCATCGCGGCCGATGCGCCGGCGTGCACGACGCTTAAGGGCGTCGTCGCCTTTGTCGACGTCAAGACGGCCGAGGGCGACGAAGCCGGCGGCGTCTTTGTCGAGATGCTCCGGAACCTCGGTGCAAAGGTGCGCCCCTAATTCTGGCCTCCTTCGCCCGACTTCCTACTGACCTCTCTAGCGCTCGGCCTCGCTGCCAGGTCCTCACCCGGCCGACCGAGTCGGTCACGCACATCATCTTCAAGGGCGGCCGGTCGACGACGCTCGCCTTCTACCGCAAGTCCCTCCCGCGCCCGCCGGCGTTCAACGAGGCCGAGGAGGGGGAGGAGGTGCCGGAGGACGGAGCGGCCAACACGTCGGTCGACTCGGTCGCTGCCGAGCCAGCCAAGCCGCAGCGGGTGCCGCCTGCGCTCGTCGGCATCGGCTGGGTCATCCGCTGCCGGGAGGAGAAGGCCCGGGTCAGCGAGGACGAGTACCGGGTCGACCTCCGCGAGCAGGCCGTCTTCCAAAAAGTACGCCGTCGCCCTTGCGATCTGTGCTGCGTGTTTCGCTCGAGCGCTGATCTCTCCCTCTGCTCCCCTTTTGCAGCGCCGCAAGTCGATGGAGCCTAAGCACATGTTTGCGACGGCCGAGCTCCCGTCATCGGCTGGCGGCGGCTCGGTCCAGCAGTGGATCGACCAGGCACGGCGGAAGAGCATGCAGTTTGCCCGTACGTCGCCGTCTGCGTCCGCGACAGTCTGCTTGTCCGGCGGCTGACTCGGGTGTCTATTCCGTCCTCCAGCTCGCGTCGGTTCGCCGCTCAAGAAGGCCTACGTCGGGGCCGCCGAGCCGAGCTTCTGATCACTCCACAACTCCCAACCGGATCCGTCTATCTTGCAGAGAGCTCCGTGTCTCTTGCTGCATCCCACTCCATCGGAAGAGCGCTTCCTGCTTCGTACGCGGCGCCTGCTGCTCCCTCTCCGTCTGTTGTCCACTAGTCCCGGTTCCTGCAGCTATCTCCTTCCCTCACCCTTTTCCCCTTCCCTGCCCCTGCTGCCCGATCCATGTTACGAGCCCTCTCCCCCTTTTCTGTCGTTCCGTCGAGACCGCGCGAGAGGAAAGGCACATTGAGACGGGGGGAGAAGACGACCCAGCTGGCGCTCAGATCTGGGGCCGGAAAGCGGCCTGCTGCTGCTGCTCGACCTGCAGGTCCCGCAGACTGCGGATCATCAGTTCGATGGCGAGCTTGCGAGCCTGGAGAGGTGTGCGAACGAAGGGAGGTCATCGGTCAGTCGCGACATCTGGCACGAAAGGCGCCACAGTCAGTGATGGAAAAAAGGGACGCCGCACCTCGTCTTCGGCTTCGGGCGCTGCTGCCGCCGGCTGAGCGATGCGCTCCGTAGAAGCGGCCTGTTGAGCTGGCTGCTGCGTCTCCTCCGACGGGGGCTGCGGATGCCATCTTGACCGGGAGCGCTCGCGGTGGGCCTCCGACGACCAGGGTCCGCATCGCCGTCGAGGTAGGTCGTGGGCTTCAGTCGTCACAGGTGCGGCTGGAACTGGGTCGACAACGGCTGGCGAAGTGGAAGCGGCGACGGCGACGGGGGCGACCAAGGGCTCAGGGACGGTGGGCGACGTTCCGAGCGACGGCGCCTGCGGCCATGAGCGGTCGTCGGACTTCCTGAAGAAGGGCGGCCGGCCGTCGGTAGGAGGCCAATCGCCGCCAGATGAGGACGCCTTGTGTCGGACGATGGCGAGAGTGGCGAGCGAGCCGATGCCGAACTGGAGGGCGGAAGCGGGGGGCTCCGGTCAGCGACGTGAGAGGAGAAATAGGTCAAGTAAGCACGTACCCAGACGAGCCGGCTCGGCCCGCGCCAGTGTCGACCGCACCGGCCGAAGCCGCGGTGGTAGGACCGCCAGTAAGCGGCGTTCTCGCCTGCCGCGGCCTGAGCGGGACCGATCGGCGGATGGGGAGCGGCGGCAGCGGCACTTGCGCCTAGTGATGCTCCGGCTGGGCCGGCAGGCGGCGGCGGAGGAGGAGCCGAAGGGCTAAGCGAGGGGTGGTAGTAGTCGAAGCGTTCCCAGTGATGGAAGCGCTGCGTAGGAAGGGTAGGGAGCATGCTAGTACGGGAGTTGAGTGCAGTTCGGGGAAGAGGGAATGGTTGTGCTGTGGGTGAGTGAGGAGTGAGCACGTACGGAAGCGGCTGAGGGTCGGTCGCTTATAAGGGGCAGACGCTTCCGACGGCGACGGAGAGATGGCAGGCGCCGGAGCGACGGGCGTCGCCGGCCGACTCGTCAGTGCGTGGGACCACCAGCACGTCTCCGTCGACTTGTCAGCGGCGTTGTCTCGCCTTCCGGCAGCGCTGTGACAGGCGCAGGAGCCCGTTTCTAAGCCGCTCCGGTCTGCCGGCGACGCGACATCGAGGGAGGCGACGACGTGGCTCTTTGGGCCGTTCGGCCGAGGTTCGGGCGTCGATGGCCGAGGTAAGGAAAAGGGGTTGAAACGAGCCAGCCGAGACCAGGCCGCGTCGGCGCCGACGCGTCATCCGGCGGGCAAGGGCAGAGTGATGCCGCTCTGATGAGGCGTGCCGGCACGAGGGACGGAGCACAAAGTATAAATCCAAGCTGAGGGCTCCCGTTGCAAGGGGAGCATCATGAGAGGGGGCGACGCACCAATGCCGAGTCCCATTGGCCTTCTACCATGGCCTGCTCCTTCTGCCGAAAGAGGCACAAGGCGCAACGCGAAGTACGTTTATACGAGCCCGAGGGACTGTCTGCCAAGGTCGACTCGAGACAACGGGTGTGCGTGCCATCTCACGCCTCCGCATGCGAACTTCTCAACCCGCTGACGATCTCGCGCCCGCTCCCAGCCTCTCCGATCAGAGTCTGACGACGAATCCGACGAAGAGCCCGAGTCGTTGTCGGACGAGGGAGACGACTTATACGGCGACAATGACGACATCGGGTCGCGTTCGTCTCGACCTCGCACCAGCGACGGTCGTTTTTTCCGCCGTGTCACAAGCTCAAATACGGCGACGTTGTCCCATGTCCGTCCCGTCTCCAGCACCAGTGCCGGCATCCTGCTGCAGGTCGCACCCGAGGCTGCCCAAGCACCTGTCTTCCCCGCGCCCGGCGTCCAAGTCTGCAATGGCTTCGACTCCAAGGGTCTCTGCTACGCGACTCGCGCTCTGACGGCCAACGATTTTGTCAGCAAGCGCACGAGCGGACGCAGACGATTCCAGTCGTGCCCCTTTTGCAGAGCCTACCGAGCCGAGTACGCTTCGCGCGATCGGTCCGGCTCTGGCTCGCGCCCACCGCCGGTGCCGGCCGGCCTCCGGAGACGGTGCGACCTCTGCGACCCCAAGAACGACGACGAGCGGGATCCGGTGTACAAGGGCCTGCCTTGCAATACAGTGCGTCCCTGCGGCATAACCTGCCTTATCTCCGCCGCCTCTATGCTGACGTGGCGCGCCTCTCCTTCCTCCAGTGCGCCTCGTCCTTCGGTCGGTCGAACAACATGTCGCAGCCGTCGGCTTGCATGTCCAAGCTCTGGGACCCACTCATTGACATGGTCTCGCGAAACCAGGCGATGGTGGAACCCCCGCGACCGGCCGGCGTGCGCAAGCGCGAGCGCTCCCGCCCGTCGGTGCCCGGCCGCGCCGGCAGCAGCAGCAAAAAGGCGTCGCCCGTCCGACCGGTGCCGGCTCCGGTCGTACAGACTGCTCGGAGCGTTTCGCCGGCGACGTACCGGCCATTTGCTTCCGCCGCTCTCAGCTCGACCGCGCCCACCCGACATTGCCCCGTGCCGCTTCACCCCGCTGCGCCGTTTCGGCCTGTGCCGCCGGATTCGTACGAGTACGCGTACCCCGTCTCGCATGCGAGCCAGCAGGCGGTCCTCCCACAGCTGTCCTCCGCCTACTCGGCCCCGGAACGCTGGCCAACCGCCTTGCCGCATCCGCAGGCCGATCACCACTCGCTCGCTCCGCCGCTCGGCCTCCTGCACCCGCCTGCGCGCCCGGCGGTGCCGTTCATGCCGCGGCCGCTCAAACGTCCGCGCGAGGAGCCGACGCCGACCGCAGGCGAGCCGGAGGACGCGGGCGATGCTGCTCGGGCCCAGTCACGGGTCCGTCGATGGTTCGGCTGGCTCTTTGGGTCAGGTGCCTGACAGGAGGGAAGAGGGCATGCACGTGATGGCCCTTTCCTGAGCGACAGCGACGACGGGAGTGCGCGAGACTGGCTCATTGCATCGACTGGCGGGCTGTACAAAGCAGGAGAGGAAAGAGCGGGGGCTACATGGGCGGAAAGGAAACGATGCAGTGACGGTCGTGTGTGAGAGGTGTGATGAGGAAGGAAGGCGCAAGCTGCGAGCAGCTACGAGACCGGGATGGAAGACGCTCGTTGAGGCCCCCGACTCCGATGAGCGAGGGGCGGCGGGTGTCGGGCGATCAGACCCGTCCGAGGGCCGGCCGAGCCTGCGAGCCGTCTTGCGCAGAGCGTCCATAAGGGGTGGTCTCTCCTTGGCGCCGAAGGGATCCATCCTCGAAGACGGGTCGCGAGGAGCCCGGAGGAAGGGTCCCGTTGCAACCCCTTTACTTCTTGCTGCTCTTGTAGCCGTTGAAGGCAAGAACGTTGGGGCTGCCGGCGGGGAGGTCGCCCTTGAGCGCGTCGACGGTCGCGAGCTTGATGAGCGCCTTCTTGAGCTCGGCCGGCGTCATGGGCTTCTTGGGCGTCGGGGCGACAAAGGCCGACTCGAGGCTCGAGGGAATAAGCGCCTGGAGGTAGGCCGGCAGGAGCGAGACGGCCTTGTCAAAGATGCTGGCCTCGGTGGCCGAGGCGACGGCGGTGAGGTCGAGCGCGTTCGAGTGGAGGCCGAGGTAGTAGGCAACGAGGCCGGCGATGTGCGGGGTGGCCATCGAGGTGCCCGAGATGGTGTTGGTCGTCGTGTTGCCGCCGGTCCAGGTGGACAGGATGTTGAGCCCCGGCGCGAAGATGTCGACGCACTTTCCGTGGTTGGAGAAGTAAGCCCGCTCGTCCGAGAGCGTCGAGGCGCCGACGGTGATGGCCTGCTCGGCCGCCGCGGGCGAGTAGTCGCAGGCGTCCTTGTTGTCGTTGCCGGCGGCGACGGCAAAGTGGAGGCCAGACGAGACAGCCGCGTTGACGGCCCGGTCGAGGGCGGGCGACTTGCCGCCGCCGAGCGACATCGAGGCGACCGAGCCGACGTGCGACGTCTTGCCCGTCGCGCGGAACTCGGCCTCGGCGGCCTTGGCCTTCTTCTTGGCCGACTCGGCGGCGAAGAGGACGCCGTCGACAACGTCAGACATCGAGCTACAAAAGAAGGCAGCACAGACGGTCAGCGACGATGGTCCAAACGGGAAGGATCGGAAGCGCATGCTCGCTCGAGACGCACCCAGAGCCGTTGCTGCCGAGGACCTTGACGGCGATCACGTGAGCCTTCTTGGCGACGCCGTACTTGCGCGAGGCGATCGTACCGGCGCAGTGGGTGCCGTGGCCGTTGCCGTCCTTGTCGACGTCGTTCTTGGGGATCGTCTTGCCCCACGAGGCCCGGCCCTCAAACTCGACGTGGTCGACGTTGATGCCGGTGTCGACAACGTCTGCACGGAGTGAGAGGAAGAGGTCAGCTCCGGGTAATGGCAGCAGAAGCACCTGACGAGCGAAGGGACACGCACAGACGTCGACGCCCTCGCCGGCCGACGAGTCGTACTCGTACTTGGTGAAGGTCGAGAGGCGGAGCTCCTCGCGGTGCGACAGCCGGGCGAGACCCTGTAGAAGGTACGACCAACAAGGGAGGAAGGTCAGCCAACCATCACGGACGCCAGAGCAACGGAGCGTCAGGCACGCACCCAGGGAGCGCCGAGCTCGGTCTCCATGGTGGTGACGATCGAGTCGAGCTCGACAAAGTCGACCTCGGCCTGCCGGCGGATGAGGTCGAGCGTGTCGGCGTCGAACTTGCCGGCATAGCCGACGAGGTGCTCAGAGTCATAGACGTTTGAGATGGCGTCCTCGCCGTCAAGCGAAGGGGAGGCGGCTACCTGGGCGAGGTGGGCCGCGAGGAAGGTCGACGGCGTCTGGGGCTTGAGGACAACGACTGAGGGTGAGAGAGGATGGAGGGTTATCGGACGGGGGAGGGAAGCGGGGGGCCGCGTGGAGGTCGGGCGGAGGAAGGCGATGTTAAGCGAGTCAGCGCCTGCGGTCTCACACGACCCCTGGCGACGGCGGCGCGATCGGGCCCGGCGAGAGATGGTCCTGAACGAGTATGCATTGAGACCAGCCCGTCGACAAGCTCTAGCGAAGGTGTCGCAAGCCGGTCGAGAGGCCATCGAGACGTTATCTCGCCTGCTGCTGCTGGCCCGGCCCATCTCGCCGACGGCCGCAGCCCAGTCGCCACCGGACGACGCCGCCGCCGCTTGCGATGGAGATCGAAGCCATCCGCCCAGCTCGTCGCCTCTCATAGAACCCCTCTCCTAGCCACAGAGCGAAAGAGAAAGAGGAAGGGACTGACTGTAGCTGTCCTTGATGGCCTCTTTGCCCTGGTCGACGGCGTGGGCGACGACCGGGGCGAGGGCAGGCGCGGCGGCGGCCTTGCCGTGCGGGTGGCCGGCGGCGGCGGAAGCGTCGGCGAAGGTCGAGATGGGCGTCGCGGCCGCCAGGGACGAGAAGGCCGTGGCGAGTGCCACGAGCGAAGGGAGGGCGAGCATACGAGAGAGGTTGGGTTGATGGATGGGAGGCGAGTGGGTGGTGGTGGCAAGGGAGGAGGGGAGATCGGCCGCCCTCTCTCGCCTGCTGCCCGCTTCGAGCGAGGCCGAGGTCTCGGTGCAGCCGTCGGCCGTGCGCAGCATCCCTCTTCCCTGACCCCGCTTCCGTCGGCCGCCGATTTCGTACGTACAGCCTGGATTCGACGTGCACGAGTACTTCTGCTGCCGACGTGCAATACTGGGCCCTTCAAACGTGCAAACAGTTACGAGACGCTGCCGCCTGTCTGCCTGGACAGGCGCAGCCGGAGTCGGAGCGAGTGCCTCGGCAGAGTATTCTGCCCAGTTGCGGCACATTGAGCACTGGGAGCTTGCGTATCACCCGGTCAGATACTGCTTAAACTGAATTCCGCTCTTCCTGGGAGGATCGAGAAACCTGTTGATGGTCGACGTACGTCTGCTCTCCGCGTAGAGTCGTCATGGCTCTCGTCTGGGACGACTCGCAGATGCACTTCCCGCCCAGCGCCTGCGCCGCCGCTCAACCCGCCGACACGCCCAGCTCCGGCTCGAGCTCCTTTACCCTCCATACCTGCTGCCCTCGCCCCCTCCTCCCATCCCTCCTGCAACGCTCCAGCACCATGTCGAGCTCGACTTTTGACCCCAACAACGCCCAGAACCTCGACGACGTGCGTCGCTTCGAGCGCTCAGGCCACCGCTCGCAGCCGCTCGACGACCGAAGCCGGCCGCTGCGAGCTCAGGACGACCGACCAGACGAGCTGACCCTTGAACCGCTGCTTCGACCTGGCCCTCTGACACTCTCAGATCGAGAAGCAGTACGTCTGGAACAGCATGTGGCGCGTATGAATCGTCGTTCCGCGTCGCTGATGCCGTCCTCGCTCATTTGTCCGCAGATTCGCCGTCGCCGTCGTCGAGCACATGGCCGTACGACCTGCGCCTGCGCCCTACCTGTCTCCTACCGGGCCAGACGATGCTCACGAGTGTCATCTTCAACCCTCATTCCTTTGCAGACCTACGAGAAGCTCATCTCGCAAATCCCGCCGCGGAAGCTCTCGCTCACCAAGTGCGTTCCCGGCTCCCCCGGCCGGCTCCCGGGTCCCTCGCCCGCTGCTCTACCGAGGGGTGCACTGCGCTCCTCCTGATCCGGGCGGTAGAAGCCGCTCTTCCGCCTACTTCCAGTCAACACGTCTACAGATTCTCTGACCAGGTGCCCCGTCCGCCCATTTGCCGCCGCAGGCTCGACGACGTCATCCTGACGCACCTCCTCAAGGAGTTCCCCGAGCTCACCTCGCCCGACAACAACTATGCCCAGCTGCGCAACCTCGACGAGAACGCGATGAAGACGCCAAAGGGCAAGGAGATGTGGCGCAACTTCTGCATGACGGTCCGTCCGACTTCCTTCCTGCCTGTCGACGTCGCCTCGGGCTTGCGGCTGTGCCGGCTGACATATGCGAGACCCTGTCTTGTGTCGTGGGCGCTTCCTCCAGTACGAGAACATCGTGCCCGACTACAATTTCGGCACGCTCATCCGGGCCGATTGCACCAAGGACTACGCCCAGGACAACACGGTGCTCGGTCAGTCTCGCCACTGTATCGTCGAGCAAAGGCCTCGACTCAGCCTGAGCGTCTCGGGCCGCCGTCAGTCATCTGCAGAGACGCTGCTGACTTCTGCGTCGACCGGAATCTTGCCGCGCCGCCTCCTCAGTTCTCCGCACGCAGTTCCTCGCGATCGAAGTGCGTCCCTACTCTAACTCCCCTCTCCCGCTCATCGCAGCCCCCCGGCACAGCTACTGACCCGCCGCCTCATGCCACTTGGTGCGTCTGGTAGATCGCCCGCAACAAGTACGGCCTGAACGACGCCTTCCACGAGGCGGCCCAGCGGGGCGAAATCTAAAGGGAACGATTGATGACCCGAATAAGAAAGGCACACTGGGCCCTCGTCGCCACAGAAGACGGCGACTCACTCAGGCTGACAGAGACTGCCACGCATCCGCCTCTTGGCGCTGGCTCACGACGCGTACCCCGGTCCTCGTCGAACCGACCTCACCAGCGGTCAGAGACATCCAGCGCTTGTCGTCGTCCTTTGACTCAGTCAGCTAGTCGGCTGGGCGGTCAGGATCTGAAGAGCGGTTGACGGCCCGAGACCACGGGACGGCCGGCCAAACCGACAGGCTCGTTTGGTCGACCGAGAGTCTGCTTGCATGGGCGCCCTGCCACACTGAACTTGGTCGGTTGTTTGGCGCGGCTTCAGGCAAAGAGTTCGGCTTGAAGGGTTCTGGGTGGCGGCGGGCGAACAGGGGTCGTTGACCTGAGCGGCCTCTGCGTGCAGCATGCCGCTCAGCGGGCCGGCAAGGCCGTCGACAGTGGAAAGGTGGACTGCGGACGAAAGATCGGGCGCGGAGTTCCATGGAGGAAGGTCAGCGTCAGCGAGAAAAGGCGGGCCTGGACGTGTGGCGGAGAGTTGTCGTCTGATGAGCAACATGCGGACGCCGGCGCGAGCGTCAACGTCCAACTTGAGGATAAGTCGTCGCATCCTCGACCGACGTTGACAGGCGTCGAAATGTGTCTGCAGCTACCTCTGCCCGCGCACCTGTGATAAGCAGGTGTACAGGAGACGGGAGGCGACGTCTGGTCAGCAAGTCAGAAGGCTCGTAGGGAGATCGACAGGGCGAGTCGAGTGGCGGCATCGGTTGAGTCAGAGAGAGCTCGAGTCCGCGCCATGCTCCTTCTCGTCCGACCGACGGAGACTCTGATGGTACTTTCTCTGAACCTCTGGCTTTGACGCACAGCTCGAGTTAGGGTCGTCGAGAGGTCAGCGATATCGGCAGGGCGAGCCTCCTTCTCGCTGCCGGCGAGCCTCCTTCTCGCTGCCGGCGAATGAACGGCCGTCTGCAGCCGCTCTCTCGGCACGGCTCCCCCGCGCCGTTCAAAAGGGGGGGTCTCCAGACGTTCATCTGCCGGTCGGCGTGGCAGGAAGGGAGGGGCGGGGATGATGAGCGCGCCTCGTCAGCCCGCCTGCCGTCCTTCGGGCCGATGGCGCCGCCCCGTAGACTGTGGTAGCCGTCCACTCAGCACCCACCCAGTCCGATCTGTTGGAAGAGCGACGGTCAGCCCACGCCCAGACAGTAGTACAGCCAGCAGCAGGAGCCTCGCCCCTCCCCGGTCGGCCCTCCACCTCCTTCGCAGCCAAGACACCGCGCCGCCCGCCGCCGCCGCGCCAACGAGCGCCCGCGCCCTTCAGCCCGCAGCCCGCACGCCGCTCCCTCTCCCCTCCCCTCTCTCCGACCCTCCTCCTCAAGCACGAGTACAGGCGTCAGAGGACGCTGCTCTCTCTCACATCTGCACCGATCCATCTCGACGGTCGACCCCCTCCGGCCCACTGGCCCAGCCCACGACCGCTCTCGGGCTCCCTCGCCTTCCTCGCCGCCGCCTTCGCCGCCGTCCCCGCTTGCATCCGGAACCTCCCTCGCGCCGAGCCCAGCCTTCCCGCCTCTTCCTCTTCAAAGGCAGGCGCATCGCTGCTTAGGAAACTCCCCTCCTCCTCCCCCGTCCTTCGATCTCCCTCTCTTCACGAGACCGCATCTCATCCCTCTCTCCCTCCCGGCCAGCGGGTCAAGAAAACCGCCCATGGCCTCCACTCAGCCGCTCACCGGCAGCGGCGCCGACGCCGTCCCGATCGGTCCTCCGTCGCTGCCGGTCGTCACCGCCGACCTGCTTGCTCCCGTCCTCCAGCCGCCGCCGCCGGCAGCTAGCGCCTCCACATCGACCACGCCACTCTTAGCCATCGGCGGGGGCCGGCCGGCCGAGAGTAGTGCGCCACTCGAGCCTAGTGCCGAACAGACGACGGCCAACGTCGACGACGACGTCAGCCCAGGTGACGGCCAGTCGCCGACGCCGGCGACGGGCAAGCTCGTGCCGTATCCGACGCTGCCAACCGTTCTGAGCAGCCAGACCGAGGAGGAGCAGATGCAGTCGGTACGTCCCTCCCGCTCGACCTGATAGGGCTCGACCGATCGTTGTATGCTGGCTTGCTTCAGAGCCTGACTGCATGCGATGCTCAGCCCGACCTGGCCACTACCGGCTGACGCCTCGCGCTCCTTGCCCTCCACCTCCCCCCCTCCCCGTCATCTCCCGTAGACAGCCTACCCTCCTCCGGCTGCACCCGCCTCCCTGCCGGCCGAGCCGCCCAAAGTCGCCCTGACCCTCCTCCTCCTCTCCGGCCAACGCCGTCTTGTCCGCTTCGAGCCCCAGACGACCATCGCCCGCGTCAAGGAGCTCATCTGGGCCTCGTGGCCGCACGAGTGGACGACGGCGGGCGACGGCCCGCCCGATGGGCCCGGGTGGATCCGCGTGCTCTACAGGGGCCGGATGCTCGACGACGAAAGGACATTGAGCGCCGAGGGGCTCGGTGTCCTGCCTGGTGGGAGGAGCACCATCGTCCACCTGAGCGTGCGGACATTCCCGATCGAGACGGCAGAGGGTGCGTCCCGCACCTTGACTGTCATGCCTGCAAAACCACCTACTGATAGCCCTCTCATTCCTTGCACAGACGGCAAAGACGGCAAAGCCAGCGCCGACGACTCGCCTCTCCGCCCGCCTCTCCATACGCGCGCCTCGTCCCGCCTCCGATCGCTCGTTGGTGCCGGCCCGCAACCGACCGATGGATCCGAGCAGCAGACGGGCGCCAACGGCCCGGCAGCGGTCAACGGGGGCGCACCGACCTTTGCGGTCTCGGCTGGCGCCGGTGCTGGCGCTGCTGGTGCTGGCGCGAGGGGGCAAGGGAGGAGTGGCAGGCGGAGGAGCCAGAGTAACGCGACCAACTCGACGGCGGACACGCACGCCGGCTCGTCGGGTTGCGGCTGCGTCATTGCCTGATGCTTCGGGTCGCCCTTTGTCCCTCCTTGCATACACTCACACTCGACTCCTGCTTGTAGCTCTAACGACCCGGCTCTCACGACCCTTTCTTCTTCCCCTCCGCCCGAGCTCAGTTTTGCCCTTGCCCATCCCGATCCGCTTCCCTCGACCGCCTCCAGACATCACAACACAGCTACCGGCCGCGCATCCTACCCCGCTTTGCCCAGACTGAATCTCCTTCCTCGCCTTCACCTTCGTTGTACCAAAAGACCCTGCGCAAGTCTATCCTTCCCCGGCCCAGTTTGAGCATGTATGCGCTGTCATTCCTTGCGAGCGATCGACTCGAGGTTCAGCCTGCCACTTGCTCTGGTGTCGGCGGCTGCAATTCCTTGACAGAGGAGGTTCATTGCAGAACTACTCCTCGTCGTCGGTCCGCCAGAGGAAGTCGTTCCACTGCTTGGGCTTCTTGTAGACCTCGCGCTCGGCCGGCCGCTCGTTGAAGAAGACGACCTTGACGGTCGTGTCGTCCCGCATGAAGCGCGTCACCGGCGACTAAACAAGGACGACGGAGACAGTCAGCAAAGGAAACGGTCGAAGAGCGCAAGGCGAGCTAGGAGGATCCACCTTGACGCTCAGAAGCTCGCGCATGTGCTTGTAGTCGGCGCCAGCTAGGGAAAAAAGGGTTCGAGTGTCAGTCTGGCAGCGCAACGCCCTGTCCCGACAGAGTAAGAGCTCTGGCAGCGGAACGCTCTCTCTCTCGACAGAGCGAGAACTTACCGAGCGAGTTGCGAACAAGCAGCGTCGCGGCATTCGTGTCCTGGCCGAAGATGAAGCCGCCCTCGGCCGCAGCGTCGTCCTTCCGCGCCTTGACCGTCTCCTTCTTCCCGTCAAAGCCTTCGGCCCCGGCCTCGGGCGCGAGCACGCGCGAGAGGACGTCGGCCTTGGGGACGGCGCCGCGGAGGTCGGGCGAGGCGAGGAAGGTGCCGACAAGACCAACGACAGCCTCGTTTGACAGCCGGTCAAACACTGTCAGGGCGTGGGCAGGACGGGAGGTGAGGTCAGTGACGAAGGAGGCGGGGCAAGGAAGGTGACGAGGCGTCGGTTGAGAGACGCACGGCCGTCGGTAGCGAGCACGACAAAACGGAGTTCGCCCTCGGCGGCGTCGGCCCCGGCGATCGGCAAAGCTGTCACCTCGGGCTTGGCCGTCACATACGGCGGGGTCTTGGACAGCGGTGGCGTCGGCCGCGGCTGCTTGCCCTCGACGTCGTCCGTGAGGAAGGCCTCGTACAACCTGCGGTTTCGAAGGACGGTGAAAGAGGGTGCGCAGGTGCAAGCAGCGCGCGTCAGACGACAGAGCAAGAACATGAAGGATAGCAACCGACGCACCGCTCCTGGATCTCCCTCGGCCACTTGTACCGGGCGTCACCAAACGCCCGGGATGGCTCGAGCCCGCCGAGGACACGGCCGCGGCGTACGACGTCCTGCTCCTCGCCCGGGTGCTCGGCCCGGAGCCGGGCAACCTCCTTGGCCGATCGGCCAGTCTGATCTTCGGTCAGGACGCGGAGCCGCCAGCTACCTTCGCTTTTGCCGCTGCTGCCATCAGGAACAGAGCCGGCCGGGGAGGGCACCCAGTAACCGGCGACGGCTCGGCAGTCGCCGGCCAGTGCGACGTAGAGCGTCTCCTGCTTGGGCGGAAGGTAGGCGACGAGCGCGCACGAGCCCGACAGGGCCGGGAGGAGCATCGCCTGACCGAGAGCGCGCAGCTCAGCCGTCAGGCTCGAAGAACCGGACGACTTCGAGAGGATGTCGGCCGCGTCCCAGACGATTGACCGGTCGAGCGCCTCAAACGTTGACTGGATCGTCTGCACTGTTCGCTCGACGGCGGTCCCTCCTCCTGACGTTTCGGTTTTAACACTGCTGCCGGCCCCACTGCTCCCAAAGAGGCTACCGACGGATCGCCCAAGGCTGGCGATCGAGGTCTTGAGCCCACCGCCCGTCAGTGCCTCCGACTCTGCTGCCGGGCCCGCCGCCGTCGGCGGACCGAGCGCGAGTGCGAGCGAGGGCAGGAGCGTTCGCGAGAGGAAGTGTGAGGTCCGGAAGCCCGAGTGGCCGTCAAAGACGGCAAAGAAGCTGCCTCCGCCGGGGCCAGGGATGATGGCGTCGGCCTCGCGGTCCTCGATCGGAGCGTTGGCGGCGATCGCGGCCGTGTCGATCCGCTTGACGATGCTACCGTCGGCGTCGTCGACAGTCGTCGAGCGCTCGGCCCGGCGGAGGATGCGCTCCGTCTCGGATCGGCTGACAACCTGCCAGCTGTCCTCGCGGACGTTCTGCGCGTCGGACCGGGTCGGCAGCCGGAAGCGCGTCGTGTACGTCCGCGTCGGCGAGTAGACCATCTCTTCGAGCCGGTCCTCCCGCGTCCACTCCGAGTAGACGCAGAGGCCGACGATGACGGGTGCGGCGACGTACATGATCCACATGCGGACAAAGTTCTTGGCCGTGTCCCTAGTCGGCAGCCGGCGCTCCAAGAACGGCAGGTCCTTGTCGTCTTGGTACGGGCTGCCGGTCGACCTCCGCGAGGGCGGTGGCGTGGACCGGCCAGACGCACGTCCTCCATTACTGCTACTGCTACTGCTGCCATAGCTCCTTGCGTCGAGTAGTCGCCGGCTGCCGCTGGACGAGGGCGGAGACCAGGCGCTGCTAGCAGCAGAGTGTGGAGGTCGGGCGACCGCCGACGGGCGAGGCAGGCCGCCGAGCGCTGACCGCGTCGCCGTTGAGCGGAGAAAGGGCAGCGGCGAGCGGAACATCGCGGGGAGAAGCGACGAGTAGCTCAAAGGGCGAGTGTGTGTCGATGGTCGAGGTTGAGAGGTCGGTCCCGGGCCGGAGATGGTGTAGCGCCCCCCTGTAGGCGGCAGCCGGCAGCTCGAAAGGTTGCCTCCGAGGGTCCGACCGACGTTCCGCCCAGCAGTCGCGAACGGCCAGGACAGTACAGGCCAGGACGACAACAGGCGACTTCTCGACCCCTGACTCTCTTCTGTGCTGCACTCTTCGGCTGCAAGCTGTACGTCGGTTCGCTTGCCAGCAAGGCGCCTTCCGCAAGAAAGAGAGGGAGAGGGAGTGCTGACCGCTGCTCCTCTGCTCTCCGCGCCTGCCTGCTTCCTGCTTGCTTCTCACATGCAGTCCTCGAGCACCTCGAATATCCAGACTCCTAGCATCTGGACAGCCAGCAGCTCTCTCTCCAGCTAGTCCTTACGCGCACCGCTCTTGCGAGACCGCCCCGGCGTTCAATCAGTCCAAAGCGATACCTTGCATGACCGCCAAGTCGTCCGGCCCTCCGACGTCGACCCCGACCCCGTCCGCCAGTGGTGGTGCTGCTGCGAGCGCAGCCGCAAGCGCACGAGCGGCGACCGGGTCTCCTGCTCCTGGCCAGGGAGGGTCCGCCTTGATGACAATTCCGCCGGCAGCAGGAACAGGATCCGGCGTCGGTGCTAGCGGGGGCGTCCAGCCTGGTCAGCCGCAGCAGCAGCAACAGCCTACGATGCCGGCCTACGACCCGACGTCAGCCCTCGCCTCTATCAACCACAAGATTGCGCTCCTGGAGGAACAGACGCAGGGTTTCGTCGAGATCAACGCTCGGACGGCCGACGAGGCTCGGCGACGGGTGCGTGGCGTGCCGACCGAAGAGCTCGAGGGCCAGTACATTGACCTCGTACGTCCGCTCTTGTGTTTCCGCTGTTATCCCCTGGTTGAGCTGGCGTGCTCACGTTCCATCTCCCACTCTAGTTTCAAGAAATGAAGCGTCAGGAGCGCAACCACCTCAAGGAGCGGAGCCGGCTTCACCGGGAGAAGGTACGTCCTTCGCTTGGCCCACACGAGTCCTCCTCGGCGCCAATTCCTGACGGATTGCTCCGTCTGCCAGACCGAGCTGGAAGGGACGCTCGCCAGGACGACGGCCTCGCGGACTAAGATTGAGGCGCGCACGCGTGACCTCGCGCTCGAGCTCAAGCGGCTGATGGACGAGAACCGGCGGCTGACGAGCTTGTTCGAGAGCGCCCGGGGCGAAGTCAGTCCCGTCCCCTACCTTCGCCTTTCGCCGCCTATTCCCTGTCGACTGACATCAAATCTCCGTTTCTCGTCAGATTGAGGCTATCAAGGAGGAGTTTGAAGCGGTCCGGAGCGAACCTGCGCTTGCCCTCGGCCGACTCCGGCTTAAGGGTCCGTCGCCTGGCGCAGGCAGCCCGGCGTCACCTGCAGCCCAGCAGGACGCCGGCGCCAACGCCGAGGGAGGTCCGTCGGCTCGGCGGCACCCTTCAACCCCACCCGCGGCAGCTGGCGACGGCGCTGCTGGCGCTCAGCCGACGATCGGCCTGACGGTCGTCTGCAAGGGTCGGCGCGAGCACCTTCACTTTGTCCTCCGGCCCAATGAGCCCCTCCAGCCGCTCTTCGACAGCTGGTCGAGCCGTTTCCCGCCGCCCCTCGAACCACCGCCCGTCCTGCAGACATCGTCGGCAGCCAACGCTTCGACCGCATCCTCGTCAACCGGCAAGCGGGCGACGGCCAACAACAGCAGCAAGCACGGCGGTCCCCCTCCAGCCGACCCCTCGCAGCCGCCAATCGCCCCCCAGTCGCTCGGCCCCCCGTTCCTCTTTACGTTCGCCGGCCGCGTGCTCGCCGGGAGCGACACGCCCGAGGCTGTCGGGCTCGAGGACGGCGACGGGCTCGTCGCGATTGAGATTGTCGATCTCGCTCGCGACCCGGCTGCGGCTAAGGCGGGCGCCGCTCCAGGCGACGAGTCGGCCGTCGTTGGTAATCCGCTCACCAAAGCGGCAAAGAAGAACGTCCAGGCGGTCCGGGCTCAGCTCGAGGCCGTCTTCGACGACGTGTGCGGACACTAGCTCTCCCTGTTCTTCTCAACCAACTGCAGACTGACCAAGCCACCGTCCCCTCCCGACAGCGTGCGTGAGCGACTCAAACTGGTTTTCAGGCAGTATGAGACGCGCGAGCGCCAATTCGAGGCCGTCGTCCGCTCCAAGGACCTTGAGATCCTCCTCGCTCGGGCTCGGGCAGAGCAGTCAGTCCTAAAACATCTCTCTGTCGAGGCGTTACGGAACCTGGCACTTACTCTGTCTATCCGTTCCCCTGCCTCTTTCGCGCGCAGAGCCCGCGCACTCGCTGGCGAAGCCCAGGAACTCTCGGACGAGGTTGAGGAGCTCTCGCTCTCGCTCGCGACCCTTCGCTGCTCGCAAGACGACGTGCGTGTCCTTTTGTTCTGCGAGACAATTCTCTAACCCTGGCCCTAATTTTGCCCTCATTGTCCCCGCCCTCGCCCACCGCCAGCTGCTCGAGAAGCTCGTCTCGCTCGCCCGCGCGCCGACACCCGAAAAGGCGGCCAATCTGTCGACGCTGATCCGCGACGTCGTCGCCCGCCAGCAAGCCGAGGCGACGACCTTGACGACAACGACGGCCGCCGCCGCCGCTACACGCCTCGGGGTACCGTCGCTCGGCCCGAACGGCTCTGGACCGCCCTCGCGTGGCCCGCCGAGTGCGAGGCCGGCGCCCGGCGAGAAGGCCGATATGCTCGCCGAGCTCGACGTCGAATGATTACGAAGAGCCGTTTTGCGACCTGGCATGCATCCCCACTCTCGCTGGACATCATCCCGTGAGCGACGTCTGGAATCCTGCCTGACAGCGCAGTCAGGTCAAGTTGACGTCGGTCTTGAGTTCCACGGCCGTCGTCCCTTCATGCGTGCGCGGGACTGCGGGAGCGGGTCGACGGCCGCCCGCATAGTCCCTGGCGGATGCAGCTCGCTGCTCGTCGCTCGCTCTTGCTTCCGGTTCAGACGGTCGCACCGTCTGCCTGGGACCATGCATGAGTGAGCGGAGTCGGCCGCGTCGCAGGTCGACGGCGTCAAATTGCCCTCGATCGCCCTCGGCCTCTGCGTCACTCTTCCTCGGGCCGCCGTTTCGCAAGTGCCCTCTGCTGCGAAGGTCGCGGGCCCAGCCGAGCGGACCCTCTCTTGCTGCTCTGTGTCCTCCCCTCGTTGCCGGGAACTCTTGAGCTGTGCCCAGACCGACGACACCGTTCCCTTCGTCCTTCTTCCCCGCTCGCTTGCTCTTTCGTCTCTGCCCTCTCGGCTCGACGACGCCTTCTCCCACCTACCTCGAGACCTTGTTCCGCGCCAAGAGCCCCCTTCGCTCGCGCCTCTCTGCCGCGCCTGCTTCAACTCCCGACCTCGACCAGCCCTCGCCTCGCCTCGCCCGTTTCTCTTCCGGACTCGCCTCGCCGCAGACAGAAGGTCGGTCCTGGCTCCAGCTAGCGCCGAGGCGACCTCACGCTCCTCATCCGAGCCCAGCTGCTGACGTCTCTTTCCGCCTCTCTCGCTGTTTCCGCTCGCGTCGTCACCTCAGACAGGCACGTCTCGCGCCTCGGCCCCTCGCCCCTTCTTGGACGACACCTGCCTGCCTGCCGCTGCAGTTAAGGTCGCCTCACGAACCCCAGCTCGCTCCTGCCCGCCAAGGATGCCCTCCAAGAACAAGCCGAGCATCTGGCAGAAGCTCTCGCACGCGCCCTCGCGCTCGTACGCCGATGCCGCGCCCGCCCATCCAAGTCGACCCGGCCGCGGCCCCAGCCCGTACAGCGCGCCCTCGACGTCACTCACCTCTGGCGCGCTCGCAGCAGCCGAGAAGGCCCACAGGTACCAGCAGCGGCAGGCGGGCGTGGACGAGAGCAGGGACTACTCGGCTGTCAGCAGCTACGTCGGTACGACGTCGCGTGCGGCCTCGGCGGCGGCGTCCTCTTCCCGGGAGCATCAGCCGCAGCCGCAGCAGCAGCAGACGAGACGGTCAGCCGGCCCTCGCAAGCAGACGCTCCAATACAACGAGGCCGAGTCGCGCTTCATGATGATGGACGACCCGGACGATGACGGCGCCGAGGATGCCAGCGATGCTGGCGGCGGCGGATCAACCCAGTGGCGGCATCCGAGCCTGCGCAAGGAGGGCAGCGGCGCGCGGAGCGACATCGGTCCTACCTCTGCGGCGGCGCCTGCCAAGAAGAAGCGGTCGAGTCGGCGGCTGGTCGAGCAGGACGGCGACAGCTCGGCCGGACGCATACATACGTCTCAGGCGGACCGGCGACGAGGGTCGGCGTCGGACGTGCAGCCTTTGCCTGCTGCGACCGTCATCGAGCACCACCACCACTACTACGGTCCGCCGCCGCCGACTCTGGCCGGCGCGCAGAATGGACCTCTTCCCGCAGGTCCCACGAGCGCCGTCTACACGAGTTCGCCCTCGTCCGCCCAGCTTGGGTCGACTTCCCAGCTCGGCGCGTACGACGCCCCGACGCCTCGGCCTGGTCCACAGCAGCAGCAGCAGCAGCAGCAGCAGCAGCAGCAGGCAACCTTCCAGTCGGCCGTCGTCCTCCCTACTCCGCCGAGCTCTGAGCTCGGCTCGCCGGCCGGCTCGTTCCCCGCCCTTGGCCGGTCGCTCGGCCCCGCGCTCGACCAGGCGCTGCTCGCGCCGGCCCGGTCGAAGGCAGCCGCTGCCAGCTTGGACTCGGACACCAGTGAGGACGAGGCTAACTTCTACACGCCCCGGTCGTCGATGAACTTCAACGAGCTCGGCGGCTCGACGGCGGCAAGGGCGCCTTCGGCTGGCGAGGCAAGCCTCTCTGCCGCGCCTACCTCTGTTGCGCCCGCCGCTGTCGCACCTGCAGAGGAGGAGGCGGCCTTCAGCGACAGCAGTGACTCGGACGTCGCTGCCGATGAGGCCGAGGACCGGGAGGCGCCCGACACGCCGCACCAGGAGATTGGCGCGCCGGTCCTCATGCTCCAGCCACCGACACCGACGACGTTCCCGCTTCATGACGGCGGCAGCCGGAGCATGGCCTCGCCTGGCCAGGGGCCCGGCCAAGAAAAGAATCTCTTTTCTGAGATCTCGTTTCACCCCGACCAGGTTGCCACTCGCCAGCACCGGCAGCAGCAGGCGCCGACCGAGCCGCTCCACGTCGACACGACGGCCTCCGCAGCCGATGAGGAGGCCCGGGCAGAATCTCCCGCCCCGGCAGGCTACGAATATGAGTACGACGAGCCCCAGCCGCCGCGGCCAGCTTTTGCCACCCGGGAGCGTAACAGCAGTCCCTCGCCGCCGTCATCGTCTCCCAGGGCCTCAGCGCTCTATGCCGACGACGACGATGCATACAGCGGCGTCTTACTCTACGCGCTTCAGGAGGAGGACGAGGGCCCGCTGCCTTCGCCGGGTCTCCCCGGTGTCGAGCCCCCTCGCCAGTCGCGGTCAGCACCCAATCTCTCGCCGGCGACGACGCCACCGCTGACGGCCTTCGCGTCGAGCACTTCGGCCAGTAACCCTCTCTCGGGCCCGCCGTCGCCCTCGGCTCTCCGGCCTGCCAGTGGCTATGGCCACCGGGCCGAGTCAATCCGGAGCAACGTCTCGTCCTCATCGCGTTACTCGCAGACGTCGTACGCCTCGTACGCCAACGAGCGTGATGTCCCTCGGCCGACGATCATCCCCGGCCCGCCGCCGGCGCTTGGTGCCGCAGCCTTCTCCGTCCCGAGCAATGTTTCGAGCCCGCTCTCATCGCCGATGCACGCGACGCCGTCGTCGAGCAGCTACTCGCGTAACCTCTCGGCGAGCCCCTCGCGGAGCTCATCCTATCTCAAGAGCCCAACCTACCCCTCGGCTGGCAGCAACGCGCTCGACTCGCCCCCGACCGCGCCCTCGTCGCTCTTCTCGCCCGCTACCTCGCAGGCGCGCTTCAACACGCCCTTCCTCCCCCGGCCGACGTCGGCCCTGATGCACTCGTACGACATGGCCGGTTCTTACCCCTCGGCGCCAGCCTCGGTCGTCTCCGACAGCGGCCACCGGCCACGCAAGGCTCAGAGCAGCGTTGGTGACGGCCGCTCGGCGGCGCGCGAGGGAAACATCCGGCCGGCGAGCGTCATGTCGGCCTCGCCGTCTGAGGCCGGCGCATTTCAGCGCAAGCGGCTCATGTCGGAGGGCGCGAGCCTGCGCGACGTCCGAACCCCGCCGCAGCTGATGGGCGACGTCGCTCGGGGCCAGGGCGGAACGAGTATGAGCGGAGGCTCCGGTTACTCGTGCGTTCGCCATCCTTCTCCGCCGGCACACCGCCGACTGTCTCACTGACCCTGTCTCGCGCGCCCCACTTAGGTCCCTCACGCTACCCTCAGCCGTCTACCGGCCGGCCAAGTCGCCCGCGCGCTACTCTGGCAAGGTCTCGTACGACACGATGGGCATGCCCGACACGACAATGGCGACCATCATGGTGAGCTCGACCGCGCGGCGGCCGACGGCGCCGAGCATCGCGCCCTCGTCGTCGTCCTCGATGAGCTCGCTCCTACGGCGGAACTCAACCTCGGCGACGCCGGCCCACCTGCTGCCGACGCCGCTCATCTCGGTCTCGTACACGGCCCATACGCCGCCGCCAAAGAAGCTCTCATCGACGAGCGTCCTCGTCCGGATCTGGGCCGTCGCCGTCGACGGCTACGACGCCCTCGCCGCCCGCGATGCCGCGCCAGGCTTCATCCCCGGCCGGAGCTTTGTCGGCAAGGTCGTTGAATGGGGCGACGCCTGCGCCGGCATGTTTGTCAAGGGCGAGTTTGTTTTTGGCCTGCGCGATCTCAAGCGGTCGGGCGCGCTCAGCGAGTTTATCGTCATCGAGCGCCGCTACCTTGCAAAGGCGCCCCAGGTCTCGTCGTCGGGCCTCGACGGCGACGACGAAGGCCTCACGCTCGAGGATATCGCCGCCTTGCCCCTGCTCGGCGTCACCGCCCACCGGGCCGTCGGCGGCATCCCCCGCGGCTCGCGTGCACTCGTCCTTCTCTCGGCCGAGCCCCCGCAAGGGTCAGCGGCGGCGGCCGAGAGTGCTGGACCGTCCGACTGGGCGGTCGGCGTCCTGGCCTGCCAGGAGCTTCTCGCCCGGGGTGTCATCGTCGTCCTCCAGGTGACTCACGACCAGGGCGAAGTCTGGGCCCGGCAGCACATGCCGAGCCTCCGTGAGGGTCACGTCCGCGTCGGCGATGCTGTTGAGGTCGTCCATTCCGAGCACGAGGGCAGCTTTGACCTCGTGCTGGACTGCGTCGGCGGCCGGCGGCTCTACGACGCCTCGCGGCGCATCCTCTCGACCGGCGGCCAGTGAGTCGCTCGGAGCATTGTTGGCCCTCCCGCTCCGATCCAGATAGCTGAAGACCTCCCCTCTCTCTTCGCAGGTTCACAACGCTCAAAGGCGACGCGGCGCCGACGGGAGAGCACGCGATCCCTTCGTCCGGCTCGGCCGCCAACTACCGCTCGCTCCGCCGTGCCTTCGTCAAGAAGGACCGCAAGCACGTCGACTACCGGATCATCTCGCCCTCTGGCTCGGGCCCGATCGTCGACTTCATGGGCGAGGACGTCCGCGACATCCTCACCTGGATTGGCGAGTCGGCCGTCTACCGGCCGGTCAGGGTCGCTAAGGTGCTGCCCTTCGAGAGGGCCGCCGAGGCATTTGCGGTCCGGCCGAGGGCGGTTGGGCCGAAGGGCCTGCCGGGCCTCCAGGGCTCGTACGAATGCGAGGAGCAGGTCTGGGGCATCCGGCTCGTCAGCTGAGCCTCCTCTAGGGCCAACATCTCTCTTCCGCTTCCTTTCTCTTGCTTTCTCTCTCGTGCATACTCACGCAACCCCCCCCCCCCCCAACACACACACACATGCTTGTAGCCCCATCTCGCCTTTCCCTGCCCCTCGCCCTAATCTCAACATCCCCCGGCCCTGCTCTACTCTCCTACTCTCGTGTCCCTCATATCTGCTCACGCCTCCCCCCTCTAGAATGTACTCTCCCCGCCCCACTTCAGCAGCGGATCAGAGAGGGTGGTGCGTTTGTCATCGCCCCCCGCTCGAAGGCAGAGGCGACCCATACATCTCCCCGACCCTCTTTTCAAACGCGCCGACCATGAGCCCGCTCACTCGGCCGAGAAAGAGCCGGCTGGCGGTCGCATGCGAGGAGTTGTTGAAGGCGTACCGGATCGAGAGGGTCACGAGGGTCGACGGGGGCGGGGAGGATGCAGTCGGAAGTGAGGGGGAGGGAGGGGCGGTGGAGGGCTCGAACGTCCATGTTGTGATGAGCGTCTTGAAGAGGGGTGTCGAAGAGGCGATGGCCTGCTCGTCGGTCGGCCGAAGAGGGTCCGTCGTCGTCGTCGTTAGCAACATCAACGCGCCGATTCAGACTCTCGACCCGTCGCAGGCGGCGACTGACCTCGACCCTTTCAAACGGCACCCCTTTGACCCGACTCGTGTACCCTTCCCTGAACCCCCAGAAGCCCACGCGCAGCTCCGCATCGACCTCGAACGTCTTGGCCGGGTCGATGGCGTGTGGCGGGGTGGGCGAGGTGGGGAGGATGGAGGACGAGAGGCAGAAGGGGAGAAAGTGGGCATAGGAGGGGACGTCGGCGACGATGGCGTAGAGTTGTCGGGGAGAGTAGCTGCGTGGAAGTAGTCGGTGATAGGCCATGGTGAACGGGAGCAGGGCGGTCGGTCGGTCAGTCGATCGGTCGTCAGCCGAGCTCGTAGCAGACGGACAAGAGAGAGAAAGAGAGAGGCACGTACGGCATCGTTTTCTCCTCGAAGTAGACGACCTCATCCTCCGGTCCTCCCTGCCCGCCCCTGAAGCCCTTCTCTCCACCTCCGTTGGCAGACGAGGGACTGCTTGCGGTGAGGAACGTCAGGAAGGACCGCTGCTGCTGCTGACGGCCGAAGAGCGGGGGCGCAGTCGACCATCGAGGGTGGATCGCCCTCGGGCCGACGAGGGCAGCAGGTCGCAGGGTGCTTGGGCTGACCCGCGGAGATCGGACGAGTGCGCGGGCCGCTGCTCGAGCCGGAAGGTGCTTGGACATCGACATGCTCTCTGATTGTCTGGAGATGGGTGGTAGGCAGAGGGTGGTGCGTCGAAAGGAGTGACGGTTCGGAGAGAGCGAGGCGACGCGTTCCGGCTGAACATGCTGGCCTGCTGCCCTCCGACCCGTAACCAGCACCTGTTGTACCTCCATACCGGCTATCCTCCTCCTCATACACAGTCCAGCTTCGGCAGTCTCATCTCGGTCGACCGATCTCGTCACCCGCGTCCCTTCCCTTCTCTTCGATCCGAGGCACACGCCGCCGCCGCACCTCGTCCCTCCTCGCAGCAACAGCAGCAGCAGCACGCAGCCCAGCATGTCCTGCTTCGCCTCCAGCTCCGGCTCCTCTTCCCGTCCAAGCGGCTCCAAGCCAACAGCTGTTCGTCTCCTTCTCCTCTTCTACCACTACTACAATTTTCCTGCCTATGGGCACGCGGTTTTGCTTGTTCGCGGCGCGTAGCCTCGAGGAGTGACGTCGACGCGCGCGCCTCAGTCAACAACGCCCGCAGCAGCAGCCTGCACGCACGCGACACTTGCTTTCTCTTCCCTCCGCCTCGCTCGCCTTACCCTCGCAGAGCTCGCTGCCCGGACTGACCTCATACGGCAACCTCACGCACCTTTCTCCAGGCCGTCCAGCGCAAGCTCGTCATTCTCGGCGACGGTCCGTCCTTCCCTCCCCCCGTGCCTCCTGGCGCCCTGCCAACCTCATAATCTGACCTCCCCCCCCCTCGTGCTGTCCGGATCAGGCGCATGCGGCAAGACCTCCATGCTGACCGTCTTCACCCGGGGATACTTCCCGGCGGGCTACGAGCCGACCGTCTTTGAGAATTAGTGGGTCCCCTTCCTCCTCCTGTCCTCGCCAGCGCGCGAGCTGACCCCCGCCCCTGTCTCCCCCCCCGCGTGCGCTCCCAGTGTCTCCACCGTCCGCGTGTCGGACCAGCTCGTCGAGCTCTCGCTCTGGGACACGGCCGGCCAGGAGGAGTTTGACCGGCTCCGCTCGCTCTCGTATGCCGACACGCACGTCGGTCCCTGTCCCTGGCGTCATCGACCTCGGTCCCTAGCGAAACCTACGCTGACGAGAGCGCCTCCCTCTCGCTTACTGGTCGAGATTAGGTCGTCATGGTCTGCTTCTCGGTCGCCTCTCGCGACTCGCTCGAAAACGGTCCGTCCTATGATACCTTCTTTATCTCGCCACGCGCGTACAGAGGCCACTTGCAATCGAGTCGCTGACGTTCCTCCCCTCGCCCCCGCGTGCCAGTCCGCGAGAAATGGCTCCCCGAGATCGCCGACCACTGCCTGGGCGTCAAGGTCGTCCTCTGCGCGCTCAAGTGTGACCTACGCGCTTCCTTACCCAGCAGCACCGGCGACGGGCGAGGGGAGAAGGCTGGAAGCGGGGCGATCACGTACGAGGAGGGACTGGAGGTGGCAAAGCTGATCCGGGCAAGGTGCGTTGTGTCTGCTTCCCGCCTCTCTCGATAGCTCTTCATTGCTGCCCGGCAAGCTCACTCTCGCTCTTGGCCTCCCCCCTTTGACGCTCGCACCCAGCCGCTACCTCGAATGCTCGGCCAAAGAGAACCGCGGCGTCATCGAATGCTTTGACGTGACGGCCCAGGTCGCGCTCGGCGCTCGATCCCGCGGCGGCGGAGGGGGCGCCGGTGGTGGATGCGGCGGGGGAGATGGGGAGGGAAGGAGCTTTCGAAGGCGAGCGGGGGGAGGGAAGGGAGGGTGCGTGCTCATGTGATGAGCGTTCCTTGTCGACTTTCGATCCGGTGCTGTGTGGGAGAAGGCTTACGCAGCCAGTCGGGGCAAAAGGGTCATGAGGGTTGCAATCCGAGGAGGGTTGGCAGGGCGCGCGATGGAGGAGGGGTCACCCGTGTTAGGAGAAGGCAGCACACCGGGGAGGCGTGGCGTACAGCGAGGAGGGAGAGGTAGGAGGCGAAGCGGCGAGCATTGGCGACCCCTTCAGGCAGAAGGGACGGGCTGCGTCGGCGCGACCGCGTTCATCGCCGGCGCACGACTAGCCTCGTACGACGCTGACGGTGGCGGCGGAAGAACCGGCGGTGCTGGCCCCGACGGGCCGGCGCCATTCGCAGGCGGCAGCGGCGGCGGCGGCGGTGGTGGCAGCGGTGGCAGTCCGGGCCGGACGGGGCCGCCCCAGCCTCCATTCGGCGGCAGATGGACTGGGTGGTGGTGGTGATGATGGTGATGGGGCGGCATCGGGTGGTGATGGTGATGGTGCGACGAAACGGGCACGACGTGGTGATGATGGTGGTGCGGCCCGCGCTGGGGCTTGACGTCCGGCCCCGGAGGCGGCGGCGGCGGTGGCGGGTGCTGCAAGCCGTTGGAGCCGCGCGAGGGCATCGAAGGTGGGGGCGGTGGGGGCGGTGGGGGCGGTGGTAAGCTA
>Ga0308160_10001764_pt1 | contig 28596 bp, 41 predicted proteins | sample PhyFR1_FD_201036 | JGI IMG/M metagenome (GOLD analysis project Ga0308160, IMG submission 201036) | Phyllosphere microbial communities from UC Gill Tract Community Farm, Albany, California, United States - DLSLF.R1 | ecosystem: Host-associated > Plants > Phyllosphere > Unclassified | place: USA... | reverse complement strand
AGTTTGATTAAGATTGATCGAACCAATTGATCCGGAAGGTGGGAATTTAACTTTCTCGAGAATTTCGCCTTCGTAGTAGCTGGCTGGAAGAGACACTGGTGATACGTCGTTGAGATCAAATGTGAAGCCATCCTCTCCGGCACCGTCATGCCTTTTCCAGCTGATAGCGGCCACCGGACGCTGTGAACCAGAGGGATTGACCTGTGCCGAGGTAGTGCCATGTTCGTTGAAGCCAACTGGCATTGTTGGTTTGTGTGAGTTGATATGGAAGTTGACAATTCGATCTAGTACATTCACGGATTGCAGAGGATTACAGAGAGTAGAAGACCCCTTGAGAAAAATACACAGAGAAGGCTCAATAATGAAAGGTAGATGCAGTGAGATCGGCGTGAAGCCACTGCGAAAGAATTAATGCAAAGGCCGGCCGTGAGCGGAGTCTCCCCCCTTTGCCCCTCTCTCTTTGGCCGCGGATCGGCCAGCAGTCTTTGGAAACAAAGGATGAAGAGGTCCTTCTCGAGCCTATAGCACTGACAAGCAGTGACTCTGACGACAAGATCCAGATGAATTACACCGAAGATCGTCCATGTCATGACTTTCTCAGAATCATGGCAAAGTCCAAAGCCCCATACTTCTACATATGTCTGTGTTATGAAAATTTGATGGATCTTGTGGGCACACATGTTCGTAGCTTGGTGAATTCAGGGAACCACAGATGTATCATTAGAGTTGGGTAGTGCTCGTTGACGGGCTGAGATCGTGGACAGACCACCCGTTCGTTGTTGAACAGGTACCTGTGGCAGAAGCCATCCCTGCCAAACAAGCTGGGGGCCAAAACACGCCTTCGAGGCCCAGTCCACCTTCTTCTAGAGCCTCATTTCTCGGATATGAAAGTTGATAGGAACATCAATCACGGATCCGCTCTGCTGTGGCAAGACGATACCGCAGGCCCCCGCAGGAGACCACGGATTTTCTGTGACAAAGAGAGCTGATCCGGATTTACCGAATTGGCTTCATGGTTTGCTTCAATGCAAGACGGGCAAGAACTATATATACATGAAGAAGCTGCTGTCTCGGCAGATAGGTCAAAGTACAAATATGTCACAAAAGTATATTTCGGTGTTCAAAGAAACGAGTTCATTCGGAAGGTTGTTTCACCAACGAGGGAAGAAGATTGTCCAAGGCCTTCGTTTGATGCGAGTCGGTGGCGAGGTACCGACCATCTCTTGGCTCACCCCTGCGTATGGTAGGGTATTCGGCCCATAGTCTCGACGTACCTCGCCCTGAAGGTTTTACCGAACATACGATACTGCCATCTTCGGGACCGAAAGGTACACGATCGTATGTGCAAAAGCCGTTCTTGTCGTAAGCGCTTGCTTTGACCATGATGAATGGGTGGGCGGTTGTGCCATTTTCGCAATCCTTGTGGATCTCGAAGCCCCCACGGGGGTTATAGTGGCTCACGTGGTCGTCCTCAAACTTGGTAGCGGGCAGAACCATGATGGGCTGGCGTCCAGGATATAGAGTTGTGGCAGCAGCACCGAGATCCATAGTGGGTGGCTCCTCGGTTTGGGCGAGGTCGGAGACGTGTGATGAGTGAGGACAGTGGTTGCCTTGTGTAGATCTTCCGAAAGTCTTCCCGTGATCGCCTTGGTGGTATACCACTATATCCATCGGCCGAGAGAATACTGTGACTCCTCCATCTGTTTTCACGCCAAGGCCAGAGACTACTGTTGTCGCGTGGCAAGTGTCGCCATTGAACTCGACTTGGCTCGTAGTGGATCCTTGCAAGCTGGATGGTTGCGATTCGTTCATTGTGATGTTTGGTGATTTATGGGATTGGTAGAAGAAGCGTTTTAGCGAGTGAAACTGGATCGGGTGAAGTGGAGTGGGATTGGTGAAGGAGAGGCTGGAATGGGTGGAATGGGAAAGATAGGGGGGATAACATTGTATGTGAATGATCAGTGCGGCTGTTTTCATAACGGGTTGTGACCCTGATCATCAAAGGAGTCCATCCCTTCGAGTCTCCCCCTGGACATTTGTGACCTTTCATCAGCCACTCCGCAAGGAGGAGACTTACTGCAAGAGAATCCTGCGAGAAAGCTCAGAAGCTGTGGAGCTAGCGTGAAAGGTGTGCGAGCTCCGTGAGTAAGCCGGTACCCTAACTCTTCAGGAGCAGCCTTCCTACTGTGTCAACCTTTATTCTTCATCCCTGTCCGAGGTTGGGGCGGGGTCGCAGGACCTCGGATTGCAGGGAAGAGCTGTGGAGCCTGTATAAAGGATATGCCCCACCTACAGCCCTCTTTTTATGTACTGCCTTGTTGTCTCATCTGCAGTAGATATGTGTAGCTGTTTGGAGTGTCTGGCATCTTTCACGCTTCCAGGGGTGGCGAATGGAAGAACTGTGAGCATTAACACTGGATGACATGACCGTTGTTGGTCCTTGTGATGAGCCTACTCCGAGATTGTACTGGGCGACGAGGTCAGAGAAGTCGCGGTGCTGCTGTACAGGCAAGGCTACTGGTTCTCCCGGAATGACTTCAAAATCTTGAGCCATCGACGGTGCCCCTTTATCCGCCAGAGACTTCTCAGCGTACTTTACCGCCCTCTCGTATTAGTCCACTCCCGACGTCTTAGGGGGTTGGTTGTCTCAGGCAGACCTCTTGAGGAGAAGAAAACGTGTGCATGTAGTATATCGTTATGCTATCTGTGTGCAGTGTGCGGAAGATCTACAGCTATGTAATATTCTTGAAACAATAGATATCCGATGGAGACGGGTTAGGATCTTGTGAGAAAGAGGCAGGGCGGGAGGCAAGAGGAGGACGTGGAATTGCAGTAAAGCCGAGTTTACTTGCTATGTGGTTGTTTGCCGGACAGCCTGGATGGCCTTTTTCGCTCTGTCGACCTTGACGTGGAGTACAGCTCGGCCCAGAATGAGGGATACATCGCTTGAGCGGTGGGATGGTTGCGACAGCGACCTGGCCGTCTCTTTCAACACAAAATCACTCCTCTCAAGTCTTCGATTACACCGACAAATGGACGATATAAAGTATGCATCAGAGGTGAGGAAGTCATGCGTGAATGGCAGTAGAACTGTCAATACGGGTCCAGCACTTGGGTTGCGAGTGATAAATATGCACAGGACAGAATGAACAGGCGAGAACAAGACCATGGGTGGTAGGGTGGTAGAAAAGGGCGAATTCACGATCGATCACAGGTGGTCTAAAGCCATTCGATGGTATTTCGCGTTACATAGTTCCAGGGAGCCGGGAATGTCCGCAGTATACATCTCAGTGCCGACAAATGTCGTATCACCGCTGAAGTATAGAAAGCAATCATCGGTGCTTTGGTGGATCAAATTCTCGATGCTTGCCAAATGGCAGCGTCCTGGATCAGTTGGCACTACGAACTTTTCGCCACGGTCAAGCTCTTCGTTTTGAGGATCCGATTCCCAGTGGCGGTAAAATCGGGCCCGTTCATCGGAGATCGATATGTGGCCTGACACATTACTGTGTCCTTCTGGCACGAGCCTTACCTGGTTGATGTCGTGTCGACCAATGCGGAAAAGGCACGTCATGAAACCCAGGGTCTCGATCCTTTTCGAAGCTGCCTCAGCCGACGCAGAGCCAAGCTGGAACAGACTTGCAGATCGGGAGATAGCAGACTCAGCCCCGAATGTTGTCGTCGCGGGAGAGAATCCGCTTGAGTTTCGACTGTGTGTTGGAGAGGGTGGCCAGAGCGTGGTCATGTCCTTGATGTCGTCGGCAGGTCCCATGCTCGAATCTACTAGTGGACCGTGTCTGTGTACGTCGCGACGATCGTCGTTCTTAGTTGAACAGGGAATTGAGGGAATTGGGGCCTGCTGGCCAGAAGGAAGGGCGATACTTGACGGTGCCGAATTTCGTCGTTGTGTAACAGATGACGTCCTAGAGAATCTGGAGATATCCGGATCCGAATGAGGTCGGCAGATTGTCCCGATCGGGTCGAACGATGGGTCATACTTGGAGCATAGGCTCTGCGCTCGTGCCGTGGTGCGATTGGGAGTAAGGGAGTCCATCTTACTGAATGTGAGGGTGGCCTGCTGGGAGCGTCAGGATCGTGAGATCAGATGTAGAAGAGCGTCGTTCGCAAGTTGATTGGCCCGTTTATGTCATGCACGGCAATACGAGACTCGAACGACAGAATGATACGAATGTGATGAGAGACGATCAGAGTGGTGTGAGTACTGTGATAAGTGCACTGTATGTGTATGGGAAAGACTCTTTGGCATGGTAAGCGGGAAGCCTTCTTATACTTCTCCTCGCTCGACCTGAGAGCTAGCATGAAAGGACGGCATCAGCGAAAAGCCGAGTCTCTTCAGCGAGTGGCTTTCGTCACCGATGACGATGGAAGAGAAAGGAGCTCTGTGGCATGGGATCCGCATGCCTAGGACCCTTGTCAAGAGAGGGTAAGAGATTGTGGTCCGCATACCACATTATCGAGACGTACATATGATCATGAAGAGAACTGAGCGACGAGGTACTGACTAACCGAAGTCGGACTAAGCGGCGCCCCCAAATCCGTAATGATGAAATCAATAAGGTTCGGCGCCGTAACATCCACCGTAGGATTCCGTCTCTCCATATCCTCTCCCAATTCCGGTCTTCCTCGACTATCAGTCTTGAGTTCATCGGGACCAGGTTTGGAGTGTGATGGGAACGAAAGAGGAGGTTCGGGGACAGTTGAATCGGGATGACGGGGCATTGGGAGGTCGGTCTGGGATAATGGGAAATGTCGTAGGAATTTGTATGATTCGGCTAGGGCGTAGAAGGGTTTCTGGAAGGCTTTGGCGACTAAGGCGACTTGGTATGTGCCTACTGCGGAGACGAGTGCCTGGACGTCAGCGTTGCCTATGGAGCCGTTGAAAAACACCTACACCACTCTCTACGACTGCTTCAGATCCGACTAGCACCAAGTCGACCCGCTCCATGATGTATCCAACGGCGCTATCCAAGACGACGGTACACGGTATACCGTTTGCAGTGAGAATTTGATGTGTCTTCATCCTGCAAAATCAGCTCTGAGTTTGGCTACGTTGAGAAACACTGACCCTAGACATGATGGTCGAGCTTCCGTGACGTAGACCTGTATACGCTTGTTCTGAGCGTGTGCCCTCAATATCGACTGAATTACGGTTCTCGAGTAGCTGTGTGTCAAGATCTGTTTGTCAGAGGCGCCTCTACGTCTGGTCGTTTTGCCGTACCGTAACATCATCACTGAGGAAGTCGACAGCTAGGGCAGCGATCTTCTCGCGGCATTGAGGGGCAGTCGCATTGCAGAACGACCGCCCTTGAGCGATGAGACTACGCTTGTATACGGGGAAGTCCTGCAAAATCAGCTTTGTCCAACGCTATGTCGCAGAGCACGTACTAAATCGCCCGGACGGGAGAGTGAGAAGAATCTCTCCCAAAGTTGACATCCTGCTCTAACACCGAGTGATGATTGGGTGTTCATAAGCGTTTCGCGGCCAACCTTGACATCTTCAGCGAGTCCAAAACTGGTGGTAGCTATACGGGTCAGCTTCGTACGGGGAGGGTGCGTTTCGACCAGCTTACCCGTCGAAGACTCCATGAGCTCTACAAGGGCCAGAATAGCGGCGATAGGATGGGGGACCTATCCAGTCAGCGAGCACTCAACACGCGCGAAGGGTCCTCACACTATGGTTGGCCAAAGCCTTTCTGTACGCGGCAACAACGTCGAAATCTTTGTTCACGCGAGGAGCTCCTGACCTGGCATGCGAAGAAGGTCCAGCAGCCGGTAGCGGTGCGGGTGGTAGGGGTACTACTGACATGTTGATAAGGTAAGATATAGGTTCAACAGGTGAACTAGACTGCTAAGGTTGACTCGTTTCTACACTCAACGGAAGTATATTCCCCCGTGGGGACGATGATGATGGCGACCTTATGATGATCATGAGCTGACTTTTGACAACGAACCTAGATCATCTTAGTAAAACAAGATGCCAGCTTGGCAAGTCACACCCATCCAGGCGGTCAAGAAAGTATGGGAGAAGATTGCTCCTCTACAATTGGCAGAGCGAAGTTGGGATAATGTCGGAATCATGATTGGTGCGTTAGTTGAGGCGGAGTGGAGGTACCATACCTAATCTGTACAGAGTCGCCTGTCGCCAATCCAGCCCATAGGCAGGTCCTTTTGACCATTGAGTAAGTCCAATCCCATCGCTCGCAAATGTCAACCTGACATCACAGCTTGACGACGGCAGTCTGCAACGAAGCCCTTAACCTCCCACAGTGCTCGGTCATCGTCTCATATCATCCCCCTGTAAGCTCAGCTTGTCGAGCCTAGGGTCTCGGCTGATGGAACAGATCTTCCGAGGTCTCAAATCCATGACCTTGGCCGACCCACTACAAGCTTCGCTACTACGCTTATCAGCCAAAGGCATATCTGTCTTCTCCCCTCACACCTCTCTAGACGCTACACCAAATGGGATCAACACCTTCTTGATCCAGCCTTTCGTCCAGTATGCAAAGGACGGGACATCGGAAGTTATCACTCCCCCTGGCGAGAAGGTTGCAGGATTCGAGGGTGCTGGAATGGGCAGGAGAGTAGATTTGGGTAAGGGATTGGAGGTCAGCGAAGTTGTGCGGATTGTCAAGGAGCACCTCAGCCTGGAACATGGTACGTGGAATTGCGTAAGAGTGGGAGCACTAAGCTCATGAGTCCAGTTCAGATCGCCATACCACAAGACCAGCTACCCATCGAGTCAATAGCAGTCTGTGCCGGATCAGGTTTGTTTGGAGCTCGCATGATCAACTACGGCTGATGATTCAGGAGGTAGCATACTCAAAGACGCTCCAGCGGATCTACTGCTCACCGGAGAGATGTCACATGTGAGTCCCATGTTGCTCCAGTGTTATCGAGCTGATAAATTAGCACGAAGTCCTCGCAGCCGTCGCAAAAGGTCAGACTGTAATCCTCACTAATCATTCGAATACCGAACGACCTTACCTCTCGAAGGTTCTGCAGAGTTGGCTCCAAGACGAACTCAACAAAGATCATCAAAGCCTCGACCGTTATGACCATACGAGAGATACAGAGATCACGAGTATTGACGGAAAATGGGAAGTCGTGGTTAGTAAGGAAGATCGTGATCCACTACGTACTGTCTAGAGGAGCATCATATGCAAGTCCATTATATGCAGTATTTCAATCTATACAGACTCATTGAGCCGTCTATTCCCTCGACTCGAATACTTCCCTATCGAGACCGCTTTCTACATTATCCCAATCTACACCCTGGTTCCCGTATACTCCTTCGAAGGTATCGATACTAGCCCTAGCGCAGAATGGCTGTAATTGATATAAGCTTGTCAAGTGATGGACTTCGGTCAGACGAGGTCGACGTAAAGCCGTGGTATCATTGTCGTATACATCCAGAGCTATAGTCTCGTGGTTGGTCTACACGTCAGCTTCAGTTCATTCGATCGCACTGGGCCAGCTCACTCGTGTATGCTTGTGCTCGCTCAAGATTTCAGATAGACGATCCATGATGGACTCCGGCAGGAAATCTTCAGGCGGATATGCGGCGTCGGTAGTATCAGTGACAAACATCCATTGATGACTGGGAATCAGCTGATGCTCATGACAGGGAGGCGATAGCTTACATTTGGAAATCTTCCGACTGGATGATCAAGAGTAGATCCAGGAATTTGCAAGCTGCCAACACCAGTGCCAAGTCCTCCGAGTTGTCGGCGGGTGGGTCGTCCATGGTCCCTTCAAACACCTTCAGGAGCTCAGTGAGGATGACGGGCCAGAAGTTGGTCAGATGTTGAGGCGAGATTCGGCACATCAACACCCTCAGGCAGAGGTATACCTATCATCAGTAATCTCCCTTTACAGTCACATGCCGACTCACCTCGCTATGCACCCTTGGCGAGACGACGTCTGTTCGTAGTATATCCACAAGCTTCTCTTGTATACTAGGCAGCTGAGCGAGGTAATGATTGCGCTCAGCAGCCAGTAAGACAAACGTCAATCGTCGTAGATTGAGTGAACGAGAGATCATCTCCTGTTCACGATTCGTGAAGATATTAGACGATGGACCAGCGGTGATTCGGGCTGATGGTCAGCTGGTTCGGCTTGGAGCTGTCAGAACTCACCTAACAGCTCCCCAAAGCGTTCTTTATCACTATCCATCAAACCGCAAATGAGAGGTTTCCATAAAGTAGCCAATGATAATTTGACTTTAAAGAATCGCTGATCGTTGAATGCCTCTCCCACTTGGAGGCGCCAAGCTTTAGTGGCAGAAGGCAATTTGGTCAATTCAAGCAAGACTCGAAGGACCGTCGCATTGACACTGAATGTTAGCTCAATTCAAATCCCACACGCAAAGCTCACCCCTGACGGCGGAAGGCGGCTACAATCAGACCAGCCGATATGGAGTTCGCGGCATTTGCAATTTTATCGTTATCCGCCAGGAAAGCCCTTAAATTCGGCACAACCTTCTCTGCGACGAACGACTGAATATCCCGAAGTCCGTCCTGCTCCTCTGATTTCTCGCCATCAAGTCGCGGGCTTTCACGTTTCCAGACAACAATCTCGGCGGATCGGCCAGCATTTGAGACCACTCCATCGAGTAGTTTGAGGTAAACATCCTGTAGATCTCGCCTGAGTCGGCGATCTTCCAATGCACTGGTCGACGAAACAGTCTTGGAGAGTGTTGTGACGCATCTCAAGACTGGGTAGAGTTGAGCTTTGGTAGATGGGTTCGAAGTGGAGATGATATTTCGAGCAAAAGCGAATAAGGTGTTCCAGACTTGTAGGGCGATGGGCGCTTCAAGTCGGGAGATATAGACTTCCAGGAATCCCATCAGTGCCGGATCGGATCTATACAATCAGCTCGTTCCTGAAGCAAATCTGGAGTGACTGACGATGTCTCGCTAGACCGACCACCACGCCCAGTGACGGCTTCACTAATGATCTCGACTACTTTCTGAGCAGACGGTGCAAGAGTATCGATACAATCGAAGATGGCCTCATCCTATACACTATCAGCACCATGCGCATAGATAGACAACATGACATACGGCAATATCTGGCGAGTGGGCAGCCCAGACCTGTACAGCACTACCGATAACAGCGCCAGAGTTGGCTGTAAACATTTTATCCAGGACCGACCTAGCTTTGACCCGGATCTGCGAGTCTGCTGGCGGAGTTACGCTGGACCCAATCGAACCATCCTGCTTGGCCGTGACTGACCATGTAAGTAGAAGTGCGTTGATGGCGTCGTCTAGGTACTGAACGGTGTCGGAAGTCTGTTCATCAGCTCCCGATATTCAGAAGGTGAGGTCTGGTTTACCTTGTCGTTGATTGGAGCCTCGACGGTGAAGACTCCCGAGACCAGACCCATCAAACCGCCTTCGCCCGCTGCTTTCGGCCCGTCCTCGCCATGTGTCCTCTCCCGACCACTACTCAGCACAAGCAAGACCAACTTCTCGAGTCCAGCCAATACGAATAGCACCTCAGACTCTGTAAGTCCACATCGTACATCGCCAGATCCCGTGACCTGAGAGACAGCTTTGAGCTGTAACACGTCCCGTCTTAATTGATCTGAGAAACATTCGCAAAGCATCAAGACTAGCGATGGGCGGGACTCGATAGATGGCGTAATGTCCAGGATGAAATCGACCCAATGTCGGAGTGACGACCTGTTTTGAGGTGATGAGACAGCTTCAATGATAGCTTGAACGAGCGCCAGCTCGAATTCCGATTCGGGAACGACCTCGGTCTTTTCAAGGACAGATCGTTTACGTTGATGTTTCAATCGGAAGGTATTGCTATGTGCCATCGCAAGTTGGAGGAGGGAGAGCATTTGGGGTTGAAGGAGGAGGTGGTGCTGTCGGGTATTTTGTCGGAGCTTTCGTACGAGACAGTCCTTGACGGTGGTTATGATGCCGTCGGGAGTGTTGTTATCGCTGATGAGCAATCGCAGGAGCTCCAGAGAGACACTGTGAACCCGCAGGATGGCTTTGTAATCGGTCACCGCTCGCGCGGACTTGGTTTCGCTCGAGGGCTCGATCTCGAGGAAGGCGATGGCCCTTTCAACTATAAGTTCAAGATAGGTCTTCGAGGAGTCTGATGTCAGCTTGTGTTCGTTAGGTGGGACCTACCATTCTGGGCAATATTGAGAATAGCGGGATTAACCGAAGAAGCCAATGTAGTCGTTTGACAAGCTTTCCTGAGGTCCCCACCTCCAGAGCGCAGTATCGTACAGACCGTCCCGAGGAGGTACTTGATCATTTCGTATTCCCGGCTCGTAGCGTGTAAGCGGCTGAGGATCGGGTCCAAAATCCGGAAGTGAGATTGTAGGTTCGCCTTGATCCATGATTCAGCTTCTTGTCGGACGAGATGATCGGTATCATTGAGCGCGTCGATAATCATCAGAATCGGAATATGGAATAGTTCGCCAGGTAACATCGAGTCATCTGCCTATCAGCTCACATTCGGTGTCTAACGACCAGCTCACCTGTCAACCGCCACAAAACACCGAAAGCAGCGTAAGCTTCGACTCGACCCCGCTTATCCGCTAATCGCCTAGCAGTCACCGTCTCGAGCGTATGCAAATCCGCAAGCTGATTGCATTCCCACAACAGCTCTACAGCTCGGGAGTGGTAGAACCCAAAGTCGGTATGGAGATATCGGAAGAGCTGATCGTCAGCCAGACTCAGGATAGGTGCTCACTGTATCTAGCATAGCAGCCATGATTGACGTATGGGATTGGTCCAAGTGGGATTTGAAGGCTGAGGATCTGGCCGCTTCGAGGACTGATGAAATCATAGCGTCGACCACCGTGAACGACTGTACTTTCGAGAGGCTTTTGACGATAGAGCCGATCCATGCTCTACCCTGAACATCCCTGAGAGCAGGTGGCTCATGATCGAGCAGACAGTAGACCATCTCGAAAACGATCAACAACCGATCTGACGCTATGGCGTCGCCGGACATCGACTTGGAAGAGAGTTGGAATACCTTTGACACTAGATGCGAAGGTAGGGCGGCTTTTGCTCTCTCCATCAGATCGGCCAAAGGGGGATTTGCGATTTCGTAGACCTGAGCAGTCCAACTCTCCTCATCTTTGATGGGCGTCGTATCGTCAATAGTGGATGGCCGCGTCCAGAAAGATTCCGGGATCAGTTTCAGGAGCTGGAAAGCAAGCTGACTAGTGGTGATGTTGCCCTCGCCGCTCGAAGACTGCTCGTCAGCTGACGAACCGAGCGACGCCACTCACAATTAGGTCATCGAGGAGTGAGTCCAGCACGATAGGTATATGGAGGGACAAGACCTCCTCATCGTGTTGTCGAATGGAGCTGAGGACCCAGGCGAAAAGGTCTGACGGCTGGAAAGTCAGGCGGCTAGCTCGAGACGGTTGCTGAAAGGGCTTACATGGGGGCCCTTACCGTCCGGTCCCGCACTCAGGCCACTGTACAACGTCTTCCAGATGATCAATGGCTCCACCGCTTCGTAGACAGCAGTAGCGGTATCAAGCATCTATCATCAGCATCAACAAATCCATCCATCCGCGACTTACTTCTCCTCTCATATCCAAAGGTACTCTAGGTAATACAATCCGGATAGCCTCCAAAGCCGGAACTGCGAGCTTGTCGCTCAACGACGCACCAACTTCCCATCGGTCCAAAAGTGACAAGAATACCTTGAATGGTTTCTGCGCATCATACGATTGGGAGTCGGCACCAATATTCTCCATGTCATTCTATGTCTCAGCTGAGCCAGCAAACTTAGACATACCTTCAAGACCATGACGAGTAGATCCAAGCCATATGTCCTGAAGCACGAGATTTGCTTCTCTGGTGATTCATCCTTGCCTAGGAGCCAAGTGTAGACTCTACGACTAAGTGAGACCTCCCGCTGTAGGACGACTGAACAGGCAGCTCGCATCAGCAGTTGCCTGTCTTTGTCTTCCGCTTCCCTGTTGAATAAGCAATGAACGCATTCGGGACTCACTTGAAGACACTCCCGTCCAGTGGAGTGATCCGTAACAACAAGTCTAAGCCATTCCTCCTGACTAGCATGTTCTCATCCTCCAGTGCAGCAGCTACTCCTCGAACCATCAATCCCACATCCGATGAGTTCGTGTCCACCTCCGGCGCCTTGGTCATCGACTTGGAGAGGTAGTTGAGCGTAGCTAGGCGAGATGAAGGATTCGAGATGAGGGTGAGGAACATGTTTTGTAGGAAGAAGTTGGGTGAGACAGCTTCAGATAATTTCGAGAAGAGCGAGTAGATCTATATCATTAGCAGATTACAAGCCCCATGAGACAAGATGCTTACTCTGTCAAAGAAATCACCCGTCTCCTCTTCCATTCCTGGAAGTAATGCCAGCACCAACGCTTTCGTCGCTGGCCGCAGATCTTCCCCGAGGGGAAGGTAATAGGTTTCGTACAGACTTATCAGGATGGGTCGGACGGATGTAGCTGCTGCTTGAAAGAATGGAAATAGACCAGAAGACCAGACGAGAAGGTCACGGCGTAGACCATCAACCTACATCGTCAACAGTGTCAAAATCGAGAAAGAGATATAGAACTTACGCCGATGATGCTAAAGATGTAGGCATAAACGTCCAAAGCTCGTTGATGCACTCCTGACGGTAAAGCTGGATTTAAACACTGTGCCAGACGTTTCGAGACGATGAGCTTCCTGGGTATCTCGGTATAAGGAGGTGTTGCAGACTGTAATGTCTATCTCGTTAGTCCCGTCTCTGAATGTGTATGACCTACCTTGAGCAGTCGTGACAAGAAACTGATAAAGTCCGCCCACTCATTAACACTCTCAAAACTAGCCAGACTCTTATCCACAGCAGCAGCAAGTTTCTTATACTTTGCATCACTAGCCAGTAAACTCGTAGCAGCTGCTTTCCCCGTTCTTCGCCTTTGTTCCGGAGTCGTTCTTCCGCTTGAAGTGGGGTCCTGCTCTTCTGCATATGCAGTCTCGTGTGTTGCTGATGCGGAAGATGATGCTCGGTTCCTCCCTGGCATCATGAGTTTTGCAAGCCGGCCATGTGAGGCTGGTCGGCGGAGACCGCTAGTGGGGGATGTCGGTCGGGAGGATGGGGACGAGACCGTAGATTGCGGTGAGGTGGCCGAAATGGTCGGTATCGGACTGGACATCTTGGCACCCAATCTGTCCAAAGCGGTATGTGAACGCTGCTCTAACCAGCTGAAACCGGTTCCACTTTGATGCCTAAGCTTGATAAGAGAGGAGAAAGAGGATGGGTGTATAGTAGAGAGAGTGACCTGCCAAGTGGAGGCAAGTTGTTTGGACCGCGACGTAAACGTACGATCATTTCCCTACAATCCCCCACTTGCTATACCGCACTTATACTGCCTGCACTATCGCTCAGAGGTGCTCTAATTGCCGGCACATATCACCATCGACCTCAATAGCTGGTCAGAAAAAGAACACAAGATTCCGCCCATTCATAGTCGCGTAAACAGATGACCAGAAGGCGGAATGCGCCTTGAGAATCTTGACGATGGTAGCAAGTAAGTCTTCACTCTCATATCTACGCTGCAATCAATGCTGATGAATCAAGACTAGAGGCAGCATGGCACGAAGCCCTTGCAAGCTCACTATCCTACTTCCGAGCTCTACTACAATCCTCCAATTCATCCGCCTGGAAACCGGTCCAGGTCTTACCCCTTACCTCGTCCACTACAGCTCATGACGCACCATCACCATCGACCAGTCAACGAAAGCTTGGAAGCATCTCGGCTGGGGATGTGAAGGTATGTAGGCGATCAGGAAAGAATGGAGAAGTCTTTAGGGCTGTTGCGGAGGTGGACTGTGGGCCGGATGTAGGCATTGAGGACTTTCGGGGATGTTTGGTGACCCCAGAGACTCGGCCTATGTGTAAGTTGGTATCAGCAGTTTGGGCTAATTTAACAGGGGACCGAATGGTTGAGGAAGCCATGACCGAGGATCTTGTCGATGCCCACACTCGAGTCACCCGGACCCGGTTCAGATTGGGATGGCCTTCCAGCCCAAGAGACGCCATCACTATCTCCAAAACACTGATCGATCAACGCACACTGGTGGACATCTCAACATCATTACCTCGCTCACGACATGAGCCCGCATACCTACGTCCTGCACCGCCATATGTCCGAGCTCACGTCTCGCTGCTAGCATGGTTCATCCAGCTTCCAGGGAGCGCAACGGATCTTACACCAGGCAAATGTAGGATCACATGTTTCTGGTCTTGGAACCCAAAGGGAGCTTGGGCAGTCGGTGGTGGAGTCCCGCAACATCTACCGTCCTTGATGGTGGGATTGGTCAACCAAGTCCGCGATGGATCCGAGAAAGTACCGGTCTTGCTGGATTATGGACCTGAAGTGAGCTTTGGCGGAGTCTCGTACGACCCGGTCAGGGTCACTCTTAGCGTGGGATATGCCATTGTCTCAGAAAGCCATACTGGAGAAGGACACGTACCCAGGCGGCAGGTCGAATTCGGTATCTCGTCAACGGAGAGTTGGGATATCCAGATTCATGTCAAGACCCAACATGGGGAAGAATCACCTTCAACCTCATGGACGTCGTTTGTCGGTCAATCGCCGCCCATCACGCACGGCGGTCCCTCGCCCAAACGACTCATTGTCCGATTCTGCCATGCTCCATTGACCGAACACGAAGAGCTTGTTAGGGTCAAAGTCTCGATCGAGCGCACTTCTTCCTCGGCTTCGGGAGTTCGGATCAATGGTATACCTGTCACTATCGAACCGATGAGCGTACATGTGGACAAGAGACCGCTCTTGGAGGAGACTGCCAGTACGAGCGGGATATCTCTGCGAACAATGAGCACCATGGAGCCAATGAGTGTCAACAGGATGTCCAGCGAGAGGAGGCGGTCGGCGGACCGGTCGCAAGCGGCTGGGAAAGGTATTGCTGCTCTCATCAAACGGAATTACATATGTGAGTCATTTTTACCTCGATGTGCTGCTCGGCTGACTTGACAGACTTCACTTCGCTTCTCCAGGAGCCCGAGCCAAAGTGGCGCTCCGTCCTCGATTCCAGAGGTGTTGCAATTCATCAGCTCAACTCCATCGACAAAACCTTAGTCGTTTTCCGAGCCGAAGCGGTCTTTGTCGGAGTTGGTATTTGGGACCTATACGCCACTATCGCAAGTCCAGGAGCTAGACTGGTGTGGGACAAGACCCACGACGATGCGAGTCTCCTAGAGGATGTGAATGAATTAACGGATCTTTGGCATATGAAGACAAAGGCTGCTTGGCCTGTATCGTGAGTGTTGCAAGCAAACATCGCTGATGACAGTGCTCGTGATTCGGTCATGCTTCGAACCACCTACAAATCACCCTCTTCAGTCCATCTCTTCGGTTTCTCGGTTGATGATGCGGATCTGTTCCGGACAATACCTCCAGTCATTGATCCTACCGTCATCCGAACCCAGATCGATCTGCAAGGATGGTCCATCGAATCTCTCTCGCCAAATACGACGCAAGTTACCCTTGTTGAGCAAAGCGATCCTCGTGGATGGTCCAACAAATCTTCGATTCCTCAAGTGATGATGACGACTTTGGCTGGAATTGGGGAGTTTTCGATCAAACACGGTGCTCCACCCGTTGCGACTCGTTTGGGGGGCGCTAAAGCTCTTTCATCTCGATATGACGTAGAGAAGGAGACGTTCCGATACGAATATCAATCGGCAGAAGCGCGTCGGTCCAATTCCTCAAGTACCGCTACTGCTTTCCCGCTGCCTGTCGCTGTCCGCAATCCGGAACCATCCGATTCGGAAGCCAGTAGCCTCAAATCTATCGAGGCGAGGCGTTTGCTCACAACTATCGACTGCGAGATCAGGTGTGATGCCGATAAATGGGCTAGCACCTTTGTAGTGGTAGTCGATCCACCTCAATTCTCGATCTCGGCACTACGTCGGCATCGCTTATCGACTGCTGGCGGTGGTCTGTGGCTGACTATCGAACACGACCCGGCTAGCTTGGGCGACGAAAAGGTTGTCGTTACCGTCAAAAGGGGTGTCAGTGCGCCGGGCGCCAAGACCATCGTCACATGTAATGGTCACAAGGTCAAGATCGATTATGAGGAAATGTCAGAGACGGATGCGCACCTATTGAAGAAGCAGAGACGATCTCGGCCTACTAGGGCACCTCTCGATCAACCTCCCGCATTGGGAACACTGCGCAAAAGGCAGTCAACTATGGACATATCGATTGCTGCTCCTCCAGAACCCGCCATTCCGCCTCCACTCACTACAACGTATTCACGCTTAGCAACTCCGCTTGCTCGTTGGTACTCTGTCGCCGCCGAGTCCACTCGAGCCGCCATTATCCCAATGGCAACACCGTCTCCGGCATTGGTGGCCGGTAGCTCGCCTATTGATGCTGCGGTTCGGTCTTTGGCCCAATTGGCACGTATGCATGCCGATCGTGACGGCGAGTCTACCGATCCATTTGGTTGGCAACCCGTCTCCGAACGTGACGGACTCAAAATCGAAAAGAAGCTCGTGTCACACGTATCGGAATCTTTCCCCGTCTATCGAGCCGGTCGGATCATTGAAGGCTTTACTGCTGAGGAGGTGTCTGCGGCAGTCTCATCACTGCGCAAGGACGAATGTTATGATAAGCCACTGCGTCTCGAATCGTATGGTCATGGAATCTCGACGAGTCAGGTGACTGCCTATACTACTTTCCCTTTCAGGGCGAGAAATATGCTTGTCGCTACGGTAGTTGCCAGAGCGCCCGACGGACCGCCCCTGACTCCATCGGTCCATCCAAGCACTTCTCTGTCAACCATCTTCCACGCCTCGACATCGTCTTTCGACTCATCATCAATAGGCTTCGATTCAGCCAAATACAATCCCCTGGTACTGCCGAATGGTAACATCGTCCTGGAAGGCTGGATCCTCGAGACTATTGATCCATACTCGCATGAACAATATGCGATTCCTTCTACACGATGTATGTTTGTCGGAGCTACAGACTACTCTGGCAACATCCCTTTATCGGTCAACAACGTCCTCAACACCTCTTTACCTCGATCAATCCTCGCCGTCGAAAGTATGCTCAAGACGAAAGGTCCGCCTTGTCGAGCTCAAACGCCAAATATGTCAATCATGATGCCGGATACCACCGCGGCAGGACCATGGGCATTGGAAGGCAGCGATGCAGACAAGTCTGGAGTGGATGAGCGGATTGAGGAAGACGATTACTCTTTGACCGTTACCGTTTCGCCTTCTTCATCTGGGGACAAAGGAAATGGAGGGCTAATGCCTACATTACGCCATAATGAATCTAAGCTTTCCGTAAACTCGACACGTTCTACAATCATCGATTTAGGTGAAGATATCCGACGAGGAAGAAGAGATCTCGTAGTCTGTGAAGTCTACATCGGTCACGGGATGATTAAATCAGGTGCCGACATCTCAGTCAGGGGTGTCGCTCTTCCAGTCGCTCTCCATTCCTCCAAGACTTCCGAGTCAATCATGTCGTACAACCTACCCCAACAACAGCTCGATCTCCCATTCAATATCAGCATCATCGCCCTCGCTCCATCAGTCCTTCAATCCGCATCACTCGATCCGTCAGCTGTCGCTCGGCATTTACTCCGAATCACACTACCTACTTCAGAGTATGAAGCTCCAATTACCGATCCTCTCACTGGGAAATCTGCACCAGCGCCTCGACCACGATGGTACCTCGACCTCCTCAATGATGGTGCAGTAGTCCAGCTCAAGCTGAAGACGCGCAAACATGGGAGCGAGGCGAAGTATATGCTAGGAGACAATACTGTCATGGTGGAAGACGAGAGGAAAGTCCGGTCATTCAAGGGTGTCGAAAGTAGATTACCGCAACTGGTCAAGTGAGTTCAAATCCCACTCCTGTACTTTGATTGAGCTGACCTTCAGCCGAGCCACACCGGGCTCCAAGAGCCTCGAGAGACCGCTCGCAGTAGCCTCTGAACTCATGTCCGCACCACCGCCCAAGGCTCTAGATGCAATAAGCGAAGACAACGTCACGATCTCCTCACCCGACCCCAACAATGAGACACATGATGATAAGGTACGTCCAATGACCAGTGAACAAAGCTGATATCTAGCTTGAGGTCTCTGAAATACATCCGCCCACCCATGATACGCTTGCTCCGCCTTCACGTTATAATTTCTGGAAATACAATTACCCCCGTCTTAGCCGGTTCTCGATCTCTGCACCATCTACTTCACCGCCTTCTCCTGTCGATACTACTGCCCCTCTTGCCCCGGGCGACGACTCTAAGGCAGTCTCGACGGCTCAGGATGGGTCCGGGACCGCTATTGCTAGTTCTGCTCCCGTATTGAATCCGCTATTGACAACCTCAGGACTCATCATTTGCTGCCTGCTGTCCCTCCTCCTTGGTTCGCTCCTGAGAAGTCTACTCTCAGAGGCAGACTACGTAGTCTACCTGCCCGCCGGTGCGGAACATCCTAGTGGAGGGGAATGGCAAGAACTGAAGCGGTTGGCAGAATGGAAACTTGGCTGGGGAAGGGATTTGGTCATTGCCATTGCCCGACGATAAGTGTATATGTCTCTACATGCTCCATACTCTACCATAACTTAAACATAACTGTTGTACAACCACATGATTCAAGAAAGTATAATGTCACCGCCAAACTCCCTTACTGCTCTGCATTTGCCTCTTCCGGTCGGATCTCTTGGGCCAATTTCGACTTTCTCGGTGCTTTGGCTGATCCCGGTTCAATCATATCCATATCCACATCGGCCGATTGACTCCCCGATGCCGGAGTTGGACTGGCGAGCGGCTCGTTGGTGTAGAGAGGCAATCTTGAGCTGGATTTCGGAGATGACCGAGCTTGCCGAGGTGACCTCTTCTCTTCATGTAAGGCGGTATGATACCTTTCCCCATCTATTCTTCGACTGAGCCCTGTCCCATCTGAGGTCCAGCCCGGCTGAGACAAGTCTGGTATGGGAACGGGTGAGTTGACAGGCACGATGGATCGGCTTGGGGGATTGGCGAACACCGAAGATCCTGGAGCTGGCGGAGGCGGTGGTGGACCTGGTTGGGGTGGACCTGGCGTGACAGGTTCCAGAACTGATGGCATCGGGCTTCCATGTGGTGGAATGAAATCTGGTATGACAGGGAGTTCCCTGTTGAATTCAGGTAATGGCGATAGAACCACCGGTCCGGATGATGTCTCCTTCAAATGCACTGGATTGAAGTGTGCCGTGTTACTCTGCTGTGGTTGTATAGGTGGAGTTGCGTCTGAGCCAGAATTAGCTCGGGGTCGTGGAGCGATAGCGATAGTTCTTGGTTGTTTCGGTTTATCATCTTTTGGTGCTTTCTTGGAGTCATCCTTTTCCTTGATGGGTTTCGGCTTGGTCTCGGCGCCTTCTTTCACTTCGCCCTTGTTGGGCTTCGGTTTCGAATCGGCGGACTCCTTGTTTGCCTTGGCTCTGACATCTTGTAGGTCTTTCTCGGCCTTAAGCACGTTGGTGAGATCTCCCGGTGGACCTGACATATCAGCGACTTGACCTCGACATAGTAGACAGCAGCTTACCTTTGACCCAGGATTTGAACCTCAGTGTTCCGCCTCCGATCCCAACAAACTCCCTCTCGGAATTCTTCCACGACCGAGTCTTTTCCTTACGAGGGAATGGACCTGAATCTCCGCCATTATTAGGCAGGAAATACGGCGTCACCTAACCTGTCAGCTTTTTATTCTCCACAACGCAAAGCTTACTTTGGGGAACTGGCTGAGAATCATCTTTGGGGCTACGATAGGTTTCGAGAAGATAGGCATGTTCATTCGACTAGCATCTGCCAAGACGAATGGGCCATCGGGAGTAGGCATTGGTTCGATCTGGATATGAGTGGGTCTAGCTTCCTCTGTCGCAATGTCAGCTTAGGAAAGCAAAAATGATGTTAGAAGACTCACCTTCTTCTGGCGTACCCTCCACACTCCCAGGTCGTGAGTTGCCAGGAGTGCTACCGGCAGGAGTTTCTATTCCAGTATCTCTCGGAGGCCTCATGACTCCCCTAGCTCGTCAGTAATACTCAAGGCGACTTGAAGATGACGCACTTCTTGATCCCCTTCCTCCATGCTTTGCCTGGACCAACAACATCACTATCCCTCTTCTTCTTATGACTCCTCTTACTCTCCTTCTCCTGGTGTGGTTCGGTTTTTAAGACCATCGGTTGCTCCTCCGGCTCGTTATATTCCGACAACCTCGGTACCTTCTTTGCCGGTTCTGCCATATCACGACCAGCCGGTCCAGCATGACTCGCACCAGCAAAAGAAGGGATTAACCAATCGTAACTCTTCCTTCCGGCAGCTTGACCAACCGGCGGCTCCAGAGCAGCAGTCTCGTCGAGTTGACGTTTCTTGGCTCTTGACAATCTTGGTTTCTTCGGTCTAGCCGGTTTGGCTTGAGGAACGGATGGTCCGGCTTCATCATCCTCAGACGACGAGTAGGCTGCTCTCTCGGCTTTGCTGGGCCTGGACGTTGAAGGCGCCGAGGGCGGCAGACCGAATTTGAGTGTGAGAGGTGGAGGTGGGGATAGGGAGGATCGTTCGTGGGATGGCGGTCGCGCAGGTCGGAGCTGTGAAGCCGTCAGCTACCATATAATAATACGAGAAGGGAATTCACCTTTATACGGAGACCGGAAGACGCTGGTTTACTTGACGTTTCCCCCTCTTTTGGTGCAACCCGCTCAACGCCTTCATACTCCAGAGTATCAACCGGATCCCTAGATTCCAAGTCGTCCTCTGAGTCGGAGTAATCTCTTGACGCCATTGTGTCCCGAGTGTTTGTGGCTATGTGTAGGTATATGTATGGTTAAGAGTGAACAAATCAGCTTCGCAGCTCGATATGAGGGGGTCATTGATTGATTGATTCGCGTCAAGGAGTGTGCAAGATCAACACGTGGTTGAGTGTGGCACTTCACAGTGGCGATAGAGACATGAACGAATCCGACCAGTGAGACATCTACTTGTAGGCCGCTGAGGCTAGCCATAACCGGGCATGTTGTCGGAATAGGCCTCAAGAGCAGATAAGTAGCGTCTGCTGATCACATGCCTTCTTTGCTCCGCTGATTCTTGACTACACCACCCTACTATTTTTTCATGATCTCGGAAACTACGACCTCACACCTCGACGCGATGCTTTGTACCTTATATATCCTACTTGAAGCTGGATACTTCTTGCACCACACGATATATGTTCCCAGCAATACTCCTACACACAGTAAGAGGGAGGATCAAAGTGGCGTGGTTGATGAATGGAAACGCGAGCTGGCCTCGCATGGAAACACAGGCGCAGCCGCAGTGAATGAGTGGGTGGACGGATGGTTTGTTTGCCACGTTCAAGGCGGTCCTAGATCTCAGTTTAAAGACGTCAAGCGAGGGAACGTAGAAACATACTTGTCAGGTTGGTCACTACCATCCTATCCTCACTAGGTGCTGACAAGCAGAACGAGTCTTTGGGCTAGATCTCAAGGAAGTCCTGGAAGATCCGACAAAGCATCATGCGCTGATTACTCTGGTATCCGAGTTGGAGCTTAAGCGCAATAGGCGATTCCCAAGCGGGTTCAATGCCGAGCTTCAGTTATCACCGCCCAAGGAGGAAGGTCGGAGACCATATCGGCCACTGTTCTTCCGATTCATCGCTATCCTATTTTCCTTGCTCCAGGAGATGTTTGAGCGATCCCAAACAGCTTCTGTCGCACGCTCATTTGGCACCTCAAAGGTATTTAGACCCTTGGACGACGTACCTGCCGCAGTCCCAAAGCGCTTTCTCAAGTCGAAGTCGCGTATCAACACCTCGACCCAAGCGATCCCTCAGTCGAGTATATCGATGACATCTTCCCTCTCCAACCTCTCCTCCATCGGTCTATGTGCAGCCCCGCCGCTTCGGACTCGACAGCGAAGCAGGACCATCGAAGCTGTGATCTCTGCTGCCCAGATCCCAGTATCGAGCTTGGCAATGATGTCGAGTATGTCCAATTTGTCTTCTATTGGGATGTGCGCTGCGCCGCCACTGAGGACAAGGCAGAGGAGTCGATCCTCGGTGGTTGGGTATGCGTCTGCTGTACCTTTCGCCTCGCGGAAGCGTAGCGTCGCAGCCTGACGGACGAGCTGTTACTCTGATAGTCGAATAATGTGATCATATGTTTGTAGAATAGCTTGCGTTAGTATGCATCAAATGAGAAGCATAGAGGTGCATCAGTCACTCTCTACCGTCCCGAAAGCCACTCTGACCCAGAATGTAAAAGTCTTAAAAGCCTCTTTACCCTTCTCCTCACCTTCTTGCGCTTCGTCTGCTCGATAGGTATACCTAATCTCCATGTCCGCCTTAACATCAGCCCAGCCCAGCACCTTTCACATAACGTACCTCAATTGGTCCAGAAGCATTTGGCAGAACCTCAAGCTCAATCCCCACTTTCGATATATTCCCCTTTCTCTCGACCCCATGATCCTTCTTCTTCCTATCACCACCTCCTAATCCACCTAGGACGCTCAATCTTGATTTCTTGCCAATGGTCCCCGGGCCGCTGGTTGATGATTTGGTAGGTCCGCTAAATGTACTACTCCCTTCCTCCGAGTGACCCTCTGAACCATGATCCTCTTCTTCCTCCTCATCGTAAGCCCAAGCGTCTTTCAAAGCGTGAACAGTGAAGTGAGGAACAGGGACGAAAACGAGGCATGTAGCATGTGGATCTCGTTGCGCTGAGGGTGTCAGGCGGATTTGGATAGGGTCAAAGAGGGGATTGATGAATGCCAATTGGAAGGTATACTACTACTCAGCCAAGCAATGTAAGTCGAACTCACAATCTCGCCAGCCTTCAGAGGTGTGGTCATGGACTCATCCTCTTCTTTAGCAGGTACCCTAGTCCTTCTCCTGTCCCGTCTACGACGTTCCAGATCTTCCGATGTATCCGCGGGCGTAGGTTGGTCTAGCGATATACGATGCCGACGGCGACCTAATTCGATAGCAGGTAGATAACTCATGGCGACCATCTTGATCTTGAACCGAGTAGACTTAGTATCAGGCTGAATGAGGAGATGTCGACAGCTAGCTTCCGGACATCGTTTCGTCAACTTGGTCTGCAGGCGTATACGCTCAGGCAGCACTGATCTGATCATCAGCTCAGAAACATCTCCGCCAATCGAGCTGGACGTACTTTGCATCCCCATATCCCTCGCCAGCCCATGCTTTTCCCCAAATCATCTCCAGTCCCGCTCTCTCCTCTTGCTCAATGTCCAGCAGACCCCTCCACGCCCTTTCAGTCTTGAACGCCTCCAGCTCATCCCATCCAGCCTTCTCTTTGCCCTTATCCAGCCCTTCCTTACGTTTCGGACGCCCCATCATTCCCGGTACATCCCTTCCCAGAGCTTTGGCGGCCATTTGTGTCAGGTGGGAGATATGTCGACTTGGTTGTTTCCCCTTTGGTCGTGGTGTTTGGACAGGTACGGTTGTGGTGATGTATCCTTCTAGATGATCTTTCAGGGCATCAAACTCGTTTTGGATAGTCTCTGGCTGTGTATTGATCTTCTGGAGTTGTGCTAGGTCATCAGCATGTCCCACGTATGAAGGATGATGACTTACCAGCTAGACCAGTTGGTTTCTCGAATTCCCATCCTACTTCCCTACTTGTCCATCTACATCCTCCACAAGATAATATATAAGGCGCTCCACTTTCCAAGCTTCCATCTTCTAGCCTTTTCTCACTAGCCTGAACAGCCAAAGAGCTCTCGCACCTCGGGCAGGAAAAACAATTTCTCGCGCACCTGCAATCAGCTATCACCTCACCACAAGCTGTTTTGAATGACTTACCTATTCCTATCCGCTCGAACACTAGCGCTCGGTACATCAAAGAGACAATTCGGGCAGAAGTAGGAAGCGATTTCAACACCTACGCAGAGGTTACATCGGATAGCGTCGCATTCCTCGCAGAAATATAGTGAGGGTAGTGGGTGATACGATGAGGACGATGAGGGATAGCTTGGTGGTAGAGATGCTTGCGGATCATCCAGGTGAGAGCAGCAGTATCGGACTGTCATCCTGCCCGGCCTAGTCTTTCAAGTGATATAGTTAAGTGTTGGACGTCGAATAAACGTCAAGTAATCTCGTCGCGTCAGTGGACGTGCTTCTCTCCCACGGTATCAAAGTAAACTATGACCTATACTGTATCCAGCATGTATCTGCATGGCACCAATGACAACCTAAACAAGCTAATGTACAATACTACCGAAACCCCCAATAACCCCAAATCAAGCCTGATGCCCAACAGAAGAACCTCGCCGACTCCGTATACCCGATTCCATTCCCATCCCTCTACTACGACTCCCACTCTCCAAAACACTAACCTCCGCCCATTCTCCTGTGGCTTCATCATCGTCCAATGACCACGACCTAGCAGCTGTGACTGTTGGCTCTATACCCGAGTTGGGGTCTAGGTCCATTTTACTATCAAGATCCACTTCATTTGTGGCGTCGCCTATATCGAAGTTGCTTGGTCTTGAGGGTTCTGACGGGCGGGATTTTGGGCCAAGCGTGGAGGCTAAGTCGATCTCGACGCCTGTTTCCCATTTTGTGACGGCTCTTATTGGGCCTGAATAATGTTTACGACCGTAGGCGTACCATGTGACGACCGTCAAGAAGCCTGTGCTAGCCAGTACAAGCGGACTCCAGCTGACGTTACCTGAATATCAGCATTGCCTCTGACGACGAAGGTGATTCAAGCTTACGAGCCGTCACAGGAGTAGCTCCGGGAAGTGTCTGGACGATAATGACACCCAGACCAAATAGTACACCGATGCAAGCGAAAGGTTTACTACTGATCAGCCTCCTCCCCCAAATTCGGTCGAAGCAGCATACCTCAATTTCCTCAATGACCAACTTGTCCTTCCCTCAAGCTGTAAATTCTTCCTCGAAAGCAAATAAAGTATCACAGGTGTTATCTGACCATCAGCCAGGCTTGATACTCCAGAGTACAACTCACATAACCAGTATAAGCGAGGGAAGAACAGGTGACAGCAAGGACACCCCTCAACGTCCTCAATCCACCAATGAGCAAGAAAGCAAATGGCATACAAATGAAGATAGCCATCCAATGAGCAATGACTGGGACTCGGTTGGCGTTGGTCTTCCTGATCGAAGCGGAGAAGGGTAGGGCATTATCACGCGCCAGAGCGAACAAGAATCGCGAGGAAGCTTGCAGTTGGGCTAGGACTTGAAGGAGTAGCACAAATATCAAGAGCACAATGATTGCTACTGCTCCTTTTGGCGAAATTGCTCTCGAGAGGACAAATCCCTAGATGTCAGTATAATATATCGGTAGGGTTCGATGATACTCACAAAGGGGAAATGGTGATTCGAGATATCGGTTCCGTCTTCTGGACTGATGGAAAGGAGAAGCAGAATGATTGCCTGATGATCAGCTTTGATGTGACCCAGGAGTCCAGCAGCTCACAATGTATGCAAGCACGTATGTCTGTCATGTCAGCATAGCTCCGTCAGGTTCGGCGTCAAGACGTACCAAGATCATCGATCCAGTCATGGCATTCGGCACATTCCTAGACGGATTCTTGGTTTCCTCTGCCATACTAGACAGTCAGTCACTTCCCCCACTAATTCTAATGAGAGCCTACTGAGCAGAAGCGTCCTTATCATCAGCAAAGAACGGACTTCTGAGGTAAGGCTTACAACACCACTGGCAATAGTCGAATACTGCCATCCCAACATATAAACATATGCTTTCGAATTCCATCCTGAATTATTGTAGAATCGGTCTGTACGTATACTACCCCCCTTCTTGACTTCGGTGACTAAAACACTGATACAGAGTATTGCCCAGACTATCAGACCGTAGATACCTTGACATCAGCCACGCTTCGGAGAGAGGTGGAAAACGTACCACCGCAGATCCAGAATTTATGGCTTCTCCCCGTTGCTGTTGTCCCGACACATCCTAGAAACAGCAATATCGCCTTTTCATCAGCACTATCATATTTGATGAGTGGATTCACGCACAAGGAAGAAGAGCACAGAATGCCAAGTCTGAGGAACGTAATCTGTAGCCATAGCCATAGTACCCGAGATGATGTCACAAATCTCCCATGTCACCAATACGACCTACCATCAGCGCGATCCGTGAAGAACAAAGTGGACATACAGCAGCAGCATGACCAGCAAGAACGACCCCACCAAGTAACCAGCCCCATTTCCGCTCTCCACCTACTCCGCCCCTGGCACATTTCCAGGCCCACGATGCCATTGCGCCAGCTACTGGGTATGCACTTGCTAATTCTGATAGCGTAAGAGTGAGGAAGAATGATAGGAGACCCGACATTGGCCATGCGATGAGCTACATGTCAGCTTGATCCCGACGCCTAATTGAGAGACACACTATCATTTGAGGTCCACCGTACTCGTATGTATTCTTGACTGCTAGGACAGTGCCCTGTTCATCAACTTTTGGAATGATGCGGTTGTGTCAGCAGGACTCACCTGTAATGCCCCGATATTCAAAGTAGTGATAGCCAAACTTGACCAGAAATTATATTCCCTCCCCAGGACAGCATCATAGCCCAACTGCCTCAACCTCTGTGCATCCCTATCATCCTGCGTCATCTCTACTCTAGCTTTCTTTCTCCCCTTCCAAGTCCATTTAGGTTTCGATGAAGCATCGCTAAACGATGAAGAACCCTCTACGCCAAGATCACTAAGCGGCGCCAGGGAAGATTTGGTACCTCCGCTCGATAACCTCGAGGGCGGCGCCGGGATCGATAGATTGGAGGGAGGTAGGACGGAGATGGTAGGATCGAATGAGCGTGTCGGGGATATCAGATGGGCAGATGCGTGTGAAGCCGAGTAGACCGAACGACCATGATCATGATCTCGGCTAGGCGATGATATTGATGGTCCGAACGATACATCCCCATCCCCTCCTCCACCTGGATATGCTTCAAACGAGACGCTCCCTGTGGATTTGGCCGGTGTACTCAAGTACTCATTGTTGTTTCCTGGTTCATGAACTGAGAAATAGGTATTGTAAGGTGTAGGCGCCGAGAATGATTGGCTAGTTCCGATTTCCGAGTCTTCCACTCCTCTACGACGATCCAACTCTTCAATATGGCTCGCCATCCTGATGGATATGCTGGTGTGGCCGGTTTCCTTATCTGTGTAGGTCGTGACGTTATAGAAAGTCTAAACCTCCGAAGGCATCCTTCTGATAAGCGAGAGTGTTGGTCAACAGTCGGTCGTAGTATTCGAGGACCGGTCCTGTCGCATGTATTCGTTTGTGTGCTTGATATAGCTTCGGTCGGATGAGACGTCTTGGAAGTAGATAGATAACCTAGAGGTATGATGTTGCGCTGAAACGTCTACACTGGTCGACAAGGAGGACGGGTCAGGAACAAGATGGCGTTCGTTCTAGATGCTAATTCTCTGGCGTAATGGCGTAAGGTGCAAGCAATATTTAAAGATCGATCGGTGTATGTATACAAATAGTAGGTATTACAGTCTCAATTGTAGTGTCCGCTGTCTGTCTATATGTAGCCCAAGATGTTATATGATAGATAAGAGGTCGGGTGAAATGTTCGGTGCTGACCGAAGGATAAAGGGTGGGGTGGCGACATTATTGATTATCCTGAGCTGAAACGGTCCAGACACAATAGGCGCTCGCCAAGTGTCTCGGTAATGATGATCCTAGGCGAGTCTATGCTATGCTACATATCATGTATATCTACTTATCTATTTGGGCACTACCTTGAAAAGCGTCTCCGCCAATATCGGAGCAATAATCCTTCCTGGTCCAGGGAACCCTAACCAACTTCCAGCCAAACCGCTGTCTAACCAACTTGAACAAGCCCACCGGGCAGTAGTCATGAGGAATGTCCATGCCCATATCCTTCCTGGCCAACCATGTACTCTCCGTCCGGTAAGTCGCTTGAACGTCACTTCCAGCCCACAACCTACGCCTGAGAGGATGAAGAACCCGCTGAGAGGACCTATTGCTGGGACCGGGGACATTGATAATTCGCCTAGGGAGTGATATACTGCTGATAGGATAAAGACTAGGGCTGTCGTGAGTGTCGTGTTTTGAGCGAGTCCGAAAGGGTATAGGATACAGTTTGCGATCAGTAAGAATTGATGCTATATGTCAGCTGAGCAATGATCGAATGACACGAAAGACCTACTCGGAAAAGCTGATGCCATCTCCTTCCCCAAATATCTAACAAGCTCTCAGTCTTCCAAGGTGAATCCATCAAATCCACTTCCCAGCTCTCCACCTCCCACCCAGCAAGAATAGCAAAGAATGCAAACAGATGATATCCTCCAACCAACCCCTGCCAGACCGTGGTACCCACAGCGAGGGTGATTACAGATTCAGTCACAAACGTCGGACAAGGCATCTCAAGTGATGTACCAGGTAAAAGGTTGATTTGGTTCAGACGAGTAAAAGTCCTCATTGCATTGTTCCTCCCGAGGGGGTTTCCAAGCGTGTCGGCAGCGACATATCGCTCAAGAGCGAGTAAAGAGTCGATGATCCATAA
>Ga0308160_10001763_pt1 | contig 28613 bp, 28 predicted proteins | sample PhyFR1_FD_201036 | JGI IMG/M metagenome (GOLD analysis project Ga0308160, IMG submission 201036) | Phyllosphere microbial communities from UC Gill Tract Community Farm, Albany, California, United States - DLSLF.R1 | ecosystem: Host-associated > Plants > Phyllosphere > Unclassified | place: USA... | reverse complement strand
ACGGCGAAGCGGCCAGCCTGCAGTTCATGGAAAAGCCGCCGATCGACCCGATCAAGATCATCACGCTGATCCAGAAGAACCGCCACATCAAGCTGGCCGGCCAGGACAAGCTGCGCATCACGGCCGCGATGCCGGACCTGCCGGCACGCGTGAACCAGGTCAAGCAGACCATCCGACAATTACTCGCCTGATTACAAGAGCAAGCCCACATGTCCAAGAAGCTGATTTTGCAAGGTCCCGAGGCCGGCCAGGCCACGCTCGCACGCATCGCCGCACTCGCGCAGCCGCGCAGCACCACGGTATTGCATCCGCATGCGCTGCGCTGCGACGGTATCGAGGTCACGCCCGCGCTGAAGGCGGCAGTGGAGGCCGCGGCCTTCGAAGCGCGCGTGGATGCCTGCTTCGTCGACGCCGGCCTGTCGCTGGCCGACTTCCGGCTGGTGGCGATGGACATGGACTCGACCCTGATCACCATCGAGTGCATCGACGAGATCGCCGACATGCAGGGCCTGAAGCCGCAAGTCTCCGCCATCACCGAAGCGGCGATGCGCGGCGAGCTCGATTTTTCCGAGAGCCTGAAACGCCGCGTGGCCCTGCTCGCAGGCTTGCCGGTCGAGGCGCTGGGCCGCGTGTATGACGAGCGGCTGGCGATCTCGATGGGCGGCGAGGCGATGCTGGCGGGCGTGCAGGCTGCGGGACTCCATACGCTGCTGGTGTCGGGCGGTTTCACCTTCTTCACCGACCGCCTGAAGCCGCGCCTGGGACTCGATTACACCCACGCCAACGTGCTGGAAGCCGAGCACGGCAAGCTGACCGGCCGCGTGGTCGGGGGCATCGTCGACGCCGAGGAAAAGCGCCGCACCGTGGAGCGCGTGTGCGCGGAACTCGGCATCGAAGCGCGCCAGGCGATCGTGATGGGCGACGGCGCCAACGACCTCAAAATGATGGGTATCGCCGGGTTGTCGGTGGCCTTCCGCGCCAAGCCGGTGGTGCGGACACAGGCGGATATCGCGCTGAACTTCAGCGGGCTGGACGGCGTGCTGGCCATTCTGGCCTGAGGTACCACATAGCGGCACCAGCAGTGCTGCATGCTTGTCCTTGCTATATTTCCTGACAGGAATCAACCGAAACCTCGATCTGGCGCAAAGCATACTCTGCGCAAAAATCGAGCCCGACATTAGAGCGAGGCCTACCATTCCTTTCGCATATTTCGTGCGACAAGGAGAATGCCATGCCCCGCCCCGCCCCCTTTTCCGCCCCCTTCAGCCACGCCACTCAAGGGCGCCGCCGCTTCCTGCGCGGCGCGTCGGCACTCGCCGCCGGCCTGACCCTGGCGCCGGGTGCGGTCACGCAGACGCTGGCGGCGGAAAACTGGACCGCGACCTGGGGCTCGGCACCGGCCGGGCCGCCCACCAGCGCGAGCGCCCTCAGCTTCAACAACCAGACCCTGCGCCTGATCGCCCACACCAGCATCGGCGGCAACCGCCTGCGCATCCGCCTGTCGAATGAAATGGGCAGCACGCCGCTGACGATCGGCGCGGCCTGGATCGGGATCACCTCGACCTACGCCAGCCTGGTGGCCGGCAGCAACCGCCAGCTGACCTTCGGCGGGCGCACCGCCATCACCATCGCGCCGGGCGCGCCGATGCTGTCCGACCCGGTCGACCTGGCGGTGCCGGCGCAGTCCGACCTGGCGGTGAGCCTCTACCTGCCCGGCAGCGTGACCGCGCAGACGGTGCACGATGCCGCCTTCCAGACCAACTACGTGTCCAGCGCCGGCAACTACGCGGCGACGGCGGCGCTGCCGATCGCCGCCGGGCTGTACTCCTGGCCCTTCCTCACCGAGATCGACATGGCCGTCCCCGGCAGTGCCGTGGTCGCCCTGGGCGACTCGCTGACCGACGGCGCGCTCAGCGCCGGCAACGCCAACCACCGCTGGAGCGACTACCTGGCGCGGCGCCTGCAGCTGGAGTCGCCCGCGGTCACGGTGGGCGTGGTCAACCGCGGCCTCAGCGGCAATCGCCTGCTGGGCGACGCCGCCAACACGCCGCTGGCCGGCAAGGATGCGCTGGAGCGCTTCGACCGCGACGTGCTGGCCACGGCCGGGGTGCACTGGCTGGCGCTCCAGCTCGGCATCAACGACATCGTGTTTGCCGCCTCGAGCGACCTGCCCACGCTGCAGGACGAGATCGTGCTCGGCTACCGCCAGCTGATCGCGCGCGCCCGCACGCGCGGCATCCAGGTCCTCGGCGCCACCCTGCTGCCGTTCGAAGGCTTCGTCTACTACGCGCCGGCGCGCGACACGGTGCGCCAGCAGGTCAACAGCTGGATCCGCAGTTCGGGCGCCTTCGATGCCGTGCTCGACTTCGATGCCGCGGTGCGCGATCCGGCCCAGCCGGGGCGCCTGCTGGCGGCCTACGACGGTGGCGACCACCTGCATCCGAACGATGCCGGCTTCGATGCGATCGCGAAGTCGATCCCGCTGGGGATTTTCTCGGCGAGCTGAGCATAACGACAGCAACGAGACTCGACATTTCGCAAACATATTGCAGCCGGGGTAGGCCGGCAGGCTCCTGTCGCGACCGTACATTCACATGGCTTATTCACCCACAGGAGAACGCCATGCCGACTGTGTCACCCGAAGTTCCCGCCAAGCCCTCGCGCCGCAGCTTCATGCAGACCACGTCCACGCTGGCCGCCGGGCTGGCGCTGGGCCCCGGCGCCCTGCGCAAGGCGGCCGCCGCCGAAACCTGGTACGGCACCTGGGGCACGGCCCCGGCCGGACCGGCGCCCACCGGCAGTTACCTCAGCTTCAGCAACCAGACCCTGCGCCTGATCGCCCATGCCAGCATCGGCGGTAGCCGCGCCCGCGTGCGCCTGTCCAACGAACTCGGCCGCTCGTCGGTCCAGATCGGCGCCGTCTGGCTGGGCGTGAGTTCGTCCGGCGCCAGCCTGGTCGCCGGCAGCAACCGCCAGCTGCGCTTCCGCGGCAGCACCGGCACCAGCCTCGCGGCCGGCGCGGCGCTGCTGTCCGACCCGGTCGACCTCAGCATCGCGGCCCAGGCCAACCTCGCAGTCAGCCTGTACCTGCCCGGCAGCGTGCAGGCGGCCACGGTGCACGATTCCGCCTACCAGACCAGCTACGTGTCCGGCGCCGGCAACTATGCAGCCAATCAAAGCATCAGCAGCCAGCGCACCCTGTACTCGTGGCCCTTCCTGACCGAGATCGACATCGGCACCACGCGCGCCGGCGCCACCCTGATCGCGCTTGGCGACTCCCAGACCGACGGCGTGCTCAGCACCAACAACGCCAACCGCCGCTGGCCGGATTACCTGGCGCGGCGCCTGCTAACGGAAACCGGCTCCGGCGCGCTGCCGGTCGGGGTAGTCAACCGCGGCATCGCCGGCAACCGCCTGCTGGGCGACGCCGACAACACGCCGCTGGCCGGGAAGGATGCGATCGAGCGCTTCGACCGCGACGTGCTGGCGACGTCGGGCGCGCGCTTCCTGGTCATCCTCATCGGCATCAACGACATCCTGTTCAGCTCATCCCCGGACGCCAACCTGGCCAACCAGATCACGGCCGGCTACCAGCAACTGGTGACGCGTGCCCGCGCGCGCGGCATCCGCGTGTTCGGCGCGACCCTGCTGCCCTTCGAGGGCTACACCTGGTATTCGGCGGCGCGCGAGAACGTGCGCCAGCGCGTCAACAGCTGGATCCGCACCGCCGGCGCCTTCGATGTGGTGGTCGACTTCGACGCCGCGGTGCGCGACCCGAACCGCCCCACGCGGCTGCTGCCGGCGCGGGATGGAGGCGACCATCTGCATCCGAACGATGCGGGGTATGAGGCGATGGCGCGGGCGGTGCCGCTGTCCTGGCTGACGTCTTGAATCGGTAAAAACGATACCCCTTCGCACCATCCTACCCGCCCAGGCGAGTGCGGTGGTGCGACTCGTCGCCTGAACATCGCGCAGGTGGGCCGTTCCCGCGCCTCAGGCCGCGCCCGCAACGACATGCCGAGCCCGGCCACGGCGTAAGGCCGGGCTGCATATTTCGAGATTTCAAACAGCTGTAACAGCCTGTAATTTCGCGAGCACGACCGCGGCGGAACTCGTATAGTTAACACACGAGGAGAACCGTCATGAAAAAGCTTGCCATCATTCTTGCTGTTGCCGCACTGAGCGGCTGTGCCACCACCTACCCGGGTCCGGCCAACTACGGTACCCGTGCCTACGCCCCGGCCGACCCGAACGGCTGGCAGGTCGTCTCCGTGACCCCGGTGCCGGTCGGTACCGGCGCCAACGCCGGCGATGCCGGCAAGGTGACCTCGGAGCCGGTCACGAACTACGCCCCGGCCCAGACCTATGCCGCCGCCCCGACCACCGTCGTCACCCAGCCGGTCTATGTGCCGGCCCCGGTCTACGCGCCGGCCCCGATCTACGCCGATCCGTTCTGGTATCCGCCGATCTCGATCGGCCTGAACTTCGGCTGGAGCAACTGGGGCCACGGTTACCGCGGCGGCCACTACGGTGGATACCGCGGCGGCTTCCGCGGCGGACGCCACCGCTAAGCACCAGGCGCCGGCCCGTACGGGCCACCAGGCATGAAGAGGCTGCACCGCTGGTGCGGCCTTTTTTTCGCCCGCGTTTTCTTGCGTACATACGCCACCCGGCTTACGTATGTCTTACGCATTTGCATGAATGACGCATGCTGCATCGCGTCACAGCAATGAATTGCTGTTGCCCGTTTGCTATCCTACAATCGGTCGAGATGGGCCGACAGTTACACCCGATGCGCGGATAAAAAACACAGGAGACAGCAATGGATTTCAAATCGAAAGCGTTGTTTGCAAGTGTTGTACTGGGCTGGTCGATGGCGGCGCTGGCGGCCGACCCGATCAAGATCGGCGTGGCGGGACCGTTCACCGCGGGCTCGGCGCCGATGGGTGTCTCGATGCGCGATGGCGTGCGCCTTGCCGTCAACGAGATCAACGCCAAGGGCGGCCTGCTGGGACGCCCCATCCAGCTGGTCGAGCGCGACGACGAAGCCAAGAACGAGCGCGGGGTCCAGATCGCGCAGGAGCTGGTCAGCAAGGAGCGTGTGGTGGCCACGGTCGGCTACGCGAATACCGGCGTGGCGCTGGCCGCCCAGCGCTTCTACCAGGACGGCAAGATCCCGATGTTCATCAACGTGGCCACCGGCTCCGTCGTCACCAAGAAGTTCGCGGGCCAGCCCGAAAACTACACCTTCCGCAACTCCGCCAACGACACCATCCAGTCGACGATGATCGCCCAGGAAGCGGTCGGCCGCCGCGGCTTCAAGAAACCGGCGATCCTGGCCGACTCCACCAACTACGGCCAGCTCGGCCGCGCCGACCTCGAAAAGGTGCTCGAGTCCAAGGGCGTGAAACCGGTCGCCGTCGAGAAGTACAACATCGGCGACGTCGACATGACCGCGCAGCTGCTGCGCGCCAGGCAGGCCGGCGCCGACGTCGTGCTCACCTACGGCATCGGCCCGGAACTGGCGCAGATCGCCAACGGCATGCAGAAGCTCGGCTGGAAGGTGCCGATCGTCGGCAGCTGGACCCTGTCGATGGCCAACTTCGTCGACAACGCCGGCAAGAACGGCGAAGGTACGCGCATGCCGCAGACCTTCATCCAGGAGCCGTCCACGCCCAAGCGCAAGGCCTTCATCGACGCCTACATCAAGGCCTACAACCCGCCGGGCAGCCGCATGCCGTCGGCGGTGTCGGCGGCGCAGGGCTACGACTCGGTCTATTTATTGGCAGCCGCCATCAAGCAGGCCAACAGCACGGAGGGGCCGAAGATCCTGGCGGCGCTGGAAAACCTGAATACGCCAGTGGAAGGCGTGGTCACGACCTACAACAAGCCGTTCAGCAAGACCGACCATGAGGCCATCAACTTCGAGAATACGCAGTTCGGCGAAGTGCGTGGTGGGCGGGTGGTGCTGGCGAAATAGTCCGCTGCCATAAAACCGTCTTCCCCGCCTTCGCGGGGGCGACGGGCTGACTTCTTCGATATACGTTTCGTGATGCACGAAGCGCACCTGATCGGGTGAAATGATGGACATCCTCCTCCAGCTGATCGTCTCCGGCATCGCGCTCGGCATGATCTACGCCGTCATCGCCTTCGGCTACCAGCTCACCTTCGCCACCTCCGGCACCCTCAACTTCGGCCAGGGCGAAGCGCTGATGCTGGGTGCATTGGTCGGGCTGTCGCTGGTCGGCAGCATCCACGGCGGGCCCTGGATGAGCTACTGGCTGATGATCCCGCTGGTGGTGCTGTTCGGCGCGCTGCAGGGCATGTTCGTCGAATGGATAGCGGTGCGGCCGGCGATCCGCATCAAGTCGGAATTCGGCTGGATCATGTCGACCATCGCGCTGGCCATCATCTTCAAGAACGTGGCCGAGAATATCTGGGGCAAGGACGTGCTGCCCTTCCCGTCGCCGCTGGCGTCGGAACCGTTCACCGTCATGGGCGCCAACGTGCAGCCGATGCAGGTGGCGGTGGTGCTGGGCGCGCTGGCCATCATGCTGGCGGTCGAGATCTTCAACCGCAGCTCGATCTACGGCAAGGCGGTGGTGGCGACCTCGAACGATCGCGACGCCGCCGGCCTGATGGGCATCAACACCCGGCTGGTGATCACTTTTTCGTATGCGCTGTCCTCGGCCACCGCGGCCTTCGCCGGCGCCCTGGTGGCGCCGCTCACGCTCACCAGCGCCACCATGGGCGCCTCGCTCGGCCTGAAGGCCTTTGCGGTGGCCATCATCGGCGGCCTGACCTCGGGTATGGGCGCGATCGTCGGCGGCATCATCCTCGGCATCGCCGAAACCGCAACCGGCTTTTATCTCTCGACCGGCTACAAGGAAGTGCCGGGCCTGGTCCTGTTGCTGCTGGTGCTGGCGGTGAAGCCGTCCGGGCTGTTCGGCAAGGCCGCGATCAAGAAGGTATGACCATGGCCACCCACCTGCGCGTGAGCAAACGTTTTCTGGGGGCCTCGCTGCTGGGCATCGCGGCGCTGGCCGTCTATCCGCTATTGTTCGATAATCCCTACCACCTGCACCTGGCCGAGACCATCCTGATCTACGCGATCCTGCTGTTCGGCCTGGACATCGTGGTCGGCTACACCGGCCAGGTCTCGCTCGGCCACGCCGGGCTGTTCGGCATCGGCTCCTACGTCACCGGGGTACTGGTGCTGAAGCTGGACGCGGCCTGGTACCTGACGCTGCCGGCCAGCGTGCTGGTCACGGCGCTGTTCGGCGCCATCCTGGCGCTCCCGGCCTTGCGCGTGACCGGCCCCTATCTCGCCATGGTGACGCTGGCCTTCGGCACCATCGCGCAAATCCTGATCAACGAGATGAGCTTCCTGACCGAAGGGCCGATGGGCATCACCTTGTCCAAGCCGGCCGTCTTCGGCAGCGCGCTGAGCGAGGTCCAGTACTATTATGCGGTGGCCGGCCTGATGCTGCTGTCGCTATTGCTGGTGCATCGGCTGCTGCGCTCCCATATCGGGCGCGCCTTCGAAGCGCTGCGCGACAGCCCGATCGCCTCCGATTGCATGGGCGTGTCGGTGTACCGCTACAAAGTGTATGCCTTCGTCATCAGCGCCGGTTTCGCCGGCCTGGCGGGCAGCCTGTACTCCTACTCGGAAGGCTACATCTCGCCCAACACCTACAACTTCGAACTGACCATCCTGTTCCTGCTGGCGGTGATCATGGGCGGACGCAAGACCCGCAGCGGCGCCCTGCTCGGTGCGCTGATCGTGGTGATGCTGCCCAGCCTCCTCTCGGACATCGACGTGTTCCGCCGCATCGCGGTGGTGGCTGCGGTGCTGGCCGTACTGGGTGCCGGGCTTGCCCTTGCGAAGAAGCGTGCCACACTACGGGTCGTCGCCGTGCCGGTGGTGGCGACGCTGGCCATGGCGCTGGTCTCCTTCAAATTGGACAGCATGATCGACTGGCGCCTGACCATCTTCGGCCTGATGACGCTGTTCGTGGTCTACTACCTGCAGGACGGCATCGTCGGCTTTTTGCGCGGGCTGCTCGGGCGCGGGCGCACGCATGCGCACGCGCTGGCGGGCGCTGCGGACAGCGATCCGTTCGCCGGCATGCGTGCCGAATCGGCCGGCGGCGAACTGCTGCGCGTGGACCAGGTGCTGATGCAGTTCGGCGGCCTGAAGGCGCTGAACCAGGTCGACCTGCAGGTCGTGCGCGGCAGCGTGCACGGCCTGATCGGCCCCAACGGCTCCGGCAAGAGCACGATGATGAACGTCCTGACCGGCATCTACAGGCCGACCGCCGGCCAGGTCAGCTTCCAGGGCGGCGACATCAGGGGCCGCACGCCGGCCCAGATCGCGCTCGGCGGCATCGCGCGCACCTTCCAGAACGTGCAGCTGTTCGGCGAGATGACGGCGCTGGAAAACGTGCTGGTCGGCCTGCACCACAGCTTCCGCTCGACCTGGCTCGACGCCATGCTGCACACCCCGCGCCACGGGCGCGAAGAAGCGGCGGCGCGGCAACGCGCGCAGGCGATCCTGGCCTTCGTCGGCCTGGCCGAACTGGCGGACGAGGAAGCGCGCAACCTCCCCTACGGCAAGCAGCGCCTGCTCGAGATCGGGCGCGCACTGGCGCTGGATCCGCGCCTGCTGCTGCTGGACGAACCTGCCGCCGGCCTGACCGCGCCCGACATCCGCGAGCTGATGGCGATCATCCGCAAGATCCGCGAGCACGGCATCACCATCGTGCTGATCGAGCACCACATGGACGTGGTGATGGCGATCTCGGACACCGTCACCGTGCTCGATTTCGGCCAGAAGATCGCGGAAGGCACGCCGGCCCGGGTGCAGTCCGACCCCAAAGTGATCGAAGCCTACCTGGGCGGCGCCGGCGAATCGCCCACGTCGGCCGCTGCCTGAGGACATCCGCATGCTGAGCATCCAGAACCTGCACGCCGCCTACGGCAAGGTCGAAGTCCTGCACGGCATCTCGCTCGAGGTCCCGAAAGGCCGGCTGGTCACGCTGATCGGCTCCAACGGCGCCGGCAAGACCACCACCATGCGCGCCATCTCCGGCATGATCAAGCCGCGCGGTGGCAGCGTCACGCTCGGTGGCCACGACATCACCGGCCTGGATTCGCACCGCATCGCGCGCGCTGGCCTGGCGCATTCGCCGGAAGGACGGCGCGTGTTCGCGACCATGAGCGTCACCGACAACCTGCTGCTGGGCGCCTTTCCGCGCTTTACCCGGGCCCGTCCCAAGGGCGACATCGGGCGCGACCTGGAGCGCGCGCTCGACCTGTTCCCGCGCCTGAAGGAGCGTCGCACGCAATTGGCCGGCACCCTGTCCGGCGGCGAGCAGCAGATGCTGGCGATGGCGCGCGCGGTGATGATGAATCCGGAAGTGGTGCTGCTGGACGAACCGTCGATGGGGCTGGCGCCGATCCTGGTCGACGAGGTGTTCCGCATCATCGCGCGCCTGAAAGCCGAAGGGGTGACGATGCTGCTGGTGGAGCAGTTTGCGCAGGCGGCGCTGAACGTGGCGGATTACGGGTACGTGCTCGAGAACGGGCGGATCGCGGTGCATGGGGCGGCCGAGAGCCTGAAGACGGATCCGAAGGTGGTCGCGGCTTATCTGGGTGGGGGGCAGGCGCATTGAAGTTGCGTCGACTTGGATTGCTTACTGTTGGAATGATGCTCGCGACTACAAACGCTGCCGTGAGCCGCGCATTGTTGCCTGCACTTTTCGTGCTGGGCGGGGCGCATGCCCATACGCTCGACCAGATGCAGTTTTCAGTGCAGACCTTATCGCCGGTGCTGTCGCACTCGCAGGCAATGGAGACCCGCCTTCGCCTCACGAATCGCAGCAAGACGCCGATGTATGTCTTCAAGGACCTGAGCTACTTCGTCACGGCATGGGCATACGGCAGCTCGGGGGAAAGCATGGACAAGGGCGTCTTTGAAGAGGTCCGGCCACCGCCACTACAGCGAAGTGACTTCCTGCTTTTAAAGCCGGGCCAGTATATTGAGTACATACGCAGGGAAAGCCTTGATGGTCTGGGTATCCGGAAGGCTGGGCAATACCGTGTGGACTTCCACTACGATGCGGACATTCCTCGAAGATTTACCTTTGGGTTTCCGGCCTGGCTGGGAACGCAACGCGCATCGGCCGTGATCCGGGTCGTCAATTAGCGTGCCCGTTTCGGCGGCCTGTCGCTCGAAACAACCCGTCTGTCGCAAAGCTTCATGAGCTGCCGCTGGTCCCTTTTATATTGCAGGGACCAAAACAGACTCGAGCGGGATCACTGCAATGCACGCCATCCATGAAAAGCGCCGCCGTACCACTACCTTGTTGCTGTCCTTGCCGCTGTTCGCAGCCTTCACTACACCGACGGCGCGCGCACGCAGCATCGGTGCAGACCAGGCAGTGGCCAAGGCTGCCGCCGTCTTCATGGGCGATCCCCGTTCAGTCGGACTGTCGGTTGGCATCATTCAGGGTGACGAGACGTGCAGCCACCATGTCGGCAGCACGAGCAAACAGCGCCCGGAACTGCCGAGCGACCGCACCATCTACCCGATCGCCTCGCTGACCAAGACCTTCACCGGTACCCTGCTCGCGCAGGCGCAATTGGAAGGCAAGCTGAAACTGGACGACAATATCCGCAAGTACCTGGACGGGGACTATCCCAACCTGGCGTTCGGGCAGACGCCGATCCGGATCCATCACCTGGTCAACCACGTCTCCGGCCTGCCGCGCCTGTTACCGGACAGGCCTGAAGCGTCGCCATCGTTTCAAAGCGACATCCCCTACCCGCGACGGCTGCATACCCTGGTCGCGGCAACGACCCGCGCCGACTTCAATGCCGGCCTGCATCGGGTGAAACTGACGGCGCCGCCGGGAACGCGATTCGCGTATTCGAATGCGGCTGCCCAACTCGCCGGTCATATCCTGGAACGGATTTACGGCAGCGATTTCGAAGCGCTGGTACGCCGGCAGATCGCCGCACCGCTCGGCATGCGCGACACGATGATCAACCCGACCGCAGAGCAGCGCCAGCGGCTGGTGAATGGCTACGACGAGACCGGCGCTTTGCAGCCCTATTTCCCGGTACAGACCCAGGCCGCCGGTGCGCTCAAGTCGACGCTGGCGGACATGCTGGCCTACGCGCGCTGGCACCTGGCGGAACGGGACCCGGCCGTACGCCTGTCACACCAGCCGACGGACAGTGCCGGCGATTACACGGCCGGCTTGAACTGGCAAATCGTGCGCAAGGGCGGACGCCGGGTCGTCTTCCAGGACGGTTCGCATCCGGGTTTTGCCTGCCTGCTGGTGCTGCATCCGGAAAGCGCTATCGCAGTCGCCCTGCTCTCGAATGAAATCGACAGCGGCACCATGGAACGTTTGCGGGTACTGGCAAACGGTATTGCGAGCGCCCTCGATGAAAACACCGTGGAAGTGCCTTGAGTGTAAACCAGGTGAATCAAGTGAGCACATCAGCCCAGATCTGCTGCGCCCACGCATCGGCATCCACGCCTTCCTGTGCCGAAGGATGATCGGAGAGGATGCCGCCCCCGTCGGCTTGCATGCTCTTTTTTGCCGGATCATAACGGTAGAGCGTCGAGATATGCATGGCCTGCCTGTCGTCGACATAGCTGTAGCAGGTATTCGCAAATGCCGGCGACGGGTCGGGCGCCTCGCCCCGCATCAGCGCCACGACGGCGTGTGCGCATATCTTCGCCTGCGCATTCGCCATGTGTGCCGATTTGGGCAAGCCGGACTCGATCGCATCGCCGATCACGTGCACCTGCGGCAGGACCTTCGAGACGTAACTGACGGCATCGACGTCGCACCAGCGCCACTCCGCATTGGTCAAGCCGCAATCCTGGGCGATGCGGCCGGCCCGTTGGGGCGGAATGATATTCAGCACGTCGGATCTGACCGTGTCGAACGCGGTTTTGACAGTCCTGGATGCCACGTCGACGTGCTGCAACTCGCTGCCCGGCACGTAGTCGACCATGCCCGGATACAGGCCGCGCCATGCCCGCTCGAACAGGGCGCGTTTCGACGTGATGACGGGATTGGCATCGAGCACGATGACCTTGGACCGGGGCTTGTGCGTTTTCAGGTAAAACGCCACCTGGCACGCACGCTCATAGGGTGCGGGCGGACAGCGGTAAGGCTGGGGCGGCACGACGATCGTGAAGACGCCGCCATCGGGCATCGCCGTCAACTGCCGCTGCAGGTTGCGTGTCTGCGGTCCCGCTTTCCACGCATGAGGGATCTGCTGCTGTGCGCCGGCAAGCATCGGAAAGGCATCGTAGATGAAGTCGATGCCGGGGGCGACGATCAGGCGGTCATACGGCAGTTTTTTACCGGCAACCACGATGAGCGACTTGTCGGCATCGATTGCGCTCACCCTGCCCCGCACGAATTTGATGCCATGGGCCTGCTGTAGCGCATCGTAGGCAAACGTGAGCTGCTGCAGCGTTTTTTGACCGCCCAGTACGCGGTTGCTGACCGGGCAGGATATGAATTCGGGGTTCTGGTCGACCAGGATGACGTCGATACGCCCCTCGCTCAACAGACGCACGTACTTGGCCGCGGTCGCGCCACCGTAGCCGGCGCCGATGACGACCACGCGTCCCATATTGGCGGTGCGTGCGTGTGCGCTGATGCCGGCTGCGGCAGCCATCGCCGGCCATGCCGGCCCGGCCAGTGCCAGTGTCATCTCAAGGAAATCGCGCCTGCGCATCGTTACTCCCATTCCAGGACCGGATAGATAAGGTTGACGTTGCGCCGGTTCACCACCTCGAAGAGTTGCCAGCGATTCCGCTCGGAGGCCGCCGCGGTTGCCATCGTGGCAGGCATGTCGGTGCCTTGCCGGATGCTGGTCCGCACGTCGCGCAACAAGGTTGCCAGATAGGCACGCTGCCTGGCCAGCGCCTCGTTCTTTTTGGTCGTGACGGGGCCGTGCCCGGGGATGGTCGTGGCCGCCGGCACTTTTTCCAGCGCATCGATGGCAGAGAGCCAGCCCCTGATGTCGCCATCGACGGCCGGCGTGCGCTCGATGAAGAGGAGATCGCCGGTCCACAGCGTGCCGGTGGCGACATCGGACACCGTCACGTCATTATCCGTATGCGCGCCCGGCCAGGCCGTCAGCTCCAGTGTCCGATGGCCCAGGTCGAGGCTCAGGCGATCCTGCACGGTGACATCCGGCGCAATCAGCGTGCTTTTTTCCGCCGCGCCGCCCAATTGCTTTTGCAGGTTGCGCAGGTAGGTGTCGCGGCGCAAGGCCAGCGCCCGCGGCAGCATCGCGTGACCGATCAATTGCGGGCGCTCGCCGGCCATGGCGGCATCGGCATTGATGAAGGCGGCATTGCCGAAGACGTGGTCGGGATGCCCATGCGTGTTGATCACATAGCGGATGGGCAGCCGGGTAATCCGGCGCAGCGCTGCCTTCAAGGCCATGCCCACGGCATACGAGCCGCCCGTATCGATCACTGCGACGGCATCGGTGCCGACCACGAAGCCGATGTTGGCGATATCGCCATCGTAGCCGTCTTCGAAATCCTTGTGCTGCCCGATGTGCACGTACACGCCCGGCGCAACCTGGTCGAGATGCAGCGGCGCAGCGGCAAGCTGTGCGGCAGCAGCAGCGCAAGTTGCAGCGGCGGCGGCCGCCAGCAGCACCAGCATGCGCAAAACGCGCCGCACCTAGCCTCCTATATCCATCGATTGCCGGAACGTGCCCCCTTTGTTGTCGTGTAAAACGACTTGCAGGGCGCCGGGTTCGTCGGCAACGAACCCGAACTGGAGCGAGGGATTTTCGCTGATGCCGATGAAGGTGTCCGCCGTCATCACGGGCTTGCCCTTGTACGTGATGTCGATCCTGTCGATGAAATAGGCCGGCCGGAATCCGTTCGTGGCCAGGTCGCGTTGCAAGCCGGTGTACATCGGGTGCCTGATCAACAGCCTGGCCTTGTTGACGCCGCCAGGTTTGAAGGGCCCCTCGAGTGCCATTTTCATTTTCCCGGCCGCCGCCATCGCTGCCGCATCGTCGCCGGGGGCGGTACCGCCGCAACCGCCCGAGGCCCGCACCACGACCTGGTTCACATAGAAGCTGCCGTCGCTCGATTCGGCGACGACGTGCACCGGCGAATCGGATTCAAAGCGGATTCTCGTGGAAATTTCCGCCTTCCCGCTCTCCGGCGTAAAGTGGAACACCGCCGTCAAGGGTACCGGATTGGCATCGACAAAGACGCTGACCGTCTTGATGTACTGTTTTGCAGTCATCGGATGATCGATGCTGAACGCGAAAGGAACCTGGTCGCCGCTGGCCGCGCGCGCGGGGGCAGTCACATGGACGAAAGGCGCGGCTTCCAGCGTCTTGCCGGCGAAATGAGACTGTTGCAAGGCCGCCCAGGGTGTAGCGGGCGCCTGGGCCGCTGCCCATGGCGGGCTGACTGACAAACCCAGCAGCGCCAGGGTGGAGAACAGACACCAATACCGTACGCCCTGCAGAAGATTTTTCATCGAATCAACCTTTACCCATGTGTGGATAGTCGATTGGACAGCGTCTTGCCGACAAGACCACTATAGCGCAATTCAGGTGCCCAGGCGCGCTCCCAGCCGCAGGGCCGCCGCGATATTGCGCGCCGCCGTGCGCAGATTCGTCTCGCCCGCCGCCAGCGCCTCCGCCACCGTACACGGCCGGCTCACCGCCGCGAACACCGCATCGATGCCATGCGCATGCACCGCCCCCGCATCCGGCGCCAGCCCGCCGCCGATGCCGATCACCGGCACGCCATGGCGTGCCGCCACGCGCGCCACGCCCATCGGCGTCTTGCCGTTCACGGTCTGGCCATCGATGCGGCCCTCGCCCGTGATCACCAGGTCGGCACCGCGCACGGCCGCGTCCAGTTTCACGGCTTCGGTGACGATCTCGATGCCGGGACGCAGGCGCCCGTGCAGGAACACCACCATCGCCAGTGCGATGCCGCCGCCGGCGCCGGCGCCCGGCATGTCGCGCTCGTCGCGGCCAAGGTCGCGCGCGATGATGTCGGCGTAATGCGCCAGGTTCGCATCCAGCTGCTCGACCAGCGCCGGCGTCGCGCCCTTTTGCGGGCCGAAGATGGCGGAGGCGCCGCGCGGGCCGGTAAGCGGGTTGCTGACGTCGCAGGCGATGTGGAATTCGCTGTCCAGCAGGCGCCGGTCGAGTCCGACGACGTCGATGCGGGCCAGGCGCGCCAGCTCGGCGCCGCCGGGGCCGATCGGCCGCTCGTCGGCGTCGAGCAGGCAGGCGCCGAGCGCCTGCAGCATGCCGGCGCCGCCGTCGTTGGTGGCGCTGCCGCCCACGCCCAGCACGAAGCGGCGCGCGCCGGCGTCCAGTGCGTGCAGGATCAGTTCGCCGGTACCGCGGCTGGTGGTGATGCGCGGGTCGCGCCGGGCGGACGGCACCAGTTCGAGGCCGCTGGCGGCCGCCATTTCGATGACCGCGCCACCGTCGCCGGTACGGCCGTAGAAGGCCTGCACCGGCTCGCCCAGCGGCCCCGTCACGCGCTGGTCGACGCGCCAGCCGCCGGTGGCGTCGACCAGGGCCTGCACCGTGCCTTCGCCGCCGTCGGCCACCGGCACCTTGACGTACTCGGCGTCCGGGAACACCTCGCGCATGCCGGCTTCGATGGCGGCGGCCACCTGCAGGGCGGACAGGCTTTCCTTGAACGAATCGGGGGCGATGACGATTTTCATGGGCTCTTCCTTGACCTGAAATTAGCGCTCGGTTACCTGTTCACCAAACGGGCAGGCACCAGCATCACCAGCACCGCGCCGACCAGCAGCACGCTCGACAGGATGTACAGGGCGGCGTCGGTGCTGCCGGTGGCATCCTTGATCCAGCCGACCAGGAAAGGGCTGACGAAGCCCGCCACCTGGCCCAGCGAATTGATCAAGGCCAGGCCGCCGGCCGCGGCCGCGCTGCCCAGGAAGGCTGCCGGCAGCGGCCAGAACATCGGCAGGCCGGTCAGCGCGCCCATCGTCGCCAGCGTCAGGCCGATCATCACGATGACGACGCTGCTCGAGAAGTGTGCGGCCAGCAGCAGGCCGACCAGGGCCATCAGCATCGGCACCGACAGGTGCCAGCGGCGCTCGCGGCGGGTGTCGGCCGAGCGGCCCACGAGGATCATGAAGATGCCGGCGAACAGGTAGGGCAAGGCGCTCAGCCAGCCCACCGTGGTGGCGTCCGCAAAGCCGAGCGCCTTGATGATCGATGGCAGCCAGAAGTTGATCGCATACACGCCCATCTGGATGCTGAAATAGACCAGCCCCAGCATCCACACGTGGCCGTTGCGCAGCACCTGGCCAAACGAGTGGACGGCCTGGTTGCCGGTGCTGCGGGTCTTCTCGTCGAGGTCGAGGGCCTGCTGCATCGCCGCCTTTTCGTCCGGACTCAGGAAGCTTGCCTGCTTGAGTCCGTCCGACAGGTAAAAGAACACGCCCACGCCCAGCAGCACGGTCGGCAGGCCCTGCAGCAGGAACAGCCACTGCCAGCCGGCCAGGCCACCCTGCCCGCCCTGGAAATGGCTCAGCATCCAGCCCGACAGCGGCCCGCCGATCAGGCCGGACACCGGGATCGCCGACATGAACAGCGCCATCACCTGGCCGCGCTTTTGTGTCGGGAACCAGTTGGTGAAATAGAAGACCATGCCCGGGAAGAAGCCGGCTTCGGCCACGCCGGTGAGGAAGCGCAGCACGTAGAAGGAGCCGGCGTTGTGCACGAACATCATGGCCGCCGACAGGCCGCCCCACAGGATCATCATGACGGCGATCCAGCGCCGCGCGCCCAGCTTGTGCAGGATCAGGTTGCTCGGGATGCCGCTGGTGACGTAGCCGACGAAGAAGATGCCGGCGCCGAGGCCGTACACGGTTTCGCTCAGCTTCAGGGCGTCGAGCATCTCCAGCTTGGCGAAGCCGACGTTGACGCGGTCCAGGTAGTTGAACAGGTAGCAGATGAAGATGAAGGGGATCAGGCGCCAGGTGGCCTTGCGGTAGCCGCGTTCCAGGATGGCGGGATCGGCGTGGGCGCCCATGCTCTTGTTCATATCGTGTCTCCGTGGTGGCCGCCGGAACTCAGGGGCGGTAAGCTGCATTATGACCAAAGCGGGCTTGCTGCGCGTCGTCGCACGGCACGATGCACATCATAAATCTTATGCATGATTTTGGGCAGGTGCACAAGTGAAACAAAGCGTGCCGGGGCGGAAAGGCACCTGCTTCGGCGCTTGGCACAATCGCCGCGACCCTCTAGACTGGCGCCCATGATCGAGCTCAGCACCCACCAGGCCCAGGACATCGTCGCGCGCACCATGCGCATCATCCCCTTCAACGTCAACGTGATGGATGCGCATGGCGTGATCCTGGCCAGCGGCGACCCGGCCCGCGTGGGCGAGCTGCACGACGGCGCCCTGCTGGCGCTGGCCAAGCGCGCCACCGTCGAAATCGACGCCGCCTCGAGCCGCCTGATGCACGGCGCCAAGCCCGGCATCAACCTGCCGCTGGTGGTCGGCGGGCGCCTGTGCGGGGCGGTCGGCCTGAGCGGCGAGCCGGATGCGGTGCGCCAGTTCGGCGAACTGGTGCGCCTGACAGCGGAGATGATCCTGGAACAGGCCAGCCTGGCCGGCGAACTGCAGCGCGACAGCCGCTACCGCGAAGCCTTCGTGCTGAACCTGATCCGTCCCGATGCCGGCGCCCGCCCCGACCTGGAAGCATGGGGCCGCCGCCTGGGCGTCGACTTCCGGCGCACCCAGGTGGTGTTCCTGCTCGAGCTGCTGCCCGCAGGGCCGGCACACCCGCGCCTGCCGGACGACGAAGCGCTGGCGTGGCTCCAGCGCCTGCAGCTGGCCCTGCTGGCGCGGCGGCCGGCCCTGCTCAGCGCCACCACCGGCCCGCACGAACTGGTGATCCTCGACGTGTTCGAACCCGACGCCCGCGAGCCCGATCGCACGAAAACGCTGGCGCGGCGCCACGAGACACTGGCGGCGCAGGTGGAGGAACTGGCGGCGGAACTGGCGGCGGAATTTGCCGACGATATCCCGGCGCCCCCGTCGACGCTGGCAATGGGGCTGGCCTCGACCGGCGTCGGCGCAGCCGCGGTGTCCTACCAGAGCGCGCAGGCGGCGGCGCGCATCGGCCGGCGCCGCGATCCGGCGGCGCGCCGCCACAGCTACTATGGCCTGGCGCTGCCGGTGCTGCTGTCCGGCCTGGACGCCGGCTGGCAGGCGTCCGAACTGCGGCGCCCGCTGGCCCGGCTCGGGCGCGACCGCAGCGGCGCCGGCCTGCTGCACACGCTGCAGGCCTGGTTCACCTGCGACGAAAGCTCGGCCGCCACCGCCGCCGCGCTCGACATCCATCGCAACACGCTCGACTACCGGCTGCGCCGCATCGAAGCGCTGACCGGCCTCGACCTGGCGCGCAGCGAGGACCGGCTGCTGCTGTACGTGTCGGTGCTGTTGGCGCCGCAAGCGGCATGAGCCGCTCGAGCCAAACACCCAAGCGGACTCTCAAGCGATCCTGGCACCGGCAATCCGCCCATTACCATCAGCATCCGCCTCGATTCCCCATGCCTCGGTCGCCCTATGAAGCAATGCTACTTCAGCATGGTCAAACTGATCGTCGGCATATGCCAATTGCCACATGGCCTTCCATAAACGCAGCCGTAGGTCTGGCCTGACGATCTCGGCCAGGCACTGATCAATCATGCTGGTCTCCACCTTTGCCAGGCCGTCAGAGGTGATCGGAAGATCAGCGGCCAACTCGCGGAGGACTTGATCGAAAACGTCTTCTTCAATGCCGGCATAGTCGAGTATGCTCAGTCGGTAGGTCGCAGAAATCTCCGACGGTGATCCACCGCCGTCGCTGATGACGGTCAAAGCAAGCAATCGGGAAACGGCTTGCGGGCTATCGGACGGGTAGGAACGCATGGTTTTGCCCTTGCTAGACAGGTTTTGAAGGCGGTTCAAATGGGACCTCGCACAGGCCTGCCGATCGAGCATTGCAGCCTGGCCCGCAATGGTAGACCGATGCACGCAGTCAAAGCACACCGTTGAATCGCCCTCCCTGTTCAAGCCAGCCGCACAGATTGCGATGGTTTGGTTCGTGGCCGACCTCGCCGGTCCGCCCCAAGGGCATGCATATGTTGCCGGCGAAACAGGAAGTACCCCATAATACTTCGACAACCCTTGCCGGAGACCGCCATCGCCAATCCGCTGCTCCGCTATCGCCTGCGCTGGTACGCCGTGAGTACGGCGCGCCTGCTGCTGCGGCGCTGGCAGGCGCTGGTGCTGCTGGTGGGCGTACTCGCCTCGGCCAACACCTCCGTGTTCGGTAATCTCGACACCTTTGCCCATCCCGTCCTGCTGTTGCTGGCGCCCGGCCACGGCGTGCCGTGGCGCTGCGCTTATCTGCTCCTGCTGCTGGCGGCAGCCGCGCTGTGGGCATACATGCAGCGCACGCAGATCACAGGCGGCGCCTTCATGGCCTTTGCTGGTTCCTTGCCCTTGGACGCGCGCCAGCGCCGCCGCGCCGACGTCGCGGTGCTGCTGCTGGCCGACAGCCCGCTGCTCCTGATGGTGGCCGCCGCCTTTGTCTCGCAAGCGGCGCGCGGCGGCGGGCTGGCACATCTGTTGTTGCTGGCAGCACTGGTGCCGCTGGCGCTGGTGACCCAGGTGGGCGTGCTGGAGCGGCGCGCCGCGGCCGTTGCCGGCCTCCTTCCGGCCTGCCTGCTGCTGGCGGCCGCCTTCGGTACGGCGCTGGCACCCGTGGCGAACCTGCTGGTATGGGCCGGGGCCGCGCTGGCGCTGCGCCGGGCGCCGCGGCCGCGCAGCACAGCCGCGCCGGCCCGGCTGCGCTTGCCGGCACCGTCCTGGCCTGCTCGCCTGCTGCGCGCCGTGGCCGGCCGCCATGCCGCGCCATTGCGCGTGAGTTTTTCCATTCTGCTGCGCGAGCGGCGTGACGAAGCGCTGGCCAAGGCGCTCGGCGGCTGTGCACTGTGCGCGGCCTCGCTTGGCCTGGGCGCCGCGTTCGGGCACGATGCGCGCGCCATCGTCGCCGCCTGGCTGGCGCAGGGTGTCATCGCGCTGCACTTGAGCGGCCTGTTCCGCGGCCTGCAGATGGCGCACCAGGCTGGCGCCCTCTATACCGGCGCCCTGCCCCTGCCGCCGCGCTGGTGGCGCCGCTTCGATCTGGCCGCGGTGCTGGCCTTCGGCCTGCCTTTCCTGGCTGCGCCGGCCGCGCTGGCATGGCATGAGGGTGCGACGGCGGCGCGGGCGCTGGCCGGCCTGGTCTCGTATGCGGCGCTGCTATGCGTGCTGCGTGCGCCGCAACTGGCGAGCGAGCGCCATGCCCTCGTCCTCAGCACCATCGTCGCCGGCGGCTGGATGGCGGCCACCATCGCTTATCTATATTAGAGGGGGCAGCGTGCTGCGCTTCGAACAGGTTTCCAAGTCATACGGGTCGCGTCAGGTCCTGCAGGGGCTGAGCCATCATTTCGCGACGGGCGCATGGGCGCTGCGCGGTCCGAACGGGATCGGCAAGTCGACGCTGCTGCGGGTGCTGGCCGGCGTTACCGAGCCCGACGGCGGCACCATCTGGATCGACGGCGTGCAGATGGATGCGGTGTCGGGCGCCGCCAGGGCGCGCCTGGCCTACACGCCCGACGAGTGCCCGGTGTACCCGTTCATGACCGGGCGCGAATTGCTGGACTTCGTGGCCTGGGCCAAGCGCTGCGAAGTGTCGCCCGAGGTGACCGGCATCGTCGCGCGCTTCGGGCTGGAGCGTCACCTCGGCACGCGCTGCGGTGCGATGTCGCTCGGCACGCAGAAAAAGCTGATGCTGGCCGCGGCCTGGATCGGCGATCCGGCGGTGCTGCTGTTCGACGAGCCGTCGAACGGGCTGGACGTGGATGCGCGCGCGGTGCTGATCGAGCTGCTGCGCGACAAGACGAAGAATGCGGTGGCGCTGATCTCGACCCACGATCACGCGTTCGCGCAGGCGGCCGGCGCGGCGGTCATCGGATTCACTCAGTTGCTGGATCCATTGCGCGATCCGTTGCATGAGCCGGCGCCAACGACGCACACATAAGCACAATATCCGCTCGCCCCGTGCGTCCATACAGTATGGACACGAGCCGACAACTTGACGCAGAAGGCCACCGATCCACAGGATATCGAAGACATCCTGCAGGACGCGTTTTACGAACTCGTGCTCGCGTCGCGCCTCGTCGAACCGGTGCGCAATGCCGGCGCCTGGCTCTTCACCGTCATCCGCAACCGCGTGACCGACCAGCACCGCCGGCGCAGCCATCTCGCGGCCCTGGCTGCCGGCACCATCGATGACATGCCGGACGATGACGATACCGGATTCCTGCAGGATCTCTTCCCGGATCCGGAGGGCGGACCGGAACAGGCTTACCTGCGCAAGCGCCTGATCGCGGCGCTCGAGGATGCATTGCAGGCGCTGCCCGAGGACCAGCGCGCCGTCTTCATCGCCCACGAAATCGAGGGCGTCTCGTTCAAGGCCATGGCGCAGGCCGGCGGCGAGAGCGTCAACACCTTGCTGTCCAAAAAACACTATGCGGTCAAGGCGCTGCGCGCGCGGCTGCAGGCCTTTCAACATGTATCCGGGGAGTCGCCATGAAACATCACGGTAGCAAGCTGATCGTCTTGATCCTGATCTGGGGCATCATTGCCGTCGCCGGCTTCGGTTCGGCCATCTGGCAGTTGTGGAACCGCTTGATGCCGGAGCTGTTCGGCCTGCCCGTCATCGGTTTCTGGCAAGCCGTCGGCCTGATGGCGCTGAGCTGGCTGCTGTTCGGCGGCTGGCGCGGCGCGGGTGGACTCCGCGGGCGCCGTCACCGTGGCCGCCGCCACCTGCTGACCGACGAGGAGCGCGCGCATCTGCGGGCGTCGATGGCGCGCGATTGCCGTTGACCGCCAGGCCGGCGCCGGTCAGCTCCCGCCCATCGATTGCAGCAGCAGCGACAGGCGCTCGCTGGTGTCGCGCAGCGCCTGCTGGCTCTCCTGCAGCCTGGCCTGAGCCACCTCGTCGCGCAGGCGCAGCACTTCCTCCTGGGCGCGCTTCCAGGCATCGATGTCCTTGGTGGTGGTCGCCACGCCGTCGCCCAGCTTGACCACCGATTGCAGGAACCAGCCGTCGAACTGTTCGTGCGCGTAGTAACGCTCGGCCTGCAGCGGCTCGCCGGTCTCGACCACCTGGCAGAAGGCTGCGAAGATGCTCTCTTCGACGACGCCCGGATTCCGTTCCAGCAGGCTTTGCCCGCGCACCTCGCCGTAGCGGGATTCGGAGGTGTGGTTGTTCAGCGCCCAATGGAAGTCGACGATCGCGCCGCTTGCGTCGCGCACGGCCTCGAACACCTGGATCATGTCGATCGAGGCATCCATGGTCGCCCGCAGCAGGTCGCGGCTCTGTTCCAGTTCCGCGGTGCGTTCGGACACCTGCTGTTCGAGTTCGGTCCGGTGCCTTTCTTCGCTCTTGCGCAAGGCCTGCTCGGCGGCGCGGCGGCGCGTGATGTCGAAGAAGGTCATCACCGCGCCGTCGATGCGGTCGTCCAGCGTGCGGTAGGGATGGATGCGCACGATGTAGCAATGCCCGCCCTTGCCGTCCACCTCGCGCTCGACCGGCTGCAGCGAGGCCAGCACGCCGGCACGAGGATGGGCCTTGCGTGTTCATGCGAACGGCAGGCTCGGCGGCAATCGGAGCCGCGAGTGTAGCCCAGCCATCTCCTTACTGCCAGCCAATTGCGGGTAGATAGCGCAGCATGCGCGCCGGGTCGGCGTCAGCGGTGGCCGCGGCCTCCACCGCCACGTCCTCCGCCGTGTCCACCAAAGCCACCGCGGCCACCGCCCCAGCCGGGTCCGCGCCCGCCGGGTGCACCACGCCAGCCATGACCGCCGCGCCAGCCGGGTGCATGATAGCCGCCGCCCCGGTAGCTGTGCCGGTAGTAGCCGAAATTCAGGGCGACCGGCGGCCCGACGTAGGCCGGGCGGCCATAACCGTAGCCATAGCCGTAACCGTAGCCATAGTAGGGGTAGGCCGGGTAATAAGGCGCAGCGACCGGCGCCGCATCGTAGGCCGCATAGGGCGGCCCGTACGCCACACAGCCGGACAATGTGGCGGCGGCGGCCAGCGACAGCATCCACCGTGCCGTCCTGGCATGTTTCTGGGTATCCATGAAGTCCTCCCGCGGGCTGGTCCTGCCTGCATTCTAGGCCGGATGGCGGCGTTTGCCATCCCTACCTTTTGTATGTGACGATGCGGAACAGGATTTCAAGCGTTCAAGGAGATGGCATGGCAGGCTTCGACTGAACTAGTGCCCTTCAAGACCGAACAGGTCGTGGGCATCGAGAATGGCGTAAGTGATCTCCGGATGCCGGTCCAGCACCTTGCGCACCGCCGCCGGCACCGACTGGCGCACCTTCTTGCACAGGCCGGGCCGGTCTTCGAGCACGATCAGGATGCCGCGCAGGGTGCGCACCTCGTTCGGGCCCGGCACGATCTTCAGCTCGACGCCGAGGTTGGCACGGATGCGCGCCTGCAGCGTCTTCAGCTCTTCGTAGCTGGTGACGCGGTCGATGCGCTCCAGCAGCCGGTCTTCTTCCATGCGCGTCAGGCGCAGCGGACGCAGGTCGGCACCGGGATCGGCCAGCAGGATCTCGCGTTCGCAGACGCAGGCGCCGGGCGGGCATTCGGTGCGGATCGGTATGTGTGCTTGTTGCAACATGGAGTCACGCTGTCAAGAACGAAGCGAATCGCCGGACGCCGGCCGAGAATCGAGTGTACATCAGTTGCCCTCCGGCGCAAGCAGTTGATCATCATCCATGGCCGCTTCCAGCATGCCGGCCATCCGTTTCCAGTGCGAGCCTTTCCAGAACACCCGCTCGCAGCAGTCGCATACGGTAAATTCCTCCTGCGACAGGCGCACCGCGGGCGGCAGCCGGTCCAGCACCTCGGCCTTGGGCACGCTGCGCAGCGGCGCGTTGCAATGGAGGCACAACGTGAACGGGCGCGCACGTTCCGCCAGGCGATAACGATCGAATACTTCGTGCAATTGTTCTTGCGCATGTAAGGTGCGCACGTAGCAGCCGAACTCGACGCCGCGGCGCTTGAGCAGTTCGCGGTCGCGCGTCAGCACGATGCGGCCTTCCTCCAGCGCCCTTTGCTCGATCTCCCCGTCATCGATCGTATTGCGGTAGATGGTGTCGAACCCTGCCATTCTCAACAGGCGTGCGAGGCCGCCCAGATGGGCATCGGCGACAAAGCGCAGGCGCCCGGGCGGCTGCTGCGGCAGGCGCACCAGCGGCGCCACGTCGATGCGGGTAAAGCGCGGATACACCGCAACCCGGTCGCCCTCTTCCAGGATGCATTCCAGCCCGCTCGACTCGCCGTTGACCAGGATCAGCTCGACTTCGGTATGCGGCACGCCCAGCGCTTCGATCATGTGCTTGGCGGTGGCGTCGCGCGCGCACGGCGTGCTGAAGGCGCCGCCGCGCCGCTCGCGCGCCAGGAAATCGTTCAAGCCGTCATAGAAGCGGAAGGTGGCGCTGACCATGATGGCTGGGCCCGCTCACGCCGCGGCCGAGTTCGAGTCCGAGTTCGGGTCCAGGGCGGCCTGCACCACGCCGCGCAGCACCTCGAGCGCATTCGGCACCGCGGCAAAGGCGGCGGTGTTGTCGAAGATACACCAGACGTCGCCACCGCCGGCGCGCCGCTCCTCGATCTGGCGCTCGACCCGCTGCAGGAAGTCGGGCGGATAGCTCGAATAATAGATCCGGGGCGTGCCGTGCAGGCGGATGTAGCTGGCGCGCGTGGTCGGCACGTGCGGGCCGGGCTGGCCGGCCGGCGGGTCGGCGATCACGCGCGTGACGGCATGCTGTTCAAGCAGCGCGGTGGCGGCATCGCCGAACCAGGTCGGATGGCGCGCTTCCAGCGCCAGCATGCCGCCGAAGCGCATCCGCAGGCGCGGCAGGAAGTCGGCGGCGGCGGCTTCGTCGAACACGCCGCGCGGCGGTAGCTGCACCAGTACGCAGCCGAGCTTGTGGCCGAGGGCGCTGGTCTCCCCGGCAAAGCGGTCCAGCAGATCGTCGGCATCGCGCAGGCGCGCCTCGTGGGTGATGGACTTCGGCAGCTTGACCGAAAAACGGAAATCGTCGGGCACGCTGTCGGCCCAGCGCGCATAGGTCTCGGGCTTGTGCGGGCGATAGAAGGAGGAATTGATCTCGACGGCAGGAAATACCTGGGCGTAGCGTTCGAGGTGGCTGCCCTCCACGGGAAAGGCGGCCGCCGCGTCTTTGTGGATGCTCCAGCCGGCGCAGCCGATCAGGCGCGCGCCGGGGCCGGCTCCGGTGGGTTGCAATTCGCTCATCGGCTCATATCTGAAGGGCAAGCGCCCGGAAGCCGATTCTATGACGAAAGGTCGTGTTGACGTCGCACGCCGGCGCTTGGCGTCTTAGAATAAATGAATCATTGATATCGAGGAGTTCCAGCATGGCCGATCCGCTTCACATCGTCTGTCCCCATTGCGATGCCGTCAACCGCGTCGCCGGCAAACGCCTGGCCGACCAGCCGGTCTGCGGCAAGTGCAGCAAGGCGCTGTTCACGGGCGCACCGCTCGATGCCAGCAGCGCGCGTTTCGAGAAACACGTCGGCCGCAACGACATACCGGTGCTGGTCGATTTCTGGGCTGCCTGGTGCGGACCGTGCAAGATGATGGCGCCGGCCTACCAGCAGGCTGCCGGCCGGCTGGAGCCGCAGGTGCGCCTGCTGAAGGTCGACACCGAGGCCTCGCAAGACCTGGCCGCGCGCTTCGGCATCCGCAGCATCCCGACGCTGGCACTGTTCCAGGGCGGCCGGGAAATCGCGCGCCAGGCCGGTGCGATGGATGCCGGCAATATCGTGGCCTGGGTCCAGTCGCATGGACGCAGCGCATAAGCCACGGATAGGTTATCATCCAGGCAACTCGAATATTTACGCGGAGGTCGCCATGTCCCAGGAACTCGTCTATGAACGCGGCGTCGAGGATGCCAAGCAGTTTGCCCGCATCCTGTACGTCGCCCACGCGCTCACCTTTTTCTTCTCGGCCGGCATGTTGTCGATCCTGGTCCTGATCGTCAACTACATCAAGCGGCCGGATACCGCCGGCACCCTGGTGTACAGCCATCACACCTGGATGATCCGCTCGTTCTGGTGGTATGCGATCTGGTTTGCGATCGCCACCGTGCTGTTCTTCACGTTCATCGGTATCCCGGTCGCGTGGGCGATCTGGGGCATCGCCTGGATCTGGATGGCTTACCGCATCATCCGCGGCTTCATGGACCTGAACAACAATCGGCCGATGCCGGTGTAAGTCCTACAGCCGGGCCAGGGCCTGTTCGATGTCGGCGATCAGGTCGTCGGTCCCTTCCAGGCCGATGTTGAAACGCACCAGGATGCCCTGGCCTTGCCAGTTGCGGCGCATGCCCTGGATGCGGTACGGCACCGCCAGGCTGTGCGTGCCGCCCCAGCTGTAGCCGATGCCGAACAGGGTCAGCGCATCGACGAAGCGGTCGGTCTGCGCTTCCGTATAGGCCGGGTCGAACAGCACCGAGAACAGGCCGCCGGCGCCGCTGAAATCGCGCTGCCAATGCGCGTGGCCGGGGCAGTCCTCGAAGGCCGGGTGCAGCACCTTGACGATTTCCGGACGCTGCTGCAGCCAGGCCGCCACCTTGCGCGCGCTGGCATCGTGGGCGTCGAAGCGCAGCTTCATGGTTTCCAGGCCGCGCAGCACCAAGTAGGCATCATCGGCGCCGACGCCCATGCCGAGCCGCATGTGGCTGGCCGCGATGCGGTCGTTGAGCGCCTGCTCGCGCGTGATGACGGCGCCCATCAGCACGTCCGAGCCGCCCGACTGGTACTTGGTCAGCGCCTGCATGACGATGTCGGCACCGACGTCGAAGCCGCGCAGCGCCAGGCCGGCCGCCCAGGTGTTGTCGAGGGCCACCAGCACGCCGCGATCGTGGGCGGCGGCGCAGATCGCCGGCAGGTCCGGCACTTCCATCGACACCGAGCCCGGGGCCTCGGTCCAGATCAGCCTGGTATTCGGCTGGATCAGGTCGGCGATGCCGGCGCCGATCATCGGATCGTAGAAGCGCGCCGTGATACCGAAATCGCTGCTCAGCCAGTTGCCCAGCTCCCGGTTCGGGTTGTAGACGTTTTCCGGCAGCAGCACGTCGTCCCCGGATTTGAGGAAGGCCAGGTTGATCATCGCGATCGCGGCCAGGCCGGACGGGGCCAGCAGGCAGTGCTTGCCGCCTTCGATGTCGGCCAGGCGCGCTTCCAGCGTGAAGGTGGTCGGGGTGCCGTGCAGGCCGTAGGTGTAGGCGGTCTTGTTCTTCCAGTCGCCGGAACGCATGCTGGCCACGTCCTTGAACAGGACGGTGGAAGCGTGGTGGATGGCGGTCGGGTAGGCTTCGAAGCCGGCGGGGGCGCGGTAGTCGCTGCGGATCAATTGGGTCTGGATGGATTTTTTCGTCACGGCCTGTACTCCACTATCTCAAATAAAAACGTCGCTCCTACCTGCGCAGGAACGACGCACCATCTACCCCGAGATTTTAACGCTTACGCCACGGCCGCCCACAAATCGTGCGCATCGGCCTTGGTGATCACCACGTCGATGAACTCACCCACGACCGGCTTGGCCTTGCCCGGCGCCAGCGCACGCTTGATATGCACCACGCCGTCGATCTCCGGCGCATCCGCCGCCGAGCGGCCAATCGCTTCACGGGCGCCGACTTCGTCAACGAGTACGCGAATGGTCTTGCCGACCTTGGCCTGCATGCGCTTCAGCGAAATCTCTTCCTGCAGCAGCATCACGCGGGCGCGGCGTTCTTCGCGCACGGCTTCCGGCACCGGGTTGGCGATGTCGTTGGCGGTGGCGCCTTCCACCGGCGAGTAGGCGAAGCAGCCGAGACGGTCGATCTGGGCTTCGCGCAGGAAGTCCAGCAGGTATTCGAACTCTTCTTCGGTCTCGCCCGGGAAGCCGGCGATGAAGGTCGAGCGGATCACCAGGTCCGGGTTCATCTTGCGCCATTGCAGGATGCGGTCCAGGTTCTTTTCGCCGCTGGCCGGGCGCTTCATGCGCTTCAGGACGTCCGGGTGCGCGTGCTGCAGCGGGATGTCGAGGTAAGGGACGACGTTCTCGCCCATCAGCGGGATCACCTGGTCGACGTGCGGGTACGGATACACATAGTGCATGCGCACCCAGGCGCCGTACTGTTTGGCCATCTTGCCGAGTTCTTCGGTGAGCTGGGTCAAGTGGGTCTTGACCGGGCGGCCCTGCCAGAAACCAGTGCGGAACTTGACGTCGACGCCATAGGCGCTGGTGTCCTGCGAGATCACCAGCAGTTCCTTGACGCCGGACTTGAACAGGTTTTCCGCCTCTTGCAGCACCTCGTGGATCGGGCGCGACACCAGGTCGCCGCGCATCGACGGGATGATGCAGAAGCTGCAGCGGTGGTTGCAGCCTTCGGAAATCTTCAGGTAAGCGTAATGCTT
>Ga0308160_10001761_pt1 | contig 28639 bp, 23 predicted proteins | sample PhyFR1_FD_201036 | JGI IMG/M metagenome (GOLD analysis project Ga0308160, IMG submission 201036) | Phyllosphere microbial communities from UC Gill Tract Community Farm, Albany, California, United States - DLSLF.R1 | ecosystem: Host-associated > Plants > Phyllosphere > Unclassified | place: USA... | reverse complement strand
GCTCGGTCCAGATCAACGGCGTGTCGGGCATGTGCCTGACCAAGCTGGACGTGCTGGACGGCATCGAGTCGCTGAAGCTGTGCACCGGCTACAAGATCGACGGCCGTGACGTCGATATCTTCCCGGTCGGCGCCGAAGAAGCCGCCGCCTGCGTGCCGGTCTACGAAGAGATGCCGGGCTGGACCGAATCGACCGTCGGCGCCAAGTCGATGGACGACCTGCCGGCCAACGCCCGCGCCTACATCAAGCGCATCGAAGAACTGGTCGGTATTCCGGTCGACATGGTCTCGACCGGCCCGGACCGCGAAGAAACGATCGTGCTGCGCCACCCGTTCGCCGCCTGATCACTATTTAAAAGCAACACAGCAAGCAGCCCGCGCCGCCCATCCATGGCCGCGCGGGCTTCAGCCATAAGCAGAAGAAGGAAAACCTGAACATGAATACCCCTGCATCGACCGACAAGGACCTGTGGGTCTCCTGGGACGACTACAACCGCCTGGTCGAGCGCCTGGCGCTGAAAGTGTACGAATCGAACTGGAAGTTCGACATGGTGCTGTGCCTGGCGCGCGGCGGCGTGCGTCCGGGCGACGTGATCTCGCGCATCTTCGACGTGCCGCTGGCGATCCTGTCGACCAGCTCGTACCGCGAAGAAGCCGGCAAGAAGCAGGGCGACCTCGACATCGCCAAGTACATGACCATGACCAAGGGCCCGCTGGCCGGCAAGATCCTGCTGGTCGATGACCTGGCCGACTCCGGCGTGACCCTGGCGCGCGTGGGCGAGCACCTGCGCACCAATTACCCTGACGTCACCGAAGTGCGTTCGGCCGTGATCTGGGTGAAGGGCACCTCGTCGCTGGTGCCGGATTACCATCTGGAAGACCTGCCGCACAATCCGTGGATCCACCAGCCGTTCGAGGACTATGACGGCCTGCGTCCGCATCAGCTGTCGGCCTGGCTGAAGAAGTTCGACAAGAACTGATCCAGTCAGCCGTAAAGCCGTCGCCCCTGCGAAGGCAGGGGCCCAAGTTGCACGCATAAGGATGGCGCGTGCAAAACCTGGGCCCCTGCCTGCGCAGGGGCGACGCTTTTGCGTAACCGCTCAGGTTTATCTGGCTTGGCTGCTCTCGACCGCCTTCAGATCCTGTACCGCCTGCCGGTACGCCTTCGACTTCTTCAAGCGCTCCGCATACCGGATCTCGCTGCGCGCCTCGCGCCCGATCTCGTAATCCAGATCCCCGCGCGCCCCGCAATACGCGCGGCAGGTCGCCTCCGCATCCGGCGTCTCCCTGTCCGTCAGCACCAGCTTCTTGTCCGTCACGTGCAGCCGCAGCGCACAGGCGCGTTCGCGTGGCTGCGGCGGGGTCGGGTCGTGGTAGACGAAGGCGCCATGCTCGTAGCCGGCCATGCCGGCGATGTCGCAGGTGTGGCCGTTGGCGAATTCCAGGTGGGCGCGCAGATACAGGTGTTTGTCGTCGTAGGGCAGGAGTTCGACGATGTCTTCGGACTCGTAGGTCTGGTCGGCCTGGCCCGGCACGGCCATCGTGTTCTGGAAGCGGTGCTTGTAGACGCCGTCGATCTCGTGCATCAGTGCCGCCGGCGTCGGTGCCTTGTCGGCCGCTTGCGCAGTGAAACCCGATAGCAGGGCCAGCATGGCCAGGATAGTGCGCTTCATGGGTTTCCTCCGAAGTAAATACACGACAAGGCCGACCCATCCGATCCGGGTGCCAATCGGTTAAGATTGTAATTCAAACACGGGACCGTCCATGACACAAAGTTTCTTCCAGACCTTCATCCTGCTGCTGCTCGTCACCGACCCCTTCGGCAACGTGCCCCTGTTCGTGACCGCCCTCAAGGACGTGCCGCAGGCGCGGCGCGGGCGCATCGTGGTGCGCGAGTGTGCGATCGCGTTCGGCCTGCTGCTGCTGTTCATGTTCTTCGGCCGGCACTTCCTGACCGCGCTGCAGCTGACCGATATTTCGCTGCGCATCGGCGGCAGCGTGATCCTCCTGATCATCGCGATCCGCATGATCTTCCCGCATCCGGACGGCGTACTCGGCAAGAGCGAGCATGGCGAACCCTTCATCGTTCCGCTGGCGATCCCGGCGCTGGCCGGGCCGTCGGCACTGGCCACGGTGCTGCTGTTCAGCTCGCAAACGACGGAAGAGGTGATGGTCCACGTGGCGGCGCTGGCCTCGGTGTTCGTGATCTGGCTGGCCGTATTCCTCGGCGCGGAGCGCCTGCAGCAGGTGCTGGGTGCGCAGGTGATGACGGCCTTCGAACGCCTGATGGGCCTGATCCTGACTGCGATGTCGATCGAGATGCTGCTGAGCGGGATACGCGCGTTCGTCAAGACTTTGTGACGGCATGTATACTGCGGCCTCTGATCACTTATCGTTTGGATATTCCATGACAAGCAAACTCATTGGCCGCAAGTTCGGCTACGGCTTCTGCATCGCCGCCATCGTGCCGCTGCTGGTGCTGGGCGGCTGCAACCGCAACAAGCCATCGACCGACACCGGATCGACCGCTGCACCGGCCGCCTCGTCGGCTGGTGTCGCTGCCGCCAAGACTGAAGCCGACACGTCGGCGCAGGAATTCCAGAAGATCGATACCGTCGTCGGCACCGGCGCGGAAGCGACTGCCGGCAAGACCGTTACCGTCAACTATACCGGCTGGCTGCTGGCGCCGAACGCGGCAGACAAGCACGGCACCCAGTTCGACAGCTCAGTCGGCCGTGAACCGTTCAGCTTCCGCCTCGGCTCGGGCGGCGTGATCCCGGGCTGGGACCAGGGCGTGGCCGGCATGAAGGTGGGCGGCAAGCGCACCCTGATCATCCCGGCGAGCCTGGGTTACGGCGCGGATGGCGCAGGTCCGATTCCGCCGAATGCGAATCTGATTTTCGACGTCGAGCTGCTGGACGTCAAATAAGTCGACGAGGCGCGACGATCACATCGTCGGCTCGTAATTGCTCTGCCAGCGGTGTCCCGGCTGCTGGCGGCTGCAAGGCGTCATCTTGAGGCCGGTCTGCACCGCTTCCAGGCAGCGCGTGGCGCCGGTCTCGCGGTTGGTGAGCGGCAGGACGAAGGGGCCGGTCTGCACCCGCTTGACACGCCATTGCTGGTTGTCGGCATTGCCGCAGCTGTCCATTGCCAGCACGTTCTTGCCATTCTCCGGATGCACCGTCAGGCACATGGCCGTGCCGCCCGCGACCGTATGCACCTTGCTGAAGCCGGGAATATCCCCCTGGCTGACCACCCACTGCTGATTCGCCGACTTGGCGCAGGTGCCCATGGCCACCTTGCCGTCGGCCGCCGTCAGGCAGTGGCCCCGCCCATCGAGGCCGTTCTGCAGGTAATTCGCGTCGGCGGTAGCGGCGAAGGCGGGCACGGTCGCCAGGTGCAGAATGGCGAGTGCAGCAACAGCAAAGCTAGGTACATGCATGATCATTCCTTTGGGATAATATTGAACAAACATTACCACAGGTAATAAACGAAAAGCGGCCTGCAGGCCGCTTTTGCCTGCAGGCCGCTTTTTTATGTCGTGCAAGCAAGAGCATCGACACCACATCATCCGCTCCGATCGCGCCCAAAGGCCTGCTCCGGCACATGCAGCTGGCCGCGCACCTGCGCCGCCTTCCCGAATGCGCGGTTCCTGCCGTGGTAGCGCAATCAAAAATGTTAGTCGAATGTTGCGGCAGTCTTTGAAATTGCCACACTCACGCTAAAAAGTGTTTGTATTTACCACATTTCTAGGGCTAAACTGATTTCAGACTGTTAACAAAGTATTGGCAGTCACCCGGTTCATGCGTTGTTAGCGCTTAACATCGGCATGGGCCGGAACAACAATCATTGGAGACAAACCATGTACAAAGCACCTGTGTTCCAGCGCAGAGCCTTGAGCGCTGCCTGCTGCCTGGCCCTTGCCGCGTGCGGCGGCGGATCGGGCGATACGCCCGCCACGAAGACCGCCGGCGAGATGGCGACAGCTCACCCGGATCAGACCAGCGCGGCGATCGTCGCCAACCCTGCAGCCTATAACCCCGGCGTGGCAAGCCTGAAGGCGCTCGCCGCTTTCCCGGTCGGCGTCGCCGTCGACGGCGGCTGGGAGGCACGCAGCCTGGTGAGCACGCCGGCCGAGCAGCAAGTCGTCAATCAGCACTTCAGCCAGGTTACGCCGGGCAATATCATGAAGATGAGCTACCTGCACCCGGACAGGAACACCTACACCTTCGCGCAGGCGGACGAACTGGTGAACTACGCGGCCGCGCACGACGTGCGCGTGCATGCGCATGCGTTGATCTGGCATTCGGACTACCAGGTGCCGACGTTCATGAAGAATTTCAGCGGCGACAAGACGGCATTCCTCGCGATGCTGGACGAGCACGTGAAGACGATCGCCACGCACTACGCCGGCAAGGTGCAGAGCTGGGATGTCGTCAACGAGGCGCTGAACGATGGCGGCGGCTACCGGCAGTCGCTGTTCTACCAGAGGACAGGCGCCGACTACCTCGACCGGGCATTCCGCGCGGCGCGCGAGGCCGACCCGAACGCAACCCTGTACTACAACGACTACAACATCGAGTCGGACGCCAACAAGATGAACACGATGACCGGCATGCTGGACGGCTTCAAGGCGCGCGGCGTGCCGATCGACGGGGTCGGTTTCCAGATGCACGTGTACATCGACTGGCCGTCCACCAGCCAGATCAAGGCGTCGCTGCAGAAGGTCGTGGACCGCGGCCTGAAGGTCAAGATCTCCGAGCTCGACATCCCGATCAACAACCCGTACAGCCCGCAGTACCAGGCCGGCGACATCAAGACGGTCTATACGCTCGACCTCGGCCTGGCCCAGAAAAAGCGCTATTGCGAGGTGGTCAAGGCCTACCTGGACGTGGTGCCGCCTGCCCAGCGCGGCGGCGTCGTCGTATGGGGCGTGAGCGATCCGAGCAGCTGGCTGATCCAGCAGCTGTTCCAGAACCGGCACCAGGACTGGCCGCTGCTGTTCGACGCCCAGTACCAGGGCAAGCCGGCGCTGCGCGGCGTGGCGGATGCGCTGACGGGGCAGCCTTGCACGAATCTGGCCTTCGTCAACGCGACCGGCAGCGTGAACATCGCGCGTTCCGGCGTGACGCTGAACCGCGTCACCTCGAAATCCACGGGCAGCGTCACCTTCACGAATACCACCAGCGTGACCCTGAACGGCCCGCTGCACTTCCGCCTCGACGGCTTGACTGCCGGCGTGACCCTGGATAACGCCAGCGGCGCCCAGAACGGCGCACCGTACATGACGCTGCCGGCCATCTCGCTGGCGCCGGGCGCCAGTGCCACGGTGACGACCACGTTCTCGAACCCGGGCAAGGTCGGCATCGGCTACACCGCTACGCTGATCAGCGGCTCGCTCTAAGTCATCGATAAAGGAATCGCCATGTTGAACCTCAAGAAAATCCTGTCGGGCTCCCTGCTGGCCATGGCGCTGGGTGCATGCGCCGGCGTGTTCGCCGCCCCGGTCTACCACGTGACCATCGACACCAGCACGCTGGGCAACAGCAACGCGGTACTCGACCTCGAGCTGGGCGCCCTGGCGGGGAACGCCGCCCCGGTGACGGCAACGCTGAACCACTTCATGGGCGCGTATGGCGCGTCGGACTTCAGCGGCAGCGCCAGCGGCTCGATCGGCAGCAGCGTGCGTCTGGTGAACGACGCCGGCTACAGCGGCCTGCTGCAGAGCATCATGCTGGGCGGGCTGTTCAGCTTCGACCTCAGCTTCGATGTCGGTACCGGCGGCCTCGACGGCTCCAGCTTCACCGCGATGCTGTACAACGCGGACTTCAGCGCCACGCTGGGCATGGACACGCCGCTGGTCCAGATCGACCTGATGCCGGGCCAGGCCGACGTCGTCTCGCCGGGCAACGCCTTTGCCAGCGCCACCGCCGTCCCGGAACCCTCGACCCTGCTGAGCATGGTCACCGGCCTGGGCCTGCTGGGCTTCGGCCTGCGCCGCCGCGCACGCTGATCCGGCATCGCTGCGAGAAAAAGCCGCCTGTCCCAAGCGGGGCAGGCGGCTTTTTTCAAGAATTGGGATCCCGCGTTTGCGGAACCCCAGGGTGGGGGCGCATCAGGAAGCTTATTTGCCCAGCATCGACACCACGTTGTCCGCGCCCGGCGCCCCGAAGGCCTGCTGCTTGAGCACATGCAGCTGGTCGCGCACCTGCGCCGCCTTCTCGAACTCGAGGTTCTTGGCGTGGTCGACCATGAGCTTTTCGAGGCGCTTGATCTCTTTCGAGATCTGCTTCTCGCTCATGCCTTCGACTTTGGCCGCATCTTCCGCCATGCCGAAGTCGGTCAGCATGGCTTTCTGCGCAGCCGCGCTGTAGACGCCGTCGATCATGTCCTTGATCTTCTTGTTCACGCCCTTCGGCACGATGCCGTTGGCTTCGTTGAAGGCGATCTGCTTGGCGCGGCGGCGTTCGGTCTCGTCGATCGCCTTCTTCATCGAGTCGGTCATCTGGTCGGCGTAGAGCAGGGCGACGCCGTTCAGGTTACGTGCCGCGCGGCCGATGGTCTGGATCAGCGAGCGTTCCGAACGCAGGAAGCCTTCTTTATCCGCGTCGAGCACCGCCACCAGCGACACTTCCGGCAAGTCCAGGCCCTCGCGCAGCAGGTTGATGCCGACCAGCACGTCGAAGGTGCCCAGGCGCAGGTCGCGCAGGATTTCCACGCGCTCGACGGTATCGATGTCGCTGTGCAGGTAGCGCACCTTGATGCCGTGGTCGCCCAGGTATTCCGTCAGCTGTTCGGCCATGCGCTTGGTCAGCGTGGTCACCAGCACGCGCTCATCCTTGGCGATGCGGATGTTGATCTCGCCCATCAGGTCGTCCACCTGCGAACGCGCAGGACGCACGATGATCTGCGGGTCGACCAAGCCGGTCGGGCGCACCACCTGCTCGACCACGTTGTCGGCGTGCTCCTTCTCGTATTCGGCCGGGGTCGCCGAGACGAAGATGCACTGGCGCATCTTGTTCTCGAATTCCGTGAACTTCAGCGGCCGGTTGTCGAGCGCTGACGGCAAGCGGAAGCCGTAGTCGACCAGATTGACCTTGCGCGAGCGGTCGCCGTTGTACATGGCATTCAGCTGGCCGATCATCACGTGCGACTCGTCCATGAACATGAGCGCATCCTTCGGCAGGTAGTCGATCAGGGTCGGCGGCGGTTCGCCCGGCATCGAGCCGGACAGGTGGCGCGAGTAGTTCTCGATGCCTTTCGTGAAGCCGACTTCGGCCAGCATCTCGAGGTCGAAGCGGGTGCGCTGTTCGAGGCGCTGCTCTTCCAGCAGCTTGCCCTGTTCGCGGAATTCTTCCAGGCGGTGGCGCAGCTCGGCCTTGATCGAATCGACCGCTTTCAGCACCGTGGCGCGGCCGGTCACGTAGTGCGAGCCCGGGTACACGGTGAAGCGCGGGATCTTCTGGCGCACTTTACCGGTCAGCGGGTCGAACAGCTGCAGCGATTCGATCTCGTCGTCGAACATCTCGACACGGATCGCCAGCTCGGCGTGCTCGGCCGGGAAGATGTCGATGGTGTCGCCGCGCACGCGGAAGGTGCCGCGGGCGAAGTCCATCTCGTTGCGCGTGTACTGCATCTGGATCAGGCGCGCGATGACGTCGCGCTGCGCGACTTTATCGCCGGTGCGCAGCGTCAGAATCATTTTATGGTATTCGTTCGGATTACCGATACCGTAGATGGCCGACACGGTTGCCACGATGATGACGTCGCGCCGCTCCATCAGCGACTTGGTGCACGACAGGCGCATCTGCTCGATGTGCTCGTTGATCGACGAGTCCTTTTCGATGAACAGGTCGCGCTGCGGCACGTAGGCTTCCGGCTGGTAATAATCGTAGTACGAGACGAAGTACTCGACCGCGTTCTGCGGGAAGAATTCGCGGAACTCGGCGTACAGCTGGGCCGCCAGGGTCTTGTTCGGGGCGAACACGATCGCCGGGCGGCCGGCCCGGGCGATGGTGTTGGCCATCGTGTAGGTCTTGCCGGAACCGGTCACGCCGAGCAGCGTCTGGTACATCAGGCCATCGTCGATGCCCTGCACCAGGCCTTCGATCGCGGTCGGCTGGTCGCCGGCGGGCGGGAAGGGCTGGTGCAGCTTGAACGGTGAATTCGGGAAAGTGATGACTTCGGGTGCCGGGGTATTTGCGACCGATAAATCTGCCATGTGTTCAGACCTTTGCTAGAATGAGAATCCGCCTGCGGCCAAACATTGTTTTAAGCCGCTGTCTATACAACTGCTGCGAACCCAGCGACAAACCCAGTTTATCACGATGAATTCCACAGCTCCTGCCAGCATCTTCGGCGCCATCGCCATGGCCCCGCGCGACCCCATCCTCGGTATTACCGAAGCCTTCAATGCAGATACCAACCCGTCCAAGATCAACCTGGGCGTCGGTGTCTATTATGATGACAATGGTAAAGTGCCGCTGCTGGAATGCGTGCGCAAAGCGGAGTCGCTGTTGATGGAACAGCCTGCACCGCGTACCTACCTGCCGATCGAAGGCCTGGGTGCGTATGACAAGGCTGTGCAAGAATTAGTATTTGGTGCCGACAGCCCGGTAATTCAAGAGAAGCGTGCGATCACCGTGCAAGCCCTGGGCGGCACCGGCGCACTCAAGATCGGCGCCGACTTCCTGAAGCGCTTTGCGCCGGGCTCGAGCGTCTACATCAGCGATCCGAGCTGGGAAAACCACCGCGCACTGTTCGAAAGCGCCGGTTTCACCGTCAACAATTACAAGTACTACGACCCGGCCACGCACGGCGTCGACTTCGCCGGCATGCTGGCCGACCTGAAGGCGATGCCGGAAGGCGCGATCGTCGTCCTGCACGCCTGCTGCCACAACCCGACCGGCGCCGACTTGACCTCCGAGCAGTGGGGCCAGGTGATCGACGCGGTGCAGGCCGGCGGCCTGATCCCGTTCCTGGACATGGCCTACCAGGGCTTCGGTTCGGGCATCGCCGAAGACGGCGCCGTGGTGCGCCGCTTCGTCGAGGCCGGCGGCCCGCTGCTGGTGTCGAACTCGTTCTCGAAGTCGTTCTCGCTGTACGGCGAGCGCGTCGGCGCGCTGTCGGTGGTCGCCTCCTCGGCCGAAGAAGCATCGCGCCTGCTGTCGCAGCTGAAGCGTATCGTGCGTACCAACTACTCGAACCCGCCGACCCACGGCGGCAAGGTGGTCGCCACCGTCCTGTCCACGCCGGCACTGCGCCAGCTGTGGGAAGAGGAACTGGCCGGCATGCGCGTGCGCATCAAGGAAATGCGTGAAGAGCTGGTCAAGAAGCTGGCCGACAAGGCCCCGGGCAAGGACTTCGCCTTCGTGCGCGAGCAGGTCGGCATGTTCTCGTATTCGGGCCTGACCAAGCAGCAGGTCGAGCAGCTGCGCGCCGAATCGATCTACGCCGTGGACACGGGCCGTATCTGTGTTGCTGCGATGAATTCGAAGAACATCGATCGGATCGTTGACGCCATCGCAAAAGTTCTCTAAACTCTTGGCTCTTCCAATTCGGCGCAAGCAGAAGCGGAAGATCTAATCCCTGATAGCTCAGTCGGTAGAGCGACGGACTGTTAATCCGCAGGTCCCTGGTTCGAGTCCAGGTCGGGGAGCCAGAATTCATACCTCTGGCAAGGCAATGCACGGTTGGCAGCTTGTCCTGTGCAATGTCCTGGCGAGAGGTTATAATAGCAACATCCATTCCCTGATAGCTCAGTCGGTAGAGCGACGGACTGTTAATCCGCAGGTCCCTGGTTCGAGTCCAGGTCGGGGAGCCAGAATTCAGTACCAATAAGCAGCAGTAAAATCGTTAAAAGCCCGCTTCCCTGAAGCGGGCTTTTTTGTTTTGCTGTTCTGGCGCGCCTTGGCGGCGCTTGCTTGCATTCCCTGCTCATTTGATCTACGCTGACTACTCAAAGGAGCAAATCATGACGACAACTGCAAAGCGAGCACAGGCGGCGAACGCTCACAATCAGGACCTGCCCGCACCGGCGTCATATAAAGTTTCTGAAAAAATAGAGCCATATGGGCAAACGGCGGGGAGCGATGCCAGCATGGACCATTGGCTCAATTTCCGTGAAGTGTTCCAGTCCACGCCGGTCAAGCGGATCGACCTGATCCGCAAAGGCGTGAATGCCGCAGACTTCAAGCTCTTTGTCAGCCGTCTCGACATCCAGCAGGAAAAGATCTTCCTGATGCTGGACATCGCCACCGCTACCGTCAACCGCAAGGCCAGCCGCAACGAAGCGCTGTCGCAGGAAGACAGCGAAAAAGTGGTCGGCATGGCAAAGCTGATCGGCCAGGTCGAAACCCTGCTCGAGGAATCCGGCGACCCCGACGCCATGCAGGGCTTCGATGCCGCCAAATGGCTCGCCCACTGGATGGAAGAGCCGATTCCGGCGCTGGGCGGCGCCGCCCCCGCCGACTACATGGACACCATCGAAGGCCAGGAAATGATCTCGCGGGTGCTCGCCACCATGCAGACCGGGGCCTACGCGTGATCCGCGCCTGGCGGATCGCGACCGATACGCCCGGCTACACCGCCGACGACCTGACCGGGGCCGGCGCCAAGATCTCCGGCGGCCGCTGGAACCGCCCCGGCAGTCCGCTGCTCTACTGCGCCAGCAACGTCTCGCTGGCCGTACTCGAAACCTTCATCCACCTCGGCGCCGGCGGCTTGCCGCTCAACCGCTACCTGGTCGAGCTGGCCATCCCCGACGACGTGTGGCAACGCGCCATCACCCTGCACGCGCCGCCGGTTGGCTGGGATGCGATCCCGACCGGCAAGGTCAGCCTCGACGAAGGCGACCGCTGGCTCAAGGCAAACCGCAGCGCGCTGATGATCGTACCGTCGGTCATCGTGCAGGAAGAGTGGAACGTGCTGGTCAATCCGATGCACCCGGACGCCGCCGCCATCAAGGCGCGCAAGGTCCGCAAATGGACTTACGATCCGCGCCTGGCGCGCCGCTAGCCGCGGGCGGCGGACCCGTCCGCGGCCAGGCAGGCCGTCAGCGCCGCGATCTCGGCCGGCTTGGTCAGGTGGGCGTCGAAGCCGCAGGCGCGCGAGCGCTCGCGGTCGGCGCGCTGACCCCAGCCGGTCAGCGCCACCAGCAGCATGCCGCGGTAGCGCAGGTCGGCGCGCAGCATGCCGGCCAGCTGGCAGCCGTCGATGCCCGGCATGCCGAGGTCGATGATGGCCGCGTCCGGCGCCCAGCCGGCGATTGCCGCCAGCGCTTCCTCGGCGCCATAGCCGACCCGCACCTCGGCGCCGCTGCTCGACAGCAGCAGCGCCAGGCTGTCGGCGGCGTCGCGGTTGTCGTCGACGATCAGCAGCCGCCGGCCCGACAGCGGGGCGCATTCCACGTCCGCCGCCGGCCCATCGGCAGGCGTGCGCAGCAGCAGCGGCAGGCGCACCACGAATTCGCTGCCGAGCCCCGGTCCGTCGCTGCGCGCCTCGATGCGGCCCGCGTGCAGCTCGACCAGGCTGCGCGCCATCGTCAGCCCGATCCCGAGTCCGCCATTGCTGCCGTTGCCGTTTTCATCGCCCTGCACGAAGATGTCGAATACGCGCCCCAGCATGGCGGTTGGAATGCCGATGCCGTTGTCGCGCACGCTGACCTCGGCCTCGGCGCCATCGCGGCGTGCCGCCAGTGTGATGTCGCCGCCGGGCGGCGTGTACTTGGCCGCGTTGTTGAGCAGGTTCGAGAACACCTGGGTCAGGCGCACGCTGTCGGCATCCAGTACCAGCGGTTCGTCGGGCAGGTCCGCATGCAGGCGGTGGCCGGCCTGATCGATCAGCGGGCGGTTGGTCTCGAGCGCCGCATGCAGGATGTCGGCCAGCAGCGCCGGCGCGCGCCGCAGTTCGATCTTGCCGCGCGTGATGCGCGAGACTTCGAGCAGATCGTCGACCAGGCGCACGATATGGCGCACCTGGCGCTGCACCATCCCGATCAGGTGATCGGCGCGGCGCCGCTGGTCGCCGTTCGGCCTGAGCAGGATCATCGCATTGCTGATCGGCGCCAGCGGGTTGCGCAGCTCGTGGGCCAGGGTGGCGAGGAATTCGTCCTTGCGGCGGTCGGCGTCGCGCAGGGCCTGTTCGGCGCGCAGGCGGTCGATCAGGTCCACCGCCTGGCGCCCGTACAATTCCAGCACGCGCAACTGGTGCGCGGAAGCGCGGTGCGGTGCACGGAAACAGCTCGACAGCATGCCGAGCATTTCGCCGCCGGGAATCCGCAGCGGAATCGAGTGCACCGCGCGGTAGCCGCACTGGGCCGCGATGGCGCGGAACGCGGCATAGGACGGGTCGAGCAGCACGTCCTCGACGATCACCGCTTCGCCGCTGCGCAGCGCCCGCGCGCAGGCGCTGTCGTTGTCGATGCGGACCAGCCTGAAGGTATCGAGAAAGGCTTGCGGGAAGCCGCGCTGCACCACGATTTCCAGTCCCTTCTTTTGCGGGTTGTAGAGCTGGATGTTGCCGAAATCGGCCCCGAGCAGGGCGATGGCGGCATCCAGGACTTCGTCGAGCGCGCTAGAGAGGTCGCGCGTGGCCAGCAGCCGGCTGCTGAGCTGGTGCAGGCGCGTCATTTCCTCGAGTTCGGCCGCGAGCCGGCTCTCGGTGGCGTGCAGCTGGGTCAGCATCGCCTTGCGTTCCGAGATGTCGCGCACCAGCATCTGCAGCGCCGGGCGGCCGTGCCAGACAAAGGGGCCGCAGCTGAGTTCGGCGTCGAAGCAGCGCCCGTCGACGCCGCACAAGCCGATTTCCTCCGGCGCCAGGAAGGCGCCCGCCGCGGCCTGGGCCCAGCGTTCGCGCACGCGCGCGTGGTGCGCCGGCAGGACCAGGCTCAGGGGTGCGCGTCCGGGCAGGCTGCCCGGCGCGGCGGGGGACAGGATGGTATCGGCGGCGGGGCAGGCGTAGACGATGCTGTCGTCGACAATGATGAGCACGCCATCGGGACACAGCCTGGCCAGCAATTCGAAGCTGTCGGCGGCAAGCGTGCACGGCTCGTCGTCGATGTGGCTCATGGCAACCTCCTCGACGCTGGGTGTCAGCGTTTGACCTTAGCAGCTTCGCGGCGGGAGTGCAAACGGCCGGCGTGCGCGGCGCCGGCCCGGGTTCCGTCCTGCGTTCAGGCCTTGTTCGAGACCGGTTTTACGCGCGAGGCCGCTTCCAGGGCGCGCTGGCGCGCCGTATCGACGTCGACCGCGGTTGCCAGCGCCACGCCCATGCGGCGGCGCGCGAAGGATTCCGGCTTGCCGAACAGGCGGATGTCCGATTCCGGCACCTGCAGGGCCTCGGCCACGCCCTCGAAGGCGATGCCGGCTTGTTCCAGCCCGCCGTAGATCACGGCCGAGGCCCCCGATGCGCGCAGCAACGGATTCACCGGCAGGCCGAGGATGGCCTTGGCGTGCAACTCGAATTCGCTCTGCACCTGGGTGGCCATGGTGACCATGCCGGTGTCGTGCGGACGCGGGCTGACTTCCGAGAACCACACCATGTCGCCCTTCACGAACAGCTCGACCCCGAACACGCCGCGCCCACCCAGGTTGGCGGTGACCTTGGCGGCGATGTCGCGCGCATTGTCCAGCGCGCGCGGGCTCATCGGCTGCGGCTGCCACGATTCGACGTAGTCGCCCTGCACCTGCTTGTGGCCGATCGGTTCGCAGAACACGGTCTCGATCTCGCCCGCGCTGCCGTTGGCGCGCACGGTCAGCAGCGTGATTTCGTAGTCGAAGTCGATGAAACCCTCGACGATCACGCGGCCGGCATCGACACGGCCGCCGGCGGCCGCGTAGTTCCAGGCGTTCTCGACGTCCGCGGCGCTGTCCAGCCTGGACTGGCCCTTGCCCGAGGACGACATCACCGGCTTCACCACGCACGGAAAACCGATTTCGGCGCAGGCCGCCTGCAGTTCGTCCAGGCTGGACGCGAAGCGGTAGGGCGAGGTCGCCAGGCCCAGCTCTTCGGCGGCCAGGCGGCGGATGCCTTCCCGGTTCATGGTCAGCAGCGCCGCGCGCGCGGTCGGGATGCAGGTGATGGTGCCTGCGGCTTCCAGCTCGGCCAGCTTGGCGGTGGCGATCGCCTCGATCTCCGGCACGACCAGGTCGGGCTGCTCCCGGGCGATCAGCGCGGCCAGCGCGTCGCCGTCGGTCATGTCGATCACGTGGGCGCGGTGCGCGACCTGGTGGCCGGGCGCATCCGGATAGCGGTCGACCGCGATGGTCTCCACGCCGAGGCGCTGCAGGGCGATGATGACTTCCTTGCCGAGCTCGCCGGAACCGAGAAGCATGACCTTGGTGGCGGACGGGGAAAGCGGGGTGCCGAGGGTGCGGGGTGTGTTCATGAAAGTGAGGGCTGTGCTGAGAGAGAATTTGCGACTATAGCAAACCGCCGGCTGGCGTGCTGATTGGCGCATTATCAGACCTTGAACGATGCCACGCACACGTTTCCATAAAAAACTATTGCCAGAACGTCTCGGGCGGTTATAATGCGGCCTCAATTCCCTGATAGCTCAGTCGGTAGAGCGACGGACTGTTAATCCGCAGGTCCCTGGTTCGAGTCCAGGTCGGGGAGCCAGAATTCAGCAGTAAATATCAAAAAGCCCGCTTCGTTGAAGTGGGCTTTTTCGTTTCGGGAGCGTAAGAATGCCAGTTCACCCAGGCCAGCTGTCTGAACGCGACGCCCGCCGCATCGCCCGTTACGCCGCCGACGCCGATACAGCCGGCTGGCTGCACCCGGTCCAGCAGGCGCTGCTGCACCGGCGCGGCTGGCTGCGCATGCTGGCGCCGCACGCGCTCGGTGGCGCCGAGCTGGCGCTGCCTGCGGTGGTGCGGCTGGAGGAAAGCGTCGCCGCCATCGACGGCAGCATGGGCTGGACGCTCACCCTGTGCGCCGGCGCCGGCTGGTTCGCAGGCTTCCTGCCGCCCGCCCTGGCGCGCGACGTCCTGGCGACGAAACGCGTCTGCCTGGCCGGCAGCGGCGCCCCGACCGGCTACGCCGATGCCGAGGGCGAGGGCTACCGCATCGACGGCCACTGGGACTATGCCAGCGGCGCGCCGATGGCCACCCACTTCACCTTCAACGCCATCCTGCGCGAACACGGCCAGCCGCTGCTCGACGCCGCCAGCCACCCGCGTATCAAAGCCTTCGTGGTGCCCGCGGCGCTGGTGGAGATCGTGCCGAACTGGCGCAGCATCGGCCTGCGCGCTACCGCCTCGCACGGGTATCGGGTGCGCGGCCAGTGGATCGGTCGCGACCACGGCTTCGACATCGACCCCGACAAGGCCAGGGAGCAGGGGCCGCTGTACCGCTTTCCCTTCCTTGCGTTTGCCTTCGTGACCCTGAGCGCCAACGTGGCCGGCATGGCGGGCCATTTCATCGCGCTGGCGGAAGAATGCCTGCGCCACCGCCGCAATCGCTTCGGCGACCGGGACGAAGCGCTGATCGAGGTGCCGGCGGTACAGGCGGTGCTGGCCGAATGCCGTGCCCGCTTCGCCGCGGCGCGCCGCCATTTCTATGCAAGGCTCGACGCCAGCTGGGACGGCGTGCTGGCCGAGGGCAGGGTGGCGGCAGCCGACGCCGCCGAACTGCAGGCCTTGTCGATGGCATGGGTGGCTGCGTCGCGCCATGCGGTCGACACGCTGTATCCTTACTGCGGCCTGTATGCGGCACGCGCCGACAGCCCGATCAACCGGGTCTGGCGCGACTTCCATACGGCATCCCAGCACGCCTTGTTGATGCCGCACGCTTGATTTCATGCAAGGCTGGTCAAATCGCAACTCAGCCGTTATAATTCGAGCCTCAATTCCCTGATAGCTCAGTCGGTAGAGCGACGGACTGTTAATCCGCAGGTCCCTGGTTCGAGTCCAGGTCGGGGAGCCAGAATTCAGTACCGATAAGCAGCAGTAACATCGTCAAAAGCCCGCTTCGTTGAAGCGGGCTTTTTGCTTTTGTTCTGCCCGTCATTGCGATTGTTGCGCTTTTGTTTCCACGCCCGCAGAGATAGTCCCGGCTTTTTATAATGGACCCTTTCGCATCCGGGTTGACCCATGCAGCAACCAGCCAATACCGCCGGCGCCGGGCAGGACGCCGCGCAAGCCATCCAGGCCCAAGATGGAGTACAAGATGGCCTGCCGCCGAACGAACGCATCTGGGCCATCGTGGCCCTGTCCCTGGGCGTCGGCATGTCCTCGCTCGACACCGCCATCGCCAACACCGCGCTGCCTGCCATGGCCGCGCAGCTGCACGCCACGCCGGCCGATTCGGTCTGGATCGTGAATGCCTACCAGCTGGCGATGGTGGCGACGTTGCTGCCGATCGCCGCGCTCGGCGAGACCGTCGGCTACCGCCGCGTGTACGTGGCCGGCATGGCGCTGTTCACGCTGGCCTCGCTCGGCTGTGCGCTGGCCTGGTCGCTGCCGGCGCTGATCGTGGCGCGCCTGTTCCAGGGCCTGGGTGCGGCTGCGCTGATGGGCGTGAACACGGCGCTGCTGCGCACCGTCTATCCGGCCAAGCTGCACGGACGCGGCTTCGGCAACAATGCCCTGGTGGTGGCGATCGGCTTCGCCCTCGGCCCGAGCCTGGCGTCGCTGATCCTGGCGGTGTCCTCGTGGGAGTGGCTGTTCGGGATCAACGTCATTCCCGGTATCGCCGCCTTCTTCATTGCGCGCCGGGCACTGCCGGAATCGCCGCGCTCGACCCACCGCGTCGACGGCGTGGCCGGCATCTTCAACGTGATCGCTTTCAGCATGGCGGTGCTGGCGCTGGGCGATGCGGCGCACCGCGTCGGTTTGCGCACACTGCTGCCGGAAGCCTTCATCGCGCTGCTGTTCTTCGTGCTGCTGGTGCGGCGCCAGAAGGGGCATCCGGCGCCGCTGCTACCGGTCGACCTGTTCCGGCGTCCGCTGTTCTCGCTGTCGGTCATGACGTCGATCTGCACCTTCGCGGCGCAGGCGCTGGCCTTCGTCTCGCTGCCGTTCTATTTCGAGAGCGCGCTGGGGCGCTCGCCGATCGAGACCGGCTTCCTGATGACGCCGTGGCCGGTGATGGTGGGCGTGATGGCCCCGGTGGCGGGGCGCCTGAGCGACCGCTATTCGCCGGGCCTGCTCGGCGGCCTGGGCCTGCTGATCCTCGGCGCCGGCCTGGTGGCGCTGCTGGGCATGCCGCACGACCCGTCGGCACTCGACATCGGCTGGCGCATGGCGGTGTGCGGCGTCGGTTTCGGCTTCTTCCAGGCGCCCAACCTGAAGGCGATCATGGGCAGCGCGCCGCCGCAGCGCGCCGGCAGCGCCAGCGGCATGGTTGCCACCGCGCGCCTGATCGGGCAATCGACGGGCGCCGCGCTGGTCGCCTTCTGCCTGACGATTTCCATCGGACGCGGCAGCTGGTATGCGCTGGGACTGGCCGCCGCCTTTGCTTTTGCCGCCAGCGTAGCCAGTTTCTCGCGCCTGGTGGTCGCGGCGCCGGCACGCTGAGGATCGGATGGGGCCGCGGCCGGCGGCCCGGTCTTTAAATGGTGGCGCGCGCCTCGATATGGGGAAGATGGCGCGCCACCTGTACATTCCCGAACTGCACGACGCTCCCGCCGTCGAAGCCCTGTGTCCACTCTGTGGACGCCCGCTTGGCAGCGAGAACATCGACCGCCACCACCTGATTCCGAAATCGCTCAAGGGCAGGGAGCAATTCCCGATCCATAAGATCTGCCACCGCAAGATCCACGCGACGTTTTCGGAGCGCGAGCTGCTGCGTGCCTACCACACCTGGGACGCGCTCAAGGACAATGCCGACATCGCCGCCTTCATCGAATGGGTGGCAAAAAAGCCGTCCGGTTTCTATACTCGTACTTTCACGTCGAACAAGAAAAAAACCCGGTAATGCGGCGTAGTAAATAACCAGTATCGGCATTTTTTGGTGTAGTTATCACACTAAAAGCACGTATTTACATAGTTATTCACTAAGATTTGCGTGGATTTTTTGATTTTCAGGCAAAGATTACTGGCACATCGGGCTGAAGCTTGATGTTAAAATCAGTCCTTAATATTTTGCAATTCCGGACACTTCCATGCCGATTTTGTCACAGGTGCAATGAATCAAAACGAAACCGGGTCGTGCTCGATCCTGCTGATCGACGACGAGTCTTTTGCGGAAGACATCATTTCGCATGGCTTGAAGGGCTGCGTAGCGCACACCCTGCGCTACGCCAGCCAGCCGTCGATGGCCGTCGAGCTGGCCAAGGAAATCGATGCTACCGTGGTGCTGGTCGACCTGCGCATGCCTGAAATCGACGGCTTCGAGGTCACGCGCCGCCTGCGTGCCGACAAGGACACCGAAGGCGTCCCGGTCATCATGCTGTCCTCGGAAGATGACGCCGACATCAAGGCCAAGGCCTTTGCCGCCGGCGCCAACGATTACCTCGTCAAATGGCCCGATCCGCGCGAGCTGGTGGCGCGCGTGCGCTACCACAACGATGCCTACATCGCACGGCGCCAGCGCGACGCCGCCTTCGTGTCGCTGCGGCGCAGCCAGGAACAGCTGGAAGCCAGCCAGTCGGCACTGCAGCAGGCGCAGAAGATGGAAGCGATCGGCCAGCTCACCGGCGGGGTCGCGCACGACTTCAACAACGTGCTGCAGATCGTCGGCGGCAACCTGCAGCTGTTGAAACTCATCGGCGACCTGAACGATGCCGGGCGCGCCCGCGTCGACATGGCCCTGGCCGGCGTCGAGCGCGGCGCCAAGCTGTCGTCGCACCTGCTGGCCTTCGCACGGCGCCAGCCGCTGCAGGAGGTGGTCGTCAACCCGGGCCACCTGCTGCGCGAAATGGACGAGATGATGCGCCGCGTGCTGGGGCCGCGCGCGCGCGTGGTCACCGAGATCGACCACAGCCTGGGCAGCACGATGGTCGACCCGCACCAGCTGCACAACGTGCTGCTGAACCTGGCCATCAATGCGCGCGACGCCATGGCCGGCAGCGGTACCCTGACCATCCGCGCCACCAACGTCGAGCCGGACTCGCTCAGCGCGAGCGAGGTGCTGTCCGGCCGCTATGTGCTGATCGAGGTGGCGGACACCGGCGCCGGCATGCCGCCCGAAGTGCTGGCGCGCGCCTTCGAACCCTTCTTCACCACCAAGCCGACCGGGCAGGGCACGGGACTCGGTCTGTCGATGGCCTACGGCTTCGTCAAGCAGTCGGGCGGCGAGATCGTGCTCAAGAGTACGCCGGGCAAGGGCACCAGCGTGCGCATCTACCTGCCGCGCAGCGACGCCGAAGCGGCGCAGCCGGAAGCCGTCGCCGACGGACCGCTGCTGGGCGGCCTGGAAACCATCCTGGTGGTGGAAGACGAGGAAGACGTGCGCAGCACCACCTGCGCCATCCTGTCCGCGCTCGGCTACCGCGTACTGGAAGCGCCCGACGCGGCCGCTGCGATGGCGATCGTGGAGAGCGGCCAGGCGATCGACCTGGTGTTCACCGACGTGATCATGCCGGGCCCGGTCAGCAGCCTGCAGCTGGCCGAAGCGGTGCGCGACCGGCTGCCGCTGGCGGAAATCCTGTACACATCGGGGTATGCGGAAGGCGTGCTGGCGCACGAGGGCAAGCTGGAAGCGACGGTGAACCTGTTGCAGAAACCTTATCATCCGGACGCGCTCAGCGCCCGGATCCGTCACCTGTTGCGGCGCCGGCACCAGAAGCCGGCGCTTAGCGGGACTGCCTGATCGGGGCAGACGGTTTGCGGGCTTTACGCGTGGGCAGCGTTCACGTAGCGGTTACGCATACGTGACGGTGGAGCCGACTAGCCGTCCGCGCGCACCCTACTTGGTCGGTTTGATGTAGCGCTGCGAACCCGGCGGCGGTTCGTTCAGCACGGCCCAGAAGATGCCGAGATCCGAGATCGCGCGCACGAATTCGGTGAAATCCACCGGCTTGACCACGTAGGCGTTCACGCCCAGCTCGTAGCTGCGGACCAGGTCCTGTTCTTCCTTCGACGAGGTCAGCATCACCACCGGCAGGGGCTTCAGGCCGTCGGTGTCGCGGATGTCTTTCAGGACCTCGAGGCCATCGACCTTGGGTAGCTTGAGGTCGAGCAGCACCACTGCCGGGTTGCCGGCGGCGCGTTCGGCGTGGTCGCCGCGGCGGTGCAGGTAGTCGAGCGCTTCGGCACCGTCGCGGACGACGATGACCTGGTTGGCGAGCTGGCTCTTCGACAGTGCGATCAGCGTCAGCTCGAGGTCGTTGGGATTGTCTTCGACCAGAAGGATGGGCTTGAGCATGCGTTCTTTCTAATGCTGGATAATTAGGTATTGGTATTCGTGTTCGGTTTCGGGAGCGCGAACGAGAAGGTCGCGCTTTCCCCGAGCGTGGAGTTGGCCCATACGCGGCCGTTGTGGCGCTCGACGATGCGGCGCACGTTGGCCAGGCCGATGCCGGTGCCCTGGAAGTCTTCCATGCGGTGCAGGCGCTGGAATACGCCGAACAGCTTGTGCACGTAATCCATGTTGAAGCCGGCGCCGTTGTCGGCGACGTGGAACACCGTCTCCTGCGGATGGTCTTCGGCCGTGACCCGGATCACGGCCGGATCGCGCTGGCCGGTGAACTTCGCGGCATTCGACAGCAGGTTGAACATCGCCAGGTGCAGGAAGGTCGGGTCGGCCCACACCGTGGGCAGGTCGTCCACGTGCCAGTCGATGTTGCGGCCGCGCGTTTCCGTGGACAGCTTGTCGACGCAGGCGGCGACCAGGTCGTTCATGTCGACCGTGGTCGGGCGCAGCGCCGCGCGGCCCATCTGGGAGAACGACAGCAGGTCGTCGACCAGCTTGCCGGCCAGGCGCGCCGCTTCCTTGATGTTCTTCAGGAAGCGCTGGCGCATCTGGGCGTCTTCGCTGCCGCTCGATTCGATCAGCAGGTCGGCGAAGCCGACGATGTGGCGCAGCGGCGCGCGCAGGTCGTGCGACACCGAATACGAGAAGGCTTCCAGCTCCTTGTTGGAGCGCGTCAGTTCCCCGGCCAGCGCCGCCATCTGTTCGGCGCGCTCGAGCGCGAGGCCGAGCAGGGCGGTGCGGAATTCCAGGGTCAGCTCGATCTCGCCCGCGTGCCACGGCAGGCTGGTGCCGTGGATGGTTTCGCGCCAGGCAGCGAAGCTGGTGCGCGGCGACAGGTTCAGGGTGACGCCGGCGGCGGCCGCCTGCACGAGCTTGTCGTGCGGATTGCCGGCCCATTCGATGGTACGGACGTATTCCGGGCGGAACCACAGCAGGTAATGCTTGTGGATGCGCGAGATCGGCACCGCCAGCAGGCCGCTGGCATTGCGGGTGATGCGCCCGCCGAGTGGATAGCTAGATGACAGGTTATCGGAGTGGAACACGTCGCCATGGTCGTGTTGGGTGAGCCAGTCGACCAGGTCCTGAATGTCGTCCTGCTCCGGGGTGTCGCCGAAGGTCAGGATGCGTTCGTCGACCACCACCGCGACCCCGGTGGCGCGCGCGAAGCGCAGCAGCTCGGGGAACACGTTCGACAGGTTCTCGATGAAGTCGCTGCCCTGGGGCAGGCCGGCGAGGGTCGACACCATCGTGCGCCGCACGTCGAGGCGGAACTGAAGGTCGGCGGCGTCCTCGCGCGACTCGATGCACAGGGCCAGGATCTCGCTCAGCTGTTCGCAGGCGGTGCGCTTTTCGAAGCCGACCGCCTTGGCGTCCTCGTTGTGGCAGGAGATCAGCCCCCACAGCTCGCCCTTGACCATCAGCGACACCGACATCGACGCCATCGTATGCATGTTGCGCATGTATTGCAGGTGCACCGGCGACACGCTGCGCAACGTGGCGAAGGACAGGTCGTTGGGCTTGCCGGTGGCCGGGTTCAGCGCCGGCACCAGCGGCGCCGGATGATAGTCGGCGTCCTGGATCAGGCGGATGCGCGACTGTTTGTACATCCGGCGCGCCTGGGCCGGGATGTCCGACGCCGGAAAGTGCTGGCCCATGTACGAGGCATAGTCATCCTGCTTGGCTTCCGCCATTACATGGCCATGGCCGTCGCCATCGAACTTGTACACGAGCACGCGTCCGAAACCGGTGACCGAGCGGACGTGATGGCAGGCCCGTTCGGCCAGCGCCTCGATGCTGGCCGCTTCGTTCACCTTCAGCAGGAAATCGCCGATCAGCGAATACAGCTGGCGGAAGTCGGCCGCGCCGGCGCGGTCCACCGGCTCGCACTCGAGGACGGTCACGCCGTCCCACTTGTGGGCCAGCGCGTCGAAGTGGCGGCCGTTGCCGGTGGTGATCGTGCCCACGTAATACGGACGCTGGCCGAGCGGGGCAGCCAGTTCCGGCGCCAGCACCAGCGCGGCCGCTTCGCCGACGACCTCGGCCAGCGGACGGCCGAGCGCTTCGCGCAGGCCGCAGCCGGTCCAGTCGCCCAGGTTGGCGCTGGCCTGCAGCACCTCGAGGTTGTCGGACAGGGTGAGCAGGAAGCCATGCGGCTGGATGCTGCCGGGCATGTGAATCGGCTCCCTGTCACAAGTCGACAGGTCGATGGCAGGGGCGGCGGAAACCGGAGTCATGTGTTCTGTGCGGGAGCTGGCGGTGGATTGCAAGGTCGCTATTTTACAATGAAACACGTTTTCATCGACCAGGAAGGCGTTCGCCGGTCGACTTAAAGATGCGGCAATATTGCAACATTTTAAAATAACATCGCCGTGGTTTCGATAAATTTTATTGGGAGAAGGCGGCTATTTCTATATAAAACGACAAAACTGAGCATGGCGAGCCGAGCGGGCTTCATCTTGTTTTTATGCTAATCTGACGCGCATCCAGTGAAGTCACAGCCTTGGCCGTCACTGTTTATCATCATTTCTAATGGGTTTGACAAGCCGCAGCGGGTGCACGGCACGCCTGGTGCCGGTGTATCATGCGCTGGTTTTGTATAAATATATTGTCACTGTACCAAGAGCCGCAGTACGCCATGAACGACCAGACCCAGCCCAAGAAATCCTTTCCGGAAGAGCGGCGTTACCAGTACCTGATTTCCGGCATCAGGGATTACGCCATCTACATGCTCGATCCGAGCGGGCATGTCAGCAGCTGGAATGCCGGCGCCAACCGCTTCAAGGGTTATCTTGCAGAGGAAATCCTCGGCCAGCATTTCTCGCGTTTCTACACCCCCGAAGACCGGGCAACCGACCTGCCCAGGCGCGCCCTCGAGACCGCGCTCGCCCAGGGCAAGTACGAAGCCGAAGGCTGGCGCGTGCGGAAGGACGGTTCGCGCTTCTGGGCCCACGTCGTGATCGACCCGATCTACAACGAGGAAGGCACGCTGCTGGGCTTCGCCAAGGTGACGCGCGACGTCACCGAGCGCAAGCAGGCGGAAGAGGCATTGCGCGAGAGCGAGCAGCGCTTTCGCCTGCTGGTGCAGGGCGTGACCGACTACGCGCTGTACATGCTGTCGCCGGAAGGCGTGGTCACCAACTGGAATCCGGGTGCGGAGCGGATCAAGGGCTATAGCGAGAGCGAGATCGTCGGCAACCATTTCTCGCATTTCTATACCGAGGAAGACCGGGTCGCCGGCGTGCCGGTGCGGGCACTGTCGACGGCAGCCGGGACCGGCCGCTTCGAGGCCGAGGGCTGGCGCGTGCGCAAGGACGGCTCGCGCTTCTGGGCCCATGTGATCATCGACGCGATCCACGACGATACAGGCAGGCTGGTCGGCTTTGCCAAGATCACGCGCGACCTCACCGAAAAGAAAAAGGCGGCCGAGGCGCTGGAAGCCGCCAACGTGGCGCTGTTCCAGGCCCAGAAGATGGAGTCGATCGGCCAGCTCACCGGCGGCGTGGCGCATGACTTCAACAACCTGCTGTCGGTGCTGTCGAGCGGCCTGGAAGTGCTGTCGATGCAACGCAAGGACGGCAAGGACGGCAGCCCGAGCGGCGCCGACGTGCGCACCCTGGAAAGCATGCGCCGCGCGATCGACCGCGGCGCCCGCTTGACCCAGCAGTTGCTGGCCTTCGCGCGCCAGCAGCCGTTGCAGGCGGAAACGCGTAACCTGAACCGCATCATCCACGGCTTCGAGACCGTGCTGCGGCGCGCCGTCAATCCGAACATCGAATTCGTCATCGAGCTCGACCCCAAGGCGCACAGTGCCGTGATCGACAGTGCGCGCTTCGAATCGGCGCTGCTGAACCTGGTCGTGAATGCGCGCGATGCCATGCCCGAGGGCGGACGCCTTGCCATTACCAGTGCCAACGTGAGCTTCGGCGCGGATGGGGTCACGCCGAACACGACGGCGCTGGCGCCGGGCGAGTACGTGAAAGTGACGGTGCTCGATAGCGGCACCGGCATGCCGCCCGAGGTGGTGGCGCGTGCCTTCGAACCCTTCTTCACGACCAAGGAAGTCGGCAAGGGGACCGGCCTGGGGCTGTCGCAGGTGTACGGCTTCATCAAGCAGTCCGGCGGCGATGTCGTCATCGACAGCAAGCCGGGTGAAGGCACCGCGATCTCGATCTACCTGCCGGCCGTCGTCGAGACCGCGCCGGAGGGAGGGGACGCCCACACCGAGCGCGTGCTGATCGTCGAGGACGAGCCCGACCTGATGGACGTCGCCGCCTCGCTGTTCACCAGCATGGGTTACGACGTGGTGACGGCCGCCAGCGGACGCGAGGCGATCGACGTGCTGGAGCGCCAGGATGTCGACATCCTGTTCACCGACGTCGTCATGCCGCACGGGATGAACGGCATCGAGCTGGCCAGCTATACGCGTGAGCACTATCCGCGGACCAAGATCATGCTGGCGTCCGGCTATCCGCTGCCGGCGCTGAAGCAGCGCCACGGCAAGGACTTGAGCGAGTTTGCGTTCGTCAACAAGCCGTATCGCTTGTCGGATCTGGCGCGCACGCTGGGCTCGGCAATGTAGGGCGATTACTCCAACGAAAAAATGATGTCGCTGATGCGCTCGTAGACCGGGTCCGCCGACGGCCCGCCGTTCGGCCAGTTCAGGATATCGAAATGGTCGAAGCCGCGCTGGTTGCCGAGGAAGTTCCAGCTGCCGCGCACCGCCGTGCCGTCGTAGTCGCGCACCGGCTGCCCGCTCGGTGCACGCATGCTGATCGTGTTGACCACGCCGTCGTTGGCGAACCATTCGCTGTCGATGCGCACCCGGTCCGTGGCCGACTGGGTGTACGAGCCGATGCCGCGCTGGGCCAGCGACGGCACGATCCATTCCCCCGCAAAGTATTTGTAGTACTGGAACATGTCGGCGCGCGGGTACTGGAAATTGCTGCTCTGGATGGGCGCCACGGTGCGGTCGGTGCCGTTGCAGCACCAGGCGCCACGCTCGGTGGCCACCGTGCCCACTGAAAAGTAATAGACGGCGGGCGAGGTCAGGGCCCAGCGGTTGAATTCGCGCGCGCCGTCCGGCGACAGTTCCCAGGAGGTCAGCTTGCTGTCGAGGTAATCGCGCAGCGGGCTGCGCAGTTGCGGCAGGATGTCGAGCACGGCGTCGCGCAGCGTGGTGCCGTTGTGCGGCGTCGACAGCGTGACCACGCTGCGCACCCAGCCGACCTTGCCGCCCTTGTACAGCTCGCTGCCGCCTTCGTCACCGTAGGGCGAGCCGTGCTCGAGCAGCTGGATCAGGGCGCGGATCGTCGTGCCGCCCTGGCTGTGGCCGATCAGGTGGAGCGGGTGCGCGGCGTCCCATTGCGGGTAGAGCGCGAGCGGGTAGTCGTTCGGGTTGTTCTTCGGATCGGCGGCCCAGCACTTGCCCGGCGGTTTTTGCGCCTGGCCCGGGTAGCCGTAGCGGGCCACGTGGATGGCGCCGTAGTCGGTGCAGCCACCCTTGATCTGGGCATACAGCTCGGCCGCGTCATCCCAGTTGGAACCGATGGCGGCGACGCCGGCCGCGTACACCGTGTGCGGGCCGTGGTACAGCTGCATGTGGGCGGCGATGTTGTTGTAGCCGCCCCAGTAGAGGAAACCGCTGCCGGGATAGCTGTCCGGGCCGAAGCCGAGGAAGCCGTGGACCAGCACCACGGGATAATTGTTGGCGGCAAGGGCGGGTGCGGCCGGCAGCAGGGCGCCGAGGGCCAGCATGAACGAGACCAGCGAAGAGGACAACAAGCGCGGCAATGCGCGCAGTACCGGGCGCAGCATGTGAGTCTCCAGCGGATGGAAAAAGACATCACATTGTCGGTTTGGTATCTGGCGCCGGGTTTGTGCTAGCTCTTGAAGCCGGCAGGTGGCGGGCTAAAAAATGTTGCTGTGCACCATTTTCGCCACGCCACCGAAGCGCGCCTCAGTTCGTCAGCGCCACCGTCCCGCCCAGCGAGGGGCTGCCGCCACCGCCACCGGTCACTGCCGGTGCCGGTGCCGGCGTGTTCGAGGCGGTCACGGCCGCCTTCTCGGCCAGGTCCGGATTCCACACGACGTGCTCGTCCACCGAATACAGGCGGCACGGCTGGTCGCTCTTGGCCGAGCAGGCCGCCAGCGCACGCGCTTCCGGATCCTCGCCTTCCTCGGCCCAGCACCAGCCACCGGTGGGCGAGATGGCAAAGGCGCGCGGTGTCATCTTGGTCAGGTATTCCTGGTAGGCACGCTTGCCGTTTTCGCTCAGGAAAGGAACCGCATCGACATTGTCGATGGTGGCAAAATTGGTCGGCTGCGGCACCGGCGGTTCCGGCACCTTGTACAGGACCTTGGTCGGCATGCCGACCTTGTCCAGGAAGGCCATGGTGTCCTTCAGCCAGACTTTTTCGCCATCGCGGCTGGCCAGCATGCCGTGCGAATCGCGCTTGAAGGGCGCGTATTCGACCAGCTGGGCGCTGCCGCCGTTCTGCTCGAAGGCGTCGTGCATGCGCGCCACCAGGTCCGGGCCGAACAGGGAGTCGTTCTGGCCGTACATCCACAGGCTCGGCACCTTGTTCTGCGAACCGTACTCGGCAAACGCCGCCACCAGCGACGAGCGCCAGCCGCAGCCGTTGCTGTCGTCGCGCAGGCCGCCGGCGAAATTGATCAGGCCGCGCACGCCCTGCAGGTCCTGGGTGCCGAGCGCCATCGTGGCCAGGCCGCCGTAGGACTGGCCGGCCACCACCATGCGGTCGGCGTCGATCCACTTCTGGCTGCGGGCAAAGTCGAGCGTGTCCTGGATGTCCTCGGCCTGGGCGTAGCCGTTGGCCGTCATGTCGCAGCCGTGGTCCTGGTAGCGCCCGGTCGAGTTGGCGAAGCCCTGGCGCATCGGCACCATCACGGCGTAGCCGCGCTCCACGAAGGCGTGCGCCATGTGATAGAAGCGGTCGCGCGGCTGCATGTTCGGGTGACCCGGGTCCTTGCCGTGGTTGATGATGATCAGCGGGAAGGGGCCCTGTCCGTTGGGCTGGAACACCGTCGTTTCCAGGCGCGCCTGATGATTCTTGCCTGCCGGGATCAGCACGATGTGTTCGTTGATCCGGTAGTCGAGTTGCAGCTCCTGCTCGATGGCCAGGCCCGGCAGCATGCCGAGGCAGACAATCAATGCGGACGTAAGTTTGCGAACAGAAGGACGTGCTCTAAACATGGAAACTCTGGAACCTCAGTGTCGACAGGACCCTCTGAAAATATCCTGGAGGGAACTGATTGCTTAGCGGAATAAATTGATTCTAAGCACTGTGATTTTTCAGAGCAATATCCGATTAACCAATTCTCGAATTAAATCTACGCGTGTGGCCACATTTGCCAGAACAGGCAGATAATCCGTACAGCCAATGATTGGGTCATCCATGGTTCCTGTCGACGAACGCTTCACGCAGGCGCTGCAAGGCGGCGCACGCGCCTGGCGCGCCGCCCTCGAGCGCTACCTGAAGTCCTGCGGCATCACGCTGGCAGGCTGGAACGCGGTCGCGGCGGTCGCCGGTGCAGCCCAGGCGCCGTCGCAGCGCCAGCTGGCCGAGCAGCTGGGCGTGGATGGCGCGACCCTGGTCGCCACCATCGACCGCCTGGTGGCCGGCGGCCTGGCCGAGCGCATGCCGAGCCCGCACGACCGCCGCGTCAAGCTGGTCGTGCTGACCACGGAGGGCAGGGCGCTGGCGGCCAAGGTCGGCGAGCAGGCGGCGCTGCTGCGCCGGTCGATCGCGGCGCGCATCGATGCCGCCCGCATGGCAACGGCATCCGAGGTACTGGAAGAGCTGCAACAGGTCCTGGAAGGCGCATGAGCGACAACGCCGACAAATACGCCCCACGCAACTGGCATCCCGACGAACGCCCGACCATGCCGGGCGGGCCGTCCTTCCCCGCCCACTCGAACCCGCGCCGCCTGGCCTTTTTCCTGGTCGGCACCCTGGTCACCCTGACCGGCGGCCTCGGCAACGCGCTGGTGACCGTCAACCTGGTCAACCTGCAGGGCACGTTGGGCGCGTTTTCGGCCGAGGTCAACTGGCTGCCGGCCGCCTACGTCATGACCAACGTGTCGATGAACCTGCTGCTGGTGAAATTCCGCCAGCAGTTCGGCCTGCGCGCGTTCACGGAAGCCTTCCTGGTGCTGTATGCGCTGGTGACCTTCGCCCACCTGTTCGTCAACGACCTCGGCTCGGCGATCGCGGTGCGCGCCGCCCACGGCATGGTCGGCGCGGCGCTGTCCACGCTCGGCCTGT
>Ga0308160_10001760_pt1 | contig 28651 bp, 24 predicted proteins | sample PhyFR1_FD_201036 | JGI IMG/M metagenome (GOLD analysis project Ga0308160, IMG submission 201036) | Phyllosphere microbial communities from UC Gill Tract Community Farm, Albany, California, United States - DLSLF.R1 | ecosystem: Host-associated > Plants > Phyllosphere > Unclassified | place: USA... | reverse complement strand
GCTTGTCCGGCCTCATCGATTTCGAATGCGCCGCGCGCTGGGGCAGCTTCAAGCTGGCGGCGCGCGAACTGCACAAGACCCCGGCGGCGGTCAGCCTGCAGGTCAAGCAGCTCGAGGAAGCGGTCGGCTTCGCGCTGTTCGTGCGCCATCCGCGCCACATTGCCCTGACCGCCAAGGGCCAGGAGCTGGCGGTGGCGGTCGGCCGCATGCTGGGCGATTTGCGCACCAAGGTGGCGGCGCTGCAGCGCGGCGACGAGGAAGCGGTGCTGCGCATCTCGACCACGCACTCGTTCGCGCTGAAGTGGCTGGTGCCGCGCGTGCCCGGTTTCACCAAGCTGCATCCGGAACTCGACCTGCGTATCGATTCCAACGATGCCCCGGTCGACATCGAGGACGATGCGGTCGACGTCGCGATCCGCTACGGCCCGGTCAAGGATGGCGACCCGGCGCTGCTGTTCCGCGAACGGCTGGTGCCGGTCTACAGCCCGGCCCTGCTGGGCGAAGGCAGGTCCGAATTGACGCTGGCCGACCTGGCGCGCTTTCCGCTGCTGTGCGAGCGCAGCCCGGAAGCCTGGCTGCAGCTCCTGAACGAAAACCGCGCACTGAAGGGCGACTACGATTTCTCGCGCACCTACAGCCACTGGGGCGTGCTGGCCCAGGCCGCGGCCGCCGGGCAGGGCATCGCGCTGGTGCCCTACGGGATCGCGTTCCAGGACATCCTGGCCGGTACCCTGCGCGTGATCGCCTGCCGCAGCGCGCCGTATGCGAGCGGTTACCGTTTCCTGGCCAATCCGCGCAAGGAAACGATGCCGAAGGTGCAGCAGTTTCGTGCCTGGATCGTGGCGGAGATGACGGACATGCGGCGTATGCTCGACCCGCAGGCCTGAAGCGCCGCCGCCATGGTCAAGCTGCCTTCCGCCCCCACCAGTCTTCCAGCGCCGCCGGCGCCAGCGGCCGGCTGAAGTAATACCCCTGGCCCAGCTGGCAGCCACGCGCGCGCAGGTAGTCCAGCGCCGCCTCGGTCTCGATGCCTTCGGCCACCAGTTCCAGGTTCAGGCTGTGCGCCAGCGCGATCACGGCGTCGATCACCGCGCGGCTGGCGTGGTCGGTCTCGATGCGGCGCACGAAGGACTGGTCGATCTTCAGCTTGTCCAGGGGGAGGGCAGACAGGACCCCGAGGCTGGAGTAGCCGGTGCCGAAGTCGTCCAGCGCGATCCGTACGCCCAGGGCCTTGACCTCGCCCAGGATCGCGGCCGCCTCCGCCAGGTCCTTGATGATCGCGCTCTCGGTCACCTCGATGACGAGCTGCCGCGCTTCGATGCCGCTGGCGGCGATCAGGTCGCGCACGCGCTGGGCGAGCCCGGCGCGCGAGAACTGCAGCGGCGAGACGTTGACCGACACGCTCAGCGCCACCCCGGCGGCCTGCCAGGCGACCTGCTGGCGGCAGGCTTCGCGCTTGACCCAGCTGCCGATCGGGAGCACCAGTCCGCAGCTTTCCGCGATCGGCACGAAGGTGGCGGGACCGATCGCCGGTTCGATGCCGTCTTCCAGGCGCAGCAGCGCTTCGACGCCGACGGTCTTGCCCGACGCCAGCTCGACGATCGGCTGGTAATGCAGCCGCAGGCCCCCGTGGTCGAGCGCGTGCTGCAGGCGGCGCTCGACGCTCAGCGTGAATTGCGCCTGTTCATCCATGTGCGGCGCATACCAGGCGAATCCGCCGCGGCCGTTCTTCTTGACCTGCAGCATGGCCATGTCGGCGGCATGGATCAGCAGGTTGGCCGTGTCGCCCTGCTCGGGGAAGCGGCTGATGCCGATCGACGCCGACAGGACCGCCTCGATGCCGCCGGCCTCGATCGGCAGCGCCATGGCGTCGAGGATCGCGCGGGCGACGGCCTCGGGCCGCGCCAGGTCGTCGCCCAGGCAGGGCATCACCACCACGAACTCGTCGCCGCCGACGCGCGCCAGCAGCGCACGCTGGTCGACGCAGGCGTACAGGCGCTGCGCGACCGCCTGCAGCACGCGGTCGCCGACTTCGTGCCCGTGCTGGTCGTTGACCGGCTTGAAGCGGTCGAGGTCGACGAACAGCAGGGCGCCGCCCGGCGCACCGGCGCGCTGGTCGTCCAGGGCCTGCTCGAGGACCGCCAGGGCCCGGGCGCGGTTGGGCAGCCCGGTCAGGCCGTCGTGGGCGGCGGCCCAGCGCACCGCCCGTTCGACCTGCTGCCGTTCCGAGATGTCGCGCGGTGCCACGTGCATCAGCCACTCCCCGTTGACCTCGAGGACGGTGGCCGTGATCTCGACCGGGATCTGGCAGCCGTCCTTGCAGGTGTACACGCGTTCGAAGGGCCGCATTTGCGCCTGGCGCGATTCGGCGAACACCTGGTGCAGCTGCAGCGGACGGGTCGGCAGGTCGATCTGGAACAGCGTCATCGACAACAGTTCGGCATTGCTGTAGCCGAGGCGCTCGGAGGCCCTGCGGTTGGCGTAGCGGATGCGCCCCGTCTCGTCGAGCAGCAGCAGCATCTCGTTCGCGTGCTCGCTGAAGAACTTGAACTGCTGTAGTTCTTCCTGGTGCGCGCGCAAGGCCGCGTCGCGCTGGCACAGCAGTGCGGCGGCGCGTTCGATCGCTGCCCCGACCTCGGCGGCTTCGCGCAGGTGCACGGCGGGCATCGCCGGCGGCATGCCCTGGCCGAGTGCGGTGGCCGGTGCGATCAGCGCCTGCATCGAGCCGGCGATGCGGCGGCTCATGGCGCGCGCCAGCAGCAGCCCGAGGGTCGACAGGCAGGCCAGCGCGGCCGCCAGGTAGAGCAGGCGGGTGGTCAGCGGGCCGACGACGTCGGCATGGGGGATGCCGACGATGGTGGTATAGCCGGTCAGCGGCGAGCGCACGAACACGGTGAAATTCGGCACGCCTTCCTTGGTAATGGTGTCGAGCTGTCCCTCTTCCTGCGCGGCGATCGCCGTGCGCAGCTTGTCCATCGCCGGCTGCCCGGCATAGCGGTCGGCGGCGCGGTTACGGCCGGCGATGATGCCGCGGTGGTCGAGCAGGGCGGCCAGCCACCCTTGCGCCAGAGGGCGCTGCGCCAGCAGTGCGCTCAATTCGGCGGTGGGCATCGAGACGCTCAGCACATAACCGGTCTTGCCGTCTTTTACGATGGGGAGATGCGCCACGACGACGCGCTCGCCGGTCGCGGCGTCGGTGGCGACGTTCCCGATCACCGCCTTGCCCGTCGCGAAGACCGACCCGACCGCCTGCAGGTCGAGCGGGTCCGGGGCCGCCTGGTCGCCGCGGCTGGAAATGCCGGTCATCCCGTTGCCGGTGCCGCGGTAGACGACGACCGGATTGCCGAACGCCGAGGCGACCGAGCGCGCGCCCTGGAGCGAAAACAGGTCGGTATCTTCGCTCGTGCCCGGCTTTGCCGGCGACAGCGAGCGCGCCAGGGTCTGGGCATGCAGCAGGTGGGTATCGATGGTGCGCCCGATGTCGCGCGCCAGTGCCAGCATTCGTTCGTTTTGCTGGCGCCGTTCGTCGCGGTATTCGCTGAGCAGGAACAGGGCGCTGCCGAGCACGCCCGGCAGCAGGCAAGCCAGGACCAGGCCGGTCAGGAGGTGGGCAACGGGGCGCTGCCGTCTGATCGAGGGCATTCGGAACATGGGCGGGAATGAAAGATCGAGTAAAACGATAAAATCGATAAATCATATCGCATATCTATATAGAAACTCTAGTTATTTGTACGCAATTGTCTGCTCGGCGCCACGACGCCCGAAATGAAAAACGGCAGCCCTCGGGCTGCCGTTTCGGATACCCCCTGCAAGGGTAAAATTCAGGCGCTTACTTCACGCCGTGCATCAGCTTCTGGATCAGCGGCGCGATCAGGAACAGCAGCGCGCCCGAGCCGATCAGGGCCCAGAAACCGAAGGTGTAGCCCGACAGCGCGGATTCCACGGTCATGCCTTTTTCGCCCGAGACGATGCTGGCGAAGATGCCCGACAGGTTGTTGCCGATACCGGTCGACAGGAACCAGCCGCCCATGCCCAGGCCGACCAGGCGGGTCGGCGCCAGCTTGGTCACCATCGACAGGCCGATCGGCGACAGGCAGAGTTCACCGATCGACTGGATCACGTAGACCATGAACAGGGTCCAGAACGGGATCTTGCTGTCCGGGCCGACCAGGAAGCTCAGCGCGTACCACAGCAGCACGAAGGCCAGGCCGTTGAAGATCAGGCCGAGGCCGAACTTGCGCGGGATCGACGGGTTGGCGCTGCCCATCCACACCCACACCGCGGCCACCAGCGGTGCGCACACGATGATGGCGAGCGTGTTCACCGACTGGAACCAGCCGGTCGGGAAGATCCAGCCGCCGAAGTCGCGGCGCACGATGTTCTCGGCCAGGAAGGTGAACGAGCTGCCGGCCTGTTCGAAGAAGCACCAGAACATCACGTTGAAGAAGAAGATGATCATCATCGCGATCACCTTGTCGCGCGCCACTTTACCGTTGCGCACGCCTTCGACCACCAGCATCGCGGCCAGCGCCAGGAACAGCACGGTCAGGATGCCCTGCAGCTTTTCGGCGCCCAGCTGCAGCAGGAAGTAGACGCCCGGGATCACGACCAGGGAGCCGATCACGACACTGATGACGCGCGCCGGGCTGGCCAGCGGACCGGTGGCGGCGCCGATGCCTTTCAGGCCGCGGCGGCCGATCTGGAACCAGATCAGCGACAGGATCATGCCGATGCCGGCGGCGAAGAACACCGCCTTGTAGGCCGGCACGCCGGTCTGGCTGGACATGCGCTCGGCCAGGATGCCGGTCAGGATCGGCGCGATGAAGCCGCCGCCGTTGATGCCCATGTAGAAGATGGTGAAGCCGGAGTCGCGGCGGGTGTCGTGGATGCCGTACAACTGGCCGACCATGGTCGAGATGTTCGGCTTGAACATGCCGTTGCCGACGATGATGGTGGCCAGGCCGAGCTTGAAGACGTCGGGATTCGGCACCGTGATCGCGAACAGGCCGAGCACCATGAAGGATGCGCCGACCAGGATCGAGCGCTGGTAGCCGATGACGCGGTCGGCGATGTAGCCGCCGAACACGGCGCCGGCGTACACCAGTGCGAGGTAGGAACCGTAGGTCAGGTTGGCATCGGCCTGGCCGACGCCGCTGCCGCCGTAGAACTGGGCGACGATGTAGAGTACCAGGGCCCAACGGATGCCGTAGAAAGCAAAGCGTTCCCAGAATTCCGTCATGAAAAGCATCCACAGCGGCGCTGGGTGGCCCATGATCTGGCGGAATTCCGGGATCGCCTTGGCGTCGGCGGTAGTAGTAGCTGCACCGCTCATGCGGTTCCTCCCGAAAATCGTGTTTTAGTAGAGTTGTTACCGGCCTTGCCTTCCGCTGTACGGACGGCGGCCAATAGCGTCGCATTTTAGTAGAATTCTCACGCTTTCTGGCAACTTTTTCCGGCCACTGTCTTGACCGCATCCAAGGTCTGGGCCGACGGCACCCAATCGGAGCCGCGGACTCGGGTGAGTTCGCGTATATTGGAAGAAATGCCACATTGATTCATAGAAGAGTAAAGGAAGCGAACCATGACATACGAGGTTGTCGATACCCTGATTTCGCCGGAAGGCCGGCTGGAAGTCCTGTCCAAGGCCGAGGTGGCCAAGCTGCTCGATACCAGCCAGGGCGGGCTGTACCAGGTGTTCCGAAAATGCGCGCTGGCCGTGCTGAATTCCGGCAGCTCGATCGACGACGGCAAGGAACTGCTGGAGCGCTACAAGGACTTCGACATCAAGATCATCCAGCGCGAGCGCGGCATCAAGCTCGACATCCGTGGTGCCCCGGCCCATGCTTTTGTCGACGGCAAGATGATCAAGGGTATCCACGAGCACCTGTTTGCGGTGCTGCGCGACATCGTCTACGTGAATTTCGAAGTCACCGACAATCCGCGCTTCGACCTGCAGCGTCCGGAAGGCATCACCGACGCCGTGTTCCACATCCTGCGCAACGCCAACGTGATCCAGCCGCAGCGCAATCCGAACCTGGTGGTGTGCTGGGGCGGCCACTCGATCAACCGGGTCGAGTACAACTATTCGAAGCACGTCGGCTACCAGCTCGGCCTGCGCGAGCTCGACATCTGCACCGGCTGCGGCCCGGGCGCGATGAAGGGCCCGATGAAGGGCGCCACCATCGGCCACGCCAAGCAGCGCCTGCAGGGCGGCCGCTACCTCGGCATCTCGGAGCCGGGCATCATCGCCGCCGAGTCGCCGAACCCGATCGTCAACGACCTGGTGATCATGCCGGACATCGAGAAGCGCCTGGAAGCCTTCGTGCGCACCGGCCACGGCATCGTCGTGTTCCCGGGCGGCGCCGGCACCGCCGAAGAGATCCTGTACATCCTCGGCATCCTGCTGCACCCGGAAAACGCCGACCAGCCGTTCCCGCTGGTGTTCACCGGCCCGGCGTCAAGCAAGGAATACTTCGAGCAGATCGACCAGTTCATCGGCCTGACCCTGGGCGCCGAAGCGCAGAAGCGCTACAAGATCATCGTCGACGATCCGGAAGCGGTGGCGCGCGAGATGCATACCGGGATCCGCCAGGTGCGCGAATTCCGCAAGTCGCGCAGCGACGCTTATTACTTCAACTGGGGCTTGAAGATCGACCCCGAGTTCCAGCGTCCGTTCCGCCCGACCCACGAGAACATGCGCAACCTCTCGCTGCACAAGAAACAGGAAACCCACCTGCTGGCGGCCAACCTGCGCCGCGCGTTTTCGGGCGTGGTGGCCGGCAACGTCAAGGACGAGGGCATCCGTGCGATCGAGAAGTACGGCAAGTTCGAGATCCATGGCGAGGACGAGATCATGGCGCCGATGGACAAGCTGCTGCAGTCGTTCGTGGAGCAGAGCCGGATGAAGTTGCCGGGTAAGGAATACATTCCCTGCTATCGCGTTGTTCGGTAGGGTGGGCGGCTCCGCCGCCCACGCGTTCAACCACCGCATGAATTGCCGCGACGGCTGTGCGTACGCTGCCTGGACGCGTGGACGGCAAGCCGTCCACCCTACGGCATGCCGATGAAACACGGAAAAAGGGGCGCCGCGGCGCCCCTTCCTTTATCCGATCATGCGAACGTGATCAGTCCTCTTTACGCAGGTGCGGGAACAGCAGCACGTCGCGAATATTCGGCGAATCGGTGATGATCATCATCAGGCGATCGATGCCGATGCCGCAGCCGCCGGCCGGCGGCATGCCGTATTCCAGCGCGCGGATGTAGTCGGCGTCGTAGTACATCGCTTCCTCGTCGCCGGCATCCTTGGCGTCCACCTGGGCCAGGAAGCGCGCCGACTGGTCTTCCGGGTCGTTCAGCTCGGAGAAGCCGTTGGCGATCTCGCGGCCGACCATGAACAGTTCGAAGCGCTCGGTGATGCCTTCGCGGGTGTCCGAGGCGCGCGCCAGCGGCGACACTTCGACCGGGTAGTCGATGATGAAGGTCGGTTCCCACAGCTGGGCTTCGGCGGTTTCCTCGAACAGCGCCAGCTGCAGCGCGCCCAGGCCGGCGTGGGCCAGCGGCTTGACGCCGAACTTCAGCAGTTCGGTGCGCAGGAATTCGGCGCTGTCGAGCTGCTCGGCAGTGTAGCCCGGCGCGTACTTGTTGATGGCCTGGACGATGGTCAGGCGGTGGAAGGGCTTGCCCAGGTCCAGCGCGCGCCCGCCGTAGGTCAGCTCGGCGGTGCCGTGGGCGTCGACGGCGGCCTGGCGGATCACGGCTTCGGTGAAGTCCATCAGCCACTTGTAGTCGGTGTAGGCCGCATAGAACTCCATCATCGTGAATTCCGGGTTGTGGCGGACCGAGACGCCCTCGTTGCGGAAGTTACGGTTGATCTCGAACACGCGGTCGAAGCCGCCGACCACCAGGCGCTTCAGGTACAGCTCGGGCGCGATACGCAGGAACATCTGCATGTCGAGCGCGTTGTGGTGGGTGATGAAAGGCTTGGCCGCGGCGCCGCCCGGGATCGGGTGCAGCATCGGCGTTTCCACTTCCATGAACTGGTGTTCCTGCATGAAGCGGCGGATCGACGCAATCGCGGCGGTACGCGCCTTGAAGGTGCGGCGCGTCTCTTCGTTCATGATCAGGTCGACGTAGCGCTGGCGGTACTTGGTTTCCTGGTCGGCCAGGCCGTGGAACTTGTCCGGCAGTGGACGCAGCGACTTGGTGATCAGGCGCAGCGTGGTCACCTTGACGGTCAGCTCGTCGACCTTGGTCTTGAACAGCGTGCCTTCCACGCCCAGGATGTCGCCCAGGTCGTAGCGGCGGAAGGCTTCCATCGCTTCCTCGCCCAGGTTGTCGAGGGTGACGTAGATCTGGATGCGGCCGTCGGCGCGCAGGCCCGACGCGTCCTGCAGGGTGGCGAACGCGGCTTTCTTGCCGGCTTCGCGCTTGAGCATCATGCGGCCGGCCAGCACCACCGGTTGCGGCTCCTTCTCCAGCTCTTCGCGGCTCCAGCCGCCGTACTGCTCGGCCAGGTCGGCCGCCTTGTGCTGGGGCACGAAGTCGTTCGGGAAGGCCACGCCTTTTTCGCGGATCGCGGCCAGCTTGGCACGGCGCTCGGCGATGATCTTGTTGTCGTCGAGGCCCAGGCCGGTCGGTTCCTGGCTTTGTTGTTCTTGGTTGTTGTCGGTGCTCATATCAGGTTCACTCTAGTATTGATTGCAGGCGCGGCTCACAGGCTCGCGCACAGGCTGCCGATGTCCAGGTCGGCATAGTCGTCGACCACGCGGATCACGTTGTCGAATTCGGCGAAGGCCTCGGCCGGCAGGGTGGTCGTGATGACCACCGCGCGCATGCCGGCGCGGCGCGCCGCTTCCACGCCCATCGGCGCGTCTTCGAACACGATGCATGCGGCGGGATCGATGCCGAGCTGCTCGGCCGCTTTCAGGAATACGTCCGGGTGCGGCTTGCCGTGCTTGACGTCGGCGGCGCCGACCACGGTGTCGAAGTGGCGGCGCAGGTCGAGTTCGTCGAGCGTGAAGACGATGTTCTTCGGCGGCGCTGACGTCGCCACCGCCAGCTTCACGCCGGTCGCGCGCGCGTTCGTCACGAAGTGCTCGAAGCCCTCGATGGCACGGCGGTGCGGGCCGTACATCTCGCGGTACAGCACATCCTTTTCCTGGGCCAGCACGGCGATCTCGTCGTCCGGGATGTCCGGGCCAAGGCGCGCGCGCAGGATCTCGCGGCCCTGGGCACCGGCCGTCTCGCGGAAAAAGGCGTCCGCTTCATACGTCTTGCCGCGGCGGGCGAAGAACTCGAGCCAGGAGTCGGTATGGAAGGCCATGTTGTCGACGATGGTGCCGTCCATGTCGAAGATGAATGCGCGCGCTTGGGTCATGCTGTTTACTCTCTGTTATACGCCTTGCTTCAGCGATGCGGAAATGAAATCGTCGAGGTCGCCGTCCAGCACGTTCTTGGTATTGCCGGTCTCGAAGCCGGTGCGCAAGTCCTTGATGCGCGACTGGTCCAGCACATACGAACGGATCTGGTGGCCCCAGCCGACGTCGGTCTTGGAGTCTTCCAGTTTCTGCTGCTCGGCCATGCGCTTGCGCAGCTCGAGCTCGAACAGTTTCGCGCGCAGCATGTCCCAGGCTTCGGCCTTGTTGCGGTGCTGCGAGCGGTCGTTCTGGCACTGGACCACGATACCGGAAGGCGCGTGCGTCAGGCGCACGGCGGAGTCGGTCTTGTTGATGTGCTGACCGCCGGCACCGGATGCGCGGTAGGTATCGATGCGCACGTCGGCCGGGTTGATCTCGATCTCGAAGGACTCGTCGACTTCCGGATACACGAACAGCGAGGTGAACGAGGTATGGCGGCCGTTGGCCGAGTCGAACGGCGACTTGCGCACCAGGCGGTGCACGCCGGTCTCGGTGCGCAGGTGGCCGTAGGCGTATTCGCCGTCGACCTTGATGGTCGCGGTCTTGATGCCGGCAACCTCGCCCTCGGAGATTTCCATCACCTCGGCCTTGAAGCCCTTGCGTTCGCAATAGCGCAGGTACTGGCGCAGCAGCATCGAGGCCCAGTCCTGGGCTTCGGTGCCGCCGGCGCCGGCCTGGATGTCGATGAAGCAGTTGGCGTGGTCCATCGGGTTGCTGAACATGCGGCGGAATTCCATCGCCTCGATGACCTTCTTGATCTCTTCCGCGTCGCCTTCGACGGATTCGATGGTGTCGTCATCGCCTTCTTCGCGCGCCATCTCGAACAGGTCGTTCGCATCGCCCAGGTCGGCGCGCGCCTTTTCCAGCGTCAGCACGACGCCTTCGAGGGCCTTCTTTTCCTTGCCCATCTCGAGGGCGCGTTTCTGGTCGTTCCAGATGGCCGGGTCTTCCAGCTCCTGGTTGACCTGTTCTAGTTTCTCCGACTTCTTATCGAAGTCAAAGATACCTCCGAAGTTCGGCTTCACGATCCGTCAGGTCGTTCAGCAGGGCGGAGAGGGCGTTGATGCGTTCAGCTTCCATGGTCGGTGGTGTGTCTTGTAGTTGAATCGAACCGGAGATTATACCCGACTGCGCCGGCGCCAAGCGCCAAGTTGGCCTGACCTTGCCGGGTGACATGGCGCTTCTGTATGATGGACCGCTGTTGCCAATGTTTCTTGTCATTCCTGCCATGCCGAATCGTCTTCGCTTCACCCTTTCCCTGTCGCTGATGTCCACGCTGATCGCTTCCGCCTGGGCCGCCCCGGTCGCCAGGCCGGCTGCCGGCACCCATGCCGAACTGGCGCTGCTGGAAACCACCGACATCCACTCGAACGTGGTCGGCTATGATTACTTCAAGCTGGCCGCCGAGCCGTCGCTGGGACTGGACCGCGCCGCGACGCTGATCGCCCAGGCGCGCGCCGAATTCCCGAACACGCTGCTGTTCGATAACGGCGACACCATCCAGGGCACCGCGCTGGCCGACTACCAGGCGCTGGTCAAGCCGGTGAAATGCGACGAGCAGCTCGGCATCTATAAGGTGATGCAGCGCCTCGGCTACGACGGCGCCGGCATCGGCAACCACGATTTCAACTATGGCCTCGGCTTCCTGGGCCAGGTCAGCGGCAAGGGCTTCGACATCGACGGCGTGCCGGCCAAGGGCGGCAAGGCGTGCGCCGGCCCGGGCTTCCCGATGGTGCTGGCCAACGTCTACAGCAGCAAGACCAGGCAACCGCTGTTCGCGCCGTACCGGATCATCGACAAGCGCGTGAAGGCGGTCGATGGCGCCGGCCGCCCGGTCGAGGCGACGGTGAAGGTCGGCATCATCGGCTTCACGCCGCCGACCATCCTGGCCTGGGACAAGCGCTGGCTGGAAGGGAAGGTCTACACCGAAGGCCTGGTCGAGACGGCGAAGCGCTACGTGCCCGAGATGCGGAGAAAAGGGGCCGACCTGGTGGTGGTGATCTCGCACGGCGGCCTGGATGCCGCCCCGTATTCGCCGACGATGGAAAACGGGAACTACTGGCTGGCGCAGCAGAGCAGCGAGATCGGCGGCATCGACGCCATGCTGCTCGGCCATTCGCACATGCTGTTCCCGAACCCGGCCAGCACGGTCCCGCAATTCAACCTGCCGCACGTCGACAAGGCCAGGGGCACCGTGTTCGGCGTGCCGACGGTGATGGCCAATTTGTGGGGCAAGAACCTGGGCGTGGTCAGGTTCTCGCTGCGCCATGACGGCAAGGGCTGGAAGGTCGAGCGCGACCGCACCGTGGTCGAGAGCCGCACGACCGAGCAGGGCAACAGGCAATACGTCGCCGCCGATCCGCAGGTGATGCAGATGGTGCGCGCCGAGCATGAAGCCACCATCGAGTACGTGAAGACGCCGGTCGGCAGCACCGACTTTCGCATGTCGACCTATTTCGCCGACGTCGGCGACAGCTCGGCGATCGAGGTCGTCAACCAGGCCCAGACCGAGTACGTGCGCAAGTACGTCGCCGCCAACCTGCCGCAGTACGCGGACCTGCCGGTGCTGTCGATGGCGGCCGCCTTCAAGAGCGGCTTCGGCGGCGCCGGCGACTACACCGACGTCGCGCCGGGCAACCTGGCGCTGAACAACGCGGCCGACCTGTACCTGTATCCGAATGCGCTGTACGCGGTGAAAGTCGACGGCGCCGGCCTGAAAGCCTGGCTGGAAAAGGCGGCCGGCCGCTTCAACACCATCGACCCGGCGAAGACCGAGCCGCAGGAACTGCTGAATCCTGCCTTCCCCAGCTTCAACTTCGACACCGTCACCTCGGCCGCGCTCGGCTACGAGATCGACGTCACCCGGGCGCCGGGCCAGCGCATCCGCAACCTGACGCTGAACGGCAAGCCGGTGGCCGACACCCAGGCCTTCCTGGTCGCGACCAACAACTACCGTGCCAGCGGCGGCGGCAACTTCCCCGGCCTGGACGGCAGCAAGACCGTGATCGCCTCGCCGGACGCCAGCCGCGACGTGCTGATCGACTACATCCGCACAGCGAAGCAATTGACGCGCGCCGCCAACGGCGCCCAGCGCAGCTGGCGCTTCGCCCGGGTCAAGACCGCCGGCCCGGTGGTGTTCCACTCGGCGCCGGGCAAGATCGAGCTGGCGCGCGCCGCCGGGCTGGCCAACGTGTCGCAACTGCGCGAGGACGACGGGCAGGGCAAGGGGTTTGCGCTGTACGCGGTCGATTTGTCGAAATGAGGTGGAGGCAGGCTGCGGCGCTGCTGCTGGCGGCGCTGCTGCTCGGCAGTGCCGCGGCCGCACCGTCACCCGATGCGGCGGCCGCCCACGCGGACTACCTGCGCGGCCTGGCGTATCGCAACGGCAGCCACGGCCTGCCGGTGGACGCGGCACGGGCGGCCGCTGCGCTGACTGCAGCGGCCGAGGGTGGCGTGCCTGAAGCGATGTTCATCCTGTCGCACATGCTGGCGGAAGGCGAGGGCACAGCGCGCGATGCGGCCGCGGCGCGGCGCTGGCTGGAAGCGGCGGCGCAGGCCGAATATCCGGAGGCCTTGCAGGAGATGGCAATGCGGGCAATGAGCGAACGCGATCCAGCCCGTGCGGCCGAATTGCTGCGCGAAGCGGCGCATGCGATGCAGCACCGTGCGCACGAGTCACAGCGTCAATAAGAGGTAGCGTGGACGGGTTTCCCGTCCACGCGTTCTCGTCCACCCTACAAATTCAATGGCGGGAAGGGCGGTTAGGCGCCTGGATCTCGTTCGCCGCGATCTCGGCCAGGTCGAGCAGGCTCTGCACCTCGGACGCGCGCAGGCGGCGCGGCTCGCGGTCGATGACGCACAGCGTGCCGAGCGGCTGGCCCGACTTGTCGCGCAGCGGCACGCCGGCGTAGAAGCGGATGTTCGGGTCCTGCTGCACCAGCGGATTGCTGCGGAAGCGCTCGTCCTGGAGCGCATCTTCGACCACGAACAGTTCGTTCTGCAGGATGGCATGCGAGCAGAACGCCCAGTCGCGCGGCGTTTCCTGTGCCGGCAGGCCGACGCGCGCCTTGAACCACTGGCGGGTCGAAGTCAGCAGCGAGATCAGTGCGATCGGCGAGCCGGTGACCATCGACGCCAGCCGTACCACGCGGTCGAAGCGGGCTTCCTCGGCGCTGTCGACCAGGCCGGAGGATGCCAGCGCCGCCAGGCGCGCACGCTCGGTGGTCGGCACCGGGTAGTTCGGGGCCTGCGCCGGCTGGTATTCGGGGTCGGTATTCGGATCGGGGGTGTTGCGGGCTTCTTCGCCGTGCATCAAGCCCTGGACCAGGCTCAAACGGGTACGGCGGTGCCCTCCCGGGGTTTTCCAGGATTCGATCGCGCCGCTTTCCATCCAGATCTGGACGGTGCTCGTGGCCACGCCTAACAGACGCGCGACTTCGCTGGTAGTGAGAATGGGATCGTCTTCTTTGATGTTGCTTTGCATAAACAGCCTCGTTTCGCTCAGTATAGCGGATTCGAGCGAATGTTTTATGGTCTTCGCTACGCTATTTTGTCGTCAAATCCGATTATTTTCGCGCTGAATTTGTTACTTTTTACACGAATTCAGGCAAAATATTACACACCGTCAATTATTCTGTCATCAATTTAATGCTATGCTCATCAATTGCATCAATTCCCTTCGATAAATCTCATCTTGTCAACTAAGAAAAATATGACAAAAAAATTGCAAAGTGTTGGCATTGCTGCACAACTTTATGGCGCCTTTGCGCTCGTGGTTGTGGTCACGGTGGCGCTGGCCCTGTTTTCGGTATCGCGCGTGAACGCGATCGAGCGCGCGCTCGGCAATGCCGACAGCTTGCGCAGCACCCGTCTGGAACCCTTGTACGAAGCGCGTGAAGCGCTCGACCAGTCCGGCATCGCGGCGCGCAACGCCTTTGTCTTCAAGAACGATGCCGACGCGGTGCGCGAACTCGACCTGGTCGACCGGCACGCGGCGGATTTCCGCGCCGCGCTCGGCAAGCTCGACGGACCGCTGCAGGGCGATCCGCAGTACGCCAAGGTGCGCGCGGAACTGATGGCGATGAGCACCGAACTGCAGCGCCCGCGCCGCTACCGCGCGGCCGGCGACATGGACGGCTTCGGCACCTTCCTGACCCAGGAATGTTCGCCGCTGCGGCGCCGCATCGTGGCCGACATCGAGGTGCTGCTGAAGCGCCTGCAGGACGGCAGCGACGAGGCCAGCGCGGCCGCGCGCGCCACTGCTTCGTCGGCGCGCACCACGATCGCCGCCCTGACCGCGCTGTGCGTGGTGCTGGCGGCGGCGGTCGGCCTCCTGATCGTGCGCAGCCTGGTGCGCCAGCTGGGCGGCGAGCCGGCCTATGCGTCGAGCGTGGCGCATGCGATCGCGCGCGGCGAGCTGCAGCACCAGGTCGACGTGCGCCGCGCGCCGTCGAGCAGCCTGCTGGCGGCGATGAGCGCCATGCGCGACAGCCTGAGCGGTATCGTCGGTAAGGTGCGCGGTGGTACCCATGCAATCGCGTCGGCGTCGGCCGAAATCGCGCTCGGCAACGTCGACCTGTCGCGCCGCACCGAGTCGCAGGCGGCCGAGCTGGCCCAGGTGGCCGGGTCGATGAAGCACCTGATCGATTCGGTGCGCCGCAACGCCGGCTATGCGGACGAGGCCAGCCGGCTGGCCCAGGACGCGTCCAGCGTGTCGCGCCAGGGCGGCGACGCGGTCGACGGTGTGGTCCAGACGATGAGCCTGATTAACGACGCGTCGAAGAAGATCGTCGACATCATCGCCGTGATCGACGGCATCGCGTTCCAGACCAACATCCTGGCCTTGAACGCGGCGGTGGAAGCGGCGCGCGCCGGCGAGCAGGGCCGCGGCTTCGCCGTGGTGGCGTCCGAAGTGCGCAACCTGGCCCATCGCTCGGCCGCGGCCGCCAAGGAAATCAAGGCCCTGATCGAGGATTCGGTGAACAAGGTGGACGCCGGCACGGTGCTGGTCGGACGCGCCGGCGCGACCATGCGCAAGGTGGTCGACGGCGTGCACCACGTGAGCGACATCATGGGACGCATTTCCGAGGCCACCCGCAGCCAGAGCCAGGACATCGAGCGCGTCGACGCCGCCATCGTGCAGCTGGACGAGATGACGCTGCAGAATGCCGCGCTGGTGGAGCAAGCCACGGCGGCCGCGCACTCGCTGCAGGACCAGGCCGACCAGCTGGCCGAGCTGGTCAATGTGTTTCAACTGGAAGCAGGGCGTGCCGGGCGCGGCGCGGCGCTCCTGAGCGCTTGATTCGCAGAAGCCTGCGATTGCAGGGTGGGCACCCCGTGCCCACGCGTACGCCGGCTCGATGCCGGCCCATCTTTATGCTGCACTGCCGAATCAGTGCAGGCTCTTCTTTTCCGGCTGCACCAGCACGAACGGGCTCACCACCGAGGCCCACAGCTGGCTGTCGGCCGCCTGCCAGGTCTGGGCCTGGATGGTCGTCACCTTGGCCAGTTTGCCTTCGCCCATCCAGCGCGCGATGCTGGCCTTGTCGTCGTGGGCGATGCGCAGCGCGACTTCGATCAGGTCGAGATCTTCGCTGACGTAGACCACGTTGCCCTGGGCGAAATGGCGTTCCAGTTCGGACCAGTGGACGCGCGCGGTCTCGCTGTTGATCTTGTCGTGCAGTTCGCTGTCTTTCAGCGGGTCGGTCTTGATAGGCTCGTTGCTCATGTCGGTACTGGATTAAATGGGTTCGATCCCGGGAATCGGCGAACCCGCCCATGTTAACCGATAGGCGGGACCCTTGCGGACATTCCCGACCAGCGCCGGCCGGAAGCAGGCCAGGTTGGTGCCCTCGGGCCGACGCACGCTCGGATAGATCACGCCCATCGAGCCGGCCTCGAGCAGCTCGGCCGCCAGCCCTTGCGAAGCGACGTAGCTGCGCGGGTCGAGGCAGGCGCGCGCCGGCGCGAAGCCGCGCAGGTCGTGGAAGCCGGCGGTGAAGTCGGCCAGCAGGCACTGGTAGCTGACGCTGTCTTCGAAACGGCCGATCTCCTGGTACTCGACCGCCTTGTGGAAGCCGATCTCGGCCAGCGCGGTCGCGGCCTCGAAGGCGCAATACCAGGCGCCGCGCGTGCCGTCGTTGAAGCGGCTGCCCTCCGGCCGCGCATAGGTATAGGCGGCATTGATCATGCGGAAGTTGGGCACGCCGAACACCAGTTCATCCATGCCGATGCCGGGCAACAGGCCGGACTCGCCGCGCAGGCGGTCGTTGGTCGCGTTGTCGAGGTCGAACAGGTCGCGCAGGACGCCATCGTCGCCGCCCGCCAGCGGGGCCAGCACCGAATCCTCGGCCTCGGCAAAGCGCGACGGGATCAGGCGGCAGGTGTCGAATTGGCGCAGGATGGTGACCGGCGGCAGCGCGCGGCTGGCCGGCTTGTCGAGGAGCCTCACTTCAGAGTCCTCCGCGCCGCGCGTCGAGCAGCCGCCTTACCGTCTGCATGGCCAGCAGGCCGCCGCCCAGCATGTAGGCCAGCGGCGTGGCGCCGCGGAAGATCGCATTGTTATTGGGCAGACGGATCCATTCGTCGGCCAGCTTGTCGCCGTACAGGATGTGCAGTGCCTTGTAGATGCCGAGCAGGTAGGAGATGCGCGTGATGCGGTCGACCTCGAGCACGCGCTCGTGGTTCTTTTTCCATTCGTAGAACGAGGACGAAGACAGGCCGCCGAGCAGCTCGCGCGCATCGTCGTCACGCAGTTGCCAGGCTGCGGCAAGCTGGAAGAAGCCCTTCAGTGCGGAGCGGGACAGGCGCTCGCGCTCGGGTCGGGCATTCAGGTCGACCAGGGGCGTGGTTTCGAAATGGCTGGTGGGATAAGCATAGGCATGGCTCATATCAATCCTCCGATTCTGTAGGATTTATACTCCGCTTTAGGATCGATTGCAAGCCGCTTGTGCAAAGCCGGACGCGATGGCAGAATTCTTCAGTTAATAATAAGTAACTAATAGCGAGAGACAAATCCGACCGGGAGGTGCACTGTGCGTCTGCTGTCGATTGGCGTGTTATGCCTCAGCATGCTGATGCTGGCCCTGGCCAATGCGGCGCGGCCCACCAACGCCGACCTCAGGCGGCAGGTCATGAACGCCGAACGCGCCTTTGCCGCCACCATGAAGGCGCGCGACCACGCCGCCTTTCGCGGTTTCCTGGCCGAGGAGGCCATCTTTTTCGACGGTGCCACCCCGCTGCGCGGCCGCGATGCCATCGCGCGCGCCTGGCGCGCGTATTACGACGGCCCGCAGGCGCCGTTTTCGTGGGAGCCGGAACAGGTCGAGGTGGTCGATTCCGGCACGCTGGCCTACAGCGGCGGCCCGGTGTTCGACGCCGGCGGCAAGCGGGTAGGGCGTTTCAATTCGATCTGGCGCCTGGAAGCGCCGGGACGCTGGAAGATCGTGTTCGATCGTGGCGACACCCCGTGCGCATGCACGGGTGCCGCAGCCAGGTAAGCATCCAACCATGACAGGAGCGCACATGAAGCGAGTGACAGGTATCGGCGGCATTTTCTTCCACGCGCAGGATCCGGCCGCGCTGCGCGCCTGGTATGGGCGCCACCTCGGCATCGACGTGCTGCCCTGGGGCGGCGCGGCCTTCAGCTGGCGCGGCGCCGACGGCGAGCCAGCCGGCGGCACCACGATCTGGTCGATCGGCCAGGCCGGCAGCGGGCATTTCGCGCCGAGCACCGCACCCTTCATGATCAATTACCGGGTCGACGACCTCGAGGCGCTGCTGCAGGCGCTGCGCGACGAGGGCTGCCAGGTGCTCGACAACACCGACGACTCGGCATTCGGCAAGTTCGGCTGGGTGATCGACCCGGAAGGGAACAAGGTCGAGTTGTGGCAGCCGCCGGCGGGGCAGTAAACACACTGGAAGGAGCGCATGATGTCGACCCCCGATACGCCACCCGTCGCCCTCGTCGCCGCCGCGGCGCCGGCGCGCACCAAACCCTCGAACTACCCGGAACCGTTTGCCTCGATGGTGCAGGGCCGGGTCAAGCGCCCGCTCGGCGACCCGTTCGGCCTGCATGGCTTCGGCATCAACCACGTGACCATGGCGCCGGGGGCAATCTCCGCGCTGTTCCACCGCCATGCGGTGCAGGACGAATGGATCTACGTCCTCAGCGGCGAACTCGTGCTGGTCCACGACGGCGGCGAAACCCGCCTCGGCGCCGGCATGTGCGCCGGCTTCCCGGCCGGCGGCACCGGTCACCAGCTGGTCAACCGCTCGGCGCAGGAGGCAAGCTACCTCGAAGTGGGCGACCGCCGCCCCGGCGACGGCGTCGTGTATCCGCGCGACGACCTGGCGGCCGAGCGCAGCGCGGAGGGCTGGCGCTTCACGCGTAAGGACGGCACACCGTATCCGGAGCGCTGAGCACGGAAAGGATGATTCGGCGACAATGGGGCATCCATGCACTCCGGAGACTTCATGTCCACACAGGCGATGCCCGCTTCATCGCCGCTGGCGACCGTCATTCGCGTCACCAGCGGCAACTTCCTCGAGATGTTCGACTTTTTCCTGTACGGCTTCTATGCCACCTACATCGCGAGCACCTTCTTCCCATCCGGTAACGAATACCTGTCGCTGATGCTCACCTTCGTGACCTTCGGCGCCGGCTTCCTCATGCGGCCGCTCGGCGCCGTCATCCTGGGCAGCTACATCGACCGCATCGGCCGCCGCAAGGGCTTGATCGTGACGCTGGCGATCATGGCTTGCGGCACCGTATTGATCGCCTTCGTGCCGGGCTACGCCACCATCGGCGTGGCGGCGCCGCTGCTGGTGCTGACCGGCCGCCTGCTGCAGGGCTTCTCGGCCGGCGTCGAGCTCGGCGGCGTGTCGGTGTACCTGTCCGAGATGGCGCCGCCCGGCCAGAAAGGCTTCTACGTGAGCTGGCAGTCGGCCAGCCAGCAGGCGGCGGTGATGGCGGCGGCGGCGCTCGGCTACCTGCTGAACCAGCAGCTGGCGCCGGGCGTGATCGGCGACTGGGGCTGGCGCATTCCCTTCTTCGTCGGCTGCTCGATCATCCCGATCGTGTTCGTGATCCGCCGTTCGCTGCAGGAGACCGAAGCCTTCAAGGCGCGCAAGCACCGCCCGGCGTTTCGCGAGGTGGTCGGCTCGATGGTGGCCAACTGGCGCCTGGTGCTGCTCGGGATGATGCTAGTGGTGATGACCACGGTGTCGTTCTACCTGATCACCGTGTACGCGCCGACCTTCGGCAAGAGCGTCCTTAAGCTGAGCGCAGCGGACAGCCTGCTGGCCACCTTCTGCATCGGCCTGTCCAACTTCATCTGGCTGCCGCTGATGGGCGCGCTGTCGGACCGCGTCGGACGCTGGCCGCTGCTGGTCGTGTTCACGGTGCTGCCGATCCTGACCGCGCATCCGGTGCTGGCCTGGCTGGTGCGCGACACCACCTTCGCGCACATGCTGGAAGCCGAGCTGTGGCTCTCCTTCATGTACGCCAGCTACAACGGTGCCACCGTGGTCGCGCTCACCGAGATCATGCCGGCCGACGTGCGCACGGTCGGCTTTTCGCTGGCCTACAGCCTGGCGACGGCGATCTTCGGCGGCTTCACGCCGGTGGTGTCGACCTGGCTGATCCAGGTCACCGGCGACAAGGCGGCGCCGGGCTACTGGATGGCGGCTGCGGCAGCCTGCGGGCTGGTGGCGGCGCTGATCCTGTACCGGCCCTGGCGCGGCGCGCGGGCGCGGCCCCAGCCGCAGTAAATCGTGATGGAAGCGGCAGTGCCGATGCCGCAGGCCGGCCTGGCCCCCGCCCGGGCCGTCACGAACGCTTGCGGCCGAGCGCGCCGACGACCGGCGCCATCAACACCGCCAGCAGGGCGATCGCAGCGGAGATATAACCGATCTTGTTCAGCCCCAGCGTCGGGATCACGGCGCCGCCCAGCATGGCGCCGATGCCGATGCCGGCATTCGCGGCCGAGACGTTGGTGGTGCCGGCCAGCGCCTGCGAATGCGTCGCCGAGCTCATCACGCGCACCTGGCAGACCGGGAACAGGGCGGTGTAGGCGACCCCCCAGACAGCCAGCACCAGGCAGAACATCGGCAGCGAATGCACGGCCGGCACGCTCAGCGCCATGCCGATGCCGAGCAGCGCCGCAAAGGCCGCCGTGGCCTTGACCGGTGCGCGGTCGACCGCCTTGCCGCCCAGCCAGTTGCCGACCAGGCCGATCGCGCCGAAGCCCATCAGCCACCAGCCGACGCGGGCCGGGGCGATGCCGGCCAGGCGCTCGAGGATGTCGGCCAGGTAGGTGTAGGCGGTGAACATCGCGGTGAACACGACGATCGACAGTGCGACGTTGGCCAGGAAGTAGGGCTCGCGGAACAGGCGCGCCTGCTGCTTGAAGTCCATGCGCGGGGTGCGCGCCACGGCCGGCATCAGCGCCCACAGCGCGGCCGCCATCGCCAGCGACAGCACGGCCAGCATCCAGAACGCGTTGCGCCAGCCGACGCTGTTGGCGGCCACGGTGCCGAGCGGGATCCCGAACAGCAGGGCTGCCGAGATGCCGAGGTAGACGCGCGACACCGCCTGGCCGGCCTTGGCGGGACCGGCCAGCTGGCCCGCGGTTTCGCTGGCCGTGCCCCAGAATACCGGCAGCGCCAGCGCCGGGATGAAGCGCGCCAGCGCCAGCACCCAGATGTTGGGTGCCAGCGCGGCCAGGGCGTTGGACAGGGCGAACACCACCAGGATGGCGACGAACAGCTTCTTGCGGTCCAGGTGCGACAGCCAGGCCGTCAGCGGCGGGCCGAACAGCATGACGGTGAAGGCGAACAGGGTCACCAGCTGGCCGGCGGCCGAGATCGAGATGGCGAGGTCGCGCGACAGCGCCGGCAGCAGGCCGACGATCAGGTATTCGGTGGTGACGATGACGAAGGCGGCGATCGCCAGGATCAGGATCGAGATGGCGGCGCCTGGCCGGGTGGTATCGTGCGCGGCGCGTGTTGCGGTGGCTGGATGGGACATGGATAGCTCGTCGATTGCAGGGGTGAGCATCCTATTCGATATGTGTTTTCCTATCTCGGGTATTTTTTCTATAATTAACGGAATTTATTTCCGGAATAAGGCATGCCGAACAGTGAACGTTTGAAAGGGGTCGAAGTGTTTGTCGCAGTGGCCAGGGCCGGCAGCTTCGTGCGCGCCGGCGAGCGCCTGAATCTGACCAGTTCCGCGGTCGGCAAGGCAATCGCGCGGCTGGAAGCGCGGCTGCAGGTGCGCCTGTTCGAGCGCAGCACGCGGCGCCTGGCGCTGACCGAGGCGGGCGGCCGCTTCCTGGCGGCCTGCACCCGGGTGCTGAGCGAACTCGAAGAAGCCGAGCATGCGCTCGGCAGCGACGGCGAGGTGCTGGCCGGGCGCCTGCGCATCGACCTGCCTGTGACCTTCGGCCGCCTGGTGGCGCTGCCGGTGCTGGCGCCGTTCTTCGGGCGTTATCCGCGCCTGCAACCGGTACTGTCGTTCACCGACCGCTACGTCGACATCCACGACGAAGGCATCGACGTGGCACTGCGTATCGGCAGTCCGGAAGCCTGGCCGCCCTCGCTCGGCCATTGCTACCTGGGCCAGGAACAGAAAGTGTTCTGCGCGGCGCCGGCCTACCTGGCCGCGCACGGGACCCCGGCGACGGTCGAGGACCTCGCGCAGCATGCCGCCATCATGTACCGCAAGGCCGACGGCAGCATCAGCCCGTGGCTGATCCGCAGCGGCGAAGGCCGGGCCGAACCGCGCATCGAAAAGGCCGCGCTCGATGCCCGCATCGTGGCCGGCAATGCCGAGGCCCAGCGCGACCTGACGCTGGCCGGCCTCGGCATCGCCCAGCTGCCGACCTGGCTGGTCGGCGGCCAGCTGGCGGACGGCAGCCTGGTGCAGGTGCTGCCCGCCCATGCGGCGCCGGGGCTGCCGCTGCACGTGGTCTGGCCCAGGGCCAAGGCGTCGCTGCCGCGCGTCAGCCAGGTGGTGGCGGTGCTGTGCGAGGCACTCGGCGACGAGGCCGACGCTGCGCCCGAGGGCGCGGTCGATGCGGCAAGTTGACAAAGTGTCTTTATTTCTCCTCTCTCCTCTGCTAGAGTCCGGCAACACTTTTGGGAGACTCGAGATGAAACGCATCTTTGGAGCGGCCGTGCTGGCCTGCGTGCTGGCTTCTGCGGTAACGGCCTGCGGCGGCGCGGGCGAAGGACCGCCGCTGGGCGAGTTCGCGGCGATCAGCAAGAAGGAAACCGACGCGCCGTTCGTCCTGACCGCGCCGTCGTCGCGCAGCCCGGCCGCGTTCGTGTACACCAGCTCGAATCCCGCCGTGGCCACCGTCAGCGGCGCCACGGTCACGATCAAGGGCGTCGGCCAAGCCGAGATCACGGCCGCCCAGCCGGGCTATGAAAGCTACGGCCCGACGCGCACGTCGACCACGCTGACCGTCAGCGCTGCCTGCGTCAGTCCGGCCACGGTGGCGAATTACGCTTGCACCGCGCCGGTGTCGCCCGGCGCGACCGCGGTGACGGTCGACGGCCTGATCTACGCACGCGTACTGCACACCGACACCTATGCGCATGCCACCGACTTCTGCGCCGGCACCGTGATCGACAGCGTCGCCAACTGGCGGCTGCCGACCCAGGCCGAGCTGGCGCGGCTGGTGGCTTCCGGAAATATCGCCGGACACAACTGGCAGCTGGGCAAAGCCTGGACCTCGACCGCGGCGGGCGGCGCGAACGGCGCCCACGTGGTGCTGGACCTGGAGACCGGGGATGCCGTCAGCCGGACGGATCCGGAAGTGGCTTACGTCAGCTGCGTGCGCTGATCAATGCAAGGTAATGCAAGATAGGGAGCATGCCGGGCCGGCGTTACGCCGGCTCGGCATGCTCCACCAACAACTGCACCTTGGTCACGCCGTTGTACTCGTTGGCATCCAGCCGGAAGGCCACCCGCGCCATGTCGCCGAGCGCGTCGGTGTGGCCGAACCAGATCGCGTCGTAGCGGCGGCCATTGCGTTCCAGCAGCAGCTTGAGGTGCTTGTCCTTCAGGATGCGCTGGCTGACCACGCGGAATTCGTCGACGAACACCGGCGGCGCGAAGCCCTGGCCCCAGACCTGGCCGTCGAGCAGCTCGATGAACTGGGTGCTGTAGAAATCGTCTTCCAGCGGGCCGTCGGTCTCGACCACGCGCTCCAGCTGGGCGGCGCTGAGCCAGGCCTGGCCGACCGCCTCGAAAGCCTGGCTGAAGGTATCGAAGTGGTCGCCGCGGATGGTCAGGCCGGCCGCCATCGCGTGGCCGCCGAACTTGTCGATCAGCCCCGGCACCCGCTTGGACACCAGGTCCAGCGCGTCGCGCAGGTGGAAGCCCGGGATCGAGCGGCCCGAACCCTTGATCCAGCCGTCGCCGGCCGGCGCGAAGGTGATGGTCGGGCGGTAGAATTTTTCCTTGAGCCGCGATGCCACGATGCCGATCACGCCTTGGTGCCAGCCGTCGTCGAACACGGCGATGGTGCTGGCGGCGGCCGGTTCGAAATCGTCCAGGTGCAAGAGGGCGGTGCCCTGCATGTCGGCTTCGATCTCGCGCCGCTTCAGGTTGATCTCGTTGAGCTGCTGGGCGATGGCCCAGGCGCGGCCTTCGTCGTCGGTGGTCAGGCACTCGATCCCGAGCGACATGTCTTCCAGGCGGCCGGCGGCGTTCAGGCGCGGACCCAGCGCAAAGCCGAGGTCGAACGGCGAGGCGGTGCGCGCCTCGCGCCCGGCGACGCGGAACAGCGCCGCCACGCCGGCATGCATGCGCCCGGCGCGCATGCGCTTCAGGCCCTGCGCCACCAGGATGCGGTTGTTGGTGTCGAGCTTGACGACGTCGGCCACCGTGCCCAGCGCGACCAGGTCGAGCAGGGAATCCAGCTTGGGCTGGGTCTGCGCATCGAACACGCCGCGCTTGCGCAGTTCCGCGCGCAGCGCCAGCAGCACATAGAACACCACGCCGACGCCGGCCAGGTGCTTGCTGGGGAAGCCGCACTCGGGCTGGTTCGGGTTGACGATCACGCGCGCATCCGGCAGGCGGTCGCCCGGCAGGTGGTGGTCGGTGACGACCACGTCGATGCCGCGCCGCTTGGCCGCTTCGACGCCGTCGATGCTGGCGATGCCGTTGTCGACGGTGATGATGATGTCCGGCGCCTTTTCACGCGCGGTCAGCTCGACGATTTCCGGCGTCAGGCCGTAGCCATACTCGAAACGGTTGGGCACGATGTAGTCGACGTGCGCGTTCATCGCGCGCAGGCCGCGCAGGGCCACCGCGCAGGCGGTGGCGCCGTCGCAGTCGTAGTCGGCGACGATGGTCATCTTCTTGCCACCCTGGATGGCGTCGGCCAGGTAGACGGCGGCGGCGTCGATCTGCAGCAGGGCGGCCGGCGGCAGCAGCGCCTGCAGCTCGCTGGCAAGCTCGCGCGCGTCGGTCAGGCCGCGCGCGGCGAACACGCGCGCGAGCACGGGGTGGATGCCGCCCTGGCGCAGCATTTCGGAATGGCGTACCGGGCAGGGACGGATGGCGATGCGGGTTTTCACAGTGCGTTCTTCAGATGCGGTCTTTAAATGAGTGCTTCCAGACTCGGACGGCGCCAGAATTTGCGTTGGGCCATCGGTGTCGTCAGGAGTTCCAGGTGGCCGTCGCGGTGGCTCAGCACCAGGCGCAGGCTCTGCACGCGGCCTTTGGCCAGCGCTGCCAGCAGCGGCGCGAACAGCTCGGCTTCCAGATACTGGATGGCGCGCAGCCAGCCGTCCCAGTCGGCGGCGATCGCGGGCGCAGCCGCGTTCCCGGCCACCAGCAGCAACTGGCCGGCCTGCGCCGCGTCGATGCCTGCCAGCAAGGCCGACGGCGTGGCGACGCGCGTGCCGGCCAGGGCATCCAGCCAGCCCGGCACCGCATGGGTCAGCACGGCGGGCCTGTCCATCGACTTGCCCTGGGCGCTGGCCACCAGGCGGGTGGCCTCTTCGGTCGCGCTGCTGGCGCCGCCCCAGGGCCAGATCGAGTTGATCGGCGCCTGGCCGCGCGCCTCGCGCGCCGCGTTGACCGGATCGGTGAACCAGCTCACCTGCACGTCGTTCTGCAGCTTGCGGAAGGCGCGCGCCTGGGCGCCGGTCGGCATCCAGTCGGTCAGGTTCATGCCCACGGCCGCATCGAGGCTCGCGGTGTGCAGGTCGTCCCAGGCGTCGGCGCGCATGAACCAGGTGTCGGCACTGCCGTAGCGCAGGTCGTAGCCGGCTTCCGTAAAATTGATCAGGGCGCTGTCGAACAGGGCGCGGCCTTCGTCCTCGCGCAGGTCGAGCTGGCGCGGGTCGCCCATCATCAGGTGGGTGCGGGCGATCTGGATGTGGGTCGGATTGACCACGAACCAGGTGCCGTCCTGCGGATCGAGGCCGAGGCCGCGCATCGCGCTGGCGGCCACGGCCGGCTCGACGCCGCGCATCAGCCCGAGGGCGCGGGCGATCCACAGCTCGTGCGGCAAGACACGCGCTTTCGGGTCGAGCGGATGGTAGCGGCGCTCGGACGTGCGCGACGACAGCGCCGCCAGCGCCGGCGCTTGCAGGGCGCGGATCAGGTCGGGCGCGAATTCGGGAACGGGGAGGGCGAACGGCAGGACAAGCGAAATGTGGGCCATCCTCATATTGTAGGCCATGTCCGCCAGAAATGCGCGGCCTGTGCAGACATGGCCGGTTTGCTAAGGTTTCGGCTTGCCCGGATCTTTCCCCGGCGCGCCGCCACCCGGGGTGACGCCGGCACCGCCGTCGCCCGAGACGTCGGCCGGCGAACCGGCGCCGCGCATGACGCCGGTGCCGAGATTAGGCCCGCTGCCGGAGGTGCCGGGCACGACGCCGGCACGCGCACGCACGATGCCGCCGGCATCGCTGCTGGCCGAACCGGCGCCGGTCAGGCCGGCCGCGCTCAGGCCGACGGTTTCCTCGTACCAGGTCTGCACCAGCGACAGGTGGGTGCGTTCCTGCACCAGCGCATCGCTAAAGCGGTCGACCAGCTTGTCGTGGCCGCCTTCTTCGGCCAGCGCGATCAGGGTTTCCCAGCCAGCGTTGTCGCACAGTTCGATGGTCAGGATGGCATGCAGCGACTGGGACAGGCTGGTGCGCGGATCGTTCAGCACCTGCACCATGCCCATCGACTCGACCCCGACCACGTCCGCGCTGGGCGTCTGCGCGGTCGGGTCGCCGCCCATCGATTCGATCGCTTCCTTCATCAGGAGCATGTGGCGCGCCTCGTCGCCGCGGATGCTGGCGGCCTGTTCGCGCGTGATCGATCCCATCGATGTGGCGGCATTACCGTCGGACTGTAGCACGTCGAGCTTGGTCAGCAGGGCGTCGTACAGGCGGGTGCCGGTGCGCTCGAAGGCCAGCCGTTCGGCCATCTTGTCGAGCAGGATCTGCGGCTTGTCGCCGGTCAGCATGTTGACGCCCATGCTGACCATGCCGGTCACGGTGCCCGGCGCCGGGATCGAGCCGACCCCGCCCGAGTCGGCGATATACGCTTCGCGCAGCTGCAGCGCGGCGCTGTCGTCGCCCGGCGTGCCGCGTGTGAGGATGTCGTCGTCGTCCAGCATGCGGCCGGTTTCCAGCGGCGACATCTGGATGCCGGTCTTGTTCATCCCGACGTGTTCATGTTGTTGCGCCATGATGTCCTCCGATGGGGTTCAATGCAGGGTGGCCGGCATGCTTGCCGCAGTGGCCATGCCGGTGGCCTGGGCGGCGCCGCTGACCGCGCCGCGGGTGACGATCTCGGTGCCCGGCGCCCATACGTAGCCGGCGGAGATCGCCATGCTGGGCGAGCCGTCGCTGTTCATCTGGGTGCGGTAGGCGATGCTGTCGCGGCTTTCCTGGTCCTTCGGCACGAACTGGGTGCCGAGGGCGCGCAGGTCGACCTCGTCGACCAGCACCTTGCGGTAGAAGTCGCGCTGCGATTTCAGCGGGATCGGCGCGTCGAAGGCGCCGGTGATGACCTCATGCGGATCGCGCCGCTCGTATTTCGCGAAGGCCTCGGCCGCGGTGTGGAAGTGGCCCAGCTCGTAGTCGAGGAAGCGTTCCCAGATCGCCTTGATCTCGTGGTTGGTCTCGGTCTCGACGCAGCTGTAGTAGTTGTAGCACTCGTTGGCCTCGTGCAGCATCCACTTCTCGAGCCAGGTCTCGGTCGGATCCAGCATCGATTCGTACTGGGTGACGTGCTGCTCCTCGACCGAGGCGATCTCGGCGTACAGCTGGCGCGCCACCGGGTCGGCGAACAGCGGCCCCACGTTCATGTAGTAGTTCTGGGTCTGCTGTTCGGTGGAGGTGATGGTCAGCGCATGCAGCTTGCTCAGCATGTGCGCGGTGCTGCGGTCGTAGGGCACGCGCAGGTCGTCGGACGGATGGCGGTGGTGTTCCCAGGTCGGGCGCGCCGGCAGGATGTCGGTGTAGCTCTGCACGATGTTGTTCGGGTCCTTGCCCTCGAGGCGGTCGAGCAGCGCGGAATAGCGGTACAGGTGGTCGAAGTCTTCCAGCAGGCCGAAGCGGTAGCACTGGGCCAGGTAGCCGTCCGGCTCGCGCTGGGCCACCGCCGCGGTCAGTTCGATCGCCACCTGCTCGTAGGCGATCGTGGTCTCGAGCGGGGAATGGTCGGGCGACAGCAGCCAGTTGACCATCGTGGCCTGGTGCTGTTCCGAGCGCCGGATCAGGGCCAGCGGCAGGCGCAGCGCGCTGTTGCAGCGCGCGCAGTTGTGCGAGAAAGCGAGCGCTTCGAGCTCGATGGCGTTCATGATGATGACGCGCACGCGGGTAAACGCGTCGTCGTCGAGCTTGCTGAGGGGTTTGCGCACCAGGTCGCGCCAGGTATAGCGCTGGTTGTCGATCGGGGTGCCTCTTGAATCGAACACGCTGAATGCCATGGTGATTCTCCTGAAACGGATGCGCCGTCGGGGTTCGGCCTTTTCGTACGATAGGCGGACGCGCGCGAAGTTCCGTCGGCGCGGTTTCATTCCAATTTTGGTCGCTCTGTTAGGAAATTGTTATTCCAATTGTGACAAGACCCCACATGGATGAGTTTTGTGTGGCACACTGCGACACCAGATGGTTTTAGACCGGAGCACATGAGCCTCATCCACAAATTGCCCTACGAATGGCTGGTCGGCCTGCGCTACACGCGCGCCGGCAAGCGCAGCAACCGCAACAGC
>Ga0308160_10001759_pt1 | contig 28654 bp, 36 predicted proteins | sample PhyFR1_FD_201036 | JGI IMG/M metagenome (GOLD analysis project Ga0308160, IMG submission 201036) | Phyllosphere microbial communities from UC Gill Tract Community Farm, Albany, California, United States - DLSLF.R1 | ecosystem: Host-associated > Plants > Phyllosphere > Unclassified | place: USA... | reverse complement strand
TGTCTCCGAGACCACCCCACCCACCTCCGGCGTTCTCACGAGTCAGGCAAGACTGACTTTCTCCTCTCTGCTCTTGCAGTTCGGCAACTACAACATGATGTAAAGACCGCCGTCGATTCATCGGACCGGTGGTTTTGTCCGAAAGGAGGAGTGTGCGTGTGGTTGCGGGAGGGGGAGAGGGGGGGAACGGGAGGAGGAGAGAAATACGGCGGGCGGTCGGGATGCCCGGAGAGGGAGGGAGCTCTCGTGTGTCCCTCCTCCGTGTCTCGACGTCCCTTGTAGATGAAACCTTTGATTTCTTACCGCGCCTCGATACCCACCGAGCTCTGTGTGTGTGTGTGTGTCTATGGGTCCGAAGCAGATGACAAGGCGAGGAGAAGGTGGAGGCCTTGGGGCCGAACCGGGGAAGCCGTTCACACGAGCCGACTTGACACGTCCCTCCTTGTGCCTCTAATGAGAGACATCGCTCGGGCAGTTCACTTTCAACAGAAGGACATGTGCGTCCGGGGCCTGGGATCGCACTCGCATGACTCTCATCCGCCAGAAGAAGGGGGCGGCGGCGCGGCGGCGGGGGATAGTGGGAGGGGGGGGGAGGGGGAAGCGCCGCTGCTACCTGGACTCAGGCGCGGCCATCCCTCTTTGCCTTGACCTCCGCGACCCATTTCTCCTCGACGGCGCCCTTCGGGAGGACGACGAAGCTCAGCAGGCCGTCCCTCAAGGGCAGGCCGTCCTTCGGTCCCCCGCTCGAGCCGGTCCCGACCGCCGAGCCAAAGACGTCCATCAGCCGCGTCTTGCGCGGGATCTTGAGCAGCTTGCCCGAGGCCGTCTCGGCATAGACGACGAGGTTGGCCGGCGAGCGGTAGGCACCCTCGGTGTCCCAGCTCGGCGGGCTGGCGAACACCTCTGCGAGGTTGGCGGCAAAGGTCGTCGTCTCGTCGAAGGCTGAGAGGAGGTCGGACTGGCCGTAGGGCGGGTAGAGGAGGAAGACGGAGAAGATGAGGGGGCAGTAGGCCGGCGGGGCCTGCCAGGCCGAGGGGTGAGGCAGCCTACGCCCGAGGAGCGACACGAAGCGTCAGCGAGAGGGGAGACGACGAACGCGCTTGGGGAGGAGGACGGGGGAGGGCGGGAGGGACGGACAGGGGGATCGACGGAAGGGCCGACTCTGGGATGCACTCTGGGTCGAAGTGCGGGGGCGAGGGGTTGTCGGGCGGCTTGTCCGACCTTTGGATGACGAGGCCGCGGGCCTACCAGTCATTCGCGCCGAACAGACAGCGCGGGCCAAGGACCAGAGTCAAAAACCAAGGGGCCAGCGTGAGCGGCGCAGAGGCGCAGAGGGGTTCGGGGACAGAGCAGGGCAGAGGCACGGACCTGGAAGGCGAGCTCGAGCGCCTGCTTGCCCTCCGTCTCTCGCCTCGCGCGCTCCTTGCGCTCGCCCTCCCGCCGCTCCTTCACCTCCCTCCTCTTGCTCGCCTTGTCGACAACCTCCTTCAGCGCCTTGTTGCCCTCCTCGCCAGGCACAGCAAGTCCGCGCCCGGCACAGTCGATCGCCTCGGCATACTTCTCCATGAGGAGGAGGGCGGAGGACGCCCGGAAGAGGGCCTTGGTCGAGACGGGGTTGAGCGTGAGGGCGTCGGCGCAGTCGCCGAGCACTTGGCGGTAGTTTTCTATATCGCGGCACGAGAGACGCGGTGCGGGTCAGACTAACGGGATGATACTTGGGAGCCCGGCAGCCGTTTCGCAAGCGGACGCCTGTCCTCCTGGCCCACCTGCAGGCTGACCGCGGAGAGGACGCGCAGCGTCTAGAGAACCGAGGGACGAGGGTGAGAGGGACGTACCGAGCGCCAGGTTGCACGCCGCCCGGTTCACGTAGAGCACCTCGAGCAGCTTCTTGTCGGTCGGCGAGGCCTCGATGCCTTGCGTGTAGAAGCCGAGGGCCTCGCGCGGACGCTTGCCGACAAAGTACTCGTTGCCTTGCTCCTTGAAGTTGAGCGCAACCTCTGGCGAGGGCGGCAGCGGCCGGAGACGACGCGAACGACAGGCGGGGGAGCAAGCAGAACGAAGTCGACGTCAGTCTCAAGTGCTCCCTTGCAGCGCTCGAGTCGAGGGGCCGAGCTTCGAAGGAGGTGAGCGAGGAACGGACCGTCCGGCGTGCCGTCATGGGCGAGCGACTGGAGCGCCTCGAGCGCGACCGTCGGCTCCTCGCCGAGCTCGCGCATGAAGAGCGGGACGTCGGCAAAGTGCTCATCGATCGAGCGTTCGGGCGCCGGCGCCGGCCCGGCCGCTGCTACTGGTGCTGCTGCTGCTGCTGCTTGCTGATCCGACATGGGTGTGGGGTGCGGACGGGGGTCGGTCTGCTGCGTGCAGGCGTGCGTGCGTGCGTGCGTGCGTGTTGGTCCGAGGGAACGGCCGGCCGGGGACTGCTGACTTTTGTTGGGCTGAGCCGGCCGGCCGGCCGCCCGTCTCTCGGCCAGGGCGAGGGCGAGGGAACGACCGCTGCCTGTCCTCCAACCACCATCACCAAACCCTACGCGACCGCACCTTCCAAGCCAGTACGTACGTCGTTCGGTCTCTTCTGGATGCAGCCTGCTTGCATCCAGCGCATCACCAGCCCGACTCGGCGATGGGCCCTCGAGGGGGAGGGAGAGGGTCGACCCGCTCCTCCGGCTCTCGTCCGCTTCCGAGGCGCCCTCGCTCAGCCGCCGGTTCAGCCCTCGCCCTCCGAGTCTCATCGTTCTGACACCCCCAGCTCGTCTCCTCTACTACGAACGGCAGCTACCTCTATCCATCATGGCCGGATCCACCACCGCTCGTATCGCCGTCATTACCTGTGCGTCTCCTCGGCCGGCTGCCTTCCTTGCCCGCTGGCCCGGCCTCGCCCGCCGAGGCCGGAGTTTCACAAACGCGTTGGCTGACTGGCCGTCCCCATGCGCCAATCTTCCCTTCCCTCGCAGACACGACGTGCGTCGCCCCTCGTCACATCCCCCCTTCTGCTAAAGTCTTCGTTGATGTCGAAGACTTGCTGCTGACTCTGCGCTCCCGATCCGCCAGGTACGGCCACGTTGACACGCTCGCCGAGGCCGTCATCGAGGGCGCCCGGTCGGCCGGCGCCGAGGTCGAGCACTTCCAGGTTCCGTCCCCCTCGCCCTCGCTGCTCGCCCGCCCTCTCCTTCCGACTGAGACCCTCCCTCTCCGGGTCGACCCCTTGCAGATCCAGGAGCTCCTGTCCGAGGCGACTCGCACCAAGATGGGTGCCGCCCCCGTCCGCTCGCTGCCCGTCATCAAGGCCGGCCAGCTCAAGTCGTTCGACGGCCTTCTCTTTGGCTTCCCGACCCGTTACGGCCGGGCGCCGGCCCAGGTCAGCGCCTTCTTTGACCAGACGGGCGGCGAGTGGGCCTCGGGATCCCTCGTCGGCAAGTTCGGTGGCTGCTTCACAGGCTCGGCTGGCCAGCACGGCGGCCAGGAGACGACCATCTTCACGACCCTCCGTGAGTAAGCGCCTCCAGCCAGGGCCGACGCGCGCCCTCGATCGTCGACCAATCTACTGACAAGCGATCCTTCGATCAAGCTTTCCTGATGCACCACGGTAGCGTATCCTTCCCCTCCCTTCGCCGTTCGCAAAGCCATCCTGACCCTCTTTCCTCCCGTCCGCGCGCGCGCACGACAGGCATCACCTACGTCCCGCTCGGCTACCGGGCGCCCGAGATCACCAACGAGGAGCACATTGTCGGCGGCTCGCCCTGGGGCGCCTCGTACGTCGCCGGCGGCCAGGGCTCGCTCCCCGTCCTCGAGGACGACAAGGCCGCCGGCCGGACGCAGGGAAAGTCGTTTGCAGAGATCGTCGGGACCTTTGTCCGCGGTCAGGCGACGGCGGCGGCTGCCCCCGTCGCCGACGTCACGGGCCCCGTCGCCGCTCAGCAGCAGGAGCCCGCGACGACGACGGTCGACGACCGCAACAAGACGGCCGCCGTCGCCGGTGGCGCCGCTGCCGTCGCTGGCGGCGCGGCCGCCACCGCCGCCCACAACGGTCACGGCTCGAACCCGCTCGACAGCCTGGGCGCGCCGCTCGGCGAGAAGGGCCCCGTCACCGACCTGACGACTGTCGCCCCCGGCGGCGAGGACAAGGCGCTTGGTGCGTCGGCGTCGGCTCTCCCTGTGTCGCTTTCAAGGTAAACCTCGCTGACGCCCCTTCCCCTCCCCCCCCTCGTCGCGTCTGCCAGGCTACGACGTCCCTGTCCCCGAGGAGGACGCCAAGCTCAAGTCGACGACCGAGACTGTCCCGACCACGGCTGCTGAGCCCACCCCTGTTGTCGCCGCTGCCCCGGCTGCTGCCGCCGCCGCCACCCCCGCTGCCGCTGCCGCTACCCCCGCTACCGAGTCGACCAAGGCTGCCGAGTGCGTCCCGCCCGTCTGAATCATCTGGGTCGGCCCTACCCGTGCACGAGCGCTGATCGCCTGCCTTGCCTCTCCTTGTGCGCGCGCGTCTCTCCAGGCCCGTCGTCGCGACCAAGGAGGAGAAGCCTGCCGCTGCTGCCACCGCCGCTACGCCCGCCGCTAAGGCCCCGACGCCGGCAAAGGCTACCGCCACGGCGCCCAAGAAGAAGCAGGGCTTCTTCGCCTCGTGCTGCGGCTCGTCGCAGGGCGACAACCTCAAGAACTAGGGCGCCTAATCCTCGACTCGTCCCCTTCTCCTTTCGGGCCGCTGCTGGCTCCACAATTTCTCTAGCGCCCGCCTGGGCGCCTCGCTCCAACCCCTAATCCCCCTCTGCCCGCACTCGGAAATCGGAATCTGCAAAAGAATGCTCATGTCGAAGGCTCGCCCGATCCTCGTGGTCGTCATCACCAGCGGTACTTCCGCCGGAGGAAGAGGAAGAGAAGCAGGCCGGTGGCCATGCCGCCCAGGTGGCAGGAGCCGTCGATAGCGCGTCGCTAGAGGTGATGCGAGGAGGGGTGGGCGACGAGGGGGTGTCAGCGTGATCGGGGAGAATGTTATCTCTCGACGAGGGCGCACGTTCTTGAAGTAAACTTCCGCAAACAGATCGTACTGAGTGGCCAGCACGCAAGCGGTCAGCTTCCTGGGGACCCAAAACGGGCTACCCTGCGAGAAGGGCAAGGGTCGAAGGGACTGACCGCCGCCCAGGCCGAGATGGCATACCTGAGCTGCAGAGGCAGGACGAAAAAGACGAGCACCTGCGCAGAACGATGGGCAACGGTCAGTCGCACAACAAGGAAAAGGGTCGAGCGCGGTCTTGTGTACCTGATGCGACGGGAAGGCGGCGCCGTAGAGCTAGCATGGGGTCGGAAGCAGTTGGCGGTCAGCCGGACGAGGACAGCAGACCACCGCGATCGCAAGGGTGAGACGAGACGCACGGCGAGTAGGCCAGCAAACGAGCCACTCGAGCCACAGAGGGGAAGCTTGCCGTCGATAAACTTGCGCGAGACGAACGAGGCGACACCGCCGGCAAGGCCGGCCAGGAGGTAGAGGCCGAGGAAGCGCGTGTTGCCGATCACCCTACGACGTGAAGGACGATTGAGGCCCGAGAAGGCGGGGTCAGCCTGCCGAAGGAAGCAGCAAGGGATGAAGGCCGGCAGGCAAGCTGGCAGGAATGTCGAACGCACCCCATCACACCCCTGCCAATTGAGACGAGGCAGAACATGTTGATGCCGAGGTGGAGGACGTTCATGTGCGAGAACGAATACGTTAACAGCGTCCACCACTTACCCGCCTGGACGTGGGCCTCAGAGAGCAGAAAGTTGGCCGTGAGGAAGCGCTGGAGGCGGTTTGACTTGAAGAAGTCGGCCCCTTGCCAAGCAAGATAGACGAGGACGTTGGGCGCAACGACGAGTGCGAGCTGCATGCGAGTCGTTCGGGCAGCTCCCCGAGAGAGAGTCAGTGTCTGGCAGGCTGGGCGCGACTCGGGACTGCGCGAGCGACCGAGGGGACGGCGCACGCACGACGACGTTGGCCGGCAGGCGCTCGAAACGAAGGACGGCGTCCCAGAAGGCCCGCTTAAGCCTCTCCCAGCCGCCTTTCGGGGTCGGTCCTCGCCCGCCGTCGCGAGCGTTGGACCGCCGGCGATCGTCCTGGAAGTACGAGTCGCGGATGACGGCCGCCGGGCGCGAGCTATGAAAGCTCCGACGAGGCGCGGCGGAGGCGATCGTCCAGGTGACCGGTCTCGACCGGGCCAAGATCGACGACCGGAGGAGCGACGGAGAGAGCGAGGGCGTTGGCGAGCTTCGGTTGCAGCTCGGGCTGAGTGTCGCGAGGCATCGGGCCTGGGCGAGCAAGGCCGAGGAGAAGGGGGTCGGCCGCGAAGGGAAGGCTGCGAGGTCGAGCCGGGCGACCTGGGCGACGAGCTGCGAGCCGGTCCTCGGAGCGAACATGGTCCTCGAGGAGGCGATTACAGGGCCTGTGGAATGATGTCTTGCTTGACAAGACGAAGCGTCGGTAATCCCGAGTGATGGAGATGGCAGGTCGATTCAGAGGCAATGGCGGTGGAGGGTTCGGGTCGGGCCAAGCCGAGAGTGAGAGCGGTCGTCCCCGAGCTGCCGACGGTGACCTCTCGACGACTCTCCTGGCCCTGCCTGGCTCATCCTCACCCCTTGCTCGACAGAGCCTTTCCTGTCTCGTCGAGATCCCCTCGTCGTACGCTCGCATGCTCGGCCTCCTCGAAGCTGTCGAGGCGTCGAGCCCGGCGACGCTCGTCGTCGGCTCCGTCGTGTTCCTGCTCGCCGTGCGTCGGTCTCCTTCCCCTTTCTCCCCCCTCGCTGCCCACCGGCCTGGGCTGACCGAGCCTGCCCCTCTTCCGATCTATCTGGCTGCAGGTCGTCCTCCTGCTCTGCTGGGAGCCCTCGAACCCTTCGCTTGACGACGTCCCAGGCCCGGTCGTCGCCCGCTACTCGTCGCTCCTGCTCGCGCGCTGGGCCGGCTCCGGCCGTCGCTCGCTCCGCGTCCACGAAGCTCACGCCCGCTATGGCAAGTCCTTTGAGCGTCGTCCCTTTCACCTCGCGAGGCTGACTCTGCCTGACTTCGCCCTATGCAGGCAAGTTCCTCCGCCTCGCGCCGAATCACGTCTCGATCGCCGATCCCGCCGCCCGCGACGTCGTTCTCGGCCACTCGACGGGCTTCCTCAAGTCTGAGTGAGTGCCGTCTCGGCTGGGTGTTGTACTCAAAGACAGCCGACCGGGCAGAGGAGGAGGAGGAGGAGGAGGAGGAGGAGGAGGAGGAGGAGGAAGAGGGCTATCTGTGCACGCCAGCCCTGACCACTTGCCGCCTGCCGCACGCGACCGACCCCCAGGTTCTACGACGCCTTCGTCTCGATCCGCCGCGGCGTCTTCAACACGCGGGACCGGGCCGAGCACACGCGCAAGCGCAAGATTGTCTCGCACGTCTTTTCGCAGAAGAACGTCCTCAAGTTTGGCGAGACGATCCACGACTGCCTGGCGCAGCTGACCGACCAGTGGGACGCGCTGCTTGCCAAGGAGCCGACGACTGGCGTCGTCGTCTTTGACCTACTGCCTTGGACCAACTACCTGGCGTTCGACATCATCGGCACGCTCGCGTTCGGGCGGCCTTTCGGCATGCTATCGACCGGCCAGGATACCGCCGTCGTCGGCCGCGACCCCTCAGGCCAGGTGCTCTACGTCGAGGCCATCAAGGTGCTCAACGAGCGGGGCGAGGTCAGCGCGACCCTCGGCTGCCTGACGCCCTGGATGCGGTGCGTCTCTCGCACTCCTCTTGTGCTGTGCGTCTCATCTGCTTCGAGCAAGCGCTGACCGTCGGCCGCATGCGTGCCCTCCGCAGCCCGTACGCCCGGCACCTGCCATGGGTCTCGCAGCGGCTCAGGTCGGTCTCCAACCTCGCCAAGATCGCCATCGCGGCCGTCGGTCATCGGCTCGAGAACCCGCCGTCGTCGGACCCACAGGACCTGCTGTCCAAGCTGCAGAAGGGCAAGGACGAGAGCGGCCAGCCGATGGGTCGGGACGAGCTGACCGCTGAGGCACTCACGCAGCTGATCGCCGGCTCGGGTGCGTCTCGCTCTCGAGCCGCTCCAGTCTCTCTGGTCTGCCAGTCTGACCCGGTCTCGCTCCCACCCTGACAGATACGACGTCCAACTCGTCCTGCGCCATCTTCTACCACCTCGCCTCGAACCCGGACGTCCTCTCGAAGCTTCAGCAGGAGCTCGACCAGGCGCTCGCGCACCTCGACCCGCTCGGTGCCGATCTGCCCTCGTACGACGACGTGCGTTCCTGCTCGTCCAATCGCTGATCCCGTTGCTTCGCTGACCCTTCTCACCCGCCGGCGGACAGGTCAAGGCGCTGCCCTTGCTTGAGAAGGTGATCGACGAGGCCCTTCGGATCCATTGCACGAGCGGCATTGGTCTCGCCCGCGTCGTGCCCGAGGGCGGCGCGACCGTCTGCGGACGCTTCTTCGAGGCGGGCACGGTGCTCAGCGTGCCGGTCAGTCTCTCGCCCTTCGAAGCCCAGCACCTGGTCAAACAGCGCTGACCGGGATTTGGTCCCCTCCAACGCACAGACGTACACGGTCCACCGCGACGTCGCCGCCTGGGGCGAAGATCCAGACGTCTTCCGGCCCGAGCGATGGTTCGAGCGCGACGACAAGACGATGCAGGCCGCCTACATGCCCTTCAGTGTCGGCCCGCGTGGCTGCGTTGGGCGCAAGTGCGTCCTCCTCTCGCCTGGTCTCGGCGGACGTTCAAGGCTGACCGACTGCTTTCGATGCTTGTCGCAGCCTCGCGTCGATGGAGCTGCTCCTCATCGTCAGCACCCTCGCCTGGAAGTTTGACTTCCGGACGGCCGTCGTCGGTCAGGAGGTGCGTCTTGCATCGCTCAATGCTCTCTGAGCCCGCGCCGGCAGCCGCTGATGCGCTCCTTCCTCTCGTCGCGCGACCTGGCTGTCGGCAGCTCGAAGTGCGCGAAGGCTTCCTCCGAAAACCGGTCGAGTGCTTCCTGCGCGTCAGCCGACGGCACCGCGCGTGACGCTCGTCATGAAGTTTCAATGGATTTGGGTCAAGGGGTACATGCAAGGTCGACGGTCGAGGTGTCGAATTTCCCTCCTCATGAGCTGAAACTCTGCACGCTGGTCGATCTGAGGTTCCCCGTTACGGAAACCCAGGTCCCAGGATTTCAAAGTGGATCCTGCGGCCGGTAGATGGGCCGGAAGGATGGCGGCGGAGGGGGTGGTCGAGGTGACAGAAACGCAACGGATCAAGCTCAAACTCGGTGGTCCAGAGCGCCTCGAGGCGCTCATTACGGATTTGCAAGCGGCAGGGATTCAAAGTCGATCTTGCGGTCGTTAGGTGGGGAAAGGAAGGGGTTGTTGGACCCGCCGCCGCTCCCGCTGGGCGCGCGCATGCCGCGCCTCGCCCCGCCCGCGCGCCGCCGAACCGTCCCGTCTCCAGCAGGCAGCATGCAAAGCAAAACGACATGCCAGACCAACCTGCGCCCCCAACATGGATGGCCCCAGGCTCCCGGGCTCTGTACCAGCCAAGACGGAAGCGGGTGGAGAGCAGTCCGAGCTCGAAGGGGGGCGGGGGAGGAGGCGCGCAAGCCGAGGGCAGCAAGGGGGGCGCTCGCGCCGGAGGGCGCCGCCTGAGGGCTGCTCGGCCAAGGGCTTGAGATGCGAAGGGGCCGCGCTGGCTGCACAAGGGGGGCGTCGGCTCCAGACTTAGGCCGCAGTGGGCGACGGCTACCAGCTGAAAAACGAAATTGGGCGTCAGGGATCGTCTGCCGTCAACTGCTGCCGGGCGCTAATCGGACGAACAAGCGCGAGAAGTTGCGAGGGATGTCGGGTGGGTGCCGGAGGAGCGCCGGCGCTCCTCTCCGATGGCCCGAGGATCGGACCGCCGTCGATGGGTCGGATTAAGCGGCCTTCTCTTTGAAGTAAGCGTCGAGGGGGGCTGAGGCCGGGCCGAGGACTGGCTTGAGCTCCTGAGCGAGTGTTCGAGCCTCGGAGCAAGCTTCGGCATGAGATTGTTTCGGAGCAAAGGTCGGGTGTCGCTGCGTGAGTGCTGGCCACTCTTGTTGCGTTTCTCGGATGCGGTCGAGGACGAGCCGCTGGAGACGGTAGCCGGGCGCGTCCGGGGCGACCGGCGGCTTCAGCGTCTGGAGGACAGCATGTAGAATGAAGAGCAGGCAGACTGGGTCGTGATCGGCCCAGCGGACGGCCGGACTGAGGAAGCCGAGGATGTTGTCGCTGCTGATCGGCTTGGAGGTGTCCCTGACGAGCCAGCGGTTCAAAGCGTGTAGCCGGACACGGTGGTACTCGACTGGCATCAAGGCCAGAGCATCGTCCACTTTCAGCAAGGTTGGAAGAGACTGCGAGGGAATGTGACGTTGACTCTGGTCAGCCACTGCCTGATTCGTCAGGAGGACTGAGAGGACGTACCAGCTGGAGGGGGCCCTGGGTGAACCCTGGCCGCATTCTGTCGAACTGCTTGACCGCACCGATTGCGTCAATCCTCGGTAATTGAGGCCAGCCATCGTGATCCGTCTCCCCGTACGTCCGTAAGCGCGCCTCGAGCTGCAGAGCGAACTTGCGCTTCTCATAGAACGAAACAAGGGTCTGGCTGGCTAAAAACGACGCCAACTGGCCGAGCAGATGGAGATTGTCGTATTCGGTGAGGACCATACGCACGAGCGCTCGGATCTGCTCGAGATTGATGTCAGACTTCATGAACTGTGTGAGAACGCCCTGCATGGTGCTGATGGAGGGGAAGAGCTCGCCGGGGAGGTATTGGATAGCGCTCCCCGGGCCCGAGGGGAAGAGCAGCTCCAGAATTCTGGCAGGAGCCACACCGTAATCCTTGGCTACGAGAAGGAGCAGGATGCCGATTGGTCACGCCGGTCGCTGATAGAGAAGTGCCTGCCAAGCTAGACGTACGTCGAGTAGCGAGGTCGTTGAACGAGGTTCCAGCGGGGAGGCCCAACCGGGCGAGGTCTGACGGCGGGAGCTCCGCAGAGTATGCATTGTGGACTTGGTGACACAATGCGTGAGAAGCTTGAGCCAACGCCCGGTCTGGAGAGCCTGCAGCTGGGTGTGAGGAACGTACCCTTTGGTCTCTTGGCCGCTGCGGCCCCTCTCGAGGTCGAGGTCATCGGCCGCGTGAGCGTCGCGGACGCGCCCGCGGTGAGCTGGCTCGGTGTCGGCAGAGCTGGTGTCGAGCGACAAGGACGCGGCCCGCCGTTGATCGGCTGGGCGGACAGACGAGCGGCTGTCAAAGGGAGTCCCGCGACGTATCAGCCGACTTCTCCTATCATGGACCGAGGTTTTGGGGGACGGGCGAAGGGGCAGACCATCGCTTCCGAAAGAGGAGCTCGTCGAGGCAACGCGGCCGAGGCTTCGAGGCACTGCGCCGAGCGAGCGGCCCAGCTTGAGCATGCCGGGGGTCTGCGATGTCTCAGAGGTCGACCGGAAGCTCAAGAAGGGTGACCGGGATTGAAGCTGGTCGAGGGCGAGGGGTCAAGCGGGCGACTGGGAGGTGGTCGTCGGCGGCGGCTCGTGAGCGGCCAGACAAAAGGGGCCTACCCGTGCGCGGCCCTGAGCTGCTGTCCTAGATAGACGGCGACGAGTCGCCTGCGTTGCTCGCCATGCAGGTCCCCTCCCAATCGCTTGCAGTGCCTGACAGGATGCGCATCGACCCATCGTCCAGAGCCGGCATCTATCCGCATCGCATAAATCAAAGAGAAGGCCTGAGGGCGGCGCGCGATCTCTACGCGCTCGGCTCGCCGGCGGCCTGCCAGGCATCCATCTGCTCTTTCGACACGCCCTCGAGCCGAGTGAGCAGATAGTCGACCTACGAGCGAATCAGCAACAGTCAGTCAGACTAAAAGCGTCGCAACGATTGGAGGCGACCGCCGGCAGACGCAGGCATATCGATGACGGGCAGCAACGCACCTCGACGTCCTTCGTCAGCGGGATGACGAACTCCTCGTAGAGCTTGACGACGACCTTTGCGTCGAGCTTGCCCGGGCGCGAGATGCCGTCGTCCGGGATAGGGTGGCCCATCGGGTCGAGCTCCTGGCCGTAGAGGTGGGCCTTGTTGCCGAGCCGGACGAGCAGGGCCGCCTCGACCTCGGGCTTGGTGATGTAGGCGAGGAGCCGCTCCGGGTTCGGGTTAAGGATGTGAGGGATGAAGAGATGCGGCGCGGAGAGGAACTTGGACTCGGCGACGAACATGCCTTGGGATGGAGAGAGGAGACCGGAGGGTATCAGCCTGCGACGTTGCTTCGGCGCAGGGGCATTGCCGCAGCACGCAACGGCGGACCGACCAAAGTGCACGCGCCGGCTGACGGCCTGGAGGACCTCGACATCGCGCGTCGCTGCGCTGCCGTAGTTGCCATCGTCGGCGACGCCGAGGTTGGACGTGATGGCCGGGACGACGTCGTCGAGGTAGCGGCGCTTGATCGCGCCGTTAACGTTGACGGCGTGCTTGTGGAGGAGCGGCGGCAGACTCTGCGGGTCGAGCACGGGGACGGGAAGCTCGCCTATCGGCGTGAACGGGTGCTCATCTGGCGAAGTGTACCGCCGGGCCTTGGCTGCGAGGGGAGTCCGAGCGCAGGCGGGCACGTCAGCCGCCGCTGAGGGGCTGGGAGGCCGACGGCGCGCAGGGCAAGCAAGCCGCCCAGGGCGACGCACCATGGAAGGTCTCGATCTCCTTGAGGAACCAGTCGAGCCACGAGCCGTGGAAATTGCGCTCCTTGAGCTCGGGGAAGGCCCCGTCGCGGTACATGATGCCATTCTGGGCGAACTGGGCTCGCTCGATGAGGTCTGACCGGAGGGTAAGGGAGGGCGGCGCGCGCAGGCGATGGAAGCCGACACTCGAGGGTCAGAAGGCGAAGTCGATTCATCTGCAGGCGACAAGACGGGCCGACGAACGAAAGATGATGGTGTCCTCGAGCCGGTTGAGCGTCTTGCGGATCTTGTCGAGCGACAGGAGCGACTCGGGCGACTCGCCAGAGGTGACTGGGCGGCGACAGCGGCGGCGACGGCAGGCGGCGCAGGCGGGATCAGCTCGCGTGCAGGAGGCGATGGCAGCTGTGTGGCCCAGAGCAGAGCGGTCGTACAGTTCATCTCGGGCGGCTGATCGTTGTCGAGCGGGAAGCAGGGCAGGCGCAGGAAACGGTCGGTGGGCTTGATGGGAGGGCGACGGTTGCGAGCTACAGCGCGGCCTCCCAGGCTTGTTGCCGCCCTCGGTCGGACGGCGGCGGCCGCCGACAGGCTGTGATCGCCGTCGTCGGCGCTTCTGCACCGAGAGACGCCTGGCCACACGAACGAGCTTGCTCCAGGCACGACACCCAGTAACCCTCTTCCATTGCTCGTTCCAAGGGCCATTGCTGATGAGCTATCTCTCACAAGGCGTGCGCGCAGTGGTCGGTCGTAAGGGGGTCGTCGATATATGGGTACAGGCCCGGGCCCAGAGGAGGCGTCGTCGTCTCGCGCGCCGCCCTCCCTCCTCGCCCCGGCACACTCTATGAAGGTCCTCCCCCGACAGGACGAGGAGAAGGTCCGAACGCAGCTGATCTCGGCCGCTAACGTCTGCGTGCCGGCCGGCCTGCTTTCCGCTTGCCGAGCATCTTTCCCTGGGCCGTCTGGCCGTGCGACGTTGCCCGGGGCTTCATGCCCTTGGCCTCCCGCCACTCCTCACGGCGCGAGTTGCGTGGGCCCGAGGTCGAGATCTTCTTGGGCGCCTCGGCTGCTTCCAGGAGGGGGTCGGAAGGGGTCGGGCGTCAGTTCGACCCTGTGCGAGACGGATGGCAAGGGGGACGGCACGAGACTGACCTCCCTCGGCCGCGTCGCCGTCCTTGGTGACCTCCATCGTCTCCTCGCCGTCCTCGCCCTCGGCGTCGGCGGCGGTCGAGCCCTCAGCAATCTGGTCCTTGTTCGAGTTGGTCTTGAGCAGCTTCTCGCTCAGCCGGGCGAGCCGGGCCGCGTGGTGGACCTGGTACTCGCCCTCCTCGCGCTTGCGCGACCGGGCAGCCGTCTTGGCCTTGTTGCGGAGCGACTTGGCCATTGCTGAGTGAGAGCAAAGGGGGGAAGGGCGACGAGAAGTGAGGGGCGGGTGGGTTGTAGGAGGGAGAGAGGCGAGGGTCTGCGCGCCACGGCCCTCGCCCCCAAGCAGGGCCTGCGCGCGGGCGGAGCGGCCCAAGAGTGCAGGGCCCGCCAAATTCCTGTAACCCTAGCTTCCGTCTTCGAACTCCGCGGGGCGCGGCGCGCGTCTCGCCGCCGACGACGGTCGTGCTGGCCGCCCGGCCAGCTCGCACCGACCCGAACTCCTCACCCTTTCCCTCATCAGCCCTCCCTTTACCCTTCTCTCGACCGACTGCTCCATCCGACCTGCCCAGAGAGACAACCCACCTCTCGCATCACCCACCGACCCGCCTCCGCCGCCTGTCGACCACCTCCTTCGCCGCGCCTCCCGGAACCTCGGTCCTCAACACCTCCCAGCCCGACCTGCCCTTCCTCCGGCCTCTCGAGCCAACCGTCCTGCCCGACCGCCATGGCACGCTTCTCCCCTGCAGTCCGCATCGCTCAGATCCAGGCCTATGCCGAGGTCACCCGTGCCCTGCCCGCCAATCTGACGGCCCACCTCCAGAACGTCAGCCGCAAGCGGCTCGCGGTCACCAGCATTGCCTATACGACGATGAACCTCGGCATCTCAAACGTGCTCCTCCGGCACGGCTTCATCAGCAACATGACGCGGTGCGTTTGCTTCTGGACGGCCAGCATGTCTAGAGGAGCGGCTTGCTGACCCGTCGGCCTTCCTCCCTCGCCTCCTCCCTGGCAGAGGCCCGCCGTTGCGGTCGTCGGCTGAGCCGCCGCGGCCAGAGGAGTTCGACACGACCAAGGTCCAGAACCAGGTACTGCATCTGTGGGTCCCTTCTCCCTCTTTGCCATGCCCCGGAGACCGCCGCTGACCCCGCTGCTCCGGCCTCGACCGCCGCGTGCTCCCACCAGGACGCTCAAGTACCGCGGCTCGTTCCCCGTCCTCAACCGCGCGCGACTCATCTCCAAGCCCCGGCTGCACCTCTATGCCTCGCACGGCGAGCTCCACGGCCTCCTCCACGGAAAGTCGATCAAGCGCCATCGCGGGCTCGGCGCAGGCGAGGTCCTCGTCGTCCGGACGCCCCAGGGCAGGTACCTCGAAGGCTGGGAGGCGCTTGCTGAGGGCACCGGCGGGGAGGTGCTGGCCGCCTTTGGCTAGAAGAGACGATCCTATGTCGTCCGACGAAGAAGCGCGCGTGTTCTGACTGGAAAGGGGCGAGAAGGGAGGCGTCGACAGCCTCCGCGACTGGGCCAGACGGACCCTGTCGGAGCGCGTGCGGTTGTCGTTGCTCTCGGCTCTCGGCCCGCCGCTCTTCTCGCCGTCTCAGGCTCAGCTTGACGACGGGACGACGGGCAATTGACTACTGTCGAGGAGGGAGACCAGGTCTCGGCGGGGGCTCTGCAGGCCACACCAGCAACTTGCCACTATCAGTCTGCGTTCTGCGGTGTGCCCGCCGCTTGAGAGAGACAGACCGCCAGTCGTCGACGGATCGAGACGAAGGCGACGCTCCTTCAATCCGACAGCCCCCGCTCGTCCGTCTCGAGCGGCCCTCGCTCCGCCCTCTCGCCCTCGGCCGGCCCCTCGTCCCCCTTCCCACGCTCAGCTTCCGCCGCCGTCGCCGCCCGCTTGTTCTTCTTCCGCCGCTTGCGCTTCTTGCGCTCAGCGCCCTCTGCGCCACCCTCATCCTCGGCGGGAGGGCCGGAGGGAGCGTCCAAATTGAGCAGTGGCGACTTCGAACCACTTGCCTCCGCCGTCGACTGCGCGGTCGGAGCCGAGGGCGGCGCTGTTGACGGCTGAGGTCGACCCGCGGCGAGCGACGCCGCCGACGACGACGACGACGAGGCCCGCAAGGTCGCCGTCGAGCTGAACGAGGCTGCGTGCGCGAGCGCGCTCGGCCGGCCGACCGATGAAGGGGATGAAGACGAGAGGCTGACCGGAGTGGCCGCTGCCGGGGCCTTGGAGCTGGAAGGGAGAGCGGACGATTTCGCAAGCTCTTGCTGCCGCTGCTGCTCCTGCTGCAATTGCTGCTGCAGTTGCTGTTGCTGCTGCTGCTGCTGGAGCAAGACGGCCGGATGGACCTTTCCAGCCGACCCGCCCTTCTTCACTCCTGCCGTTGTCGTCGTCAGCAGAAGCGCAGCCGACCCCGCCGGCTTGGCCTTCTTCTTCCCCTTGCCTGCGCTGCCGCCGAAAGCGTCACCGGCCGACCGTTTCGTCTTCTGGCCGACTGAGCGCGCACGCGAGTCCTCGTCGTCATCCGAGTCCGAGTCCGAGTGGGCTGGCGCAGCGACGCGGCCTGCTTTTGAGGTCGACTGGCCGTAAGGTTTTGACCCTGGCCCAGGGGCGTGTCGACCGGGGGCGTACGTCGCTGCGGCTGACGTGGACGCTCCGTATCTTTCTGGGGTAGCAGCAGTAGAGCCTGACGAAGGATTTGAGCGGGAGCCAGGTGGGCCGGGCTTGGCCGTCAGCTTGCGGACGAGCCGCTGCGTCGCAGAGACGGTCGCCTGCGGAAGACTGTGAGTGCGCATCGAGGAGGGAGAGACGGTCAGCGATCCGAACGAGAGGGAACCACATCGCGATTCTGCTCGTACAGCCTCTAGAGGCACCCCCGTCCGAGCGGGGCGAGCTCTGAGCTCCCCGCGCGGAGCGGCAGGAGAGGGAGGAGGGACGCACGCGTCGGCCTGCTGGGCGAGCTCGTCGGCCGTCGGTGGCTCGTAGCCCTCGACGTGCCGACCGACGAGGTTGCGGAGGAAGGCCATCGAGAGGGCTGCCCGAGCCTGGAACTCGGCCAGCTCGGCCTCGGACGGACCGGCGGCGGCGGCGGCGGCGGCGGCGTTCCGTGACGACATGGCTGGAGGCGGCCTATGGGTGTCGAGGGAGAGGGAGAGGGCGAAGGGAGTCCTGCGGCGGCAGGGGCAGCGAGCGAGCGCGGAGAGGGGCGATCGAGCGCGAGCCGGGCCTCAGCACACGCTTGCGGCGTCGGCGGCGGGCGGCACGAGCCCCCCTCCCCCCTGCCCCGACTCCCAAATCCACACCTGCCTCTTGAACGCGCCCTCTTGCCCCTCAAAAGCTAGCTTGCTCCCTCGACGTGCGATGGACCTGTCGTCGCTCGCCACGTCGCTCCAGACGTCGACGCGGCTCACAAAGGCCGAAAAGGACCTGATGGAGAAGTTTCGCGGTCAGTCCCTTGCCTTCCTCTCGCTCGCTCGCTCGCCTCCCTCCGCGCTCGAGCCGGCCGGCCACCTGGCCCAGTCACGGGCGGCCAGAGGCTTTTTCGGTCTCGCTGCTCTCCCGGCGGCGACAGCGGAGGCGTGACCTGGCTTTGCTGACCCGTTGTGCTGCTCTCTCTGTCGGGCCTCCAGCCGCCGCGCTCAGCATCACGACGCTCTACAAGAGCTCGCTCTCAACCTCAAAGGTGGGAGGACTACTCTGTGAGCCCGCTCGCCCTGCCTCCAAGCTGACCCCTCCTTCACCCTCTTCCCTGCCCCCCTTCCCCCCCAAGCGCGCCTACTCGGCCGGCTACTCGGCCTGCCTCTCGGATGTCCTCCAGATGATCCAGCACGGGCTCTCGACCGAGCACGGCTCCGCGGGCGCCGGGCTCGCCAACCCCATGACGATCGGCCGCGTCATGGACTGGGTCGAGGCCAGGCAGGAGACGATTCGGCTCGAGGAGGAGGAGGCGGACGACGAGGGTGAGGCGGCCGACGGAGGCGGCAGCGGCGGCGGCGGTGGAGTTGGTCTCGGTGGGGCGGCTGGAGGAGCGGGTCGGACAGCGAGCACTGGCAGTGAGAGGATGGGCCCGCCAGCGTCAAGATCGTCGACGACGACGACGGCAGCAGCGACCTCCTCGTCGCGCTTCGCAGGTGCTCCTGCGGCGTCCTCATCGCGCCAGACGGCACCGACCGGCCCTCCGCCGCCGTCGCCTCCGCCGGCCGTCCCCCCGCCGACGGCCTTCGCCAATGCCGCCGCTTCGTCCTCGCAGCAGCCGCAGTCGCAGCTCGCCCGACCTTCCTTCGCCCGTGCCCAGTCGTCCTCGTCCTCCTTGACGGGCGTTGGCGCCGACCGGCCCTCGCGCAGGATGGCCTCGTCGCCCGTCACGCCGAGTACCTCCTCGCCTATGCACCACTCGGCGTACGGCGCGTCGTCGGCCGGGGCCGGCCCGTCGTCGGCTAGCAGTCTGCCGGCCTCGCCCTCGCTCGCGCGGAGGAAGCAGCAGGGCCCATCGAGCTTGAGTCAGAGCTTGACAGGCCCGCTGCCGCTGCACACGACGGCCGGCTCGGCCGACTCGGCCATGTCGATGTCGTCCGAAGGGACCTCTTCCTCGTCCGCGACTCCGACCGCCGCTGGCGCCTCGACGGGCGCCCACGTCCCCCAGTCCGACTTCTCCTTCCACCTCGCCTCGCCGGCCATCGCGCCCCTCTCGTTCGGCCTCAGCCGCAGCGGCCACCTCGGCCGGCCCCCGCCCCCACCATCCGACGCAAGCAGCAGCGTTACGCCGGCCGCCTCGGTCCCTTCCAAGCGCCGCTTTGCGGCCATCCTCCCCTCGCCCTCGACGGCGTCCAATCCAGGCGCATCCTCCTCCGCCGCTGGCGACGGCGCCGACGGAGCTGGCAGCGATCAGGGCATGGCAGACGACGGCTCCTTTGCGACGGCTGCCGCCCCCTCGACTTCAGCCTCGCAGGTTGCCGCGCTCTCGCGCCGTAAGGGTCGGAGAGGCGGCGTTCGCCCCGTCGGGAGTGAGCGCGACGGGCAGGAGGGCAACGGAGGTGGGGGTGGAGCAGATGCGGCGGATGGGGGCGAGCGCGAGAAGAAGCGCGTTGCGAGGCGGTGAAGGACGGCTCTCAAACCGCTCCGTCCCCCCCCCCCCCCCTTTTCCAACTTCGCCGCCCGTTCGCTCCTTCTCGCACAATTCGACCGCCCGCTTTGCATGGGCCTGCCATCGTACGTCCCCTTCGTCCGCCGCCGACCTCCCGGTTTGCGTCCTGACCCCTTGACGACCTCCTCTCCATCTCCAGCAGAGACAGGCAGCCCCCCTCTTCCTCTTCCTCGTCTCGCCTGTCCCCACGTCTCCCGCCTTACACTCAACGCACTCTCCTCCGCCCATCCAACACATCCACTCCCTGTTCCCTGTACGACCCTACCCTCCTTCTTCGTCGAAACCCTCCCTGGCCGCTTGCATGACCCGCCTTCGAGCACCCTCTCTCGCCGCGACCACCTGGGAATCCATGGCCGGTGGGCAGGAGGGAGGCAAGCGACGAGGCATGATGTACACTGACACGAAGGGAGGGCGGTGCCGAAATGAAAAAAAGGGATGCGTGTACGGAAGCTGCGAGGGGGCAGGCGGGCGGAGAGAACGAAGCGGGTCCGGTGGAGAGATCTGGGGGTTGGGCAAGAAAAGGGTCCGGGAGGGAGGGTGCTGCTGAGGATGGGGATGGCTCCGACGAGAATGGGTGAGATCAAAGACGATGGCATGGCACAGGCCGACTGATGGGGAAGGAGCTTTTGGGGGGGGGGGGGACATGAGGGGAGGCTTCCCGCAGGGCGTGGCCGGCCGGCGAGAAGCAGGCGAAGGAGCGGCTCCTAGACGATGCCTGACGAACGCCGTCGAACCCCATCTGCAGCCCTCGAACGGGAAAGCTGCGTTCTGGCCTGGGAGATCGACCGGACCGGACCGAGCGTGCAGGACGGCCTCTTGGTGACCAAGTCGACCGATGGCCAGGGTCGGTTTCGACGCTGTCGCGCTCTGCGCCCGTCGAGCGACGCCCGAGGGAGACCGGGCCGAGCGGCGCACGGCGGGCTCCTCTGCCGCGCAACGCGAAGGCACCTATCAGGGTCAAATGCGCTGCCTCAATGGAGGCTGCCTAAACGGAGGCCATGGGCACTCCACGAGGGAGCGGCTCGCGCCGCGGGCGAGCAGCACTTTATCCGAGCGACCGACAGGTCGACGGGGCGACCGAATGCCGGCAAGGTCCTCTCTCTTGCAAGAGCAATAAGGGTCCGTCCAATACCAGCCCAGCTCACTGCAGAGGTTCAGAAACGCAGACGACCGTCAGTCCTTGGATCAAGCGCCACCGCGGGGACGAGCCTCAGGACGAGACAAACGGACCTCTGACGCCGCTGAGTTCTGCGAGTAGAGGAGCAGCTGATCGCCGTAGCGCTGCATCTCCTCGAGCGGTATGGCAAGGTTGAAGTCGTTGAGCAGGAGGAACTGGAGCTCGAGCTGGTTTAGCTCAGACTGCGGCAGGCCGCCGACCTTGGCGTAGCGCGAGTTAGTGTAGAAGACGTCTGGTTGTGGGCGCCGGGGGACCGGTCAGTTTGGCTCGTAAGGGTTGTAGGGCCAAGCGGCTGGAAGGAGGAGCGCACCGGAGAAGAACTTGCTGGCGACCGTGACACCGGCGATGACGAGCCGGTGGACGTTGAAGCTGTCGATCGCAAAGGGCTTGCCGCCAACCTCCATGCTGAGCTTGCTCATCCGGTCAAAATAGACGAGGAGCGAGAGGAAGACCTCGTTCGAGGCAGGGCAGTATTTGAGAATCCGCTGGAGGTAGACCTCGATATTGATGCCGGGAACGTTGCGCGCGTGGAAGCACAGCGACGACGACGACGACCGGAAGGCCGTCAGCGAGGCCGACAGGTGCTTGGGCGCGGCGAGCGGCGCCGTTGACGACGACGGGGGCGTTATGGTCCCCGCCTGCGCCGTCGGCGTCGGCGTCGAGTTCTGCCGCGAGTTGGCCGTCGCGGTGGCTGCGGACGACGACGACGACGCCATCGATGCGTCGCCGACGAGCGAGGCCGGATGCGGCGACGACGACGATGCGGCCTCGAACGATGTCCTGGGCGTGCTCGCCGCCGCGGGGACGTGGCCGAGCGGGTCCGTCGGCGTCCGCGGCGGGCCCTCCGACTGGTTCGAGGCAGCCGACGAGGTCGACTCGAGCGACGGCGGGCGGCTCATCGGCCGGCCGTCATCCGCGTCGTCCTCGGCCGCATCCATCGCAACGTCCTGGCTCGCCGTTCGCGGAGCACCCTGCTGTCGTCGCCGGCCGGCCGACGGCGACGCGCTCCGGCTGCCCTCGGCGCTCGACGAGGCGGCCGAGTCTTCCCTGCCCGAGGCCCTGCTACTCGAGACAGCCTTCGGCTTGCCTTCTTCACCTTCCTCCTTGCGAAGGACGTCGTTGGCACTGGCGATCTGCTGGAGCAAGGCCGCGAGCAGCCGGACGAGGTCCTGCGCCGGGTACGTTACGAGGTCGAGGTGGGTCGGCGCCGCCGCTGCTGCTGCTGCCGGCCGGAGCGACGCCGGTGGGGGGATGTCGGGCGTCGTGCTCGTATGCCGGAGGGCATCGGACGCTGATGCGGCACTCCCCGGCCGAGCTGTCGAGGTTGATGGCGCTGGCGACGACGGCCGGGCCGTCGAGGTCGACGACGTCGAGGAGGCCGCGGTCGGGCTTGCTGGCGCAGGTGGCGCGGTGTGCGGCTGACTGGCCGGACGAGATCCCTCTTGGCTCGCGTACGAGCTCGATCGGCCGGCGTGGCCAGGCACCGACGGCTGCTGCTGCTGTTGCTGCTGGGCCGACGGCGATCTTGAGTAGGACGGGCCAGCTGCCTGCTGAGGGCGATGGGTGCCCTCGCCGCCGTGCGAGCTGCTCGAGGCCGACATGCGGGCCGAGACAAAGGCGGCGTCCAAGGACGACCGGGACGAGTGCGACGGCCGCGACGAGACGGCCGAGGACGAGGCGGACGAGCTGACGCTCGAGGTTGACGCGTGCGTCGCTCGGCTCGACGAGGGCGAGCTTCCGGCGGCGACTGGTGACCGGACGGCCCCTGCCGCTGCTGCATTCGCCGAGAACGACGAGGGCGAGCCGGCGGCGTTGAACGTGGGCGTTGCCCCTACGGCGGCCGTCAACGACGTCGAGGACGACTCGCGACTCGCCCTTCCAAAGCTCGGAGGGGCATGGCCTGACGGCCGGCGCCGGCGGGAGCGGTCGTCCTGGGCCGAAGTTGAGGTCGAGCCGGTAGGCGGGTCGGTGCGATGGCTGTGGCTGCTGCTGCTGGCGCCGCTGCTGCTGCTGGAGCCGGGCGCGCTGCCGTCGAAGCGCGCGCCGTCGTCGGACGACCGGCGGTGGTCGTGGACCATCATCGCCTGCTTGGAGGAGAGTGAAAAGAGGACGTCGGGAGGAGGGGTTGACGCCGGCGACGGGGGGCTGGCAAGAGAGGGAGGGCGAGACGGGGGCAGAGAGAGGGAGGAGGGGGTGTGAAGGGAAGGGGAGACCGGCCGGCGCAAACGGCCCTCAACGTGCGCGGGCGAGCCAGCAGGGCGGGGTCCCCCTCCGTCCAGCTGCCCGCCCCATGCAGCCCTCGCGACGGCTCTCCGTCGAAAGACCCCTCTGCACCTTACCGGAGGGTGTAACGATAGACGCGCTGCTCATCCTAACAAGACCCTCCCACTGATAGCACTCTATCTGTGCCATAAGTCGATAAGGGGACGACGCTCGAGTCGCGATGGCTGCCCCCCCGCGGGCTGCTGCGCCCGGCCATGCTCGTTCCGCCCGGCGCGCCATTGGTCGTCCCGACGCCGGCGGCGGTACCGGCGGGCGTACTGCTGCCGTCTCATGGAGGTCTCTTCCCTCCACCTGGCGCTCTGACCGTAGGATGACACGATTGCCTCTTGGCAGATGAGAAATACAGACGGGTCGACGGGCCTCGCGCACTCCGTTGCCCGTCGGCGCGAACGCAGCAGATGTCCCCTGGCCAGCGGCCTGTGCCCGTCCAGGGCCTCCCGAGCATGCGTCCGTTGCACCTCGACCCTCCCTTGCGCCTACGGCGGCGACTCGAGGAGAGGCTCACTTCCAGACGGACGACGCCAGCGCCGGCTCGTTCCTTCCCGGTCGGACGGCCGGTGGCGGCTGATCCGGTCCGAGCGAGGGCGTTGACGACGGATCCGAAATCGAGCCGTCGTCGGGCGAGATCTTGCGGACGACGCCGTCGGCGCCACGCTCGAAGCGTGGGAAGCGGTGCTTATTCTCCTGAATCCAGCTGGGCATAGAGAGCAGACTGGTGCGTCAGCGCGATTGATGCTCAACTGCCCGCAGGGCCTGCGACTGAAGCAGAAGCAACCCGCCTCGCTCGGCGAAAGACGCACCTGTCGACCTCCGACTCGGTCGGCACCCTACCCTCCCGCGCGAGCCCAATCTTGGCCCATCGCCGGTGGAGATTGTGAGCCATCCTCTGGTCCTGCTCGTACTTTTGCAGGACGTGCTCGGCCTCGATGACGAGCCCGGCCATCGTCGCACTTGAGACGAGGAAGCCTTTCAGCCTAAGGCAAGGGCGGCCAGCGTGAACAGGCAGAGCGGGGATGTGTCGGAGTCAGAGCGGGCGGCGGCAGGGTCAGCGCAGGGCTCGCACGCTAAGGAGAGAGACATGCTGCCGTGCGTGCCCTTCGACGAGAGCCAGAGACGACGACGCCGAAACGAACGCGCGCGCGCGCAGCCGATGTCGGCCGTCGACGTCAGAGCCACTCGCGGGCGCCCATAACCGACATGGCACAGAAGGGCGGGACGTACGCGAGCGTCTGGCGCCTGCATCCGGGGCGAGACGGTCCCAGCGCAAGTTCGGGGGATCTGTCAGTGACGGGCTATGCCTCTGGGTGCGCACGAGGGAAGGACCGACCGGAACAGGGGGAACTGCTTGTGAGCGACAAAGCAGGCGACCGTCGCCAGCGCCGTGTACTTGATCATGCCCTGGAGGGTCGGTCAGAATTAGACTTGTCAGTGGGCTGGACAAGTGACGAGAAAGGACCGGAGGGCGCACATAGATGCCTGCCTCCTTCTGGAGCCTGGACGCCTGCGATGGACGAAAGGGGGAGCCCGAGGGACAGCTGCAGGTCAGCGCAACGGCGGCACGAGATCGGAGCCTGCCCGGCAATGGCGCAGAGCTTTGCCGGCGAGGAAGCCGCACCTCGTCGCCGTGCTTGTTGCGCGAGGCCCTTTCCATCATCTTGGGCGACGGCTGACAATCTGGATCAGGCTGGGCAGGTGGTCGATCGGAGGAGGGAGCCTTGCTGTGTCGAAAGGGAGGGCGTTCAAGGGGCAGCGAGCGCCTCGATCGGCTCCAGCCTCGCTCGCCGCCTCTGCCTGCGGCCGCACGAGAGGAGCCAGCGGCGGCAGCGACGGAGAGCGCCGGCTGCCATATTCCGACCTCCCGACGACGACGACAACGACGACCTCGGACCTCTCGAGCTCAGCAAGCACCCCCTATCGCAGCTGCCACCCCTGCCGTCACAGACCTTGGCGCCCTCGGTCGACGCCCTTCTCGTGGTCCGGCAGAACGCAGCAGCCTCACCCGCTGCCCTCCTCGCCCTCCGCCCCCGCGCACCAACGCCCCTTGCTGCTCACCCAGCGAGCCATGTCGTTCGAGACGGCCTACATCTCGACCTCGGCCAACCGCTACTCACACTGCTCTGACGTCGCACCTGACGGCTCCAACCTCGTCCTCTTCGGCGCAGGGCGCGGCGTCGCCGTCTGGGACTCGGCCGTACGTCCTGCGCCCTCCAAGTCCCGGCGCGCGAGCCTCGGCTGACACGCCTCGCGAACCCCCCCCCCCCACCCGGACCGAACCAGGACGAGAGCAAGAGGGGTGTCAAGCAGGTGCTCGGAGGGCACGAGAGTGAGGTCACCTCTGTCCGCTTCCTCCCGCTCCGAGTGGCCGCCGGGAGCGAACCGTCGACGAGCTCGGGCAGCAGCAGTATCGGCGAACTGCGGTTCGTCTCTGGCGACAGGGCGGGCCGACTCATCTTCTGGCGGAGGAGCAGCACAACAGCCGACGTGAGTCATCTCAAACTGCTGCTACCGATCAGGGCGTCATCGCCAGCATCCTGTCAGTCCGACTGAATCCCTCCGACACGACCTAGTGGGAGCGGGCGTTCGTCATGAGCGACGTCCACGCCGGTTCCGTCACGGCTATAGCCGCGCTCTCAAACTTCTCGCCGACTGGCGCCAGTAATGACGTCGCCGACCTCATCCTGACGGCCGGCTCCGATTGTCTCGTCAACGTCTGGCTGTGGGACGGCCTGGGTCAGTCTGGCATGCCGCACATGCTCTGTGCCAGTCCCTGTCAGGTTGACGTGCTGATCCTCACCCTCCTCTTGGGCCCGCTACCGGCGACAGAGGCTCCGAGAAAGATCCAGACCTTTGAGACGGCGCACAAGATCCCGCTCGCCCTGGCACTCGCCCGCTTCCCCGGCTCGGACGGTACATCCAGCCTGGCAGGCAATTATGTCTGCGCTGACCGCTGACGCACGACACGTCCATCGCATTAGTACCCATTCTCGCCCTCGCCTCGACAGACCGGAAAGTCCAGATCTGGCCCTACGAATCCGAGGCACAGCAGGTGCGAGCAGCCTCTGCAGCCGCGAAGCAGTCGGGCGGTCACTGAGGTCGCTCTCGTCGCTCCATTCAGTTCACGTACGCGCTGAGCATGGAGGGTCACCTCGATTGGGTCCGCTGCCTCGACTGGTCGTCCTCGGCCGAGACGGCCTCCGGAGACTCGCCCGCTGCCGGCGAGATCTTCCTCGCAAGCGGCTCGCAGGACGCTTACGTCCGCCTCTGGTCGCTCACGCCCCTCGCAACGGCAGCGGCTGCCGGGCTCGACTTGGAGTCGGCCGCTGTTGAGGACGCGGACGAGGCCGGCGTCGGGCTCGACGAGAAGCTCTTTGAGGAGTTTGAGAAGCGGCTGAACGGCGGCGCTGCCGGTGGCGACGACGATGAGGGCGGCGTCGGCCAGGTCAGCCTCAAGAGCTTTGTCGTCACGGCGCGCAACTTTGACGGGAGGTGCGTTAACCGGCTGCCATCCTCGGCCGAGCTACATTGCACTCACTCACCTGACTCGCTCCCTGCGGCGGCCTTGCGCCAGTTCGACAAAGTACTCGCTCGCATTCTCGGCGCTGCTCCAAGGGCACGACACCTGGGTCACCTCGCTCCACTTTTCGCCGCCGTCGCCGACGACGCCGCTCCAGCTGCTCTCGGCCTCGGCCGACAACTCGCTGATCCTCTGGGCGCCGCATCCGTCGTCGTCGGCCGAGGCTCCGATCTGGTTCCCGCAGAATCGATTTGGCCAGGTGTCGGTCAAGGGCCTCGGCTTCTTCGGTGCTCTCTGGGCTGGCGCCGACGGCGCACGCGAGGTCCTCGCCAGCGGCTGGGCCGGCGGCTGGAACGTCTGGCGAGAGGCGGCCGACCCGGCCGCGCCGGGTGGCTGGAAGGAGCTCATGGGTCCGACCGGCCACTTTGACGGCGTCAAGAGCGTCGCCTGGGGCGGCAAGGCGGGAGAATGGCTCGTCTCGGTCAGCTCAGACGAGACGACGCGGATCCACGCGCCCTGGGTCCGGGCCGGCGCTCGGACCTGGGCAGAGATTGCACGTCCGCAGGTCCATGGCTATCCGCTGACGTCGCTCGCGCCCTTGCCGGGTTCGCACGGCTTTGTCAGCGGGGCCGACGAAAAGGTCGTCCGCGTCTTTGGCGAGACGCGCGGCTTCCTCGAGAGCCTGGTGGGGCTCGGAGCGATGGCCGAGAGCGACGTCGGGGATGCCCCGGTCGGCGCGAGCGTTCCGCCGCTCGGCCTGTCGAACAAGATGGTCTCGACCGAGGGTCAGTCCTCCGCAGGCTCCCGTTGTCAAAAAGGTTCTCTCGCTGATCTGCTTCCCGTGCTGCACCGCCGTAGAGCCGGAGGATGCCGAGGAGGCCAAGGAGGACGTCGGCTTTAACTACACCCGCTTCTCGATCTCGCAAGCGATGACGGAGCCGCCTTCGGAGAACAAGCTGTCGACCTCGACGCTCTGGCCCGAGGTCGAGAAGCTGTATGGCCACGGCTACGAGGTGCGGCAGATGCGCTATCCTTGGCGACTCCTTGCGCCTCGTGCATCCGAGACTGATCGCCCGCCCTCCTGCCGTTGGTGACAGCTGATGGCCGTCGCCGTCTCCCATGCGTCCAACCTCCTCGCGACGACGTGCAAGGCCTCGACGCCGCAGCACGCCGTCGTCCGGCTGTACGACACGACTACATGGAAGTCTCTCGAGCAGACGCTTGGCGGCCATTCGCTTACCGTCACCCGGCTCGCTTTCAGCCGCGACGATTGCTTCCTCGTCAGCGTCGGCAGGGACCGCAGTTGGCGGCTCTTTGAGCGCCTCGTCGACGCGCAGGGTGCGGACGTTGCCGTTCTTCGTTCTGCTCTCGCACCGGAGGCTGACGACCGCCTCTCGCCCGGCTGCTCAGGCTACCGGCCCCTCGCGGCGAGCGTCAAACCCCACGCGCGCATCATCTGGGACGTCGCCTTCTCGCCACTCTTCCCATCGGCCTCCGGTGCGGACGACATGGTCTTTGCGACCGGCTCGCGAGACAAGTCGGCCAAGGTGTGGCGGCGGCCGAGTTCGGAGGACCCGACCGTCTGGGAGCCGGTCGCGACGCTCAAGTTTGACGAAGGCGTCACCAGCGTCGACTTCTACAGTGGCCTCGACGGTGCTCGGTCCGTCGCCTTCTGTTGTCGCCCTGGCTAGACCTACGACCGGCATGCTGACACGCAGCGGTTTCTCGCGCGGCCAGGCTCATCCTCGCCGTCGGCCTCGAGAGCGGCCACATCCATCTGTATGCTGCCCCAGTCTCCAACGTGGCGCAATGGACGCAGGTCCTCCTTCTTGACCCGTCGTGAGTCCATGACGACGTCATGTGCCGCGGCATCTGCCTGGACTTGAATCGCTGACGCACGCCAGCCCGTCCCTTGCACTTGCAGCGTCGCTCATCTCGAAGCCGTCACCCGGCTGGCCTTCCGCCCGGCGACGGCGACCTCGAACGGCGGCATACAGCTAGCGAGCGGCAGCGACGACCGCAGCGTGCGCGTCTTCAATCTGACGCTCTAGATGGTGCTCTGCGCATGTGTCGTGCGAGATGGGCCGGTCTGGCGGGCTTTCTCATGGCACCGGTGAAGCGGCAAAGAGTGTCTCGACGGGTAGGAAGGCCATGATTTCAAGAGAAGCGCATGAGAGCGAGGGACTACAACAACAGGGTCGTGGAATGGGAGAGGCGGGAGAGAGCAGACGAGCGACTAGAGGTGTGGGCAACAGGTCCGGGCCAAGGGCCAGCGACAGACGGCGCTCGAGGATGCGGCCTGACACCGACTGTGGGAGCACTTGCTGGAAGGTCGTGCCGGGGTGGAATCGCAGCAATCGCTTCATGGCGTGCGACTCCAGAGCTGCGTGAAGTCCGGGAGGACGAAAGCCGGGCGGCTGGCCCGGCGTTTGGCCCGGGCGTTGACGATAACGCCTCGCAGCCACTGGACGAGCGTCTGCTGAAAGGTCGTCGGCTCCGCCTGCAGACGTGCGTTGTCTCTCGCCGGCTCCAGCTCAAAGCCCAGCCGCTGTAGGACGCGCACACGATGGACGTAGATGACGTCCGAGTCCGGACCCCGTGCGGGCCTGCGGTCCATGGGCGAGATCTTCACTGAGAGGTAGCTGTACCAGCGGACTTGGGAGGGACAGCAGGCGTCGGGGCCGACGTCGTCAATCGGTCGCCTACAGTTTGGCGCGTCACAAGTTCAAAGAACGCACGGAGGG
>Ga0308160_10001758_pt1 | contig 28660 bp, 28 predicted proteins | sample PhyFR1_FD_201036 | JGI IMG/M metagenome (GOLD analysis project Ga0308160, IMG submission 201036) | Phyllosphere microbial communities from UC Gill Tract Community Farm, Albany, California, United States - DLSLF.R1 | ecosystem: Host-associated > Plants > Phyllosphere > Unclassified | place: USA... | reverse complement strand
TTTACTTCTACAATGAAGAACGATACCAACAACGATTAAACGGCTTGGCTCCATTAGAATACAGAGCGCAAGCCGTTTAAAGGATTTTTATTATTTGTCCTGTCTACTTGACAGGGAGCAGTTCAAACCGACCATCTTATCCTTCTGCTTCTACTTGTTCAGCTGGATGCAACCAAATCTTGACGCGATTGATTTGATAGTTCTCCATCTCCGTTACTTCAACCGAAAAATCTGGTGTATCGATGTGCTCACCGGGTTGAAGATCAATGTTGTGCATCTGAATCCAGCCGCCGATCGTATCCACATCCTCGACGTTCGTAAATCGAATGTTGAAACGTTCTTCTAAATCCACGAGTAATACAGTACCGTCCAGTAAAAATTCGTCGGATTTGATTTGTTCGATTTCTTCGACTTCATCTGCATCGAATTCATCACGGATTTCGCCGACGATTTCTTCGAGTAAGTCTTCCATCGAGACGAGTCCTGCTGTTCCACCATATTCATCGACGACGAGTACGAGATGTGTCCGGGTCCGTTTCATCTTCCGCAATGTGTCCTGAAGTGATGTTACTTCAGAAACGACCGGTAGTTCCTTGACGTAATGTGTCACCGGATGTTCGTTCCCGTTCGCGTAATCCGTCAAGACTTCCTTGACGTTGACGTATCCAAGAATCCGGTCTTTATCGTTCTCTTCTGTGACCGGATAACGCGTATACGGATTGTCCATGAAGATTTCCATCAGTTCGTTCTTCGTCAAACGTTCCGAGATCGTCTCCATCCGCATCCGTGGAACCATTAAGTCTTTGACAATATGCTCGTCAAAGGCGAAGACGTTCTGCATGAGAGCAAGTTCTGTCTGATTGATTTCACCACTTTGGAAACTTTGTGCCATGATGATTTTTAATTCATCTTCTGAGTGGGCTTGTTCATGTCCTGCTGGTTTGACACCGAACAGACCGAGGAACAAACGTGCTGAACCGTTGAGTAACCAGATGAACGGATACATGATCTTCCCGAACACATACAGCGGACGGGCAAATAACAATGTCATGCGTTCTGCATACTGAATCGCGAGTGTCTTCGGAGCAAGTTCGCCGATGACGACGTGTAAGAACGTTACGGATACAAATGCGATACCAAACGACAAGAGTGTTGAAACAGCAGCAGAGATCCCGAAGTCATCAAAGACCGGATGCAGGATCTTTTCGACTGTCGGTTCTCCAAGTGCCCCGAGACCAAGTGCCGTGACGGTAATACCGAGCTGACAGGCAGACAAGTAATAATCAAGATCACCGGCGATTTTTTTCGCAAGGACCGCACTTTTATTGCCTTCCTGGATCATCTGATCCAAACGCGACATCCGCACTTTGACGACAGCGAATTCCGATCCGACGAAGAACGCCGTCAACACGATCAACAACACCACTAAAAATAAATTGATGAATAATATAGTATCCAAAATCCCCTAAACAGGGGTCACCTCCATTGTTTTGTATTAAAGCTGTGCAATCAGAGAAGCAATCAATGTCAGACGTCGGGACAGTTCTAAGCGAATCGCTTGTTTTTCGACTTCCGTCGACTGCAACAAACGTTGCTCGAGTCCTTCAACCGTCGTCTGTAATTGTTGTACTTCCTGATAAATCGTCTCTCCTGTTTTTTGTTCTCGTTCCGTAAAAGAAGCAAGAATCTCTTGCAGGGAAAGCCGTTGAGACTTCAAATATTCAATCTTTTCGATTTGATGAATGACAGATTCGTCATACAAACGGTAACCCGATGCAGTACGCTCTGATGTTAAGAGACCGAGTGATGTGTAATAATCGATCGTTCGTTTTGATAAGCCGGTGGTCTCCGCGACCTGACCGATTCGAAGTAACGCCTTCCCAAAAGATTCTCACCTCCTTTCCATAGTTAGTCCTTTTATTTTATCATGTCAAAACCGTACAGTAAAACGTCATGCTTTTAATAAAAAAACGATTACTCCCGTTGATACGAGAATAATCGTTTATACACTTCTAATTTTAAACGGTGGCAATTGGCTCTTCGACCGCTATACCAACGATCGACCGTTCTAATAATTCGACGACATCATACGTGGCGACCGCTTCATCCACTTCCTTCGCCTTCGTACCGTCACTAAGCATCGTCAAACAGTACGGACATGCTGACCCGATGACGGATGGTTGGACGGTCAACAATTGTTCCGTCCGCGCGACGTTGACACGTGCACCAACTTTTTCTTCTTGCCACATCATGCCGCCACCAGCACCACAACACATGCCTTTTTCACGGTTACGTTCTGTCTCGACGAGAGTGATGCCTGGAATCTTCTCGAGAATATAACGCGGTGCGTCGTAAATATCATTGTATCGACCGAGGTAACACGAATCGTGATAGACGACCCGCTCTTTGACTTCATGTAACGGTGTAATGCGTTTCTCATCAATCAGACGAGCGAGCAATTCGGTATGGTGATAGACTTCGACATCCAGACTGAGTCCGAAGTCTGGGTACTCATTTTTGAATGTATTGTAGGCATGCGGATCAATCGTGACGATCTTTTTGACGCCATACTTCTCAAATGATTTGATATTTGCTTCCGCGAGTTCTTGGAACAAGACTTCGTTACCGATTCGACGTGGTGTATCGCCTGAGTTCTTCTCATCGTTTCCGAGAATCGCAAACGAGATATCTGCCTCGTTCAGAATACGGGCAAACGCCATCGCGATTTTTTGACTCCGGTTATCGTACGATCCCATCGCCCCGACCCAGAACAGGTACTCGAACTCTTCGCCTGCTTTCTTCTTTTCTTTCGCTGTCGGAACGACGAGTTCATCACGGTTTTTCCGCCAGTTTTCGCGCTCTTTTCGGTTCATCCCCCATGGATTACCTTGACGTTCGATGTTTGCCATCGTCCGCTGCATTTCCGGATCCATCTTGCCTTCCATCATGACGAGATGGCGACGAAGGTCGATGATTTTATCAACATGTTCGTTCATGACCGGACACTGATCCTCACAGTTTCGGCACGTCGTACACGCCCAAATTTCTTCTTCCGTAATGACGTTCCCAATCAATGAATCCGGGACGATATCCATCTGCCCGGCTGCAGCGAGCGAGGCAATCTGATTTCCTTGCGATCCTTCGAACGCAAAAGCAGGTGCCCATGGTGAACGTTGTGTGATGGCTGCCGTTTTCATATTAAGATGGTCCCGTAATTTAACGATCAAATCCATCGGTGACAACATCTTCCCAGTTCCGCTTGCTGGGCACATGTTCGTACAGCGACCGCACTCGACGCAGGCATATAGATCAACGAGTTGCTTTTGATTGAAATCTTCAATCCGATTGACCCCGAAGCTGAATTCCGCTTCGTCGTCTTCTGCTTCTTCCATGACGGATAGATCAATCGGTGCCAAACGACCAACTTTCGATGTCCGACCAAGCCAGACGTTTGCTGTACCGGCAATCAAGTGCGCATGCTTACCTTGTGGGATGTAGACCATGAAGCTAAGTAAGAACAAAAGATGCGCCCACCAGAAGAAGACGAATAATCCGAAAGCGACCGATTCCGGTACCCAGCCGAATAAGAACGCAATGCTTGAAGCGACGGGTTCACCGAGCGTCGAGTGGTTCTCATAGACAAGGAAGAATCCATTTCCGAAGAGGACGGCAACCATCAAGCCACCGATGAAGATCAAGGCAAGACCTGCTAAAAAATTTCGCTTCAGACGGACGAGCTTCTCGACATACCGGCGATAAAAACCCCAGACGACGGCAATCAAGATGACGAGCATGACGATTTCTTGAAAGAATGTAAAAAATGGATAAAGTGGACCGAGCGGGACATGCGGAAAACGCTGACCGACGGCAAGTCCTTTCCAGATAAAATCAATTGCTCCGAATTGAACGAGTAAGAATCCATAGAACATCATGACGTGGATTGCGCCACTTTTCTTATCTTTTAATAGTTTCTTTTGACCAAAGACGTTAACTAAAACTGCGTCTAGTCGTTCTTTATTCGTCAGCGTCCATTCCGCCTTTTTCCCCCGTTTAATGGCGGCATAACGACTTTTGACAAGTGATGTGAACAGATAGCCTGCATAACCGATGACGAGTAGGAAGGCAATCCAGTTGATGATTAAAAATGTATTCATGTTCGAACAAACCCCTTTCCCCCTAAAGCAGTTGTGTTGAAATGAGTATAGCATATAATGAATGACTATTCATTCATAAATTTTTAAATAAATTCTCTTTCGATTGATTGGCTCAATATGATTTAAAAAATGAGTTGAATCTATTAAAAGTAAATTGTCACGTGCGATTGTTCGATAGACATGCTTAGCAAGATTTCCTTCGTCTAATAGGACATTCTAAGCAAAAAGAACGGATACATTCCTTCATAAGGATGATCCGTTCTTTTGCTTACCACTTCATCTCTTCAAACATATAATAACCTTTGTGTTGTTCTGTTAAGTATGTATATAACGGAAGACGGACATCCTCACTTGTGATGTATTCCGTTAGCTCCCTTTGATTGATCCACTTCGTCTCGCTAATTTCTTCATCAGGATCATTCGGATCGAGTACTCCGCTCACCTCGCAATCAAAATAAGTGACGAGACTGTGCGCTTGATAAGTTGGCATGAAGTTCTCCGTCAAGAAGGCAAACGACGATGATGTGACTGCCAAGCCAGTCTCTTCAGCAACCTCACGACGAAGTGCTTGCTCGAGTGTCTCCCCAGCTTCAATCTGTCCACCGGGTAAGCTCCACCGATTGTCCTGACCCGATTGATTGTTGACAATGAGCAGTTGATCGCCCTTCCGGATGATCGCGACGATGATTCGATAGAGTGGATACATGACGCTTCCTCCTAAAAAGACCACCTTGTCTAAAACAAGATGGTCCACTGATTGTTTATTCTAGACCGAGCGACTGTGGCAGACGGACTGCACGTGCGAAGGCATTTTTATAATCCTTTTTTGCGACTAACTTTTCGACTTCACGGATCGCTGGATGCTGTTCGTCCGCGAACGCACCAAGGATCGTCAAGTAACGCTCATATACTTGATCGTCTTCCTGACGTGCTTTCAAAAGCGCTGTATACAGCATGACAGTATCTTCACCGTATAAGACAGGTAATTCTTCATTGATTAAAAGTAGCGTATCGATTGACTCCGGATCGACCTTCGGATTGTATTCCGTGATGACCTGCTCTGCGAGTCCTTCGAGTTGATCACGCCATTCGTTGTAGCGCGGCTCATCGTTCTCGAGCCACTCGAACCATTCCTCTTCCAACATCTGTTCCATTTGACGTACTGTTTGTTCAAATGCCATTCGTCTCACTCCGTTTCCAAGTTAAATCAATCGTATACGTACCGACTGCTTGTCCATTCATTTTTAATGTATAGCGAAACTTCATCTGCTGCGGTTTCATCTCAATCGTCTCCGTGTCTGTCTCCATCAACATTTGACCGAACTGGCTGCCATACTGGCTTTTTGTCGTCTCTTTTAAAATGAAAACATGATGCATCGCAACAGGACCTTTGCGATTCAGGGCGATCTGGTCTTTTGACCATTTGATCGTCGTATCAATCGGTTGTTCATCCGGTTGAACGAATTTCACGGCAAAACCGTCCTTTGTTTCGAACAACGTGCCGTCCGCCTCAAGTTCGACCGATTCACGCATCGGACCATCTTCAATCGTCGTCACCTGTCGTAATGACACCGAGTACTTTACTGGTTTCACTTCTATCACCTCATCGTTTAGCGTACACGATTTTTTCATCTGATGCATCTTCTGCTTACGCGCAACAAAAAAACGGATTCGATGTACTTCGAATCCGTTCAAAACATATTAGCGAACACGGTACAGACGAGCTTCGAATGGACGAAGTTTCAGTTCTGTTCCTTCGTGGTGCATCGTCGCATAGTTGCCAAGCAACATATTATCCGAATGCAAGATGATATCCGTATCGATTTCTGCTGTTTCGCCTTTTAAGTTCGTAACGATCAAGAACTGTTCGTCACCAAGCGTCCGTGTATAGGCATAGACTTTCGTATCTTCCGGTAAGATGAGATCGTAAGCACCATAAATCAATGTCTCTTCCATCTTACGGATTTGAATCATTCGTTTATAGAAGTTCAAAATCGAGTCTTCGTCTTGTTCTTGTGACGCGACATTGATATCCGCGTAGTTCGGGTTAACACCGAACCATGGGGATTGATTCGAGAAGCCACCATTTTGCTCGTTCGTCCATTGCATCGGTGTGCGTGAGTTATCGCGGGACGAGTTCCAGATGACTTCCATGATTTCCTCATGTGTCTTCCCAGAAGCGAGTTGCATCTCATACATGTTTTTCGTCGCGACGTCATCATAATCCGAGATGTCCGGAAACTGAACGTTCGTCATCCCGATTTCCTGACCTTGATAGATGAACGGTGTGCCTTGCATGAAGAAATACATCATCGCAAGCGACTTCGCGCTCTCTTTCCAGTACTGTTCCTCGTCACCCCAAAGGGAGACCGAACGAACCTTATCGTGGTTTTCGAGGTACAACGCATTCCAACCGGTCGCTTCAAGTCCTTTTTGCCACTTCGTCAGCACTTGTTTCAGTTTGACGACGTCGACGCCTTTTTCCGCGTCGGCACGCCAGAGATCCATGTGTTCGAACTGGAAGACCATGTTCATCTTGCCGTTCTCTTCTCCGACCCATAGATCTGCTTCTTCAGGCGAGACGCCGTTTGCTTCTCCGACAGTCATGATGTCGTATTTCGAGAATGTCTCATCCTTTAGCTCTTCAAGATACGCATGGATACCTTCGACGTTCATATGCATGTCAAACGACGGCACATACGGCATACCGAGCGGGTTCGGGAGATCGGCGAAGGATTGATCCTTGTTGATGTGACTGATCGCATCGATTCGGAAACCATCGATGCCTTTATCGAGCCACCAGTTGATCATTGTATAGACCGCTTGACGCATATCGCGGTTTTGCCAGTTCAAGTCTGGCTGACGACGGGAGAAGACGTGCAGGAAGTATTGCTCCGTCTTCTCGTCATATTCCCATGCTGATCCACCGAAGATACTTTCCCAGTTGTTCGGTTCTCCTCCATTGATCGCATCTTTCCAGATGTACCAATCGCGTTTCTCGTTGTCTTTTGACGAACGCGATTCAAGGAACCATGGATGTTCATCAGATGTGTGGTTGACGACGAGATCAAGTAACACTTTGATGTCTCGTTTATGCGCTTCTTCCATTAAGAGATCGAAGTCTGCCATTGTTCCGAACTCATCCATAATGTCTTCATAGTCACTGATATCATATCCGTTATCATCGTTCGGTGACTTGAACATCGGACAAATCCACAAAACGTCGACGCCAAGATCCTTCAAGTAATCCAGTTTTGCGATGATACCCGGAATATCGCCGATTCCATCGTTATTTGCGTCATAAAAGCTGCGTGGATAGATTTGGTATGCTACTGCTTCTTTCCACCAAGCTCGTGTAATTGTTTGTTGGGCCGTCTCAGGGCGCGGTATCATTTGTGTCATGTGTTAGAAATCCTCTCGTAGGTGAGTCATTAGTAGGAGTTAGGTATATTTGTTCGTCCTTCATTTTGTTTTGCGCAACCGATTGCGCAAACCCTTTACTTTTATCTTATCAAATCCACTTTTAAAGTCAATGTCTCGAGGATGATTTCACCATTTCACATCAATGGGGATCACTCTTCGTTTACATCGAATATTTCAGTTGAATTTAAATTACATTTACTGAATCATCCTACACTGTTTATCGGTCGATTTCTACCTTTTTGCATAACCTTTCCTTTTCGAGGTGAATCTTTTTTTATTCGTTCGGGTATACCCTAACCAATGCACGTAAAAAAGGGGGATTTTCAAGATGAAGGGACAATTCTTTATTGATGGACAATGGCTGGATCACGGACGAGAACGGACAGATGTCACGAATCCAGCAACCGGAGAAGTCGTCGGTAGCGTACCAAACGGAACAAAATCAGACGTCAATGATGCTGTCGAAGCAGCACGGAAGGCTTTTCCAGAATGGTCGAAGCGGACAGTATATGAACGCGCTGAACTCTTGGAAAAACTCTATGCCAAAATGATCGAGAAAAAAGATGAACTCGCCCGGTTAATGACGCTTGAGATGGGAAAACCGCTAGCTGAATCAGAAGGTGAAGTCCAGTATGCGGCAAACTTCGTCAAATGGTTCGCAGAGGAAGGAAAACGGGCATACGGACGTGTCATACCGACACACGATGCTTCTAAAAGACTTCAAGTCATCAAACAACCGGTTGGTGTCGTCGCCGCGATCACACCATGGAATTTCCCAGCAGCCATGATTACCCGAAAATTGGCTCCGGCTCTCGTTGCCGGATGTACGTTCGTCATCAAACCACCCACCGCGACTCCATTAACAGCACTTCGTTTACTTGAACTTTGTCAGGAAGTCGGGATTCCAGAAGGCGTCGTCAATGCCGTTACAGGTAGCGGGAAAGCACTCGGTGAATCACTCGCGACACATCCGCATGTCGATAAGATTACCTTCACTGGTTCGACCGAAGTCGGACGGACACTGATGGCTCAAGGAGCAGAGACGATCAAAGCGATGTCGCTTGAACTCGGCGGGCATGCACCGATTCTCGTCTTTGATGATTGCGATCTCGATTTAGCTGTTGCGGAGACGATCAAGTCGAAATTCCGAAACGGCGGACAGACGTGTGTCTGCGGAAACCGGATCTATGTATCTGATTCGATTTATGACGCGTTCGTTGAAAAACTCGGTCAGGAGACGGCAAAATTGAAAACCGGGAACGGTCTGGATGCCGAAACAAAGATCGGTCCAATGATTAATAAAGCGGGTTACGATAAAGTTAAAAAACATGTCGATGACGCTACTTCAGCCGGTGCTCGTGTCGTCACGGGTGGAACAGGAACAACGGACGAGGAGAACGATGTCTATTATTATGAAGCAACCGTGCTCGCTGACGTAAAACCCGGCATGTTGATCATGAACGAGGAGACGTTCGGACCTGTCGCTCCCGTCCAGCGTGTCAGTTCTGATGAAGAAGCGGTTCGTTACGCCAACCAGACACCATTCGGTCTCGCTTCATACGTCTTTACGAAGGATTACGCGCGTGCCATTCGTGCAATCGAAGGGCTTGATTATGGAATCGTCGGCTGGAATGATGGGGTTCCTTCTGCGGCACAAGCACCATTTGGTGGAATGAAACAATCCGGTCTTGGACGCGAAGGCGGTAGTGAAGGACTCGAAGCGTATCTCGAGACAAAATACATCTCAATCGGTGGACTAGCATGAACGCGGCGGATTGGTTCGTCCAATGTTTAGAGACAGAGGGAGTCACGCATATCTTCGGTGTTCCCGGTGAAGAGAACATCACATTGCTCGAATCACTTAGTCGTTCGTCGATCACGTTCATCACGACGCGTCACGAAACGAACGCTGCGTTCATGGCAGCGATGTTCGGTCGCCTGAGTGGACGACCGGGTGTCTGCTTATCGACGCTTGGTCCTGGTGCGACTAACATGATGACGGGAATTGCGAGTGCAACGATGGACCATTCTCCTGTCGTTGCCATCACAGGACAAGGAGCACTATCACGGCAACATAAAGCGTCGCATCAAATGTTTGATCTCGTTGATCTATATCGTCCGGTCACGAAGTCAAGTACGTCCGTTCTGACACCAGAAGTGATTCCGGAAATCGTCCGTCGTGCCTTTGCGACGGCACAGAGCGAAAAGCCGGGAGCGACGCATATCTCTTTCCCGGAAGACGTCGCAAAACAAGAACGAGATCAACCTGTGACTCCTGTCAAAAACGACAGTGCTCCGACATATCTTCATCCGTTGACGATTGATGATCCGGACGCTTTACGATTGATCGAGCGATCGCAACGTCCTGTTATCATTGCCGGTTTCGGGATTCACCGTCAACACGCACTTGAGGCGTTTCGGGCATTCGTCGAACAGCTCGATGCTCCGGTCGTCGAGACAATGATGGGAAAAGGCTCCATCTCCTCACAACATCCGCTTGCCGCGCATACGATCGGTTTGCCGGATGTTGATTACAACCAACGAATTCTTGATGCGAGTGATTTAATCATTACGATTGGTTATGACATCACGGAACTGCCCCCGGAAAAATGGAATCCGAAAAAGACGCCGGTCGTTCATCTGGATACGAACCCTCACGAAATCGATGCCTACTATCCAGTCGTTGCAAATCTAGTCGGCAATCTTTCAGATGTATTGACCGTTTTGACACCACTGCTTCCAAAGCGTTCCTGGAACGATTGGCAACGGAATCGCGATAAGTTGCGCCAAGAGATTCAAGAAACATATTCCCTCGCGCTCCCTTTACATCCTCAAAGCATCGTTCGTGAGCTCGAACGGACGGTTGGTGAAGCCGGAATGGTTTTCTCGGATGTCGGAGCACATAAAGTCTGGCTCGCTCGCCATTATCAAACGACACATCCAGATCAATTGTTCATTTCGAATGGGTTTGCTTCAATGGGCTATGGTTTATCGAGTGCACTTGCAGCCAAACTTCTCTACCCCGACCGACGTATCGTCTGCGCCGCCGGAGACGGAGCTTTTCTTATGAACGGTCAGGACCTCGAGACCGCCGTTCGTTTGAAGCTGCCACTCGTCGTATTAATTTGGCGAGACGGGACATATGGCCTCATCGAATGGAAACAACAACAAGCATATGGAAAATCATCGTACATCACCTTTGATAATCCGGATCTCGTTCAACTGGCTCATGCTTTCGGTGCGCTTGGACTTCGCGTCGGTGAACACGGTTCGCTTGCCCATTGTCTTGATCAAGCTTTCGCGAGCGATGGACCCGTATTGATTGACTGTCCGGTCGATTACCGGGAAAATCTAAAGTTAAGTGAACGTCTCCGGACGTATGGAGGGTGATATATTATGACACAACCACGTAAACTGCAATCTATTTCTGATTTTGATCAATTTGCGTCCGAGCATAGCGCGTTCGTGATTTGCAAACACAGTACGACATGTCCGATCAGTGCCGCAGGATTCTCAGAGTATACGAAGTTCGCGGATGAAACCTCTGTTCCGACAGCATATCTCTTCGTCCAAGAAGCTCGAACCTTATCGAATCACATCGCTGAACACTATAATGTCCGACATGAGTCGCCACAAGTTCTTTTCATTCAGGACGGCAAATCTGTCTGGACAGCATCTCACTACGACATTACAAAGGATGCACTCGAAACGAACGTTCAGTAACGCTAACTATGAAACAAGCTTCTGGCTGTTTCAAACTGAAGACAAAGCGCAATTTTCCTCTAGCGAGAAGGATTGCGCTTTTTTATTTCCTACGAATTATTTTCCTCATTTAGAAAAACGCTTTCAAAACTACATAAAAAATAAAATTATCTTTCTTAGCTATTATTGTTTGTAATTCGAACTAAATCGGATTAAGATAAACTACAGATAGAACGACCGTATAGAAATCTGTACCGTAAGTTTAGTTAGGAGGATATTCATGCAACAAAGTGCAACTCACACAGCTCGAGCTCCTTACGGCATCCTCGCCGTTTTGATGATCGGGGCATTCATCGCTTTCTTAAATAATACCTTGCTCAACATCGCCCTTCCTTCAATCATGAAGGATCTAGCGATCGAACCAGCTACTGCTCAATGGCTGTCGACTGGTTTCATGCTCGTCAATGGTGTCTTGATTCCGACATCTGCTTTCTTGATTCAAAAGTATTCGGTTCGTCGCTTGTTCTTACTCGCGATGACTCTCTTCTCGACCGGAACGATTCTTGCCGGATTCGCAGACGTCTTCCCTGTGTTGCTCGCAGGACGGATGATTCAAGCGTCGGGTTCTGCCATCATGATGCCGCTACTGATGAACGTCATGCTCGTCAGTTTCCCGATTGAAAAACGCGGGACTGCGATGGGCTTCTTCGGATTGATTATGATGGGGGCTCCAGCGATCGGACCAACGTTATCCGGTTGGATCATCGAGCACTATGATTGGCGGATGCTGTTCCACTTCATCACACCAATCGCCTTAATCGTTCTCGTCGCTGGTTTCTTCTTGCTTCGTGACGTCAAGGAACGGTCTGCGACTCGGATCGATCTGACTTCCGTTGCACTTTCGTCACTTGGTTTCGGTGGCTTATTGTACGGATTCAGTTCTGCCGGCTCTAAAGGTTGGGATAGTTTCCACGTCTATGGAGCACTGATCGTCGGGGTCATCGCACTCGTGACATTCATTTATCGTCAGCTGCATATGGAACGTCCGATGCTCAACTTCAAGATTTATCGTTACCCGATGTTCGCCTTGTCTTCTGCGATCTCGATGGTCGTCACGATGGCGATGTTCTCGGGCATGTTATTGCTTCCGATCTATGTCCAGACGATTCGCGGTATTTCACCACTTGATGCGGGTCTCATGCTGTTACCGGGTGCCATCTTAATGGCCGTCATGTCACCGATCAACGGGAAGCTGTTTGATAAGATCGGTGGTCGTCCTCTTGCATTGACTGGTTTGTTCATCACAGTCGTCACGAGTTATTACTTCAGTCAACTTGAGATGGATACGACGTATACGCATCTGATCATCCTGTATTCGTTACGGATGTTTGGGATGTCAATGGTCATGATGCCGGTCTCAACGAACGGTTTGAATCAGTTACCAACACGCTACTATCCACACGGCACAGCGATGAACAATACGTTGCAACAAGTATCTGGTGCAATCGGAACGGCCTTGCTCGTAACGATCATGTCAACGCATGCGAAGACTCGTGGCACAGAGCTTGCGACCGAAGCGGCGAAGAACATGACAAGTCAACCGACAGCTGAAGCAGCTGCTGCTTTAAAACAGCAGATTACGATGCAAGCGACGCTTGACGGAATCAACTATGCGTTCTTCATCTCGACGTTCATTGCTGGTCTAGCATTCGTCCTCGCCTTCTTCATTAAACGGGCGACACAAGCTGAAGACATCATTAGCGATCAACGCTCATTGAACGAAACGATCGTCAAACCGCAAGTCTCCAATCAATAAGTGCAAAAGCAGTCGCCTCTCGCGACTGCTTTTTTATTGTTCGAGCTATATACTTGTACCCCCCATACCTATATGTTAGAGTAAAGATAACAAAAAGATCACTAAAGGAGGCACGACTATGGCACATGATCATCCCGTCGTTCCACGAACGAACGAAGAACAAGATGCCTTGATGAAACGATTAAAGCGTATCGAAGGACAAGTCCGCGGCATTGCCAACATGGTTTCTGAAGACCGGTATTGTATCGACATTTTGACGCAAACCGCATCGATTCAAGCAGCTTTGCGGCAGGTCGAACTACAAATCATCGAACGTCACGTCAAAATGTGCATGCATGAAGTCGCAACTCGTCAAGACAGCACAGATGCTTACGTCGATGAGTTGATGGCAGTCATTGCCCGTCTGAAAAAGTAAGGAGGGTTTTCTGATGTCAAAAACGATTGAGTTTGATATTGAAGGCATGACATGTGCCGCCTGTTCCGCTCGGATTGAAAAAGTCCTGAACCGGATGGACGGCGTCGAAGCAACGGTCAACTTACCACTCGAGACGGCTCGTGTCTCGATTTCTGATGCCTATGATGATCAAGCGATCATCGAAAAAATTCGCAAAATCGGCTACGAGGCCACGGTCAAACAAGCACCACACGCAACAAAATCGAATCGTCGGATGCTGTATCGCTTCGTCATCGCAGCCGTTCTTTCGCTCCCTTTGCTCGCGAGCATGCTGACACATATTCCGAATAGTCCATTTCATCTTCCATTCTTGATGAATCCATGGCTACAATTTGCTTTAGCGACACCGGTTCAATTCATCATCGGTGCACCCTTTTATAGCGGGGCTTATAAAAGCTTACGGAGCGGGAGTGCTAACATGGATGTCCTTGTCGCGCTCGGGACATCGGCAGCCTACTTCTATTCCGTTGCTGAAATGCTGTTCGTCTCTGATATGCCACACCTCTACTTTGAGACAAGTGCGATTCTGATTACACTCGTCTTGCTTGGGAAGGTTCTCGAAGACCGTGCGAAACAACAGACGACAGGAGCGATTAAAAGTCTGCTTTCCTTACAAGCGAAAGAAGCCATCGTTTTGGAAGATGGGCAGGAACGGATCGTTTCAATTGAGGCGATCCAAGCCGGGATGGTGTTACTCGTAAAACCCGGAAATAAAATTCCGACAGACGGTATTGTTCGCGCAGGTGATGCGTATCTCGATGAGTCGATGTTGACCGGTGAATCCGTTCCTGTTCATAAGACTGTTGGCGCATCCGTCATTGGTGGTACGCTGAATACGAACGGTTCCTTACAAATCGAGGCGACAAAGATCGGGCAAGCAACGGTTCTCGCACAGATCATTCGCGTCGTTGAGCAAGCACAGACGGAAAAAGCGCCGATCCAGCGCCAAGCCGATCGGATTTCTGGTGTGTTCGTGCCGATTGTCGTCGCCATCGCGCTTCTGACGTTAGCCGCTTGGTGGATGATCAGTGGATCCTTTGCGGAAGCGATTCGTCCTGCCATCGCGGTGCTCGTCATCGCTTGTCCATGTGCACTCGGACTTGCGACACCGACTTCGATCATGGTCGGAACCGGAAAAGGGGCAGAACGAGGGATTCTCTTTAAAGGGGGGGCTCAACTGGAGAACCTCCAACATGTCGATGCTGTCGTCTTTGATAAGACTGGAACATTGACAGTCGGTCGCCCTGTCGTCGTCGCGACGTTTGGCACGGAGACAGCGCTCGATTTCGCTGCCGCGCTCGAACGTCAATCCGAACATCCTCTTGCCCGTGCCATCACAGCAGAGCGGGATGTCGTGTTTGATATCGAACAGTTCCATGTCGAATCAGGACGTGGGATCACGGGACAAATCATGGGACATGATTTGATCGTTGGTTCAGCGCGAATGATCCAGGAACGAAACATCGCCCTTCCTGACTGGACGTCACTCGGAGCGACACTCGTGTATGTCGCCGTCGATGGAGAAGTCGCTGCCGGATATGCCATCCGTGACGCATTAAAAGATTCAGCGAAAGAAACAATCCAGCGGTTGCGAGAGACTAAGGACGTGTATCTCTTGACTGGTGATCGTCGTGAAGTTGCTGATCATCTAGCAGAAGAACTCGGACTTGATCGAGCGTTCGTGTTTGCTGACGTCTTACCCGTTGAAAAAGCAGATGTCATTCAGTCACTTCAACAAACGAAACGTGTCGCGATGGTCGGAGACGGTATCAATGATGCTCCCGCTCTTGTAACGGCGGACGTCGGCATCGCGCTCGGCAGCGGCACGGATGTCGCCCTCGAAGCAGCCGACGTGACGTTGCTTGGACACGATTTAAAACAAGTTTTACTTGCGATCGAACTAAGTGAGCAGACAATGAAAAACATTCGTCAAAATCTCGTTTTCGCACTCGGCTACAATACGATCGGCATCCCTGTTGCTTTTCTTGGTCTGCTTGCTCCATGGCTTGCGGGCGCCGCCATGGCATTCAGTTCTGTCTCTGTCGTGACGAATGCGTTACGATTAAAACGTACCCCACTATCTGAAGGAGGAACTTCATCATGAAAGAAACAACGTTATCTGTTATCGGTATGACATGCAATCACTGTAAAGCGAGTGTCGAATCAGCTTTATCTGAAGTCGAAGGTGTACAACATGCTACTGTCTCACTGGAACAAAACCAAGTGACGGTCCAGCATGAAGACGTTCCTCGCGAGCGCCTCGTCGATGCAATCGAAGAGATCGGCTATGATGTGCCGACTGCTTAAACATCCATGCCAAACTGCTTCTAACATGCAGTTTGGCTTTTTTATTTTTTGAAAAGCGGGAATATACGGAGTAAGGAGGGGTTCGTATGGTACCGAAAATCGAATTCGTAGAATACTTCGACGACAACAAAGGAAAACGATTCAAAATCGAACTTTGGAATCTCGGAACCTTCACATTCAGTGCCGAGTCAGCTCGTGGACCTGTCACCCGTTTCACCTCCATCGATATTCAATTCGTTCAAACCTGCGTTCAACGAATGCGCTCGATCGTGGACACCAAAAAAGCATCCCAGGAAGATCAACCGGTCTAATCCTGTCTTTTTTTCATTCTCCTCATGGCACTTGCCATGAGTTTTTTTGTTTCCGGTCAATGTTTTTCAATATTCTCGTCTTTTTTTCGAAAACCAGTATCGCTTCGTCAAGATGAACCGATAAGAAACAGACATCATTTTATTCACATCTTGAGTATTGGAGGCAACTACGTGCGCAATCCTTTTAAAAGTAAGACTACTTCAGTTTATCAAGCTACAATCGGCTTTCCTGATTCTCATCTCATCACGAAGACGGCAGATCCTGATCTTACATCTCGTCTCGTATACATGGGGTATACAGAAGAACAGCTACAGACACTTAAATCGATGGCACCTGTCGTTCAAGGCATCTTAGATGAGGTCCTCGAGCAAGTGCTTGACCATCTATTATTGAATCCAGAGATGGCAACGATCGCGAAACAATCATCGACACGCGAACGATTGAAAAAAGTCTTTGCGGACTACTTCACGAGTCTTCTGACAGGAAACATGGATGAATCCTTCCTTGCGATGCGGACACGGATGGGACAGACGCATAAACATAATTTCGTTCCCGTCACTTGGTTCATCGCCTCATATGCTGCGTTTCAGACGTTGTTGATTCCTAAAATCGTCGAACATTATCAGCATGACCCAGCGCAACTGACAACAGCCGTGCTTGCATTGACTCACGCGATGAATTTAGATGCTCAAATCGTAACGAGTCAGTACGTCGATTCTCGTCTTCATGAAGTAACGGCAGCGAACGAGTCGCGCCGCCAACTGCTGACAGATGTCGTTCGTGTCAGTCAAGAAGTCGCAAGCTCCGTCGAACATACGGATCATGCCATCATCGAAACGAGCCGACGTGCTTCACAAGTGTTGGCAGAAACAGATCAAACGGAGCAGACGAGCCAGCAACTCGTCCAAATGACGATTGCTAACGAACGACAGATGCAACAGATGGAGCAACAATTCGCTCAATCAACACAACAAGTCGGTACTTCGCTTGAAAGCATCCACGAATTGAAAACGACGTCGGATGAGATCGTCCAGATGACACAAAGCATCGAAGCGATCGCCAATCAAACGAACTTACTCGCGTTAAATGCTTCGATTGAAGCAGCCCGCGCCGGTGAACACGGTAAAGGATTCGCTGTCGTAGCGACGGAAGTCCGGAACCTTGCTGAAAATGCCAAGTCATTAAGTAGCAGCATCAATGGTCTGATTCAAAAGAACAATGGCAACATTACACAACTGGTTTCTCAGATGGAAGACATCACACGCGCCAACACTGCATCTCAGCAAGAATTGCAACAAGTCAAACAAGGAATCCAAACCGTTAAGAGTGAAATGGAAAACTCACTGACGTTGTTTGGTCGTAATAAAGAAAACCTTGGACAAATCGTCGAGACGATCCAAGGTCTCAGTAAAACGACGCAAGGCTTGACGACACTGACGACGGATCTCGTCGCAGCTTCAGAAACACATTAAAAAACAGGTCTCTCTTTTTCGGTCATAGCCGAAGTGAGAGACCTGTTTCATTTTTAATTGTCTTGTTCTGCTGTGACGACAAGACGTTGATCGTACCCTTTTGAGTTTGTAAACGTACCAATGCATGAAATGAGCGTCAATTTGTTCATGACTGTCGCACCAAAGATTGATCCGACTGGTGCTTCATCGACAGGATAGGACATGACGTTCGTCACCACGTATGACACCTGTTGTCCTGTTTTCCCTGTCACTTCAATCCGTTGTCCTTTTTTCATCTTGGCTAAATCATAAAAGACAGCAGGTCCCTTTTCATCGTCTAGATGTCCTGCTAATACGACATTTCCGGTTTGACCGGCTTTCGCACCGTATTTATACCACGCGACTTGATCCGTTTTTTTGGGCACATCCATCCGTCCTTGCTTATCCTTCCCGACGACTTCGATATTTGCTTTCACATCGAGCGTCGGAATCATAAGACGCGTTGGGATGAATGCTTCTTCGTCCACCTTTTCGGATGGAGTGGACGAAGAAGACGTTTCAGTTTGTTTTGGTTTTTCCGGCTTTGTAGTACCTGGAGGTGATCCCGATTGGCATCCGGCTAATACGAGTAAGAGAAGAAGACTACTCTTAAGCGTTTTGTTTACGACGGACGACATACGCTGTTCCTACTAACAAGGCAGCTGCTGCTGCGACTGCCCATGGTGTAGCAGAAGTCGTATCAGAAGAACCACCAAGTCCTGTATCTGGCATTGATGCCATTTCACCGCCATCTGGAATTAAGAGAACATCAAACGCTGGCTCGCCTTCCAGTAAACCGATTGCGAGAGCTGTATAGTTTTTGCCACTGTCGAGTTTGACGCCATCAAGTGCTTTGACGACATCCGTTGCGCCTGCAGGGCGGACTTCAAGGTCATACGTCCCTGCATCGAGTGTACCGTAGTCAGAGACTTTTGAGAATTCAAGGTTGCTAAAGAGTGGGTCTCCACCTTTTGGTGCAACATCAACAGCAGGTGCATCTGGTGCAAAGTGTGCGACACGGACCATTGATTTGCCGTCTTCGCCTTTGCCGTTGTCTTCCATGACAGCAAGTTTAATATCAGCAAGTTTACCGATTGCTGCGACAGAATAGAATTTACCAGCTTCCACATTGAGTGTTTGAGAGAGCACAGGATCTTTTGTTGTTCCTGCAGCGAATACTTCTACTTTATGTTCGCCAGCTGGTAGTGTGAGGTAATCTGTGACATCTTTGAATTTTGCTCCTGATACGGCTTTTTTGCCATCGACCGCGATATCAACTGCCGGAGCATCTGGTGAAGCATGAATGACACGAACCATTGCGTCATCTGCCGCGCCTACCGGAAGCACGAATAGTGCGAACAGTAACGTAGCAGTCACAAACGATAAGAGTTTCTTCATCTTTTTTCCACCTTTCTGATTGTCAAATGTACATCGCTCTCAAACCAATGTTCTTACACTTCAGAACATTTCCTTCGTGGTGACATCTTAAACTTAAGATGCTTCCGTATATGTGTAAAGATTTCAATGTGCTATGAACTTGTTTTGAAAACACACTGACGTTCTTGAATCCGATGACGATCACGCTGTTCCTAGCGTTGTTTGCACGCTTTGAGTTGACGATGACGAGCGGACAGGATGCCGTTTTGTTTCTAATCGGTATTTTTCTTAGTTCTGCCACCTGGTGAAGCATCCTGGCAAAGATCATACACCTGCTTAAACACCAGATTGCGACATTCGTTCTACGCGTCGTCCAATGGACATCTGTCAGTCTGATCATCGGATTCGGTGCATTCGGGGTCATTCAGTACTTCTTCTGAACAAAACAAAAGAGACCGACATCACGTCTGGTCTCTTTTGTCTATTTATTTAATGAATCCAATCATCATTTCGCGTAATACTTTCGCTGCTGCGATCGCTGTCATATCCGATTGATCATATGCTGGGCATACTTCTACCAAATCAGCTCCGATGACGTCGACGTCTGCTCGCGCAATCATGTGAACGACTTCGAGTAGTTCCTTCGTCGTCACCCCACCGATTTCTTGTGTCCCTGTTCCTGGTGCTGCTGACGGATCGAGGACATCGATGTCGATCGTGACGTAGACCTTTTTCCCAGCAAGTGTTGGAAGAACTTGACGAAGCGGCTCGACGATCTCGTATTTGAAAAGGTTGTAGCCTGACGTCTTCGCCCATTCGAACTCTTCTTTCATCCCCGAACGGATTCCGAACGAATAGCAGTTCTCCGGTCCGATCAAGTTCGCGATTTTCTTGAGTGGCGTCGAGTGTGACAACGGCTCACCTTCGTACTCGTCACGCAAGTCCGTATGCGCATCAAAGTGCAGCACAACAAAATCATCATAGTGTTTATCGAACGCTTTGACGACTGGCCACGTGACTAAATGTTCGCCGCCCATACCGAGCGGGAACTTGCCTGCTGCCAATAATGAATCGACGTATTCTTCAATCATATCAAGTGATTTTTGTGCATTCCCGAATGGTAACGGAATATCTCCCGCGTCAAACAACTTCGCGTCGGCGATGTCGCCATCTAAGTACGGGCTATATTCTTCTAAACCAAGTGAGACTTCACGGATACGTGCCGGACCGAATCGTGAACCGGGACGGAAACTGACCGTCCAGTCCATCGGCATGCCGTATAAAATTCCTTTTGCATCCTCGTGAGTCGGTTGACTCGCGATAAAGACTTTTCCTGAATATGCTTCATCAAAACGCATGATCCATTCCCCCTGTTCATTGGTCGTTTGCTGCTGCAAACGCCTCTTTACCTGACAACAGAGCGATTTCGAAGATCGAAACCGCTCTGTTCATGTGTGCTATAGTGACTGAACTCAGCCGTTCGTCAAATCTTTAACGAACTTCGGAAGCGCGAAAGCTGCCGTGTGAAGCTCAGGCGTGTAATACTTCGTATCGATCTCGTGGAAACGCTCTGGTGCGACAGCAAGCGGATCGTGTTTCTTTGATCCGATCGTAAACGTCCAAAGACCACTTGGATATGTCGGAACGTTAGCGATATAGAGCTTCGTGATCGGGAAGATTTCTTTGACGTCGCGTTGAACATCACGGATCAAGTCTGGTGTGAACCATGGGTTATCCGATTGTGCGACGAAAATACCGTCTTCTTTTAATGCTTTTGAAATACCAGAGTAGAAGCCTTTCGTGAACAAGTTGACCGCTGGACCAACTGGTTCTGTCGAATCGACCATGATGACATCATACTCGTTTTCTGCTTCTGCGATATGCATGAATCCATCCCCAACGATGACTTCGACGCGTGCATCGTCCAATCCACCTGCGATGTTCGGGAGGTATTTTTTCGAATACTCGATGACTTTTCCGTCGATTTCAACCAAAACAGCTTTTTCGACGGACGGGTGTTTCAAGACTTCACGGATGACTCCGCCGTCTCCTCCACCAACGACCAGAACCGATTTTGGATTCGGGTGTGTGAACAATGGGACGTGCGCGACCATCTCGTGGTAAACGAACTCGTCCTTATCTGTCGTCATGACCATTCCGTCAAGTAACAACATCGTACCGAACTCGTCCGTTTCAACCATCTCTAGGCGTTGAAACTCCGTTTGTTCGCTCTCATAAACGTGGTTGACACGGAATGTGATACCGTAATCTTCCGTTTGGTGTTCCGTGAACCATAACTTTAATTTTTGTTCCATTTGCGATAGAACCCCTTTCTTTCATCAAGACAAAAGTTGTTCGTATGCGAGTGGCGTTTACGGCGCTTCTTAATCATACAAATGCGAGTATACCGAATTTTGAAAGAAACTTCTATATAATTTGAAAATTTTTGTCTTCCGTGTTTATTCGACGAACGTTACGATTTCATCAAGCGGGCGACGTTGCTTATCACGTTTCGGTTCGTCTGCCCGGTAACCAAATGCGACCATGACCGGCACCGTAAAAACAGAACGATCGAGTAGTCCACGATCAACGAGTAATTGCTCGACTGCTTGTTGGTCAAACCCTTCGATTGGACAGGAGTCAATCCCGATTTGTGCTGCCGTCGACATCATGTTTCCGAGTGCAATATAGGCTTGTTTCGCTGCCCAGTCTTCCATCGCTTTCGGGTTATGACCGATCGCGAAATCCTCCTTTAAAAACAGACCGTATCGCTTCGTCCGTCCGACTTTCGCTTCTTCAGATAGACCAAGGAAATTCATCATCTGCGTGACATGCGGTCCATCTGTCTGCATTTGCTCTCCTGTCCGAGCGAGGAACAAGACAAAATGACTCGCTGTCGGTAATTGTCCTTGTGCGCCCCAAGAAATTTCTTTTAGCGCTTCACGGATTTCTGGATTTTGAATGACGAGCATGTTCCATGGCTCATATCCGAACGAGCTCGGTGACAGACGCGCTGTTTCCAAGATAAAACGGAAATCCTCTTCTGGGATCATTTGACCGTTAAATGTCTTTGTGGCATGACGAGATTGAAATGCTTCGAGAATCGCTTGTTTTTGTTGTTGTTTTCTCATAAGAAATGCCTCCTTTAAAATGATGACTGCTTTTGTTATATCAAATCCAATTTCGGACCGCCTCTGATTTGCTCAGATCAGTCATTACGTTAGTTTTTAAGTAAAACGGGAAATAAGAGTATTAACGTCTTTCCTTTCACTATTTAAAAATCATTTTAAACATTTGATTATCCGCCATTTTACACCTTTCCTTTCTGGTAATTCCCTAGTTTCTATGGTTTCATTTCCCAAACGATTTGCTTTTTCACCAAAGTGTTTGTTACGGTAGTACCCTGCGTGATTAGGTTTTGTTATCGGATGAACGGGGTAATGATAATGTCGTTGTCATCATTTGATACAGAACAACCATGTAAAATTCGAAAGAAGGTGTGGAACACGATGGAAAATAATCGAAAAAGTAAGATTACAAAAGTCTTTATGGTATCCGTCATTTTCTGTGTGCTCTTTACCATATGGGGAATCTTACCGGAATCCCTAATCGGTGCAGCTAGTCTCGGAAATGTCACAGCTAAAGCACAATCCTTTGTCTCTGACGGATTTGGCTGGCTTTATCTTCTCGGCATGAGTGCTTTTTTAATCATTGCTATCTTTTTAATCTTTTCCCGCTTCGGTTCAATCCGACTCGGTAAGGATTCGGACCGACCTGAATATGGTCTCATTTCTTGGTTTGCCATGCTCTTCAGCGCTGGTATGGGAATTGGTCTTGTCTTCTGGGGTGTCTCAGAGCCTTTGACGCATTTCCATACACCGCCGGTCGCAACGGATGATCCGACGGAAGCGGCACGACTCGCGATGCGCTATTCGTTCTTCCACTGGGGATTACATCCGTGGGCCTTGTATGCGATCGTCGGACTTGCCATCGCGTACTCGACATTCCGAAAAGGACGTCCTGCTACGATCGGCGACACTGTCGCTTCATTGATGAAGCCTCAGTTCGCTTCAGCCGGTAAGGGTACCGTCGAAGTACTCGCCATCGTCGCAACGGCATTTGGTGTCGCGACGTCACTCGGTCTTGGTGCGCAACAAATCTCAGGTGGACTGAACTTCTTGACAAGTAGTATTCCGAACTCATTCGCTACACAAATGATCATTATCGTGATCGTCTCGGTCCTTTATATGATGAGTGCCGCATCTGGTCTTGATAAAGGAATCGTTCGTCTCAGTAACGCCAACATCGTTCTTGCTGTTCTACTGATGGTCGCCGTCCTCTTCCTCGGACCGTTTAGTTTCATCATGGACCTCTTCGTCCAAACGACAGGAGCTTATCTGCAAAATTTACCAGTCATGAGCTTCCGCGCATCTGCTTTTAATCCAGATGAACGCGGCTGGATCAACGATTGGACGATCTTCTACTGGGCGTGGTGGATTTCATGGTCACCATTCGTCGGTACGTTCATCGCTCGTGTCTCGAAGGGACGAACGATTCGTGAGTTCGTCATTGGAATCATGCTCGTCCCAACGATTTTCGGATTGCTTTGGTTCTCTGTTTTTGGCGGATCAGCAATTTGGAATGAACTGTTCCAAAGCGTCAATTTGATCACGACAGTTAACGATAAAGGAGTCGAAACCGGCATGTTCGCTCTGTTTGAGACATTCGGTGGATTAGGCACATTCCTCAGTATCGTCGCCGTCTTCTTGATCACGACGTTCTTCATTACTTCGGCTGACTCCGCGACATATGTTCTCGGGATGCTTTCGTCTGGTGGTAGTCTCATGCCAAGCTTACGCATCAAGCTTGCTTGGGGTGTTCTCCAGTCTTCGATTGCCGCCGTCTTACTTTATGCCGGAGGATTAAGTGCCTTGCAGGCAGCTTCAGTTCTTGCCGCCTTCCCGTTCATCTTCGTCGTCGGTATGATGATTATCGCTCTATTTAAGGAGTTATCAGATGAACCTGATGCCCAAAAAGAAGTCACAGATTTAAAGCAAGATGCTTAAATCATCTTGAACTCCTCCTTCCGTCGCATACGGAAGGAGGTCTTTTTTGTTATCCTGAATTATGCTGAACAGAAAGAAATGAGGTGGCTCATGCGAAAACGTACACGTTGGCTCGTATCCCTTGGGATTCTCGCCCTAGGTAGTTGGTTTTTATATCGTGAAAATAACGTCATTGACGTTTCAGAGATCATAGTGACGTCAAGTCGCTTACCAAAATCATTTGATGGCTATCGCGTCGTTCAAATCGCCGACCTACATGGCAAAACGTTCGGATCGGATCAACAACGATTACTGAAAAAAATCAATCGTGCTAATCCGGATCTCGTCGTCATGACTGGCGATTTGATTGACTCGAGGCGAAACGGAGAAGAAGTTGCTCTTACACTCATGAAAGCGCTTGTCGATCGATACCCTGTCTACTTCGTCACCGGGAATCATGAAGTCCGACGAAATTTAACAATTTTACCGAAGCTTGAGCAGCTCGGTGTCACCGTTCTTCGGAATGAAACGCGTGTCATCGAGTATAAAGGACAATCGATTTCGTTACTCGGTATCGATGATCCGACGACGACACGTTGGCGCGAAGGACTATCAGAACCGGATGGGATTCGTCAAAGTCTCGATCAAGCACTGCAAGACGTATCGCCTGATGCGTTCCAGTTCCTGCTTGCGCATCGTCCGGAATATAAATCCTTGTATGCAGAGCGTTCCGTTGATCTCGTCTTATCCGGTCACGCCCACGGTGGACAGATCCGCCTGCCGTTTACGGAAGGTCTGTATGCGCCTGGTCAAGGATTCTTTCCAAGCGTGACGGCAGGCCGCTATCAGGAACAACAGACTGAACTGATCGTCAGTCGTGGTCTTGGGAACAGCCTGTTTCCGTTTCGTCTGTTCAATCATCCAGAACTCGTCGTCTTGACGCTGAAACGACCATGAAAAAAGAACGTGTGCCGCGGCACACGTTCTTTTGTTTAGACCAATGCTTCATGTAAAGCAGTGTCAGCATTTTCCCACATCTCAGGTTTATGAGTCTGCAAGAAATCACGTAACAATTCCTTTGAACGCTCATCCATGTGATCGACGACGATCCGTCCTTTAAGAGATTTATCCATCTTATTGACGTGATCAGCGAGAATCTTGAATCCGCGCCGTGCTTCTGCATCGACTAGCAGATCACAAGCAGCCACACCACCGTAATAGAAGCCTTCAGGTTTACGACCAACCGTCACCCAGACGATCCAGTACAGTTTACCGTTTGGCGTATCGGCTTTATCCGTCGTGAACTTGACGCGTTTCTCGATGGCTGCTTTTGCGTGCATCGCACCCATATCAATGTAAGCTTCCCCGTCTTCCGGAGAAATGATGACTGGTGACATACTATTTAAACTGAGTGTCCCGACACCGAATCCTCCGTGACCGTCTGTAGAGTTATCTGAAATGATATTGAAGTTAATCTTTTTTTCCATCGTGTTTTGTCCCCTTTTATTCCTGTTGCTTCTATCATACCGCATTCCGAGGTGTCTGCAACCAGTCACTCATAACGGAGTAGCTGTAATTGATCCTCTGATGCTCGGCGAATCGTCGGGAGACGATAACACGTCATGGACGCGATCTCCTCATGTGCCGGGGGATTGACCTCCTCAAGATGAAGCAAAGCGCGGTCAAACAGGGTTTGCGCTGCACGACCGAACAAGAAGAGACGCTCCAGCGAAGAACACCGCGACCGAATCGCACGTAACTGATGCGCGAGTTCTCGCACCTTCGCCTCGACCTCTTCTTCCATGTCGGCTGTCGGTTTTCGGTTTTGAAATAATGGTTTGAAACGTACATCATCTTCAAGCAATGTCAGCATCCCGTATCGCTTTGCTTCTTTTTGATTCAGCAATTGCGCCAAATCTTTATCCGTCACGAGTCGACCGAACGGAATGTTCTGTTTGAAGACGATATCTGCGACCTCGAGTCCTTTAGCGCCAGACAATGGATAAGCTGTATCTTCTGGTAACGTTCGATCAAAAATCAGTAGCGTATGAATTTTCTTCCGTATGATCGCGTCCATTATGTCTCTCCTTTTCTGCCGTATGTGTATGACCTTCTTCGCTTCCGACGAGAATAGCTCCTACCTTATACCCTTCTTTTTCGAAAACGATGTTCGAATTGACGAATCCCCTATCGAATGCGCTATACTGATGGCGTATCGTCATCATGCTAGAGGGGGAAATGAAGTCATGCCATATGTTACGGTTAAAATGTTATCGGGTCGAACAGTTGAACAAAAACGCGCTTTGATTGAAAAAGTCACGGAAGCGGTGTCGGAAACGACAAATGCTCCAAAAGAAAACATCACGGTCTTCATCGAAGAGATGGAAAAAACGGATTACGGTCAAGCTGGCGTCATGTTCGCAGATAAATAACCAACAAGAGACGTCCGGTCGCTACCGCACGTCTCTTTTTCCCATCTACTTGATCTCTAAGGAGGAATTCTTATGACTACTGTTACTGTACTTGGTGCGACCGGTCGAACGGGTCGCCCTCTAATCGATCGTTTATTAAAAGATGGCTACGATGTCCAAGCACTCGTGCGTTCCGCGTCATCGGACTTACCAGTTCACGATCGACTTCATATCCTGACGGGAGACGCGACAAACCCGGACGATCTTGAACAAGCACTCGCAGGAAGTACCGCTGTCTTCAGTTGTCTCGGTACCGATCAACAGCAGGTTCTCTCGACAGCAATTCCACATCTCGTCATCAAGATGAAGGAAGCAGGCATCGAACGGATCGTCTTCATTGGTACAGCAGGCATTCTCGATGCGTCAGAAGAACCTGGAAAGTATCGTTTCCAATCGAGTGAATCCCGTCGCCGCTCGACGATCGCAGCAGAAGATCACCTGAAAGCTTATTTGACTTTAAAGGATGCAGACGTCGACTTCACCGTCATCTGCCCAACACAATTGACGGAAGATAAAGCACTTGCTGCTGACGACTTGTTGATTGAGACGACACGCTTCACTGCATCGACAGGACCGATTCCCCGGGAAAACGTCGCGCAGTTCGCTTACGAAGTCTACCGTGACGGAACCCACCATCGCGTCCGCGTCGGAATTGCTTCGCACGGTGAAACGAAATAATAGACAAAAAGAGCAATGGATCTGCTGATCCATTGCTCTTTTACATGTGTAACGATTACAGCAAGACGCTGACGACGATTGACGTCAAGACACTGACGAGTGTTGCACCATACAGTAATTTCAAACCAAAACTAGCTGCAACGCTTCCTTGACGATCATTCAATCCTTTAACCGCACCAGCAATGATTCCGATTGACGAGAAGTTCGCGAACGAGATCAAGAAGACAGAAACGATTCCGAGTGTACGTTCCGAGAACTCTTTCGTGTACTCAGGAAGGCTTAACATCGCGACAAATTCATTCGTGATCAATTTCGTTGCCATGACACTACCGGCACTGACAGCTTCCGCCCATGGAACACCCATGATGAATGCGAATGGTGCAAAGATGTATCCGAGAATTTCTTGGAACGAGATATCGAGAACCATCAGGAAGATATCGTTGACCATTCCGATCAAAGCATTGTAACCGATCAACATCGCACCAACGATGATTGCGACTTTGAATCCATCCATGATGTATTCGCCGAGCATTTCGAAGAACGTTTGCTTCTCTTCGACGATTTCAAGAATATCTTCTTCCGGGTCAACCGTGTATGGGTTGATGATTGAGACGATCATGAAACCACCGAACAAGTTCAAGACGATTGCTGTAACGACATATTTTGGTTCTACCATCGTCATGTACGCACCGACGATTGACATCGAAACCGTCGACATTGCTGATGCACACAATGTGTAAAGACGGTTTGCTGGTAATTGACCGATTTGTTTTTTAACTGTGATGAATACTTCTGATTGTCCGATCGCAGCTGAAGCAACCGCGTTGTAAGACTCAAGACGCCCCATCCCGTTGATTTTCGACAAGACGAAACCAATCCCACGCATCAAAATCGGTAAAATCTTTGTGAATTGCAATATTCCGATCAAGGCAGAGATGAAAACGATTGGTAGCAAGACGTTAATGAAGAACGGTTGTGCACCTTCGTTCGCTAGCCCACCAAAGACGAAATCAATCCCGATTGCCGCATAACTCAGCAGTTTTTCAAAGACTTTCGCGACGCCACGAATGACGATATATCCGAACGATGTATTGAGTAAAATGAACCCAAGTACGAGCTGAAGAACTAGCATGACCGCAAGCGGTTTCAATTTGATGCCTTTACGATTGCTGCTGACAAGGAGTGCCAAGCCGAAAACGATAGCCAGTCCGAGTAGTGCGATAAGATATTTCATGAAGTACCCCTCTATCTATTAGTTGTTTATCAGTTGTACATTCGTACGATGTCTGACGTTTAATCTCTTTCCAAGTAATAGAATAATCAATATTTCGAAGAACTACAAGAGGAAAAGTTCATTTAGTAACCGCTTTCGTTATTTTCATAGACTTTCAAGACAAACTTTTCCAAGCGTTCCCGAACATTGTCCTGACT
>Ga0308160_10001754_pt1 | contig 28676 bp, 25 predicted proteins | sample PhyFR1_FD_201036 | JGI IMG/M metagenome (GOLD analysis project Ga0308160, IMG submission 201036) | Phyllosphere microbial communities from UC Gill Tract Community Farm, Albany, California, United States - DLSLF.R1 | ecosystem: Host-associated > Plants > Phyllosphere > Unclassified | place: USA... | reverse complement strand
GCGACGAGTTCCCCGCGGTCGAGGTACCCGTTCATCTGGGCGCGGAGCTCGGCGTCGGACTCGGGGGCGTCCTCGACGCCCATCAGCCGGCCGGCGATCGCCCACTCACGGACGTAGGCGTCGGCACCGCCGGGGATGGGTTCGCCCCACAGCTGCGCACTGCGGAGGAAGGCGTCGGTGAACGCGAGGTGCACCCACCGGGCGAGGTCTGGATCGTTCGCGGCGTACGGCTTCGTGACCCCGTGGCCGTCGACGTACTCGCCACGGACGCGCTCGTGGAGCTTCCGGACCCAGGCGCTCGCGGACCGGGCCGCCGTGGTGTCGCCGTGCGAGACCGTGTAGATCCAGCGGATGGTGCCGGCGAGGCGGCCGAACGGGTCCTCGCGGTAGCGGGAGTGGTCGGCGACGCCGGCGAGCGCCCCCGGGTGGAGCGCCTGGACGAGCAGGGCGCGGACACCCGCGAGGATCGTCTGCTTCCCGCCGTGCACCGACCAGGTGGCGGAGCCGGGCCCGAAGAACCCGGCGTCGGTGCCCTGTTCGAGCTCGTCGATCCAGGCAGGGCGCTCCGTCGCACCACCGGTGAACGTGTCGTTGAGACGGGATCGGAAGGCATCGGCGACAGAGGGCATGACGCCATCGTCCGTCGTGCACCTGACAACGCGCTCGGGTGGCCCGCTAGGTTGGTCGGCGTGAGCATCGACACGCCTCGTCCCTGGCTTGCCTCGTACGCCCCGGGGGTCCCGCACGACATCGACGAGCCGACCGGCTCCCTGTACGACATCGTGGAGGGGTCCGCCAGGCGCTTCCCGAAGAAGGTCGCACTCGAGTTCTTCAAGCGGACGACGACGTACGCCGAGCTCGAGGAGCAGATCCTCCGGGCGGCGAACGGCCTCCGCAAGCTCGGGGTGACCGCGGGCGACCGTGTGGCGATCGTGCTGCCGAACTGCCCGCAGCACATCGTGGCCTTCTACGCCGTGCTCCGCCTCGGCGCCGTGGTCGTCGAGCACAACCCGCTGTACACGCCGCGCGAGCTCCGCCACCAGTTCGAGGACCACGGCGCGAAGGTCGCGATCGCGTGGGACAAGTCGGTGGCGACGCTGCAGGACTTCCCCTCGGACGTGAAGCTCGACGCGATCGTCTCGGTCGACCTCACCCGGGCGATGCCGCGCGGGACCCGGATCGCGCTGTCGCTGCCGGTCGCGAAGGCCCGCGAGTCCCGGGCGAAGCTGACCACCACGGTGCGCGGCACGACGCCGTGGGACGACCTCGTGTCGAACCGGAAGCTGTCGAAGCGCCACCCCCGACCCGCCACCGACGACGTCGCCCTGATCCAGTACACGTCCGGCACGACGGGCGTGCCGAAGGGTGCGGTGCTGTCGCACGGCAACCTCATCGCGAACGCCGCACAGGCCCGGGCCTGGGTCCCGCAGATCCAGCCCGGTGACGGCAGCGTGGTCTACGCGGTCCTGCCGATGTTCCACGCCTACGGCCTGACGCTCTGCCTGACCTTCGCGATGAGCATGGCCTCGCGGCTCGTGCTGTTCCCGACGTTCGACCCGGCACTCGTGCTCGCCGCGATGAAGAAGCACCCGCCGACGTTCCTGCCGGCCGTGCCCCCGATCTACGCGCGGCTGCAGCACGCGGCGGACTCCGCGAAGGTCTCGCTCGAGGGGATCGAGATCGGCATCTCCGGGGCGATGGCGCTCTCGAAGGAGGTCGTCGAGCCGTGGGAGGCCCGCACCGGCGGCTACCTCGTCGAGGGCTACGGCCTGTCCGAGTGCTCCCCCGTCCTGCTCGCGAACCCGGTGTCCCCGGCCCGGCGCCTCGGGTCGATCGGCCTGCCGCTGTCCTCGACCGAGGCGCGGGTGGCCGACCCGGACGACCCGACGAAGGTCCTCGGGACCGACGAGCCGGGCGAGCTCCAGGTCCGCGGGCCCCAGGTCTTCCGTGGCTACTGGGGCAAGGCCGAGGCCACCGACGAGGTCTTCACGCCGGACGGCTGGTTCCGGACCGGTGACATCGTGGCGATCGACGCCGACGGGTACGTCCGGATCGTGGACCGCCTCAAGGAGCTCATCATCACCGGCGGGTTCAACGTCTCCCCGACCGAGGTCGAGGACGCCCTGCTCAAGCACCCGAGCGTGCGCGAGGTCGCGGTCGTCGGGATCACCCAGGGCGGCAACGAGCAGGTCGTCGCGGCCGTCGTGCCGAAGGACCCCGCGACGTTCGACGCCGATGCCCTGCGGGCGTGGTCGCGCGAGCACCTCGCCGCGTACAAGGTGCCCCGCCGGGTGGTCGTGGTCGAGGACCTGCCGCGCTCGATGATCGGCAAGGTGCTGCGGCGGAAGGTGCGCGACCAGATCCTCGGCGAGTAGCGGCGAACCCCTGGCGGCGCGCCCCTGGCGGCGCACCCGCACCGCTAGGCGCGCGTCCGCTCCGGCACGGCCAGGACCGCCAGCCCGACGACCACCAGCCCGATGCCGACCCAGCCTCCGGCACCGAGGTGCTCCCCCACCACGAGCACGGCGAGCACCGCGGCCACGACGGGCTCGAACAACGACAGCAGCGTCGCGACCGAGGCGCTCACGGACCGCAGCCCGACGGCGTAGAGCGAGTGCCCGAGCACCGTCGGCACGAGCGCGAGGTACAGGAACACCGGCCAGTTCGGCGCGACCCCGAGCGATGCCTGCCCGCCCACGACGGCGAGCACCACGAGCGGGACCGCCGCGAGCCCGAACACCGCACCGACGAGTCCACGCTCACCCGGCAGGGACCCGCGAGTCGGCAGCGACGCGCGACCCGGCAGCGACGCGCGAGCCAGCAGCGAGGCACGATCCGCCACGGACACACCGCCGGGCAGCGCGACGGGAACGGACACCGCACGCATGCCCCGCGCGACCGCCCACGAGTACAGCGCGTACGTCAGACCGGCGAGCAGCGCACTCCCGAGCCCGAGCACGAGCGACCCGTCCCGGTCGGAACCACCCGACGCGCCCGCATGCTCGGAGGACCGCGCGAGCGTCACGGCGACCATCCCGACCACGCTCACCAGGGTGGCGACGACCCACCTGCGCGTGACGCGCCTCCCGTCCGCCACCCACTCGACGAGCCCCGCGAACACGGGCGACGACCCGATGGCCACCGTCGTGCCCAGCGCGACGCCCGCGTCGGCGAGGGCCGCGTAGAACGCGACCGCGTAGACGACGAGCGACGTCGCGCCGAGCAGCGCCCAGCGACGGCTCGCCGGGTCGGCGACCGCGCGGAGCGTGCCGCGACCGGCGCCGAGGGCGAGGACGATCCCGCCGAGGCCGAACGTCACGGCCCCGAACACGAACGCGGGGACCCCGGGCGCGAAGTGCGTCGCGGTACCGGTGGTCCCCCACACGCCCGCGGCGACGAGGACCGCGGCGAGTCCACCGACGGGCCTGGAGGCGCGGCTCACGTCCGCCCCGCCCGTCACGACACGTGGACGCTCGGTCGGCGGTTCACGTCGGGCTCCGCCTCGCGCAGCACCTCGCGCGTCACGGGGGCGACGTCACCGACGCCGGTGAATACGAAGCGGATGGCGTTGCGGATCGGGCTGCCCTCGTTCCACTCGAAGTAGATGCTCGGGACGACGCCGGCGATGTCCCGGATCGCGAGGAGCGTCGACGCGATCGTGTTCGGCACGTTGCCCGACCGGACCTTGAGCACGCGGTGCCCGTGGATGACGTGGCCCTCGACGACGAGGTCCTCCTCGAAGTCGGAGGAGTCGGCGGGCAGGACCTCGAGGAACATCGTCGGCACGCGGGCGGGGATGCCGGAGTCGCGGCGTTCCTCGCGCCCCTTCGACCGGTACGCCTCGGCCGTGCCGGCACCCGGTTCGTTCGCGATGATGCAGACCGAGCTGAACTGGTCGGCGTCGGCCTCGATGAACTGCCGGGCGGTGGCGTCGAGCTCGATCGACGACGCGCGGAGCTCGAACGACCGGCGGACCCGGGAGACCAGCGAGACCACCACGATCGCGATGATGAAGATCGCGGCGATCCGGACGCCGTCCGGCCGCTCGATGACGTTCGCGACCGTCGTGTACACGAACACCACGGCGATGATGCCGAACCCGATCGTGCGCTTCTTCTGCTGCTTCCGTCGGGCCGACAGGGTCACCGCGACCGCGGCGCTCGTGATGAGGACGAGCACGCCCGTGGCGTAGGCACCGCCCTGCGCGTCGACGTTCGCCTGGAAGATGATCGTGATCACGAAGGCGATGAGCGTGAAGATGATGACGAGCGGCCGGGTCGCCCGCGCCCACTGCGGCGCCATGCCGTAGCGGGGCAGGAACCGGGGCACGAGGTTGAGCAGACCCGCCATCGCACTCGCACCGGCGAACCACAGGATCGCGACCGTCGAGAAGTCGTACACGGAGCCGAACACGCCACCGAGGTACTCGTGCGCCAGGTACGCCAGCGCCCGGCCGTTCGCGCCGCCGCCCGGTTGGAACTCGTGCTGCGGGATGAGGAAGGTGGTGACGATCGACGAGGTGATGAGGAACGAGCTCATGATGACCGCGGCGACGGTGAGCAGGCGCTTCGTCCCGCGGATCCGTCCCTCGGGTCGGGCGCTCGTGTCGTCGGACGCGTCGCCGCGCACCTGCGGCATCACCGCGACGCCGGTCTCGAAGCCGGACAGGCCCAGCGCGAGCTTCGGGAAGACGATGAGGGCGATGCCGATCATCACGAGCGGGTTGCTGTGCTGCGCCGTGAGGCCGCTCCACCAGTCGCTCGCCACCATCGGGTTCTCGAACACGTGCCACAGGGACACCCCGACGACGACCGCGTTGAGCAGCAGGTACACCGCGACGAGGGCGACCGCGATGCCGATCGCCTCCTTGAAGCCGCGGAGGAACACCACCCCGAGCAGGAGCAGTAGCGCGAGCGTGAGCGGCACCGGGATCTCGGTGAACCAGTGCGGCGTGAAGGGGTTCTCGGCGATGTGCGCCGTCGCGTCCGCCGCGGACAGCGTCATCGTGATCATGAAGTCCGTCACCGCGAACCCGAGCAGCACGAGCACGAAGAGCTTGCCGGCCCACCAGGGCAGGAGCTTCTCGAGCATCATGATCGAGCCGGCGCCCCGGAAGCTGTCCTGCGCGACCCGGCGGTACACCGGCAGGGCGCCGAACAGCGTGACGAGCACGAGCACGATCGTCGCGATCGGCGACAGGAGCCCGGCGGCGAGCGCGGCGATCGCGGGCTGGTACCCGAGCGTCGAGAAGTAGTCGACGCCCGTGAGGCACATGACGCGCCACCACGAGTGGGTCTTCTCCACCTCGACCTGGTGCGGGCCCTGGTGCGAGGCGCCCTGGTCGGCCCCGTGCAGCATCCAGCGACGCACACGGGTGCTTCGGTCGAGGGGAGGCTCGGTCGCGTCGCGTTCCGCGGCCCGCTCGGCGTCTGTCGCGGTCACGGACACGATCGTAGGCCGTCCTAGCGCCGTGGTCTCGCGATCACCGCCGCGACACCGGCCACCACGAGCAGGACCCCGGCGGTCAGGCAGGCCCCGAGCAGGAGCGTCATCGGGTCGACGGTGAACCACGGCAGGGCGCTCACGGCCATCGCGGCGGCGAACACGAGGAGGACGACCCCCCAGAAGACCGTGCCGAAGCGGGGTGCACGGCGCGGGCGGCGAGCGGGTGCCGGGGGCCCGTCGAACGGGGTGCTCGAGGTGGTCCGGTCGTCCAGGGTGGTCGGGTCGACCGGGGTGGTCCGGTCGTCGGGGGTGGTCTCGTCGTTCGTCATCGTCTCGTTCCTCACTGGTCGACGGTCACGGCGCGCGGCACGTCGACGCCGCCGCCGATGAGCCACACGTGCACGGTCGTGGTCTCGGCGGCGTCCGCCGATCGCGCTGCCCTGTTCTCGACGGTCGTCGTGCCGAGCGCGCCACCGAGGCTGTCGTCCGCGTCGTCGTCCGGACGGAGCTCGACGCCGTACCCGATGCCGCTCACCCGGACCCGGACGGGTGCGTCGGTCGGCAGCTGGACCTCGGCTCCCCCGGCTCCGAGCCAGAGGTTCACCGTCCCGCCGCCGTCGGCCTCGTCGAGCCCGCGGAGGTCCAGCGTCGGCCCGCCGACCACCATCGCGTAGTTCCGCTCGGTGCCCGGCCGCACGTCGTCCACCCGCCAGGTGGTCCCGCCGACGACCGTGACCTGTGTGCCGGTCGGCAGCACCCCCGTCACGACGAGCGCGACGACCCCGATGGTCGAGAACAGCCCGAGGCCACCGCTCTCCCGTCCGCGCACGCCGGCCACGACGGTCGCCACGGCGAGCACGGCGACCGCGGCCGCGATCCCGAGCACCGGCACGGGCAGGTCGGTCTGCTGCGCCCACACCGCGACGCCGGCTCCGACGACGAGGGCGAGGCCCAGGCTCACGGCGACGTACCCGGCACCGGGGAGCCGTTCGGCTCGCTCCGCGCGCCGTTCCGCCTGCCGCTGCCGTTCCGCGCGCATCCGCTCGGTGTGCTGACGGTGTCGGTCCGCCGCGGAGGTCGTGTCCCACTGCCAGGAGGCGCTGCTCGCCCCCGCCGCGGACCCACCGGGAGCGACGTGGTCGGGTCCACCCGCCGTCGTCTCGCCCGTCGCCGCCCACGGCGTCGGCGCGGGGTCGTCGGCACTCGTCCAGAAGTCGCGGCGCATGCCCGGCTCCGCCGGCTCACCGGCCGCAGCCGGCTCGCCGGCTGCCGGCTGCGAGCCCCGGCGCGCCAGGACCACCACGAGCCACACCGCGCACCCCACGAGGGCGATCGTCCACGCGGTCCCGAGCGTGGCCGAGAGCCAGCCGGGCATCCCCCACGCCACCGGGACACCCTGCCACCAGATGCCCTGGACGGCGGGGACGAAGGTCAGCACCACGAGGACGCCGATGGCGATGAGCGCCGGGTCGAGCACCCCGCGGACCATCCGCTCGACGTGGATGCGCCCGGACGAGTCCGGCAGCAGCGCCCACCCCGCCGCGTAGGCGAGGAACACCGGGCCGCCGAGGAGCGCCACGACGATCGCGACGCCCCGCACCACCAGGGGGTCGAGCCCGGTGCGCTCGGCGACGGCGCCGCACACGCCGGCGAGCCAGCGGTCGTCGGACCGGGTGACGTGGATGCCCCGGATCCAGTCGAAGAACCGTGTGGCCGACGCGGGGCCGCCGGTGTCCTGTTGTGTCATGGCCACCAGCATCGTGGCCGCCGACGGTCGGCACCATCGGGGTTCACCCTGATCGTCCCCTGATCCCCGCCCCCGAGCCCGCGATCGGCGGACCCGGGGTGCCAGGATTGGCCCATGCCGACCGCCACGATGTCCCGCCCGGCCCTCCGGGTCGTCGGTGGCGTGTGCGGCGGGTTCGCTGCCCACACCGGGCTGCCCGTCGGCGCGGTGCGGCTCGCGACCGCGGTGCTGGCGGTGTGCGGCGGGGCCGGTGTCCTGCTCTACGCCTGGCTCTGGGCGACGACGCCGAGCCAGGGTCCGGCGACGCCGACGTCCCTGCGGGCGGTGCTGACCCGTCCCGCAGCGGAGGCCGAGGCCGCGCCGGACGAGCACGCGCGCCGGGCGCCGGTCGTGGAGATCCTGCTCGGCATCGCCCTGCTGACGGCGGGCGGCGCGATGGTCGCCTCACGCCTGGGCGCCGACGTCCCGCTCGCGTTCATCGTGCCGGCGATCGTCGTCGCCACCGGAGCGGCACTCGCGTGGCGGCAACTCGACGCCCTCCGGAACGTCCGCGCCGCGGGGTCCTCCGCCCTCGTCGTCCGGGCCCTCGGCGCGCTCGTCCTCGTCGTGCTCGGCATCCTGCTGTTCTTCACCTCCAGCACGCACCCGAACGTCTGGACGGTCCTCACCGCCGCGACCGCGGTACTGCTCGGCGTCGCCGTCGTGGTCGCGCCCTGGGTGGTCCGGCTCGTCCGCGACCTCGCCGAGGAGCGCGCCGCCCGCGTGCGGGACGTCGAGCGGGCCGAGATCGCGGCGCACCTGCACGACTCCGTCCTGCAGACCCTGGCGCTCATCCAGCAGCGGGCCGAGCCGGGCTCCGACGCCGCACGGCTCGCGCGGGCCCAGGAACGCGAACTCCGGTCGTGGCTGTTCGCCGAGCAGGCCGAGCCGACCGCCGACCTCGGGGCCCAGCTCCGGGCGACCGCGGTCGAGATCGAGACCGAGTACCCGGCGCAGGTCGAGGTGATCGCGATCGGTCCGGCGCGGGCCGACCTTCCCGAGGGCATCGTCGCGGCCGCCCGCGAGGCGATGCTCAACGCCGCTCGGCACGCCGGTGGGACCGTCCGGGTGTACGCCGAGACCGCCCACGACCGCGTGGAGGTCACCATCGGCGACCGCGGGCCGGGCTTCGACCCCGCGGCCGTCCCGGAGGGCCGCTACGGCGTCCGCGAATCGATCGTCGGCCGGATGCAGCGCATCGGTGGCACCGCGACGATCGCGCCGGGGCCGGGACGCACCGGCACCGAGGTCCGTCTGGTCCTCCCCCTGACCGCCCCCGACCGGCCGACCGAGGAGCGCCCGTGACCGACGACCCCACCGCGCAGCCGCAGGCCGCACCGCTCACCGTCGCCATCGTGGACGACCACTCCATCTTCCGGGCCGGCGTGCGCGCCGGGCTGCCGCCGCGCCTCCTGGTCGTCGGTGAGGCCGCGACCGTCGACGAGGCCGTCGACCTCGTCGCCGCGACCCGACCGCGCGTCGTCCTGCTCGACGTCCACCTGCCCGGCGGTGCGGGCGGTGGTGGCGCCGAGGTGATCGCACGCGCCGCCCCGGGGCACACGGACACCCGGTTCCTCGCGCTGAGCGTCTCAGACGCGGCGGACGACGTGGTGCGGGTGATCCGGGCGGGAGCGCGCGGGTACATCACGAAGAGCTCGTCGGAGGCCGACGTCGCCGAGGCGATCGACCGCGTGGCCGAGGGGGACGCGGTGTTCTCGCCGCGGCTGGCCGGTTTCGTGCTGGACGCGTTCGGCGCGGTGAGCGGCGAGACCGCGCAGGTCGACACGGAACTCGACCGCCTGTCCGCGCGCGAGCAGGAGGTGATGCGGCTCATCGCCCGCGGGTACGCCTACAAGGAGGTCGCCACGGACCTGTTCATCTCGGTGAAGACCGTGGAGACGCACGTGTCGAAGGTCCTGCGGAAGCTGCAGCTGTCGAACCGGCACGAGCTCACGGCGTGGGCGCTCCAGCGGAAGCTCCTCTGAGCACGCGGTCGACGCCTCACTTCGAGCTGATGCGCGTGTACTTGTTCACCGACCACGGCACGAACACCACCAGCATCACCGCGATCCCGATCAGCACCGTCACGATCGGGTGCTGCATCGTCCAGATGTCCGGCACCGGCGCCGAGCCGACGTTGCCGAACAGCTCGCGGGCGGCCTGCACGAGTGACGACACCGGGTTCCACTCCGCGAAGACCCGCAGCACGAGCGGCAGCGTGTCGCTCGGGACGAAGGCGTTGGAGATGAACGTCAGCGGGAACAGGATCATGAACGAGGCGTTGTTGATGACCTCGGGCGTCTTGACGCTCATGCCGAGCAGCGCCATCACCCAGCTGAACGCGTAGCTGAAGAGCAGCAGCAGCGCGATGCCGGCGAGGAACTCCAGCGGCGACGAGTTCACCCGCCACCCGACCGCGAGCCCGGTGAGCATCATGATCGCCATCGAGATGCCGTTCAGCACCAGGTCGGAGTTCGTGCGGCCGACGAGCACCGCGGACGCCGACATCGGCAGCGTGCGGAACCGGTCGATCAGCCCTTCCTTGAGGTCCTGCGCCATCGCCGAGCCGGAGAACGTCGCGCCGAACACGACCGTCTGCGCGAAGATCCCCGCCATCAGGAACTGCGTGTAGTCGGTCCCCTGCACCTGGATCGCGCCGCCGTAGACCTGGCTGAAGAGCAGGACGAACATGATCGGCTGCAGCACCGCGAACACGAGCATGTCCGGCGACCGCTTGATCTTGATGAGGTTCCGCTTCGTGACCGTCCAGCCGTCCTCGAACCAGACCGCCGCGGGCGACGTGACGACGACGGGCAGCTGCCGGCCGAGTGCCGTGGCGGGTGTGGTGGCGGTCATCGTGCCGCCTCCTTCTGCTTCGTGGCGGCCGGGTCGACCGCATCGTCGTCCGTCGCCGCGTGGCCGGTGAGCCGGAGGAACACGTCGTCGAGGGTGGGGCGTCGCATGCCGGCGTCGTGCAGCTCGATGCCGGCGTCACCGAGGTCGGCGAGCACCCGCTGGAGGGCCGAGGGTCCGGCCTCGACCGCGATGGCGTGGGTCCGGCCGTCGCCGGAGGCCTCGACCTCGCCGACGCCGTAGCGACGGAGGACGGTCGTGGCGGCGTCCGCATCGGCCTGGTCGACCAGCGTGACGACGACCCGGTGGCCACCGACCTGGGCCTTGAGGTGGTCGGAGGTGCCCTCGGCGATGACGGTCCCACCGTCGATCACCGCGATGTCGTCGGCCAACTGGTCGGCTTCTTCGAGGTACTGCGTGGTGAGGAGCACCGTGGTGCCCTCGGCCACGAGCCCCTCGATGATGCCCCAGAGCGCGAGCCGACTGCGCGGGTCGAGCCCGGTGGTCGGCTCGTCGAGGAACAGCACGCGGGGGTTCATCACGAGCGCGCCGGCGAGGTCGATCCGCCGCCGCATGCCGCCGGAGAAGCCCTTCACGGGGCGGTCCCCGGCCTCGGCCAGGTCGAAGACGTCGATGAGCTCGCGCGCCCGTTCCCGCGCCGTCCGACGACCGAGGTGGTAGAGCCGCCCGATCATCTCGAGGTTCTCGAACCCGGTCAGGTTCTCGTCGACCGCGGCGTACTGGCCGGAGACCCCGATGGAACGCCGGGTGGCCTGCGGGTCGGCGATGACGTCGATGCCGTCGATCGTCGCCGTGCCGCTGTCCGGCGTGATGAGCGTGGTCAGCACCTTCACCGTGGTGGTCTTGCCGGCACCGTTCGGCCCGAGCAGCGCCTTGACGGTGCCCTGCGGCACCACGAGGTCGAGCCCGGCCAGTGCGTGCACGGGACCGGACTTCGATCGGTACGTCTTGGACAGCCCGGAGGCTTCGATGATGGCCACGTCGCTCCCTTGTCGAGCATGGAACATATCAGATGGTCGGTGCCGACCGTGACGCGCTACACGTCGAAGTCACCACCGAAGTCGCTGAAGCCACCGCCGAAGTCGGATCCGCTGTCGCCCCAGCCCGCACTCTCGAACCCGCCGCCGTCGGACGCGCCGCTGTCGGACGCGCCTCCGTCACCGGAGTCGGCACCAGTGTCCTCCGAACCACCGTCACCCGCAGCATCGGTACCGCCGTCGAACGATCCGGGGTCCGGCAGGAAGGCGCTCATGATGGCCGAACCGATCACGTAGCCGGCGACCGTCCCGAGGATCGAGGCGCCGATCATGCTGCCGAACGAGGGACCGGAGCGCTGCCCGGCACCGCCGAACATCCCGCCGCGCCCGTTCCCGACACCACCGAGCGAGCGCTCCATGAACCCGGGCTGCCGGATCTCCGAGCGCGTCGCGGCCTGGGCCAGGGAGCGCGGGTCGTCGCCGCGCGGGGCCTCGCCGGCCGGCGCGGACCGGGTGAACTCGTCGTAGACCATCCGGCGCTGCTCGTCCGTCAGCTTCGCGAAGGCCTCGGCGTGGACCTCCTCGATGCGCTCCGGCGGGGCCGTGCGGAGCAGGTAGCGGTAGCGCTCGACCGCACGCTCGTCGTCGGTCGACGCCTGCTGACCACCGGTCGGGTCGCCGCCGCCCCACTGCGGCGTGCCGTACTGGCCGCCGGCCGCCGGCGCCCCCGTGGGCGCGGGCTGGTGGTAGGACTGCTGGCCGTAGCGGTACCCCTGCTGCTGCGGCTGCTGCGGCTGCTGCGGCTGTCCCCACTGGTTCTGCTGCGCGGCGCCGTTCTGGTCGCGCTCCGGACGTCCGAGCAGGCGGTCGAGGAATCCCATGGTCGATGCTCCTTCGGGTGCGCCCCGCCGGCGGCGGAGCAGTGCGGCCCGCCGTGGAGCGGTGCCGTGGACTGCCACCCTAGGGAGCGCCGGCGACCACTGACTGAACGCCCGCACAGAGTCACCCGAGAGCCGGCGGTTCGTCACGCGCCCACCTGTGGGCCGGGAGGCGCGGGTCGGGCCCGCACCGCGCCTCCAGGCCCACAGGGGTGACGCTCAGACGGCGGCGAGCGCTGCCGTCCAGACGGCGTGCAGTTCGTCAGCCGCTCCCGGGTGCGCCACCAGGAACGGCTCACCCGCCGGCGGGAACCCGTCGACCGGGCCGTCCCGGGTCAGCACGACGCCGCCGGCCTCGTGCACGAGCAGCACCGCAGCACCGTGGTCGATCGGGTCGAACGCCGACACGCACCCGCCGATCCCCCGCCCGGCCGCGACCTGCGCGATCGTGAGCGTGCCGGACCCCTGCACCCGCAGCGTGCACGAGCGGGCCGCGAGGGCGTCGAGGAACGCACCGAACCCGGGCCACGGCCGGTGCCCGTCGAGTTCGGTGCCGACGACGGCTCCGGCGAGTGCCCGCGGGGCGTCGTCGAGGCGCAGCGTCCGGTCACGGAGGGTGGCGCCGCGACCGCTCCGGGCCTCGAGCACCTCACCGCGCCACGGATCGGCGACGACGCCGACGAGCGGGCGACCGCCGCGGGTGAGACAGAGCGACATCGAGGTCCACGGCACCCCGTTCGCGAGGTTCGTCGTGCCGTCGACCGGGTCGAGGTACCAGCGGTGCCGGTCGCCGGGGGCGTCGCCGTACTCCTCGCCGGTGAACCCGTGGGTCGGGAACACAGTCCGGACCCGGGAACGGACGTGCTGTTCGACGAGTCGGTCGACGTCGGTGACGAGGTCGGCGGGGTGCGCCTTCGTGGTGACCTCGCCGACGGGGTGCTCACGGGTGAAGGCGATCACCTCGTGGGCGATCCGGTGCGCCAGTGCCTCGGCGCGGGAGGCCACCTCCGTCTCGGTCGGCTCGCGGTCGCGCTCCGGCCAGCCGTCCCGTTCCGCCTCGGCGAGCGCTGCCCGGACCGTCGCGACGTCGTTCGTGGTGATCGAGTCGACGCCCGACATCGCGGCCCAGACGGCCGGCTCGGGGTCGTCCACGGTCCACACCGACACGACGAGACCGAGTTCGTGCGCGGCCCGGACGGTGCGCGGCGTGAGGAACGCGACGTCGAGGTTCAGCGTCGAGGGCGCGAGCGGCGCCAGGTCCTCCGCGGTCGGCGCGTCGAGCGACTCCCACGCGAGCCAGACGTCGGCGTCCGGGAGGACCTCGCGGACCGCCGCCATCGCGTCGGGCGCGCCGCACCACGCGACGCCGGCGCTCCCCCGGTGCGCCGCGACGGTCCGCGCGGCGACGAGGGCGTCCTCCGGGTCGGTCAGGTCGACGAGCAGCGAGGTCCGGCAGCCGTCGAGCCGTTCGAGTGCGGCGTCGAGTCGCGGGATCCGGTCGAGGCCGTTCCCGAGCCGGGCGACGTCGCACCAGTCCACGTCGCGGACGCGCCGGGCGTCGCCCCACATCCGGCCGAGGGTCTCGTCGTGGAGCAGCACGGCGACGCCGTCGGCGGTGCGGCGGACGTCGACCTCGATGGTGTCCGCGCCGAGGGCCTCGGCGACGGCGATGGCCGGCAGGGTGTTCTCGCGCCGGACGCGCGGCGCACCCCGGTGGGCGACGAGGCGGGGTGCGCGCACGGTGCGCCGGGCGTCCGGGGCAGCGTCGGTGGCGACCATCCGGCCCGTCGGTGCCTGCGCGGTCGACGTCATCCGCCGATCGTGCCGGACGCCGGCGAACCGGAGGTGACGTGCGCGTGAACGCGGCGTGCGGGTGGGCGGGCATCGCCGACTGCGAGAATGGGGTGTGACCGAACGCACCTGGGGCTGGCTCGCAGCCGTGATCGACGTCGTGCTCATCGTCCTGTTCGCCCTGATCGGGCGCTCCTCGCACGGTGAGGCGAACTCCGCACTCGCGCTGTGGACCACCGCCTACCCGTTCCTCGCCGGGTGGGCGATCGCCTACGTGACGAGCGGAGCGTGGGCGCGCCCGCTGCGCTTCTGGCCCACGGGTGTCGTCGTGTGGGCCCTCACGGTGTTCGTCGGGTTGGCGATCCGGGTGGCGACGGGCCAGGGCGACGTGGACGGCAACCCGCTACCGATCTCGTTCGTGATCGTCGCGACGATCGTGCTCGGGGTGTTCCTGCTCGGGTGGCGCGGGCTCGCTCGACTCGTCATCGGTGCCGTCGACCGACGCCGGCAGCGCGGGGCGGTGTCGGCCGAGCGCTGACCGTCAGGTGCGCCCGGCTCGACCGCACACCGGTCAGAACAGCCCGGCGCGCGGTGCCTCCGGCCCGTCGAACCCGCGGAACATGTCCGACACCAGGGCCTCGATCTGCGGCTCGACGAGTCGTTCGACCGCCTCGGCGATCCGCGGCCGGTGGTCGATGAGCGCCAGGCAGACCGCCGTGCCGGTGGAACGGGCGCACTCGTCGGAGAGGGCGATCTCGTGACGGAGCGCCGACTTCGCCTCGTCCGACAAGGGTTCGCGCGGCGCCTGCTCGTGCGCGCCCGTGCCGGTCAGCTCGCCGAGGGTGAAGAGGAACGGCTCCCCCGGTGACGGCTCGGGGTCGACGTCGAGGCCCTGGAACTCCGGCTGCAGGCCCTCGGTCGGCTGGTACCCGGCGTGACGCTTGCGTGCCGCGGCCCGCTCGAGTTCGCGCTGCAGCAGGGGCAGGTTCTTGGCGGTGTAGTCGTCGACGGCGTCCTCGATGATCGTCGAGATGCGCCCGATCAACGCATGCTGGACGGCGTGCGGCACGTCCGGTCCGAAGCCCGCGGCGGTGGCGATCGGCGAACCGGTGCACTTGCGGCAGATGCGTGTCCGGGGCCGCGCGGTGCCGATCTGCCAGCGGGGCAGCCAGCGCAGCCAGACCTCGACAGCGCTGCGCACGCGTCCGTCGATGCCGTCCATGCTCCAAGCGTAGGCCTGGAGGCGCGGATCACCCCCGGCATCCCGCGGAAGTCGACGAAACGGCCGGGTCGTCAGTCCTTCGGCTCGGTCACGAAGTCGATGAGCTCCTCGACACGACCGAGCAACTGCGGCTCGAGGTCGGCGAACGTGCGCACCTGCCCGAGGATCCGCTGCCAGGCCCGGGCGATGTCGGCCTGCTCGGCGGCGGGCCATCCGAGCGCCTGGCAGATGCCCTTCTTCCACTCGATCGAGCGCGGGATCGTCGGCCACGCCTGGAGTCCGACGCGGGCGGGCTTCACCGACTGCCAGACGTCGACGAACGGGTGCCCGACGACGAGCACGTGCGCGCCCCACTTCCCCCGCATCACGGCGTCGGCGAAGCGGGACTCCTTCGAGCCCGGCACGAGGTGGTCCACGAGCACGCCGACACGACGGTCGCGCGACGGCCGGAAGTCGTCGAGCACGTCGGCCAGGTTGTCGACGCCGGAGAGCTCCTCGACGACGACGCCCTCGACCCGGAGGTCGGCTCCCCAGACCTTCTCGACGAGTTCGGCGTCGTGCTTGCCCTCCACCATGATCCGGGAGGGCAGTGCCACCCGGGCACGCTGCGACTCCACGGCGAACGATCCGGACGCGGTGCGGAGGCGACCGCCGTCGGACGCGTGCCGGACCGCTGGGGCCGAGCCGCGCCTCCCGACCGGCGGTGCAGCGGCGGCAGACCGCCCCACCGGCGCCTGCGGGCGGCCCAGCGTGACGAGCTCGCCCTCGAGCAGGAACTGCCCGCTGAAGGGGAACGACCGGGTGCGTCCCTTCCAGTCCTCGAGCTCCACGTTGCCGGCCTCGAGCCGCACCACGGCGCCGGCCCAGCCGGTCGTCGGGTCCTCGAGGACCATGTCCCGTTCGAGCGGCACCTGCCGCACCTTCTGCACCCCGCGCGAGCGCCAGTCGCCCGAGAGCACGTCACTGCCGTACCGGTCGTCGTCCACCCGCACGAGGGTACTGTCGTCCCGGGTCCGGACGACGTCGACCGGCCGCACACCCCACCATCTCGACGGAAGGCACTCCCTTGCGCGCTGCGATCATCCACGCCCCGAACGACATCCGTGTCGAGGACCGCGACCAGCCCGACCTCATCACGCCGAAGGACGTCGTGGTCAAGGTCGTCGCGGCGTGCGTGTGCGGGTCGGACCTCTGGCCGTACCGGGGCGTCACGCCGACGAAACAGCCGCGTCCGATCGGCCACGAGCTCGTCGGCGAGGTCGTCGCGGTGGGCGACGCCGTCACGGACCTGCACGTCGGCGACTTCGTCATCTCCCCCTTCACCATGAACGACGGCACGTGCCAGGCCTGCCGCCACGGCATGACGACCGGCTGCGACCACCTGTCCGGCTTCGGCGGGAAGGACGCGTACGGCGACCCGGTCGGCGGCGCCCAGGCCGAGTACGTCCGCATCCCGGACGCCTCCGCGACGCTCGTCGCGGTGCCGGGCCCGGTCGACCCGGCGCTCGTCCCCTCGCTCCTCACCCTGTCGGACGTCTTCTCCACCGGGCACCACGCCGCGGTGTCGGCAGCCGTGGGCCCGGGCAAGACGGTCGTCGTGGTGGGCGACGGCGCGGTCGGGCTGTCCGCCGTCCTCGCCTCGAAGCGGCTCGGAGCCGAGCGGATCATCGCGATGAGCCGGCACGCGGACCGACAGGCGCTCGCGCGCGAGTTCGGCGCGACGGACGTCGTCGAGGCGCGTGGCGAGGAGGGCGTCGCGGCGATCCGCGAGCTGCTCGACGGCGACCTGGCCGACTGCGCGGTCGAGGCAGTCGGCACCGAGGAGAGCATGGACCAGGCACTGCACTCGGTCCGCCCGGGTGGCAACCTCGGCTTCGTCGGGGTCCCGCACGGGGTGCCGACGATCGGCACGCGGTACCTCTTCGACACGAACATCACCGTCGCGGGCGGCATGGCCCCGGCGCGCACGTACATCCCCGAGCTGCTGCCGGACGTGCTCTCGGGTGCGATCGAGCCGGGCCGCGTCTTCGACCTCGAGCTCCCGCTCGACGAGGCGGCGGAGGCGTACCGCGCGATGGACGAGCGTCGCGCGATCAAGGTGCTCCTGCGTCCGTAGGGCCCGTTCCGTGCCGCGCGTTCCGCTCCGCGCGTTTCGCGGAGCGGAACGCGTGTTTCGAATCGGTAAACAAACCTTTCAGTAAAGAAGGTTGTCCGTTACAGTCCTCGACATGACCACACGAGGACGCACCCCCGGCCAGCCCGGCCTCCTGCGTGTCCTCAACGACCGGGCCGCGCTCGAGCTCCTGCTCGACGACGGGCCGCTCACCCGCAACGAGATCGCCCAGCGCACCGGGCTCAGCAAGCCGACCGCGGCCGAGATCATCCGGCGGCTCGAGGCGGCGGCCCTCATCCGCGAAGCCGGCACCGCACCGCAGGCCGGTCGCCGGGGCCCGAGCGCGGTGGTGTACGAAGCGATCACCGACCGCGACCTCGGCGTGGCGGTCGACGTCCAGCTCGTGGACGTCCGGAGCACCGTGGTGGACGCCGCCGGACGCACCTTCCCGGTCGCGACCCACACGATGTCCCCGGCCGAGATGCGCGCGCCCGGTGCCGACATCGTCGCCGCCGCGATCTCCCGGGCGGCGGCGGCCGCGGGGGTCGACCCGGACCTCGTCACCGCGGTGGGCATCGGGGTCCAGGCGAGTGTCGACCACGCGACCGACACCCTCATCTTCACCGACGGCCTGCCCGGCTGGCCCCGTGACCGGGTCGCCGCGACGCTCTCCGCCGCACTCGGGGTCCGCGTCGTCATCGAGAACGACGCCAACCTCGCGGCGATCGCCGAACGGAACATGGGCGCCGGACGGACCCCCGGGTCGTTCGCGCTGTTCTGGATGGCCGAGGGCCTCGGCATGGCGCTCGACCTCGGCGGCCACCTGCACACCGGCGCGTCCGGTGCCGCCGGCGAGATCGGCTACCTCGGCGTGCCCGCAGACGCACGCTCCATCGACCCGACGGCCACGATCGTCGCGGACCTCATCTCCGAGTCCGCGATCATCGCACTCGCCGCCGAACACGGGATCACGGCACCGGACGGCACCGCTGCCGACTGGCGCCAGGTGCTCCCGCAGCTGCCCGGGCTCCCCGAGCAGCACCCGTTCACCACCGCCCTCGGCGAGCGCGTCGGGCACAACGTGCTCCCCGCCCTCGCCGTCGCCGATCCCGAGACGGTCGTGCTGCACGGCCCGACCGGGATCGCGGGCGGACCCGCCCTGGCCGCCGCCGTGACCGCCTGGCTCCGGACCCGCACGCGCTGGTCCACCGCCGTCGTGGCCCCCGGCGTCCCCGACACCCCCGTCCTGCACGGTGCGCGGCACGTCCTCATCGACGTCGTCCGCACCGCGCTCGCGGACCGGCTCGAGCGCATCAGCGACGATGTGCCCGCACCGGACCCGGCCGAGCGCCCCTGACCAGCACCACCCCACCCGCACCACTCGAGGCACCATCACCCGGCCCTGTCCCAGGGCTCTTCGGCGCGCCCGGGGACGACGTCGCACGCCCGGATCCGTCCGGCGTGCGGCATCGCGACCGCACCGCGTCGGAGCGAGACCAGAGAGCGAGTACCGCAGTGTCCCTCCCCCAACCGAACGTCCCGCACCGCCGGACGTTCCGCCGCATCGTCACCGCCACGGCCGTCGCCGCCGTGGGCGCCCTCGTCGTCGCCGGCTGCAGCTCCGGCAGCAGCGCCGACTCGATCGAGAAGAGCGCACCGAAGGACCTCAAGGGCACCGTGTCCCTGTGGCACTTCTTCACCGGTCGCGAAGCCGGCGTCGTGAAGAGCGCCGTCGCCGGCTTCGAGAAGGAGAACCCCGGCGTCACGGTCGACATCCACGCCGGCCAGGACGACGAGAAGCTCCAGAAGGCGATCTCGTCCGGCCAGAACATCGACGTGGGCCTGTCGTACTCGACCGCCATCGTGGGCAGCTTTTGCTCCTCGGGCGCCTTCCGCGACCTGTCGCCGTACATCAAGCGTGACAAGGTCGACCTGTCGGACATCCCGAAGGCCGTGCAGTCGTACACGCAGTACAAGGGCACGCGCTGCACCCTGCCGGCCCTCGCCGACGTCAGTGCGCTCATGTACAACAAGCCGCTGCTCGCGAAGGCGGGTATCACGACCCCGCCGAAGACGCTCGACGAGCTCAAGGCCGACGCCCTGAAGCTCACCACGTACAACGCCGACGGGTCGATCAAGCAGCTCGGGTTCAACCCGCTCATCGACTTCTACGAGAACTCCCCCGAGCACTGGGCCCCGATGGTCGACGGATCGTGGCTGGACGCGAAGGGCAACAGCGTGATCGGCACGTCCGACGCCTGGAAGAAGCTCATCACCTGGCAGAAGGGCTTCGTCGACGAGATCGGCTACGACAAGCTCAAGGCCTTCACCTCGGGGCTCGGCCAGGAGTTCGCCGCCGACAACGCCTTCCAGACCGGTCAGGTCGCGATGCAGATCGACGGCGAGTACCGGACCGCCTTCATCAAGGACCAGAAGCCGGACCTCGACTACGGCACCGCGCCGACCCCGGTGATGGACGGCCTCGGCAACTACGGATCGACCTACATCGCGGGCAACGTGGCGGGCATCGCGAAGGGCTCCAAGCACCCCGAGCTGGCCTGGGCGCTGCTGAAGTACCTCTCCACGAACACCGACGCGCAGGTCACGATGGGCAACGGGCTGAAGAACATCCCGACGCTCACCTCGGCCCTCGAGTCGCCGAAGCTCGAGGTCGACGAGAACTACAAGACCTTCGTCGACGTCGCCGGCGACAAGGACACGATGACGTCGCCGGGCACCGCGGACGGCGCCGCCTACATCGGCACCTTCACGAAGTTCTGGCAGGCGTACCAGCAGAACGGTGGCGACCTCGACGCGAAGCTCAAGAAGCTCGACTCGGACATCGACAACGCCAACCAGCTGGCTGGTCCGTGACCATGACCGACGTCACCACCCCTGAGACCGGCAGCCTGGAGGCGCGGCCCACCCGCGCCTCCCGGCCGCCGGCCAGCGCCGGGTCGCGTTCGACGGCCCCCGGGAGCCGGCCACGTCGGCGCCGCTCCGCCGAGTCCCGCCGTCGCCTGGTCGCGCTGACGATGCTCGCCCCGGCCCTGGCTGGCCTCGTGATCTTCTTCGCGTACCCGCTCGTCGCGTCGATCTTCTACTCGTTCACGCGCTACAACCAGCTGCAGGAACCCGAGTTCGTCGGGCTGCTGAACTACCGGTTCCTCTTCACCCAGGATCCGCAGATCGGCCCCGCGGTGGTGAACACGCTGTGGTTCGTGGTCATCCTCGTGCCGGTCCGGATCGTCTGCGGGCTGCTCGTGGCGGGACTGCTCAGCCGCGCGAAGACGGCGACCGGGTTCTGGCGGACGCTGTTCTACCTGCCCGCCCTGGTGCCGCCCGTCGCGAGCGTCGTCGCGTTCGTCTTCCTGTTCAACCCCGGCACCGGCCCCGTGAACCAGATCCTGCGGGTGTTCGGCATCGACGGCCCGCTGTGGTTCAACGACCCCGCGTGGTCGAAGCCCTCGCTCGTGATCATGGGCGTCTGGGTGATGGGCGACATCATGATCATCTTCCTGGCGTCGCTCCTCGACGTGCCACGCGACCTGTACGAGGCCGCGTCGCTCGACGGGGCGAACGGTGTCCAGCAGGTGCGGCACATCACGCTGCCGACGATCGCGCCGGTCATCGGGTTCGCCGCAGTCACGGGGGTGATCGCGGCCCTGCAGTACTTCACCGAGGCCGCCGTCGCGTCGGGCGTCGCCAGCGGCAAGGCCACGATCGGCGGAGGCACCGCGGCGCAGCTCGGCTACCCGGGCACCTCGCTGCTCACCTACACCGAGCTGCTCTACCAGCACGGGTTCGCGAACTTCCAGTTCGGCTACGCGTCCGCGATGGCCGTGGTGCTGTTCGTGGTCACCGCCGTGGTGCTCGTCCTCACGATGCGCCGCATCTCCGTCTTCAGACCCGAGGAGTCCTGATGACCGCCGTGTCCCAGTCCCCGCTCGCCCGGGCTCCCCGCGGTGCGGCGTCCGGCTCCGCCCGCGGTCCGCGCCGCAGCCTGCTGGTCTGGATCGCCGAGCACACCGCACTCGTCGCGCTCGGCGTCCTGACCATCGCGCCGATCGTGTTCGTCATCCTGACGTCGCTGATGTCGAGCAACCAGGCACTCACCGCGTCGATCGTGCCGCGCCCGTTCGACTTCTCGAACTACGGCCGGGTGTTCACCGAACTGCCGCTCGTGCAGTGGTTCGGGAACTCGTCGATGTACGCCGTGCTCGCCACCGCGTTCATGCTCGTCAGCTCGGTCCCGGCGGCGTACGCGCTCGCCCAGATCAAGTTCCGTGGCGCGAACCTGATCTTCACCGTGATCATCGTCGCGATGCTCCTGCCCCCGCAGGTCACCGCGGTGCCGGTCTACGTGATGTGGTCCGAGCTGCACCTCACCGGCACGCTCTGGCCGCTCATCCTGCCGAACCTGCTCGGCGACGCGTTCAGCATCTTCCTGCTCCGTCAGTTCTTCATGACGATCCCGAAGGAGTACGGGGACGCCGCTCGCATGGACGGATGCAGCGAGTGGGGCGTGCTGTGGCGCGTGGTCGTCCCGATGGCCCGCCCGGGCATCGCGTCGGCGGCGATCTTCATGTTCTTCCACTCGTGGAACGACTACTACGGCCCGCTCCTGTACGCCTCCGAGAACCAGGCCGCCTGGCCGGTGGCGTACGGGTTGGCCACGTTCCGCGGCCAACACGGCACCGACTGGTCGATGACGATGGCGATGACCGTCGTCGTCATGGTGCCGGTCGTCATCATCTTCTTCTTCGCACAGAAGGCATTCGTCGAGGGCATTGCGCTCACCGGCGTGAAGGGATAGCACCACAGTGAAACTCGCAGTCATCGGTGGCGGATCCACCTACACCCCCGAACTCGTGGACGGCTTCGCCCGGCTCCGCGACCAGCTGCCCATCGACGAGCTGTGGCTCGTCGACCCCGATCCCGTCCGGCGCGAACTCGTCGGCGGTGTCGCGAAGCGGATGTTCGCCCACGCCGGCCACCCGGGCACGATCCACGTCACGGACGACGTCGTCGCCGGGGTCTCGGACGCCGACGCCGTCATGTTCCAGCTCCGGATCGGCGGGCAGGCCGCCCGGCACCAGGACGAGACCTGGCCGCACGAGGCCTGCTGCATCGGGCAGGAGACCACCGGGCCCGGCGGGTTCGCGAAGGCGCTCCGCACCGTGCCGGTCGTGCTCGAGTACGCGTCGCTCGTCAAGCGGTACGCCAAGCCGGACGCGTGGATCGTCGACTTCACGAACCCGGTGGGCATCGTCACCCGCGCACTGCTCGAAGCGGGGCACCGGGCCGTCGGGCTCTGCAACGTGGCGATCGGGTTCCAGCGGCGCTTCGCGAAGGAGTTCGACGTCGCTCCGTCGGCCGTCCGGCTCGACCACGTCGGTCTGAACCACCTGACGTGGGAGCGCGGCGTCCACGTGACGGACGGCTCCGGTGAGCGCGACGTCCTGTCCGACCTGCTCCGTGCCGACACCGGTGCCCTCGACCGGATGGCGGAGAGCGTGCACATGCCGGCCGACCTCATCCGGCTGCAGCACGCCGTGCCCTCGTACTACCTGCGCTACTTCTACAGCCACGACGTCGTGCTCGAGGAACAGCTGCACGCACCCACCCGTGCCGAGGCCGTCATGGAGACCGAGCGGGCCCTGCTCGCGAAGTACGCGGACGAGTCCGTCGTGACGAAGCCCGCCGAGCTCGAGCAGCGGGGCGGCGCCTACTACTCCGAGGCGGCGATCGACGTGCTGTCCTCGATCCTCGGCGACCGCGGTGACGTGCAGGTCCTCAACGTGCGCAACGACGGCACCTTCCCGTTCCTCCCCGACGACCACGTGATCGAGGTCCCGGCCCGGGTCACCCGCGCGGCGATCACACCGTTGCCCGTCGCGCCACTCGACGCCGACATGGTCGGACTCGTGTCGCACGTCGCCGGGTACGAACGCCTCGCCCTCGACGCCGCCGTGCACGGAGGCCGCGACCGCGTGCTCCGCGCGATGTGGGCGCACCCGCTCGTCGGGCAGGTCGACAAGGCCGAACGGCTCACCGACCTGCTCCTGGCCGCGAACGCGGAGCACCTGCCGTGGACGCGATCGGAGCAGCTGACGTGGGCGGGCTGAACGGAGCCGGAGCGTCCGGGGGTGGTGTCGGCACCGCCCGAGCGACCCGTCCGCCCGCACCCGTCCCGCCGGCGCCGAGCGACGTCGTCCTGGCCGTCGACGGTGGCGGCAGCAAGACGGACGTCGTCGCGATCGCACTCGACGGTTCGATCGTCGGGCACGCACGGGGCCCCGGCTCGAACCCGCAGACCCGCGGGTGGGACGTCGCCGGGCCGATCCTCGACGACGTCCGGGCGCGGGTCGTCGGCGACCTCGGCGACCGTCGGATCCGGACGACGCACGTGTACCTGGCCGGGCTCGACCTGCACGACGAACTCGTCGCGGCGACCGAGGCGCTCGCGCACTGGGAGGCCGACGGCGGCGCGCCGCACGTCCTCGACAACGACCTGTTCGCTCTGCTGCGGGCGGGGACGCTGTCGCCGGACGCCGCCGCGGTCGTCTGCGGCACGGGCATCAACGCGCTCGCGGTCCGGGCCGACGGAACCACCGCCCGGTTCCCTGCCATCGGTGACGTCTCCGGCGACTGGGGCGGCGGCGCGTACCTCGGCAACCGTGCGCTGTGGCACGCAGCCCGCGCCGACGACGGTCGCGGACCGGCGACGGCCCTGGTCACGGCCGTCCCGGCGGCACTGGGTCTCCGCAGCGTCCGCGAGGTGACCGAGGCCATCCACTTCGGCCGCCTCGACCAGCGGGTGTTCAACCGGCTGTGCCCGGTGCTGTTCGAGGTCGCCGGCGCGGGTGACGCCGTGGCCGCCGGCGTCGTCGCGCGGCAGGCCGAGGAGATCGTCCTGCTCGCCGCGGTCGCGCTCGAGCGTCTCGGTCTGGGTGGCTCGGCCGCGACCCCGGTGCCCGTGGTCCTCGGCGGCGGGGTGCTCGCGGCACGGGATCCCCTGCTCGTCGAGGGCGTCGTCGACGGCCTCGCTGCCCGGGTGCCCGGAGCGGTGCCGACGTGGGTGACCGATCCTCCCGTGCTCGGGGCGGGGTTGGCGGCGCTGGAGTCCGTCGGGGCCGACGACGCCGCGCTGGACCGCTACCGGCAGGCCGTGCGCTCCCGCGCCTTCGCGAGCACCACGGCGCTGATCCGCTGACGCGGCCGCGCGCCGCGCGTGGGCCGCGCGAGTTTTCGCGCCCAGCGACAGTTCACGGCCGCCCGGACCCGTGAACTGTCGCCCAGCCCGAAACGTCACCACGACCGGACGGGAGGCGCGGTGCCAGTCCGCACCGCGCCTCCAGTCCGACCGTGCTCGCGCCCATCCCGTGGTCGCGCGCCCCGAGACTCGGCCGGGCGGACGAGATGCGGGCCGCCGCGCCGCGAAACTGTCCGCCGAGCCGAGACTCGGCGAGACCGCCGCCGCGCCGCGCCGCCGCCGCCGCGCTACGCGCGCGCCAGCAGCCCCAGCATGTCGACCACCCGGTTCGAGAACCCCCACTCGTTGTCGTACCAGGCGACCACCTTCACGTGCCGCCCCTCGTCGACACGGGTGAGCAGCGAGTCGAACACGCTCGACTCCGGCCGCCCCGTGATGTCCGTCGACACGAGCGGGTCCGCCGTGAACGCCAGCACCCCCGCGAGCGACCCGGCGGCGGCGGCACGGTAGGCCTCGTTGACCTCCTCGACGGTGACGTCCCGCGACACCACGGTGTTCAGCTCGACGATCGACCCCACCGGCACCGGCACCCGGATCGCGTCACCCGACAGCTTGCCGTCGAGCCGCGGCAGCACGAGCCCGATGGCCTTGGCAGCCCCGGTCGACGTCGGGACGATGTTCACCCCGGCGGCACGCGCCCGACGCAGGTCGCGGTGCGGACCGTCCTGCAGGTTCTGCTCCTGCGTGTAGGCGTGCACGGTCGTCATGAACCCGTGCTCGATGGCCGCGAGGTCGTCGAGCACCGACGCCAGCGGCGCGAGCGCGTTCGTCGTGCACGAGGCGTTCGAGACGACGGTGTGCACCGCCGGGTCGTACACGTCGGAGTTCACGCCGTACGCGATGGTGGCGTCGGCGCCGGTGGCGGGCGCGCTGATGAGGACGCGGCGGGCTCCCGCGGTCAGGTGTCCCGCCGCTGCGTCGCGCGCGGTGAACCGGCCGGTCGACTCGAGCACGACCTCGACGCCGAGCTCGCCCCACGGGAGCTCCGACGGCTCGCGCGACGCGAGGACGCGGATCCGCCGTCCGTCGATGACGAGGGTGTCCCCGTCGACCTCGACGGTCCCGGCGAACGGGCCGAGCGCGGAGTCGTACCGGAACAGGTGGGCGAGCGTCTCGGGTGCGGTGAGGTCGTTGACGGCGACGACGTCGAGGTCGTCGCCTCCCCGTGCGATGAGCGCGCGGAGGGTATTGCGGCCGATGCGGCCGAAGCCGTTGATCGCGATGCGGGTCATGTGGACTTCCTTTCGTTCCGCGGTCCATGCTCACGGCCCGGGAGGCGCGGCTCCAGTGGCTGGGAAGCCAGTGTTCGAAAGGATGTCGCCACCACTGCGGCGACGCGGTCAGTCCTGGAAGGTCCGCCGGTACTCGGTCGGCGAGGTCCCGAGGATCCGACGGAAGTGCGTCCGCAGGTTGGCGTCCGACCCGAGCCCCGCCCGCTCGGCGACCTGGTCGACGGCGAGGTCCGAGCGCTCGAGCAGCTCCCGTGCGAGGTCGACCCGAGCCCGGAGCACCCACTGCATCGGCGTGTACCCGGTGTCCTCGACGAAGCGCCGCGAGAACGTCCGCGGCGAGACCGTCGCGTTCCGGGCGAGGACCTCGAGCGTCAGCGGGTCGGCGAGGTGCCGGAGCGCCCACTCCCGCGTCTCGGCGAAGACGTCTCCGAGTGGCTCGGGCATGCTCCGCGGGACGTACTGCGCCTGCCCGCCGCTCCGGTACGGGGCACTCACGAGCCGCCGTGCGACGTGGTTCGACAGCCCGACCCCGTGGTCCTGCCGGACGATGTGCAGGCACAGGTCGATCCCGCTCGCCGCTCCCGCACTCGTCAGGACCGACCCGGCGTCGACGAACAGCACGTCCTCGTCCACGTCGACCTCGGGGTACCGGTCGCGGAGCACCCGCGTGTAGTGCCAGTGCGTGGTCGCACGGCGGCCGTCGAGCAGTCCCGCGGCGGCCAGGGCGAACGCCCCGGTGGAGATCGCCGCGATCCGGATGCCCCGCTCGTGCGCCTGCCCGAGCGCCGCCACCACGTCGGCCGGGGGTGGCGTGTCCGCGGGGAACCGGTACCCGGGCACGAAGACCGTCTCGGCCCACTCGAGGGCGTCCAGCCCGTGGTCGACCGCGTACGCGAGGCCGTCGCCCCCGGCGATGCGTCCCACGCGGGGGCCGCACACCCGGACCTCGTACGGCATGCTCGGGCGGTTCGAGAAGACCTGCGCCGGGATCCCGACATCGAGCGGCTTCGCCCCGTCGAGCACGAGGACCGCGACGCTGTGCAAGTGGGGCGTGGCCATGCAGCGACGCTAGCGCCCTCCGGGGACGTCAGGCGTCGCGGATCGCGAGGACTCGGTGCGGAGCCGCCCGCTCCGCCCGCCACCCGGAGGGCAGGACGTCCTGGAGTTCCGGCAGCGTGAAGCTCCGCCGGATCGAGCGCAACCCGTCGACCCGCACGAAGGTGCCGGCCGCGACCAGCGTCGAACCGACCGCGTACGCCCGGTAGGCCGAGCGCGACCGCCGGATGTCCGAGTGCAGGCTGCGGCTCGTCGCCAGCTGTTCGGAGTCCGCGAGGAACCCACGCCGCTCCTCGTCGCCGAGGTGGTGCAGCACGTGGTTCGACACGACGACGTCGAACCGCTCCCCCGCGGCGATGAGCTCGGCGCTCGACTGCTGCCGGAAGGTGACACCGCGCGGGGTGGACCGGGTCGCCGCGTCGATCGCCCGCGCGTCCGGGTCGGCCCCGACGACCTCGACGTCGAACCCGTCGGCGGCAGCCCACCGGACGAGCGCCCGCGCGAGGTCGCCGCCGCCGCACCCGAGGTCGAGCACGCGTCCCCGCCCGTTCGCGGGGAGCGCCGGCGCGACGTGCGTCCGCCACGCGGAGCGCCAGCCGCTCACGAGTGCGTTCACCACGGCGAAGCGCCGGAACGTCCGAGCGAGCGCGCGCGGGTCGCAGTCCGGGTCGTCCATGAGTTCGTGGAGGTCCAGTGCGCGCGTGGTCAGGTCGACGGCCGGGAGGCGCGGGTCGATCCCCTCGGTGCGGCTCACGAGACGCCCGTGGTCGCCGTCTCGACCGCGTGGTCGCGGGTCGCTGCGGTCGCCGCCTTGGCCGGTTCGTCCTGCTCGCGGGTCGGGATCGACGGTCGCGTGCTGCCGACGGCGGTGAGTCGGGCGGCTTCGACCGTCAGGCCCGGCCCGAACGCGAGCGCGATGACGGGGGCACCGTCGTCGATGCCGTCGTCGAGCACCTGGCGGAGCACGAAGAGCACGGTGGCACTCGAGACGTTCCCGTGGTCGCGGAGGACGGCGCGGCTCGCCGAGAGGGCGGCGTCCGGCAGCCCGAGGGCGACCTGCGTCCGGTCGAGGATCGCGCGGCCTCCGGGGTGCACGGCCCAGGTCGGAACGTCGACGGCAGCGGAGCCCACGGCGGACAGCAGCGGTGCGACGGCCTCGGCGACCGTGGCGCCGACGAGCTTCGGGACGGCCGTGCTGAGCACCATCTCGAAGCCCTCGTCGCCGATGTTCCACGCCATCTCGGACGCACCCTCGGGCACGACCGTCGTCGCGAAGTCGTCCAGGCGGAGTCCGGCACCCTCGGCGGTGACCACGGCGGCCGCCGCACCGTCCCCGAAGACGCTGTTGGCGACGATCTGGTCCGGGTCGTCGCTCGCCCGGACGTGCAGCGTGCAGAGCTCGGCGCAGACGACGAGCACCACGGCGGACGGCACGGACTCGGCGAACGCCGCAGCGATGCGGAGCGCCGGGAACGCCGCGCAGCACCCCATGAACCCGATGTGCTGGCGGAAGACCGTGCGCGGGATGCCGAGTTCGGTGACGACGTCGAGGTCGGGGCCGGGCTGGGTGAACCCGGTGCACGAGACGGTCACCACGTGGGTGATCGACTCGGGTGTCACACCCGCGCGGTCCACGGCGTCGCGGGCGGCCGCCACGAACAGGGCCGGGGCGAGCTCGCGGTACCGGTCGTTCCGGGTGCCCGTCGACGGGGACCGCAGCACGCCGTGGTCGTCGCGGAAGGCACCGGACGGCCGCGTGCTGTCGAGTTCCTCGAGCACCGTGTGCCGGTGCTCCACGGCGGAGGCGTCGAACGCGGCGGGGACGAGCCGCCTGCCGAGCCGGCCCAGGTCGGGCTGCGACGCGAAGAGGTCGCGCACCGCAGCCTGCTCGAGTGTCGTCTCGGGGACGGCGGTACCGATGGCGCGGATCGTTGCGGACACGACTCATCCTGTCACCGGGTCGCTGACGCGTCCCCAGGATCGACGGGAGGCGCGGTGGCAGCTGGGACCGCGCCGCCCGTCGATC